>Ga0209758_1000977_pt1 | contig 38489 bp, 43 predicted proteins | sample AraplaMF_Col_mMF_FD_184258 | JGI IMG/M metagenome (GOLD analysis project Ga0209758, IMG submission 184258) | Arabidopsis root microbial communities from the University of North Carolina, USA - plate scrape MF_Col_mMF (SPAdes) (version 2) | ecosystem: Host-associated > Plants > Roots > Endosphere... | reverse complement strand
TCCGTCGCTGATGCCGGCGACGCGCCTCGTCAACACGGCGATCGACGGCGTCGCCACCGACACGCAGGCCGTCTTCGAAGACATCCTGCGGTTCTCCTCCAGCGACCTGCTGTGCTACCGCGCCGATGATCCGGAAAAGCTGGTCGAGCGACAGAGAGAGCGCTGGGACCCGGTGCTCGACTGGGCGGCTGCCGATCTCGGCGCGCGCTTCATTCTCATCGAGGGCGTGATGCATCACGAACAGCCGCGCGAGGCGATCGCGGCCTTCGGTTCGGCGCTGCGCCGGCATGACAGTGCACTGGAACTGGCAACTCTCCATACGGTGACGACGCTGACCGGTTCGGCGCTCCTGGCGCTTGCGATCGCCGAAGACCAGATCACGCCCGATGAAGCCTGGTCGCTTGCCCATCTCGACGAGGATTGGACCATCGAACACTGGGGAAGCGACGAGGAAGCCGAACAGCGCCGCGCCAAGCGTTTTGTGGATTTCAAGGCAGCGACCGATGTTTTTTTCGCGCTAAGAGCCTGAATCATATTGCCTTGATAGGCTTTATGACGAAATCTGCGACTCTGACGGGGATATGCGGGAATTTGGAATGAACTGGCTGAGGTCGAGATTTTGCCTGATAGCGCTTGTTTGCGTGGCGCTTACGGCCTGTGCCAGCCTCATGCCGAAGAAGCAGGAAAAGCCTGTCTATGACGTGCGCAGTGCCGTCGTGCTGTCAAGCACGACCATGTCGGGGGAACTGCTTTCCGGCATCAGCGATCGCGTCAACGCCGCCATTCGCGCGACGGTCCACACCACGGAATTGCCGCGCGTGGTACTGACGATTCGCATCGTTTCCGTCACGAAGGGTCTCGGCTTCCAGAAAGACCGCAACGTCGCAAAGGTCAGCGTCGACGCCGCCTCCGTGGAGGATGGATCGGTCATCGCCGTCACCTCCTTCGAAGTCACAAGCATGACCGCCGACCCGGACCTGGCCGACGACATTCTGGCGGAAGATATCGCGGCGCGCGTACGCTCCGCCTTTGCACTCAGCGGGCGATAGTTCTGACGCAATTCCGAACGGAAAACCGCTGCACGGTTTTGCCGGAATTGCCCTAACTGCCATACAAACCGCAGCAAGCGGCGAGGGGAGATCATGAAGGATATTTTGGAAGAGCTAGAACGCCGCCGCGGTATCGCTCGTCTCGGCGGCGGACAGGTGCGCATCGACGCGCAGCACCAGCGCGGCAAACTGACGGCGCGCGAACGCATCGATCTCTTTCTCGACGAGGATTCATTTGAAGAGTTCGACATGTTCGTGGAGCACCGCTCCACCGATTTCGGCATGGACAAGAGCCGCATTGCCGGCGACGGCGTGGTGACCGGCTGGGGCACGGTCAACGGCCGCACCGTCTTCGTCTTCGCCAAGGATTTCACCGTCTTCGGCGGTTCGCTCTCTGAAGCTCATGCCGAGAAGATCATCAAGGTGCAGGACATGGCGCTGAAGAACCGCGCGCCGATCATCGGCATCTATGATGCGGGCGGCGCGCGTATTCAGGAGGGTGTTGCAGCACTCGGCGGTTATGCCGAGGTCTTCCAGCGCAACGTGCTGGCCTCCGGCGTCATTCCGCAGATCTCGGTCATCATGGGGCCGTGCGCCGGCGGCGACGTCTATTCGCCCGCCATGACGGATTTCATCTTCATGGTGCGCGATACGTCCTACATGTTCGTGACCGGTCCCGATGTGGTGAAGACCGTCACCAACGAGACGGTTACTGCCGAAGAGCTTGGCGGCGCGAGCGTGCATACCACGCGCTCCTCGATCGCCGACGGCGCCTATGACAACGATGTCGATACGCTGTTGCAAGTGCGCCGGCTCATCGATTTCCTGCCGCAGTCGAACACGTCGCCGGTGCCGGAAATCGAATGTTACCAGTCGGTGACCGACGCCGACAATTCGCTGGATACTCTGATCCCGGCGAATGCCAACAAGCCTTACGACATCAAGGAATTGATCCGGAAGGTGGCGGACGAGGGGGATTTCTTCGAGATCCAGGCGAGCTTTGCCAAGAACATCGTCTGCGGCTTCGGGCGCATCGAGGGCTCGACAGTGGGCTTCGTCGCCAACCAGCCGATGGTGCTTGCCGGCGTGCTCGATAGCGACGCCTCGCGCAAGGCCGCGCGTTTCGTGCGCTTCTGCGACTGCTTCAACATTCCGATCGTCACCTTCGTCGATGTGCCGGGCTTCCTGCCGGGTACGGCGCAGGAATATGGCGGGCTGATCAAGCATGGGGCGAAGCTGCTCTTTGCCTATGCCGAGGCGACGGTGCCCAAGCTGACGGTCATCACCCGAAAGGCCTTCGGCGGCGCCTATGACGTGATGGCGTCGAAACATCTGCGCGGCGATCTCAACTATGCCTGGCCGACGGCGCAGATCGCCGTCATGGGCGCCAAGGGGGCGGTGGAGATCATCTTCCGCAAGGACATCGCCGATCCCGAGAAGATTGCCGCGCATACGAAGATGTACGAGGATCGCTTCCTCTCACCGTTCGTCGCAGCCGAGCGCGGCTATATTGATGAGGTGATCATGCCGCATTCGACGCGGCGGCGGCTGGCGCGAGGCCTGAGGATGCTGAAGAACAAGGATCTCGGCAATCCCTGGAAGAAGCACGACAACATCCCGCTTTGATCGAATAAAAGAGGTCCGTCAGGTGTTTATCCACTGTCGAAGTTGTGAACGCCCGTCAGCAATCCGTGTCTTCAATCCCTGCTAGAGACGCGGTAACGCTCGGCGGCACACCCTTAAGGAGAGTCTTTATGCCAACTTTCGAGCGTCTATCCGCCTACCGCCCCTATGGTCTGGCCGCTCTCAGAATCATGACCGCGCTTCTGTTCATCGAGCACGGCACGATGAAGCTTTTCGGCTTCCCGGCCGCGCAGGGCGATGGCCCGCTTTCGACACTGTTCCTGATTGCGGCACTCCTGGAAACCTTCGGCGGCATCCTCATCCTCATCGGCTTTGCGACGCGGCCGGTGGCCTTCCTGCTGGCGGGTGAAATGGCGATCGCCTATTTCATGGCGCATATGCCGCACAGCTTTTTCCCGGCTCTCAACCAGGGCGATGGCGCAATCCTGTTCTGCTTCATCTTCCTGTACCTGTTCTTTGCCGGCGCCGGCCCGTTGTCCGTCGACAATAGAAACGCGACTGCCTAGCAAAAAGGCTGCGGGTTTATCGCCTGCAGCCTCTTCTTCATTTCAGATCTTTTTTCAGGCCGTCAGCTTGAGGCCGGCAATGCCGGCGACGATCAGCGTAATGCAGATCAGGCGCGAGGCGCTTGCCGCATCACCCAGAAGCCAGACGCCGAGCAGCACCGTGCCGACCGTGCCGATGCCGGTCCAGATCGCGTAAGCCGTGCCGATCGGCAGGGTTTTGACGGCGAGACCGAGCAGGATGACGCTCACCACCATGGAAATGACCGTGAGGATCGTCGGCATCGGACGGGTGAAGCCATCGGTATATTTCAGACCGATTGCCCAACCGCATTCAAAAAGGCCAGCGAGAAAAAGCAGAAACCAGGCCATCATACTCTCCATATCAAGAGCGAGGCCGTCCCCGCGACTTTTGCGACCCGGGCAGACCCGAGCGCCGCAGTCGTCTGCGTCACACTCGATATGGACGAGGGAACGGCTGACTTCAAGTTAGGAATTGGCATAGCTGCCATGCCACCCGATTCCGGAGCGGCAATCAGGCGTTCTTCGCGCGGCGGCAGAGACGATCGAAGGTTTCGAGGAAACGCGAACGATCCTTGGGACTGAAAGCGGCATTGTAACCCTTGCTCTCGCCGGTCTCTCGCAGATGGGCGCCGAGATCGCGCATGGCGCTTGCCATGCCGATATTGGTCTCGTCGAAGACGCGACCTGTCGGGCCTGTGACGAAGGAGCCCTTGGCGACACAGCGGACTGCAAGCGGCACGTCGGCGGTGACGACCACATCTGTCGGGCCGGTATTGTCGGCAATCCAGTCGTCGGCGGCGTCGAAGGCATTGGAGACGATGACGTTGCGCACCATCGGATCGCGCGATGGGCGAAGGCCCGAATTGGCGACGAAGGTCACTTCCATGCCGAGGCGTTCGGCCACTTTCAGGATTTCAGGTTTGACGGGGCAGGCATCCGCATCGACATAGATCATGGCGATATCCTCACGCCGGCTGGGTGGCCGGCTGGCGGACCATGTCGATATGGGGAATGCCGTCTTCCAGATATTCCTCCGAGGTTTTCACGAAACCGAAGGATTCGTAGAAGCGGCGCAGATGCGCCTGCGCCGACAAGGCAATGGGATTTTCCGGATAAAGCCGCCCGCAGGCGGCGATCGATTCGGTCATCAGCGCATCGCCGAGCCGCTTGCCCCGGTGGGTGGGCGAAACGACGACGCGGCCGATCTTTACCGGATCCTGCGCGCTGTATGGCTTCAGGAGCCGCGTAGAGCCGAGCAGTTCGCCGTCATCCAGCAGCCGCAGATGCAGGGCGTCGATGTCCTTGCCGTCCAGTTCGGGGTAGGAGCAGTTCTGCTCGACGACGAAGACGTCGACGCGCATCCTCAGGAGATCGTAGAGCTCCCGCGCGGAGAGCTCGTCGAGACCCTTGAAGTCGACCCTATAGGCAACAGCAGACATCAATAGAGAACCACGCTGCGGATGCTCTTGCCGGAATGCATGAGCTCGAAGCCTTCGTTGATCTTTTCGAGCGGCATGGTGTGGGTGATCATCGGATCGATCTGGATCTTGCCCTCCATGTACCAGTCGACGATCTTCGGCACATCGGTGCGGCCGCGAGCGCCACCGAAGGCCGTGCCCATCCAGGAGCGGCCGGTGACGAGCTGGAACGGGCGGGTGGAGATTTCCTGGCCGGCACCGGCAACGCCGATGACGACCGACTTGCCCCAGCCGCGGTGGCTTGCTTCCAGCGCCTGGCGCATGACCTTGGTATTGCCCGTGCAGTCGAAGGTGTAATCGGCGCCGCCGATCTGGTCGGCGCCGCGCTTGGTCATGTTGACGAGGTAGGGCACGATATCGGCGCCGACTTCGGACGGATTGACGAAATGCGTCATGCCGAAGCGCTCGCCCCATGCCTTCTTGTCGTTATTGAGATCGACGCCGATGATCATGTCGGCGCCGGCAAGCTTCAGGCCCTGGATGACATTGAGGCCGATGCCGCCGAGACCGAAGACGATGGCTGTCGCGCCCATCTCCACCTTGGCCGTGTTGATGACGGCGCCGATGCCGGTCGTCACACCGCAGCCGATATAGCAGATCTTGTCGAAGGGGGCGTTGGGATTGATCTTGGCCAGTGCGATTTCCGGCAGAACGGTAAAGTTCGCGAAGGTCGAGCAGCCCATATAATGGTGGATCTTGTCCTTGCCGATCGAGAAGCGCGAGGTGCCATCAGGCATAACACCCTGGCCCTGGGTTGCGCGGATCGAGGTGCAGAGATTGGTCTTGCGCGAGGTGCAGGAATAGCACTCGCGGCATTCCGGCGTGTAGAGCGGAATGACGTGGTCGCCCTTTTTCACGGACGTGACGCCGGGACCGACATCGATGACGATGCCTGCCCCCTCATGGCCGAGGATCGCCGGGAAGAGGCCTTCCGGATCGGCGCCGGAGAGGGTGAAATCATCGGTGTGGCAGATTCCCGTCGCCTTGACCTCGACCAGCACTTCGCCGGCCTTGGGGCCTTCCAGCTGAACGGTCATGACCTCAAGGGGTTTTCCTGCCTGAACGGCAACGGCGGCGCGAACATCCATCTTCGATCTCCTCGTGATTTGCGTGGCGGACTCTTGCACGCCCGACGAGGATGGCTCAAGCGGAAAAAGACCTTGAGCGCTTTCTGAAAATCGGCTTCGCCTCAGGCGAATTCCATAATGACGGCATCGACCGCGAGGCTCTCGCCGGGAGCGGCCTTGATCTTGCCGACGATGAGGTCGCGCTCGGCGCGCAGCACGTTTTCCATCTTCATGGCTTCGACGACGGCAAGCGTTTCGCCTGCCTTGACCTCCTGGCCCTCAGATACCGCAATCGAGACGACGAGACCGGGCATGGGGCAGAGCAAGAGCTTGGACGTATCGGGCGGCAGCTTGACGGGCATCAGACTATCAAGCTCGGCATGGCGGGGCGTAAAGACGCGCGCCTTGACCGACAGACCCTGCCAGTCGATGCGCAGGCCGTTGAGGATCGGGCGGATCTGCGCTGTCACCTGCCGGCTGGCGATCCTGCCGCGCCAGACCGGATCGCCCGGTCGCCAATCGGTGACAACGGTTTCCGTGCGGCCGCCGACTTCCATTTCCATTTCAAAGGGAATGGTGACGAGGCCATCGACCAGTTTGACTGGCACGTAATTGCCGCCGAGCTTGACGACCCATTCTTCGCGCAGCGGGCCGGTCGGATGGCGCAGGCGATCGGCGAAGCCTTCGCGCCTGATGGTGTCGATCAGGGAAGCAGATAGGGCGATCGCGGCGAGGGCTGCCTCTTCCGAGGCGTCGGGCGCCATCGGTGCGAAACCGTCTGGATATTCCTCTGATATGAAGCCGGTGGAGAGACGGCCTTCGCGCCAGCGCGGATGTTTCATCAGCGCCGAGAGGAAGGGAACATTGTGCTCGATGCCATCGACGACGAAAGCGTCGAGCGCCTGTCCCATGGCCTCCACCGCCTGCAGCCGGCTCGGCGCCCAGGTGCAGAGCTTGGCGATCATCGGGTCGTAATACATGGAGATTTCGGCGCCTTCGAAGACGCCGGTATCGTTGCGGATGATCACATCGCCGTTGCGGCCCTCCGCCGGCGGCCGGTAGCGCGTCAGGCGGCCGATCGAGGGCAGGAAGTTGCGGTAGGGATCTTCGGCATAGAGGCGGCTTTCGACCGCCCAGCCCTTCAGCCTGATGTCCTTCTGCGCGAAGGGCAGCTTTTCGCCGGCGGCGACGCGGATCATCTGCTCGACGAGATCGATGCCGGTCACCAGTTCCGTCACGGGATGCTCGACCTGCAGGCGGGTGTTCATTTCGAGGAAATAGAAATTACGATCACGATCGACGATGAACTCCACCGTGCCGGCGCTCTGATAGTCAACGGCCTTTGCCAAAGCCACCGACTGTTCGCCCATGGCGGCCCGCGTCTTCTCGTCGAGGAAGGGCGAGGGTGCCTCTTCGGCAACCTTCTGGTTCCGGCGCTGGATCGAGCATTCGCGCTCGCCGAGATAGACGACATTGCCGTGTGCGTCTGCCAGCACCTGGATTTCGATATGACGCGGATCGACGACATATTTTTCGATAAACACGCGGTCGTCGCCGAAGGAGCTTTTGGCTTCCGAGCGGGCGCGGTCGAAACCGTCGCGCACTTCCGCTTCGTTCCAGGCAATGCGCATGCCCTTGCCGCCACCGCCGGCCGATGCCTTGATCATCACGGGATAGCCGATCTCGGCTGCGATCTTTTCGGCATGTGCGGCGTCTTCGATCACGCCGAGGTAGCCGGGTACCGTCGAAACCTTGGCGGCGTTGGCGAATTTCTTCGACTCGATCTTGTCGCCCATCGCCATGATGGCTTTGGGCTTCGGGCCGATGAAGATGATGCCTTGCTTTTCCAGCGCCTCGCAGAAGGAGGCGCGTTCCGACAGGAAGCCATAGCCGGGGTGCACGGCTTCAGCGCCCGTCTCCTTGCAGGCGGCAATGATCTTCTCGGCGACGAGATAGCTTTCGGCTGCCGGAGCAGGGCCGATATGGACGGCCTCATCGGCCATTTCGACATGCAGGGCATCCCGATCGACATCCGAATACACCGCAACGGTGGCAATGCCCATACGGCGCGCGGTTTTGATCACGCGGCAGGCAATCTCGCCGCGATTCGCGATCAGGATTTTCTTGAACATCGAGACTCCACCCAGGAAATGCGTTCCGGAGTTTTACGCATAAAAAGCCGGAACGCACAATCGGGCTGAGGAATACGGCAGATCAGGCAACGGCAGCTTCGACAACCGGCTCTTCATCGATGATGCGAAGCCAACGGCTCCGTCTGGGTTCGGCAAAGTCCCTGAGCTCGACGGCAGCCATGATCTCGCCCCAGCGCTGATGATTAACGCCGGGCTGGGTTGCTGCCTCGATACGCTGCAGGACTCCATATTCCACCGGAGAAACGCCGATGATACCGCCTTCGCTGACGCTTCTCAGAATCCGCATGACATAGTCGACGTCCTGGCGCGTGATGCTTCTATGGTCGGCGGCGCGGGTCAGCTTGTAGCCACCAATATCCTCTGACAGCGCTAGGCGAAGCTGGTCGAGCGCCAGCGCCCGAAGTTCATCGGGAACATGGGCGGAGAGTTCCATGACGTGCAAAATGAGTTCGAGCTCAAGGGCGGAATTGACGACGCCGTCGGTCGTGAACATGCGCATGATCCATGCGACATTGATCTCGTCCAGCGAGCCTTGCGGATAGGTGTAATCGACGATGAAGCCTGCCAGCTGCTCGACGAAGAACGTGTTCCATTCGGCGCATTTTTCGGGGCAAGAATTATTGAGCGCCAACATCACCACGACATGATCGGATGTCCGGATTCCCTCCGGAAAGGTGTGTTTGCGCAGCAGCACTATGTCTTCGGCCGTCAGCCGATGCTTCCCGGCGATGACACACGCCGGAAAAGCGAGACGGAACTCACTCATGTTTTATCTCCAGACTTCATCATGAAGTCGGAAATGGTTTTATCGATGCCGAATTGAATATCCCTCAAGAAGGACGGTTAACCCTCGATGCGGCATTTCATGCGGATTTTAATGATCGTGCCTGCAGCCGCTCGCGCCAGATGATAAAAAGCCCCGATGCGACGATGATGGCGATGCCGATCCATTTGGAAACATTCGGAAAATCGCCGAAGAGGGCGTAACCGAGCACGGTCGCCGAAATGATCTCGAAATATTGGAATGGCGCCAACAGCGACAGCGGCGCCAGGCGAAAAGCCTTAACAACCAGCATGTGCGCATAGCCTGAGATCGTGCCGAGGATCAGCAGCAGGACGAGGCCGAGCCAGGAGGCGGGCAGGGAGGGCGTGAAGTCGGCACTGCCGAGGCTGCTTCCGACAAACATTGCGCCCGCCATGAAGATCGTGCCGCCGATGCCGGACATGGTCTGCATCGTCAGCGGCGAATCCGCCTCGCCGATGGCCCGGTTGAGGAAGAGGTAGAGCGAGAAGAGGAAGGCGCAGAAAACCGGCAGCAGCGCCTTCAGGCCGAAGATCTCGTAGCTCGGCTGAATGACGATCATGGCACCGCCGAAACCGACGACGATCGCCATCCAGCGCCGCCAGCCGACCTTGTCTCCCAGGAACAGCGCCGAAAGTGCCGTCAGCATGAAGGGCTCGACGAAATAGATGGCGAAAACATCGGCGAGCGGCATGTATTTGACGGCGACGAAGAAGAGCAGGCTGGCGGCGCCATGCAGCGCGCCACGCAGCAGGTTCATCCATGGGCGCTTGGCCGACAGTGCCTGCATGCCGAACATGGCAAAGAGGATCGGCAGGGTGCAGACGAGCTGGAAGAAAAAGCGGTAGAAGGTTACCTGTCCTGGTGACATGCCCTCGAAAGTCGCCATATATTTGGCGATCGCATCCATGGTCGGCAGGATGGCCATGGCGCCGGCCATGATGGCCATGCCCTGGAGCGGATTCTGTACGGAGGGAGATTTGGACATGACGGCTGCTTCTTGCGGATGACGTCATCAACCACAGGAAAGTCAGCGGATCAAGGACAGTGCACCGTATCGTTGATGGTTTCGCCGAAGACCTCTTCGAAAGCGGCACGCAGGCGAATATCGGCATCGGCCATCGTTACCAGCAGACCGAGATCGACGAGGCTGGTGACGCCATAGGCCGAGATGCCGCAAGGCACGATACCGCTGAAATGGTCGAGATCCGGATCGACGTTCAGCGACAGGCCGTGGAAGGTCACCCATTTGCGCAGGCGAATGCCGAGCGCGGCAATCTTGTCTTCCGCCATGGTTCCGTCGAGCAGCAACGGCCTTTCTGGCCGGCGGACCCAGACGCCGACGCGATCCTCACGGCGTTCGCCGCGCACATTCATCGAACCGAGCGCACGGATGATGACTTCTTCGAGTGCCGCGACGAAGGCGCGGACATCCTGCCTCCGACGCTTCAGATCGAGCATGACATAGGCGACGCGCTGGCCGGGGCCATGATAGGTATATTCGCCGCCGCGGCCGGTGGCGAAGACCGGAAAACGATCCGGCTGGACGAGATCCTTCGCATCGGCGCTGGTGCCGGCCGTATAAAGCGGCGGATGTTCCAGCAGCCAGACGAGCTCGTCACCGCCTTCAGAAATCGCTGCCACTTCCCGCTCCATCGTCTCCACTGCCTCCGCATACGGAACAAGCCTATCGGAAATGCGCCAGCGCACGGGGCGCGAACCAGGTTTCGGGAGCATGGAGAAATCGAGATCGGTGCGTAGCATGGCAGTCCTTGGCGCTATCCGCAAAAGGAGAGGGCGGGCGCGGGCTTCTATATGGACTTGGGCGAAGAGGGATTCAATCGCTCTTTGCGGCGGGCAGCCGCCTCGGAGACGCAATCAGCCGGTGCCACCAGGCGTTGCTGTGATATCCACGAGAGGCAGTATCGGCGGGAAGGGGCTGCCGCGCGCTCATCTTGCGGCAAGGACATCAGCATCGGAGAACTAAACCTTTGGCCCAAAAAGAAAAAACCCGCCGAAGCGGGTTTCTTTGGTGCGGTCGAGAAGACTCGAACTTCCACGGGTTGCCCCACAGCGACCTCAACGCTGCGCGTCTACCAATTCCGCCACGACCGCATCGTGGTAGGGCCGATTTGCGTCGGCGAGGCAGCATGTAGCAAAAGCCTCAGACGGACACAAGCGCGATGTGACAGTTTTTTTCAAAAGCTTGGCCGAGGTGTGGATTACGGCGCACGAAGCATTGAATTTGCAAGAGAAAATTGGAATTTACTAAAGAAAAGGGCCGGAAACCGGCCCTTTCTCGGATCATGTCAGTGCATCGCGCGGCATGCTTCGGTGCGGCTTGCACCGCTATCGGCGCCTTTCTGATGCGAGCCTTTCGGGCCGATCATGCTGTGGCAATCCGGAAGCGGCTTGATGCTCGCGGTTGCCGTGTTGTCGACTTTCGCGGGCTTGGCCATAGCGGCCGGTGCGAAACCGTCGCTGTCATTCGTATAGTCGCTGGAATAGGCCGGGGGGGCCACATGCGTCGGGTAGTGGACCGGCTTTGCCGGCGCGACCGGCGTCTGGTAGAGGCCATCACCATTGTTGGAATAGTCGTCCATATATTTCGGCTGTGCAAAAGCGGCACTTGCCATGCTGACGGCAAACAGGGTGGCGGCGACGGCGAACTTCATGCGCATGGGTCTATCTCCTCAATCTATTGTTGAATTCAACAACGCAAAACCAACCCTCGGCAAGACAGAGTCCGCTCCCCAATTTGGGCAATTTTGCGAGAAAGGTGACAGCCGCCTTGCGGCGTTTTGTCCAAACGAAATCACATATTTGTCAATGCTCTTGAGGGGTGCGTTACCTTAGCCGGCGCAGTTAATCGCCTGAGATGTCGGCGCTTTCATCAAGATAACAATCCTGCAATCTTCAATTGATTAACTATTTGTAATTTTAGAGACACAAAAGCCGGAAAGCAGGGTGCTTCCCGGCTTTGAAATATGGCGATTTCGTGTCTTTTGGCCTTAATCCTCGTTCGGGATGTGGGCATCGACGCCGGTCATCCGCAAGTTGTTTCTCACCCGATGGACACCATCCACAGAGAGGGCACCGAGTTCGACCTTGCGGGCGATGCCGATGGTTTCAACCGAACCTTCCAGCGTTACGGTATGGCCGTCGGCGTGAACTTCGACACTGTCGACATCCACGTCGGGGATGTTCTCCAGGTTCTCGGTGACGCGGGCTTCGAGCTCGTCGCTCTCGTCGCGGTCGATCGTATCCGGTTCGAGCGATTCCTTGAGCCGGTTTTCGTTGCCGTCCTCGTTCGTGCCATCGATGCGGAAGCCGCTGTTGCGGTCGCGGTCGAAATTGGCGGAAGTTTCGCCATAGGGGCGGTTTTGACTGCCGGCGGCCTTGCCGCCACTGCCGTCGGCATAGGGCCAGCCATCATCCAGATTGCGTGCCTCGAAATCGCGGTAATCCTCTTCGCGGGAAAGCGAGGTCTTGTCATTCTTTCCAGGCATTGCCGTCTCCTTCCGGGTTTCATTCTGCAAGGCAAACGCCGGAAGGGTCCCGTTGGTTCGCTCGATGGCCTTCAGCTTTTCGTCTTTTCCCATTTCCTGATCAGCCGATCACGCTTCAGCCGCGACAGGCGCTGCAGCCAGAAAATGCCGTCGAGCTGATCGACCTCATGCTGGATACAGACAGCCAGGAAGTCCAATGCCTCTTCTTCGTGCTGCTGGCCTTCGAGATCCTGATAACGGAAGCGGATCGCCTTTGGGCGCGCGACCTCATCCGTGGCACCGGGCATGGACACGCTGCCTTCCATATGAACCATCGTCTCGTCCGAGAACCAGGTAATGTCGGGATTGACGTAGATGCGCACGCCATCCGCCTTGTCGAGCTCCAGCACGGTCAGGCGCTGGAAGACGCCGATATGGGCTGCGGTGATGCCGACACCGGGTGCTGCACGCATCGTCTGCAGCAGATCGTCGGCAAGCTCTGACAGGGCCGAATCGAACGACGTCACCGATGTGCAGACCGTCTTCAGGCCGGGATGCGGATAGCGGAGAATCGGGCGTATCGGCACAGCTAAGCTTCCTTTCGATAAATGGCAGCGGAAACTATAGCCGACCACAGGCATTGTCATCAGAAAGCACGGGTTTGCGCTTTACGGCAGAAATGCTTTCGGCTAGAGCGCCGTGCGTCCGTTCGGATGCGCAAAGGACGCTCTAACTCTTTGAATCGACGCATCAGGCTTCCCGAAAATCGATTCCGATTTTCGGGCCGATGCTGTAACAGGTCGATCAAGGATTCCGGCTGCGGCAAGGGCAGGGCGGAATTCGCTTATCCGCTTGTTGACAATGCATTTTCAGCCGACATTTTCGAATGCGGCTCGATAGTCTTTGAAATCAGATAGAAATGCGAGGGCGGCATATGACGACGACCGACACCGAAGACCGCATTCGCAAGCGTCCGACCGACGAAGACGTCGATATCTATAACGAAGACGGCAATGTGCGCAGCGATTTCCTGGCGCGCCTGGGTGCAGCCATCGCCGATCGCGACACGCTGTTTCTCCGCCAGAACGTCGCGCGCCTGCACGAATCGGAAATAGGCGACCTTCTGGAATCGATCCAGCCGGATCAGCGCCTGGCGCTGGTGCGCCTGCTCGGCGACGATTTCGACATGACGGCGCTGACCGAGGTGGACGAAACGATCCGCCGCGAGATCGTCGACCAGCTGCCGAACGAACAGATCGCCGCTGCCATCGGCGAACTGGATTCGGACGACGCCGTCTACATTCTCGAAGACCTCGATCATGAAGACCGGGAAGAAATTCTCGCACAGCTGTCGTTCACGGAGCGCGTTCGCCTTCGGCGCGCTCTCGATTATCCCGAAAGCTCGGCCGGCCGCCGCATGCAGACGGAATTCGTCGCCGTGCCGCCATTCTGGACAGTCGGACAGACCATCGACTACATGCGCGACGAAGAAGACCTGCCTTACTCCTTCTCGCAGATCTTCGTCATCGACCCGACCTTCAAACTGCTCGGGGCCGTCGATCTCGACCAGATCCTGCGCACCAAGCGGCAGACGAAGATCGAAGCCATCATGCGGGAAACCAACCATCCGATCCCCGCGGAGATGGACCAGGAAGAGGCCGCCCAGCTCTTCGAACAATATGACCTTCTCTCCGCTGCTGTCGTCGACGAGAACGAACGCCTCGTCGGCGTGCTCACCATCGACGACGTGGTCGACGTGATCCATGAAGAGGCCGACGAGGACATCAAGCGCCTCGGCGGTGTCGGCGACGAAGAACTGTCCGACAACGTCATTTCGACCGTGCGCTCGCGCTTCCTCTGGCTCCTGATCAATCTGGGCACCGCCATGCTGTCAGCCAGCGTCATCGGGCTGTTCGACGGTTCGATCGAAAAGATGATCGCACTTGCGGTGCTGATGCCGATCGTCGCTTCCATGGGCGGCAATGCCGGCACGCAGACCATGACGGTGACGGTGCGTGCGCTCGCGACCCGCGACCTCGATATCTACAATGCCGGCCGCATCATCCGAAGGGAGGCCGGTGTCGGCATCCTGAACGGAATGCTCTTCGCCTTGCTGCTGGGCATGATCGCCGGCACCTGGTTCCACAATTACCAGCTTGGCGCCGTCATCGGCGCGGCCATGATCATCAATCTGATCGCGGCGGCCCTTGCCGGCATCCTGCTGCCGCTGCTGCTCGACAAGATGGGGGCGGACCCGGCGATTGCTTCGTCCGTGTTCGTCACGACCGTCACCGACTGTACCGGCTTTTTCGCCTTCCTCGGCCTAGCGACATGGTGGTTCGGCATCTGAATGCCTTGCAGAAATTGACTATTACGTAAAAGTCAATATTATCTCAGATCGATGACGGGGATGAGATGCTAGTGAACAAGTACTATACAATAACGGAGCTGACGCGCGAGTTCGGCGTGTCGACGCGTACGCTTCGCTTCTATGAGGATGAGGGCTTGATCCATCCGGAGCGCCGCGGCCGCACCCGCCTGTTCCGTCCAGCCGACCGGCGCCTCATTCAGGAAATCCTGCGTGGCCGACGCATCGGCTTCACGATCGCCGAAATCCGGGAAATCATTCAGGTCTACAAGGAGCCGCCGGGCGAACTCGGCCAGCTCAAGCTGTTGATGAAGCGTGTGGACGAAAAGCGGGAAGAGCTGCGCCAGAAGCGCAAGGACATCGACGAAACGATCACCGAGCTCGACAATATCGAGGAGGCCTGCCTTGGCCGCCTCGCCGAGATCGGCGTTACCACTTGACCATTATATGATCACTGGCTGATCATTGCTGCGGCGCCGGTTCGATCTGGGCGCTGCACTGGCTGGCAAGCGCCATAATCCGCTCATCATCCGCTTTGACCTCGCCTGCCTGGAACGGCGTGAAGAGCTGCTGCGCCTGCAGTTGATCGAGCGTGCACTGGCAGAAACTGCGGCAAAGCGCTTCGCCTTGTTCGACCGTGCAGGACGTATTGCACTGGCGCAGATAGGTCGCGACGGAATCGGGCTTCGGCGGCGCGACGACGAAGGTCAGGCCATAGGCGATGGTGATCAGCACCGGCTGGTGGATCAGATAGAAGGCAAGGCTATGGCGGCCGAGGCGCGCAAGCCATGTTCCGCCAGTGCCAAGAGCGGCAAGTCGCTGCGGCAGGTTTGTCCGGAAGGCGAGATGCGTAAGGCTCATTCCCAGGAAGAACGGCGTCGCCCAGGGGAAGAGCGGCACATAGTCGTTCGACCGGTCAGGCGTGGCCGCAAAGCCGAGCCAGGCAAGGTATTTCGGGTCAAACAGGTGCGAACCCAACACACCGGGCATGACGAAAGTGTCGGTGATCCAGGCGACGAACAGTGCCAGCGTGACGAGCAGCGTCATCGGCAACGGCAGGCGCAGGAAGACCACGCCTATGAGGCTCAGAACCGCGATGGAATGCAAGATGCCGAAATAGATCCATCCGCCGGGCACCAGATACAGCGTGGCCGCTGAGATCACCGCGGCGGCAGTGGCAATCATCCCGAAACGCTTCCAGAAGGACGGCCAGCGGATCTCCGGCCGGCTTGATAGTACAAGGCTGACGCCGACGATGAAGAGGAACGTTGTGGCGATCGCCCGCGCATAGATCTTCAGCCAGCCGGTTTCGGCCGTTCCGGGCGTAAGATAGCCCATGAACTCCAGATCCCAGCTAAAGTGGTAGGAGGCCATAGCAAGCAGTGCTGCACCACGCGCCGTATCCACAAGGCCGATACGCGGTGGTTTTGCGTGAGCCGCCGCTTCCGTTGCCGACACGATCATTCACAGTCCCCCGGACAGCTCATCACCGTCACTCGCTGACGGCCTGTCGCGCTGAACAGCAGAAAGGTGAAGATTTGGTGGCGGGTTCGCGTCCATGATGGCGAGGCGCGCTTCCGAGAAGAACTGCCGACGGGTCAGAACGAAGACGACGATCGCCGTCGTACCCATAAAAACATAGGGATTGATGAACCAGCCGAGATAGCCGATCGACAGGAAGATCGCCCTGAGCCCCTCGTTGAAATGGCCGCCGGCGATAACGTTCATGCGGATGACCCGCTCTGCCGCTCGCTCGGCGGCGATCATGTCCTTCTCCGAGTCATGCACCATCGGAATGCCGCCGAAGAGAATGGTGCAATAGTTGAAGAGGCGATAAGCCCAGCCGAACTTGAAGAAGGCGTAGCCGAACAAAGCGGCAAGGCCGCCGACCTTCATCTCAAAGACCGCATGCCCGCTATGGAAGACAAAGGGCAGGTCGGCGAAAACCGCATCCACCTTTTCCGTCGCCCCGAGCAGCGCAAAACAGCTGCCGACCGCGAAGATGGACGTCGAGGCGAAAAAGGCCGTGCCGTTCTGCAGCCCGGCCATGATCTGGGTGTCGATCATCTTCAAGTCGCGGCGCAGGGAATTATATATCCATTCACGCCGCCGCTCCACCATGGCATGGGTCAGGCTCGTACGCCCGAAGAAGGTCTGGCCGCGCAGCAGCCAGGAATAGCCCATCCAGATAAAGATAAAGAAGGCAAGCGCGATGTAGTCCGCCGTCGTCATCATCAGCGAGTCAGTTCCCGTATAAATGCGGCCACTCTACAGATGCATTCGAATGCTGCAATGACCGGCAAGATGAGAATCACTGGCAAGACGGGCAGCTTCGAATTAGTGTCCAGCCGGATGTCGCACCGGTTCAAGGCGATGTCGGTCCGCCACGCGGATGCCGAACCGGGTTCGCATAGTCTGCATCGTCAAGTTTAGAAGGCGCCTCCATGTTTCTTTCGGTATTCGATGTGTTCAAGATCGGTGTCGGGCCGTCGAGCTCGCATACGATGGGGCCGATGACGGCTGCCAACCGGTTCCTTGAGCTCATCCTGTCCAACGAATGGCCGCGTCCTTCCGTCGGCGCGCAGGTGGCCGCCATCAAGGTCAGCCTTCATGGTTCGCTCGCCCATACGGGGATAGGCCACGGCACGGGCAGGGCGGTTATCCTCGGCCTGATGGGCGAAGCGCCCGACAAGGTCGATCCCGATCGCATGGATGCCATCATCGAGGGCGTTGAAAAGAGCGGCAGGATCACGCCGGAGGGACATCCGGCCTACCAGTTTCAACCGAAGACCGACCTGATCTTCGACAAGAAGCAGCCGCTGCCGGGCCACGCGAACGGCATGACCTTCTCCGCCTATGACAAGGACGGACGGCTGCTCGTCAAGCGCATCTATTATTCCGTCGGCGGCGGCTTCGTCGTCACCGACACGGAGTTGGAACAGATGCGGGCGCGCAAGAAGGCGTCGCAAGGCACTTACAAGGTGCCTTACCCTTTCGCCAGCGCCAAGCAGATGCTGGAAATGGCCGAACGCTCCGGCCTGTCGATCGCGCAGATGAAGCGCGCCAACGAGGAAAGCCAGCGCAGCCGTGAAGAACTGGATTCCGGTCTCGACCGCATCTGGGAAGCGATGCGCTCCTGTATCGAGCGCGGGCTGAAGGTCGAGGGCATCATGCCTGGCGGCCTCAACGTCAGGCGTCGCGCCAAGCATATTCACGACAAGCTGCAGGAGGAGTGGCGCAGCAACCGCGTCAACCCGCTGCTCGCTAATGACTGGCTGAGCGTCTACGCGATGGCGGTCAACGAGGAGAATGCCGCGGGCGGGCGCGTCGTAACCGCGCCGACCAATGGCGCGGCGGGCGTCATTCCGGCAACGATCCGCTACTACGAGCATTTCCATGAAGACTGGGACCAGAAGGGCATCCACGACTATCTGCTGACCGCAGCGGCGATCGGTGGCATCATCAAGCACAATGCCTCGATCTCTGGCGCCGAAGTCGGCTGTCAGGGCGAGGTCGGCTCGGCCGCCGCCATGGCAGCCGCCGGCCTCGCAGCGGTCATGGGCGGCACGCCGGCCCAGATCGAGAATGCTGCCGAAATCGCCCTCGAACACCATCTCGGCATGACCTGCGATCCGGTCGCCGGCCTGGTGCAGGTTCCCTGCATCGAGCGCAATGCGCTCGGTGCCGTGAAGGCGGTCACGGCGGCTTCACTCGCCGTGAAGGGCGACGGCCAGCATTTCGTGCCGCTCGATGCCTGTATCGAGACGATGCGCCAGACGGGCTATGACATGAGCGAGAAATACAAGGAAACCTCGACCGGCGGCCTTGCCGTCAACGTCGTCGAATGCTGAGTTTGTGGACGTTTCCCGCTTGTTACTTGACGCTGCCGGTCAAAAGGATTTCAACGGCAGCATGGCACTAAATCTCATCAAACTCTGCGTCGGCTGCGACTCGATCGAAGACCTGCGCGAATGGGTGGCAGAGCGCTCGCTGCGCGCCATTGCCGCCGGACTGGAACCGCATTCGGTCCATACTACCCGCATGGTGCCGAAGCGCGTGGAAGAGCTGCTCGGCGGCGGTTCGCTCTATTGGGTGATCAAGGGGCAGGTGCAGGCCCGGCAGAAGATTCTCGACATCCAAACATTTACGGACGGAGAGGGGATCGGCCGCTGCCATCTGGTGCTCGGTCCTGAGGTGATCGAAACCTCGGTGCAGCCAAAGCGGGCCTTCCAGGGCTGGCGCTACTATCCGACCGAAGATGCGCCGCGCGATCTCGACAGCCTCGGCGCCGGCATTGCGGAACTGCCCGCGGATCTTCGCCGCGAGCTTTCGGAACTCGGCCTACTCTAAAGCACTTCAGCGCAGGCGCAGCACGACGGGCGAGGTGCCATCGGGCGAAGTGATGTGCAAATGGATATGCGCTTCCGGCTGCGAATAGCGCCAGGCGCGCGCGCCGTGACAAAGCAGCAGGTTGATGAGATCACGCGTCTTCGGCGATTTCGCCTTCGGGCGCTGCAGGCCGATTTCGGCGAGGCGGAGTGCTGCCTCGTGCAGCGGATGCAGGCCGGAGCGCCCCTTGTTGACCGCCCGGCGCCCTGCAGGCGCATTTGGAACATTCTCGTTGATCGACATCATCTTCCTCGTACGCAATACAAACCGAACTAGGATCGCCTGCCGGCAGCGCGAACACCGCAGCCGGCAGGCAGGGGCGCCGCCAAATCAGTCATAAGCAGCGCTAGAGCATTTCCGTTTTTCTTCGAATCCCGAAAATGCTCTATCTCTTTGCTTTCACGCAATTCCAGCAAAACCGCTGCGCATTTTTGTTGGAATTGCTCCAGATAGCTCATTGAGCCGCCGCCCAGCACTTGACGCCGGCCTTCTTGAGAGCCTTGCAGGCGTTGACCGCATCACGCTGGCCGTCGAAGCCGCCGAAGCGGGCACGATAGACCTGATCGCCGTCACTGGCGTAGGCAACAGCGAAGGGCTTTGCGGAACTCAGCGCCTTGCCGCCCTTGGCCTTGGCGCTCTGCAGAAGATCCATCGCCGATTCACGGCTCGCGGAAACGCCGATCTGGACCACCCAGCCCGATGGCTGCGGTACTTCCCTGGCGGCAACCTCCCTGGCGGGAGCAGGCTTTGTCGAAGCCGTCGTCAGTTCATCGACTGACGTATCACCCTGTTCCGGCGGCATATAGGCAGGCGCCGGTGTAGGCACCGCAACGGAAGCCTGTTCCTGCTGCTTGATCGCGACGGTCTTGACCTTTGTCGGAGACTGCATCTGCTGGGTTACCAGCGGATTGTCGGTCTTGCGTGTCGAGGTCTCTGCGTAGGCGACCTCTGCGCTTGCCGTCTGATAACGTGCGTCCGGCAGCGGACCCTTGTGCGGCAGGCCGAGATCGGCGACTGCTGCCGTCACCGGCGACTGATCTGCGGCAATCGTCTTCTTTTCCGCGACCTGGGCAACCTTGGCAGGAGAAACCGGAGCAGGCGTTTCGATCATCTCAGGCATCGGCTTCGACTGGGCGACGAGCGTGCCGCCGCTGGTGGAAGCCTTCGGCATGTAGTCGGCGAGCAGCTTGCGCATCTGCGAGTCGCGGGCAGGGGTGGATGCCCCGCCGAGAACCACACCGACAATCGATTTGCCGTCGACCTGCAGCGAACTGACCAGATTGAAGCCGGCAGCGCGGGTGTAACCGGTCTTGATGCCATCGACGCCGCGGACGGAGCCGACGAGGCGGTTATGGCTGCGGATCACACGGTTGCCGAACTTGAAGGCGCGCGTATTGAAATAGCCGTAATATTGCGGGAAATGCTGGCGAAGGGCGATGCCGAGGCGGGCCTGATCGCGGGCCGTCGTCATCTGCGCGGTGTTCGGCAGGCCGTTGGCGTTGCGATAGGTGGTGCGCGTCATGCCGAGCGCATGCGCTTTGGCGGTCATCATCTGGGCGAAGCGATCTTCCGAACCGCCGAGCATTTCGCCGAGCGCCGTCGCGGCATCATTCGCCGACAACGTCACGAGGCCGAGGATGCCCTGTTCGACGGTGATCGTGCCGCCGGCGCGAACGCCGAGCTTGGTCGGCGCCTGGGCTGCGGCGTGAGCGGAGAAGGGGACAGGCGTATCAAGGCGAATGCGGCCCTGCTCAAGGGCCTCGAAGGTCATGTAGAGCGTCATCATCTTCGTGAGCGACGCCGGATATTGCAGACGGTCGGCATTCTCGCTGTAGAGAACATTTCCCGTCCGGGCATCGACGACGATACCGGCATATTTCGGATTTGCAGCTTCCGCTTCGGCATTGACCGAGTCGACCGCGACGATCGCGATAGCCATCGAAAGGATCGTCAGCACCTTTGCGAGGAAACCGGCAGACCGCGGCGATGATACGGAGGAAATTGACCTTGACACTATTCGACTCTTCGCTTGCATTTCTGATGTTCCGCGGGCCACGCACCCCCTGCTGCGTAACCGGCTGTCTTTGAAAACTACCGGTTGGGCGTTACCAATCCGTTTATGATGAATCGTTTCTTCAGACATTGGTGGGGATTTTAGCGAACTGTTGCAGACTGGCTCACCAGCCGGGTTTGCACAAAAGTCCTGATCGCGGCATCAATATGACCCCAGTCGGCCAAATGACGGCTCGAGAACCGGTAGAGCACACTCAAGTCCTTGCCGACCTTGATATCGCGCTGGCAATCTCCGCTGGTCGCCGTTTCCACAGACGAGGGCAGGACGCAGCGCACGACATAATCGTCGGCACCTGCGCGCGGCGCAGCCAGCAGAACCTCGCCGTTGTAGCCGGCATCGGCACGCAAGCGGTGCAACGTCAGGCCATGCGCAAAGGCCTCCGGCGCACCGTCCATGAGATGCGAATAGATCGGCTCCAGCCGGCCCGACATGTCCCGCGACATCGTGCCCTGGGTGATCTGCAGGAAAATCAGGCCCGATGATTGGGCAGTATCGTCGAAACGCTGACGTGTGTCCTTGCTGTAACCCTGCATTTCCGGCCAGGTGAGGTATAGATCGACCCGTTCAGCCGCACCGTCATGACGTTCGCTCGGGAAGCGAATCGTATTGGCGGGCAGGCCGACCGTATCGCGGCCGATGGTGAGCGTGATCCCGATGGTGCTTTCCGTATTGCCGGCAAGCGAAATGTGCCGGCCGAACCATCGGCCGGCAACGCTGATCGCAACCGTCAGCAGCGCCAGAACCGCAATCGTCGCAGTGACACGAACCAGGAAGCGGGTCGAAAGAAGGGGCTGCTCGGCAAGATGGCCCGCGGCGGAATGGCTCATCGTCGTCCTCGGATATCGGGCCGCCGCAGGAAAAACGCGAGTCGTCGGTGCCGGTGTAGAATCTCTGTAAGGAATGATGGGATGGCGGAGTTAACGGGCCGTTAACTCTGTTTTATGGGCGCGCTACAAAAGAAGCGAGCCGTTCCCGGGACAGCGGGAACGGCTCTGGGCGCCGGTCGGGACGGGGATGCGGGGACTGACCGGGGCCGGTATGCCTGTTACTTCACGCTACCAACAGCCACGGCGCGGCCGTCCTGCAGCTTCGTCCAGCGGGCCGGATCGTCAGCGGACTGGCGCTTGAGGTAGGTGTACTCGGTATCCGACCACAGCAGCACCTTGTTGCGCATGTTGTCGAGAACGAAGTCGCCATGGTCGGTGCGGACTGTCAGCACCGCGTGGCCTTCGCCATTCGGCTGCAGCACGACAGTCATCAGCGTGTCTGATGGAGAGAAGCCGGCATCGATCAGCATCTTGCGCTTCAGCAACGCGAAATCCTCGCAGTCGCCGACGGTGCGCGGGTAGGCCCAGCGCTCCTCGACACCGTAGATCTCCTTGTCCGTCATCGGCTGGATGGTGGAGTTGACCGTGTAGTTGACCTTGAGAATTTCCTTCCAGCGATCCTCGGTCAGGATCGCCGGGCCGGCATCGCCGCCGGCATAGGCACATTCGCTCGGATTGGCCTGACAGAATTCATAGTGTCCGATCGGCGGGCTCGCATTGCCTGCAAGCGTCATGCTGGCGGGTGATGCCTGTCCTGCGCCCGCCATTGCCACTGTCATGCCACCGGCCAGAAGGCCGCCTTTCAGAAGATTTCCAATTGCCATTATCGTCTCCCCGTTATGAGGATGACAATGACACGGACGTTTTTATCTCACGCAAAATTACGCAATAGAATTAATGGCTTATTTTATTCAAATGCGGATCGAACTTGATTCAAATCCATATCGAATACGCCTAAAATTAAGAGCGTATTCGTGTCGAATTCGATTAAAATTGAAAGATTGGGAAAAAGGCTTTCGAGCCGGAAATGGCAGGAAACCGGACAGGCCGTTAACGATTTTCGATAAGCCGGGTAAATTTCTGCGATGGGCTGCGGCGGAGACGGCAGCCGGCGGATGTCCGATCGAAGCCCACAAACAGGCGGAATCGCCGCCCCAAAAGCCGATTTCGCCTCACGTCCCAAATTTCAGCCAGAAAATAATTTCGTCAGAGATCGCGAAACCTGTTCGTCGCACCGACAATCGCGGCGGCAATATCTGCATTTGCAGTGGAATGGGCGGCCCTCGGCAACACGATGAGTTCGGCGCCGGGCCATGCGCGGGCAAGCTCCCAGGCGGTGACAAGCGGCGCTTCGATATCGAAACGTCCGTGGATGAGGATTCCGGGAATGCCCGCAAGGCGACCGGCATTCTTCAAGAGGATGCCGTCTTCCAGCCATGCACCCTCGCGGAAGTAATGGGTGATGATACAGGCGCGCGTCAGAAGATAGTGTGCATCGGACCAGCGCCGGGGCAGGCCGGCGGGATCAGCAAGCAGAATGGTGGCCGCTTCCCATTCATGCCAGTCGCGCGCCGCCTTCAGCCGCACCTGCTCTTCGGGATCGTTGAGCAGTTGATGATAGGCGCTCACCCGGTCGAGGTCGCGGAGTTCGGGCGGCAGCGCCTCACCGAAGCGGTGCCATTCCTCGGGAAAGAGCGGCGCCATGCCGCGATAGAGCCAGTCGATCTCGGAGCGTCGCGTCGTGGTGACGCCAGCAATCACGATGCCGCTGACATGGTCCGGATGGGTTTGCGTATAGGCAAGCGCCAGTGTCGAGCCCCAGGAATTGCCGAAGATCATCCACTTTTCCACGCCAAAGAGGGCGCGCAGTCTCTCTATATCCTCGATGAGATGCGCGGTCGTGTTGCGGGAGAGGTCGGTTGCGGCGTCTGCGGCATTCGGCAGGCTGCGCCCGCAATTGCGCTGATCGAAGAGGATGATGCGATAGGTGGACGGATCGAAATAGCGCCGCGCCGTCGTAGAGCAACCCGACCCCGGCCCGCCATGCAGCACGAGTGCCGGCTTGCCGACGGGATTGCCGCAGGTTTCCCAATAGACGAGGTTGCCATCGCCTGTATCGAGCAGGCCGTGTTCATAGGGTTCGATTTCGGGAAAGAGGACTGACATGACCGCGCCATCCGTTGTTGGCGCGCTGTATCCTTCAAGTCTGTGACGGATAAATGACCGGACGCAGAACGGCGGCGCACTTTTGCTGGAATTAGAGGAATTCGCGCAGCGTCTCGCGCGACTGGACCGATAGGAACTCGATCGCAACACCTTCCGAGAAGTGGCGAACGACGCGGCCGCGCATGTTGCCGAGACGAACAGGCGTGCCGAGCGGCGGACGCACTTCGCAATCGACGGCGGCACCCGAGAGCGAAAGGTCCATGATGCGGCAGATATAGCGTGTACCGTCCTCGAGGGTGAGTTCGGTCTTGGTCTCGCGCGGGGTCAGACGATCATGACGGCGATCTTCCGGCAGGCCGAGCTCGTGTTTGTTGGCGAGCCAGGTGAGCTGGGCCGCGAGCTTCTCGCGCTTGCGATCGGTGGCGTTGATCGACATGGTGAAACCGCGCATATCGACCGTCTGCACATGGCCTTCGACGCGGCCGAGATGGTCGATGTAAGCGACGACACGTTCATTGGCGCGCGGGCGACCGGCGCAGGTGACATACATGTCGCCGGGCGACATATCGATCACCACGCACTCGAATTCCTCGTAATTCGCAAGCATCAGGCGGCCCTGCATATTGATGGGCACGCGCTGGAATACTCCCTGTTCAGGGCGCGGCGCAGGTCTGTGCGTCTGAGCGGACTGGAACGAGTGCATCAAAGGGCTTCTTCATGAAATTGCTAGGCCCAATCCTTACCCCCAATCCATTAACAGAAGGTTGTGGGACCAGCCGCTCTATAACCCTAAAGTACTATGGGCGGTGACCCAAAATCGGACAGTCAGCGAGCAGTTGCCCCATGCAGGAAATGCGACATGACGCGCAACACGGCCTGGCCGAACGTGGCGTGTTTTTCGGCTGCGACTTCGACGGGGCGACGGGGCTCGACCTGGGCCGCGCGACCGAACTTATCGTGCAGCAGGCGGCTACGGTCGAGGGCAAGAAGCTCCAGCGGCACGATCTCCAGCCAGCTTGCGGCAACGGCAGGCGCAATGGCACCAAGCAGGCGGTCGCAGCCACCTTCGGGCGAACGCAGCGGCATCATGATGATCTCGAAGGCCGCGTGGTGGCCGGCGACGCTGTAGCCCGTCGCGTTGAAAAACGTCGGGATGGCGTGATCCATGACACCCTCTGCCGTCCTTTCGATATCCTCTTGCTGACCGTTGGCCCAGAGAGCAGAGAAACGCTCGCCGCGCAGATCGCGGCCGAAGAGATCGCAGATCTTCGTTCCAGCGAGACGGAACCGGATATGCCGGTCTGCCTCCGTCTCCAGAATGAAGAGGCTCGACAGGAGGTGACGGATCGCGACAGGCTCGATCTGCGATTTCAGCGGAGCATCCTGCTCACCGCGCAGAGCGTTCCAGTAGTCGAAGATGTCGGTTGTGGTCTGAAGGCGCATGACGCTGTCTCATTTCGGTTCATTGGCGGGCGGTTTTCGCCCCTTCACCTTCTACCTTGCGGATTTCATGCCAAATCCGGGGAGTTAAGGTTAAGAGATGGTTTCGCTTGAGTGCCGGGGCCTGTCGTGAGACCGTCTCTTCATCACTTCGAACAGTGAAGTTCTGCACAAGACTGCCAGGGCAGGGGTCATCCATAGAGCGCCGTTCGCCCATTCGGGCGAACAAAGGACGCTCTACTCCTTGAGCACGCATCAGGCTCTCCGAAAATCGATTTCGATTTTCGGGCCGATGCTTTGGAGTGCTCAGGCAAGCCGTCCGGCCATACCGGACGGCTTTTTTTTTGAAGCCGGCTCCTGTATGGCTGAGGCCTCAAAACGAGGCGACAAAAGTATGAATGAACAGACGTCCGGGCCTGATCAGGCATTCCAGCCTTCACAGCCCGAACCGCCGGCCCACCCGCCGCGCCAGCCGGTTTTCAATCTTCCGCCGGCATTGCTCGCCACGCTGCTGCTTCTGATCCTGATCTATGCCGTGCAATCGCTTCTGCCGGTCGATTGGTTCGATTGGTTTCTGTTCAGCTTCGGCTTCAGTCCGATCCGCTACGTGATTCCACTCGCAGCGCAGGGGCCAGAGCTCTATTGGACGCCAGTCACCTATTCGCTGCTGCACGGAAGCATCGAGCACATCGTCTTCAACGCGCTGTGGCTGATGGCCTTCGGCGCGCCGGTCGTGCGCCGCATCGGCACGGCCCGATACATCATCTTTTGGGTTCTTTCTTCTGTCGCCTCGGCTGCGCTGCATACGGCGCTGAACTGGGGCAGCAACGGGCTGCTCATCGGCGCATCGGGTGTGGTCTCGGGGCTGATGGGCGCCGCCTGCCGCTTTGCCTTCCCCTCCGGGCGGCAGATGTTCGGCCCTGCGCATCTCAATCCACGCCTGTCCGTCATGCAGGCGGTTCAGAGCCGCACCGTGATCATGTTCATGCTTTTCTGGCTGGTCGGCAACGCGCTGATCGCGGTCGGCATTCCGCTTGTCGGCGACGGCAGCCAGGAAATCGCCTGGGACGCGCATATCGGCGGTTTCGTCTTCGGCTTTTTCCTCTTTGCGCTGTTCGACCGAAAACTGCCGCAGGAACCCGTGCCGACCCCTGACGACGAGTTGCAATCCTGAGCCAAGCAGTGCACCATTGACCGATCCGCGATGGGAGGAGAGACCGCCGCGGAGCCTGTGTTCCCGACAAGTGTTTCACTTTCGCGATAGGAGGTCCAAATGGCCAGTTCCGTCAAAGCAATACTCGATCTGAAGGGTCGTGACGTCGTCACAACCGGGCCGAACACCACGGTTTCGGAGGCGGCTGCTATCCTCAGCAAGAAGAAGATCGGCGCGATCGTCGTCGTCGGCATGGAGAACAAGATTTCCGGCATGTTCACCGAGCGCGATCTCGTGCATGTCATCGCAAAGGCCGGCAAGGACGGGCTCGACCAGACGCTTTCTTCCGTCATGACCTCGAAGGTCTTCCGCTGCAACGAGCAGACCTCGGTCAACGAGCTCATGGAGTTGATGACCAGCAAGCGCTTCCGCCACATTCCGGTCGAGGCTAACGGCAAGCTCGCAGGCATCATCTCGATCGGTGACGTCGTGAAGTCGCGCATCGCCGAGGTCGAGCGTGAGGCCGAAGAGATCAAGGCCTATATTGCGAGCTGAAGGAGTGCTGCACACTTTTGCTGGAATTGCTTAGGCGTCAGGGATGCCTGGCGTAGAGTTCCTGCATACGCTGCAGCTCGGGCAGCCTTGCCCGGGCTTCCTCGTAGCCACGTTCGATGGCTTCCCCCGCACGATGGAATTCCGACAGGCCGATGTCCGACAGGCGCGGCTGCAATGAAATGTCGGGCGGGTCGCCGGCAAGGCGGGCGCGGGCGATACGATCCTGAATGATGTTGAAGGCCTGCACCATGACGCCGGTCATGCCGAGCCGCGCGGCATAGGGCGCATTCTTCTGCTGCTGCACTTCGGCTGGCGAAAGGCTGGCATTGTGGCGGACGACGGCGGAACGGCCATAGAGATCGTAGTTGAGATTGACGGCGACGACGAGCGGCTGCTCATAGCTGCGGCAGACGGAAACCGGCACGGGATTGACGAGCGCGCCATCGACCAATGTACGGTTGTTGCTGCGCACCGGTTCGAAAATGCCGGGCAGGGCATAAGATGCGCGGATAGCCGTGATCAGCGAGCCGTTGGCGATCCAGACCTCGTGCCCCGTATTGACCTCGGCCGCGACTGCGACGAAGGGCCGGTCGAGATCTTCGATCGTCAGACCTTCCAGATGTTCCTGCATACGCTTGGTCAGCCGCATGCCGCCAAAGAGGCCGGAACCGCCAATCGTCAGATCGAGAAGGCTTGCGATGCGGCGCATGGTGAGCGAGCGGGCAAAGTTTTCCAGCTCGTCCAGCTTGCCGGCCAGGTAGCAGCCGCCGACGAGCGCGCCGATCGAGGTGCCGGCGATCATGCCGATCTCGATGCCCGCCTCATCGAGCGCGCGCAGCACGCCGATATGCGCCCAGCCGCGGGCGGCTCCGCCGCCGAGCGCGAGAGCAACCTTTGCTTTCTTTTCGGATGCGGGTTGAACGGGGGGAACTGCCATATCCTGAAGCGCTGCCGTGCCGGAACTGCCGCCCTCGGCGCTTTGACGATGCATATTCCAGCCCAGCATGGCGTCCCTCCCTCCCGGCAGAACACTTGGATTTCTATTAGCCGCCCCGAACCCTTTCCAAAGTGTATATGGAGGCGATTTGCGTCGCAATAAGGGTCAGGTGGCCGGGATCTGGGCTATTTCCCGTAAATATCCTTCGGATCGAAGTGCAGATCGTCATCGACGATGGTCAGCATCGGCTTTCCATCTTCGAGAGTTACGGTGCGGTAGAAGCAGGAGCGGCGGCCCGTGTGACAGGTGGCGTCGTGGCCGGCAACCTCGACCTTCAGCCAGATGGCGTCCTGATCGCAGTCGGTGCGGATTTCCTTGACGGTCTGGAGATTGCCCGAGGTTTCGCCCTTCTTCCAGATCTTGCCGCGCGAGCGGCTGAAATAGTGGGCGATGCCGGTCTGGATGGTCAGCGCCAGGGCCTGCGCATTCATATGGGCGACCATCAAGAGTTCGCCGTCACCGGCATCGGTGACGATGGCCGTGATCAAGCCGCGATCGTCGAAGCGCGGCGTGAAATCGCCGGCATCCTCCAGCTCGGATTTATCGTCCGACGGCTGATTGAAAATCATCTCACGCATCGCGGCCCTCCCGAGGGAGCCGGTATCAGCGGCCCCTTACCATTGTCATGAATCGGACCTGATCGGCCGGTTCAGTCTTGAACGTTCCTGTAAAGGTTGTCGTCAATGTGGTCGAGCCCTGCTTCTGAACGCCGCGCATGGCCATGCACATATGTTCGGCCTCGATCATGACGGCGACACCGCGCGGACGCAGCGTTTCGTCGATGGCCTTGGCGATCTGCGAGGTCATCGTTTCCTGCGTCTGCAGGCGGCGACCATAGATTTCGACGACGCGGGCGATCTTGGAGAGGCCGAGAACCCGTCCGTCCGGCATATAGGCGACATGCGCCTTGCCGATGATCGGCACCATGTGATGTTCACAATGGGAGAAGAAGGGAATGTCCTTCACCAGCACCATGTCGTCGTAGCCGGCAACCTCTTCGAAGGTCCGGCCGAGCACATCTTCCGGGCTCATCTCGTAACCGGCGAAGAGTTCGCGATAGGCCTTGGCGACGCGGGCAGGTGTATCCATCAGGCCTTCGCGCGACGGATCGTCACCGGCCCAGCGCAGCAGGACGCGAACGGCGTCCTCTGCCTCCTGCTGGGAGGGGCGATCGGATTCACGGGCGGTCTGCGGAAAATTCTTGACGATGGCGTCCATATTCAATGGTCTCCTGGCCCGCGACGCGGACCGTATTCGGACTAGCCACTGGTATCCCAAGCGGGAATTCTTGCACCTTTGGCAGGCTCCGGGGCTTTCCAGGCTCGCTTTCTCGAACCCTTCCGGCACGGTTTCCCAATCAAACTTATCCAAGGCCATTGCATTTCAATGACCTTCAAACGACATACATATAGGAAGACGACCCGGCTATGTAAGTATTCTGTCGTGAGACTGTGTGTTTTTTGTTTACACGACAATCACATAGGAATTAGCGTCGGTTCCAGGCGTTTTAGGAGCCAAATCCGTCATGGATGATATCTATAACAGCAAAATCCTCGAATTTGCCGGCAATATTCCGCTGACCGGAACACTTGACGATGCGGATGCTAGCGCCCAGGCGCATTCCAGACTCTGCGGCTCGAAAGTGCGCATCTGGCTGAAAATGGACGGCGACACGATCAGCGCTTTTTCGCATGACGTGAAGGCCTGCGCGCTCGGCCAGGCTTCCTCCTCGATCATGGCGCGCCATGTCGTTGGCGCCACGGCCGGCGAAGTGCGCAAGGCGCGCGAGGATATGCTTGTCATGCTGAAAGCGGATGGAGAAGGGCCGGATGGACGGTTTGCCGACATGCGCTATCTTCTTCCCGTGCGTGATTACAAAGCGCGCCACGCTTCGACGATGCTGACCTTCGATGCCGTCGTTGACGCCATCGGCCAGATCGAGGCGAAACGCGCGGAACCCGTCGAGGCATGAGCTATGTGCGAATTCTGCTTGCTGCGTGAGGAGGAAGACGAGGGCGGCGCCGCTGCCCCGAAGCCGCGCCCCCAGCCGCAACAGACATTCTCCCGCAATTACCAGGGACCATTCCGCAAGACGCCGGACCGGCTTCTCGGCATGGGACTGATCCGCCTCTATCAGCTGACGCTCTCAGGCTTCGTCGGCAATTCCTGTCGGCATATCCCGACCTGCTCCGAATATGGCTACGAAGCCATCGCCCGCCACGGGCTGTGGGCCGGCGGCTGGATGACGCTTTTCCGCGTCGGCCGGTGCGGCCCGGGTGGCACAAGCGGATTGGATCAGGTGCCGGAAGATCTCGGAATGCGGTTCCGCTGGTTCACGCCCTGGCGCTATTTCGCGCTTGGGCGGAAGGAGGCATAAGGTGTGTACCTTCATCGCACTTCTGCACAGCATCGTCCTGACCTCGGAGCGGCGCGTGATCATGGAGGATCTGCGCGCGCTTGCCAAAGAGCTCGGCTATCGCGAACCGCGCACACTGGTCTCCACTGGCAACCTCGTCTTCGAGGCGGACGACATGCGCCCCCATGAAGTCGAAGAGCAGTTGGAGGAGGCTTTTGAAGAAAAGTTCGGCAAACATGTCGATATCATCGTGCGCAGCGACTGCACCTGGATGGCGCTTTGCAGCGCCAATCCTTTCAAAGACGGCAATGGCGACCAGGTGATCGTGCGCGTCAGCCGGCTGCCGATCGATCCGGAAAAAGTGGAGGCGCTGAAGCCGCTTCTTGCCGAAGGGCAACGGATGGAACTGGTCGGTTGCGATCTCTGGATCGATTTCCACGGCAAGCCTAGCGAATCGAAACTGCTTTCGGCGCTGACGACCAAGCGCATGGGTGTGGGCACGCTGCGCAACTGGAATACCGTGCGCGGCCTTTTCGAAATGGTGCTTTGAGGCCCATATCCAGGCAGGCTTTTCCTTTACTCAGACAGCAAATATCAGTATCAGGCGGCAGCGCTTTCCCATGGAATGACGCTTCCGTTTCAACCACCACCCGCATTCGTTGGCGGGACTGGACAAGGAGAATTTCGATGTCCCAATCCGTTTCCCTGACATTTCCCGATGGTTCGGTGCGCAGCTTCCCGGCTGGCGCAACGGGCAGGGATGTCGCAGAATCCATTTCCAAGTCGCTTGCCAAAAGCGCCGTCGCCATTGCGATCGACGGCGCCGTGCGCGACCTTTCCGATGCCGTCACCGACGGCAGGATCGAAATTATCACGCGCAAGGATCAACGCGCGCTGGAGCTCATCCGCCACGACGCCGCACACGTGATGGCCGAAGCCGTGCAGGAACTGTGGCCCGGCACGCAGGTGACGATCGGCCCCGTCATCGAGAACGGCTTCTATTACGACTTTGCCAAGAACGAGCCTTTTACGCCCGACGATCTGCCGAAGATCGAAAAGAAGATGAAGGAGATCATTGCCCGCAATGCGCCCTTCACCAAGCAGATCTGGTCGCGCGAGAAGGCCAAGGAAGTGTTTACCGCCAAGGGTGAACAGTACAAGGTCGAGCTCGTCGACGCGATCCCTGAAGGACAGGATCTGAAGATCTACAATCAGGGCGAATGGTTCGACCTTTGCCGCGGCCCGCATATGGCCTCCACCGGCCAGATCGGCTCGGCCTTCAAGCTGATGAAGGTCGCCGGCGCCTATTGGCGGGGCGACAGCAACAACGCCATGCTGTCACGCATCTATGGCACCGCATGGGCTGAGCAGGCCGATCTCGACAACTACCTGCACATGCTGGCGGAAGCCGAAAAGCGCGACCACCGAAAGCTCGGCCGTGAAATGGACCTGTTCCATTTCCAGGAAGAAGGGCCGGGCGTCGTCTTCTGGCACGGCAAGGGCTGGCGCATCTTCCAATCGCTCGTCTCCTACATGCGCCGGCGGCTTGAGATCGACTATCAGGAAGTCAATGCACCGCAGGTGCTCGACACGGCGCTCTGGGAAACCTCGGGTCACTGGGGCTGGTATCAGGAAAACATGTTCGCCGTGAAATCGGCACATGCGATGACGCATCCGGAAGACAAGGAAGCGGATAACCGCGTCTTTGCGCTGAAGCCGATGAACTGCCCCGGCCATGTGCAGATCTTCAAGCATGGGCTCAAGTCCTATCGCGAATTGCCGATCCGTCTCGCCGAATTTGGCCTGGTGCATCGCTACGAGCCTTCGGGCGCGCTGCACGGGCTGATGCGCGTGCGCGGCTTCACGCAGGACGACGCGCATATCTTCTGCACCGACGAGCAGATGGCGGCCGAATGCCTGAAGATCAACGACCTGATCCTGTCGGTCTATGAAGACTTCGGCTTCAAGGAAATCGTCGTCAAGCTTTCCACCCGTCCGGACAAGCGCGTCGGCACCGATGCGCTCTGGGATCGTGCGGAAGCCGTCATGACCGATGTCTTGAAGACGATCGAGACGCAGTCCGAGGGCCGCATCAAGACCGGCATCCTGCCGGGCGAGGGCGCTTTCTACGGACCGAAGTTCGAATATACGCTGAAGGACGCGATCGGCCGCGAATGGCAGTGCGGCACGACGCAGGTCGACTTCAACCTGCCGGAACGCTTCGGCGCCTTCTACATCGACAGCAATTCGGAGAAGACGCAGCCGGTGATGATCCATCGCGCCATCTGCGGCTCGATGGAACGCTTCCTCGGCATCCTGATCGAAAACTTCGCCGGCCATCTGCCGCTGTGGGTTTCGCCGCTGCAGGTGGTCGTCGCGACGATCACCTCGGAAGCCGACGGTTATGGCCAGGAAGTGGCGGACGCGCTGCGCGACGCCGGGCTGCATGTCGAGACCGACTTCCGTAACGAGAAGATCAATTACAAGATCCGCGAACATTCCGTTACGAAAGTTCCCGTCATCATCGTCTGCGGCAAGAAGGAAGCGGAAGAGCGCACGGTCAATATCCGCCGCCTCGGCAGCCAGGAGCAGACATCGATGTCGCTGGATTCGGCGATCGAAAGCCTTGCCCTGGAGGCGACTGCGCCCGATATCCGTCGTAAGCTCGATGCAAAGAAGGCCAAAGCGGCCTGATAAATCACCTTTTTGAACAATGGCAGCGCCCGGCATTGATCTGCTCGGCGCTGTCAGAAATCTGACATGCAGCAGCAATATAGCCGCCACAAACAGGGGACGGGTCTCAACCCGGCAGGCATTTCAGTGCGCTTCAAAGAGCTTTCCTACGCGAACGAAAGAGACCCGCGCTTCAAGCGCTGGCTCATCCGCTCCATCGAGGGGCTTTCGGGCCGCGACCGTTATGTGCGGCTCTATGACATCTGGCGCAGCGATATCGTCGGCAAGAGCGACCGCGTCTTCGGCAAGATGCTCGATCTCATCGATGTGGAGGTCGATGTGAAGGGCAACTGGCCGCTCGAACCGGTGCCGGAAGAGCCGATCGTCATCGTTGCCAACCATCCCTTCGGTATCGGCGACGGCATCGCGGTCCTGGCGCTTGCCGAACAGCTCGGGCGTCCGTTCCGGGTGCTGATCCACAACGATCTTCTCAAGGTGCCGGAAATGGCGCCCTATTCGCTGCCGATCTCTTTCGAGGAGACCAAGGAAGCGATGGCGATGAACATGAAGAGCCGTCACGAGGCGGTTCGCCTGCTGAAGGAAGGCACGACGATCGTGGTTTTCCCGGCTGGCGGCGTGGCCACCGCCAAGAAAGGTTTCGGCCGCGCCGAGGACCTGCCGTGGAAGATGTTCCCGGCCAAACTCATCCAGGCGGCGCGCGCCAGCGTATTGCCGATCTATTTCGAGGGCCAGAACGGCCGGCTCTTCCATCTTGCCAGCAGGGTGTCGATGACGCTGCGGCTGTCGCTGCTCATCCGCGAGTTCCGCCGCCTTTCAGGCAGCACGATCACAACGCATGTGGGCAGGGTCCTGTCCTTCGAAGAACTGAGCAGCGGCAGCGACCGCAAGGATCTGCTCGCTCGTCTCTTTGATGCCGTCTTCTCGATGGCGCCGAAGAAGAAGGCCTTCCTCAAGCGCGCAAGCTGAAAATTTCCTGATATTCGGGATGCGACGTCAGTCGAGGCTGGCGCCGTCGCCGCTTTGAAGATCTTCATAGGACGGCAAGGGCGGCTGAGGCGGGATCTCGCCGCCCGGCTGAGGCACGCCCTTTGGCCCGGCTGCGGCCTGGCCTCCCGGCGCCACGGCCGTGGCGGCCGGTGCGATCGGCTGCTGGGCCTGCTGGTCCTTCATCAGCACTTCGACATCGGTATTGACGCCTGCAGCGACGGTGAAGTCGCGCTGGAAGATCTTGTCCTTGTTACGGGCGACCGCAGTGTATTCACCTTCCGACAGAACCATGGTCGGGAAAGCGCTGACGCTTTCGCCGACACTGTCGCCAGCCGCCGTCAGGATCGACCAGGCGGTATCGGCGATCGCTTCGCCGCCGGTTTCCGACACGAGCTTGAAATTGATCTGTGCCGCTCTGTGCTGGATCGTCGCTTCGGTGAGCTTGCCAGCCTCGACCTGGATATCGGCGCGGATGCTGGCGTTGACGTTGCCGTATTCTGAAACGATGTGATAGGTGCCGGCATTGAGGCGCACGACCGTATTCGGCGGCACGTCGGCCATGACAAGGCCGCGCTCGCCGTCGTCGCGAACTTCCGCGGAATAGATCGAAAAGCTCAGCTGGTCGGGACGGATGCGGACATCTGAGCCGGAGACGGCATTGAGCAACAGGCCGCCGGCATCGAGCACCATGACCTGCTTGTCGACTTCGCCCTCATCCGGCACCGTCAGCTTCTTGGTGACGCCGGCGCGGCCGAAGGAGACGTTGACGAAATAATCGCCGGCAGCGAGCTGGAATGCCGCGCTGCCGCCCCGTGAGCTTGCGATCAGCGGCAGCTTGCCGTCGGTTCCGGCGACAGGGCTGAATACATACCAGGAAAGACCATCTTCGACCGGTACCCCATCGGCCGTCAGCTTCGCTTCCAGCGAAACGTCGCGCAGGTGCACGCCTTCCTGTGCCGTACCCGGCGCGATGAACGCGTTGAGTTTCGGCATTTTCGGCGTCGATTCGAGCTGCTTGAATTCCTTGAAGGCATCCTGGGCGGCAGCGCCAAACGGCGTCAGCATCATCAAGGCAAGAGCAAGGCCGATCCGTGCAAAAGGCAAAATGCCAAACATCCTGTTCGTGAACCGATTGACTTCTGAAATCGCAGAGTCCACTTCAAGACCAATGCCATGGCAAATTCAAGACCTCCGGCCACCCTCTGCATACAAATGAGAGTTTCTCCCGTATGAAATCCGATATCAAGTTGATCGACTATCTCTCTGTGCGTCGTTCCATCCCGGCTTTCCAGATGTGCGAACCGGGGCCGGAAAAGGCCGAGATCGAGGAGATCCTGCGTCTCGCCTCGCGCGTTCCCGACCACGGCAAGATCGCGCCCTGGCGCTTCATCGTCTATCGCGGCGAGGAGCGCATGCGGCTTGGCGAAGAGCTGCTGAAGCTCGCTCTGGAAGCCAAGCCCGACCTTTCGGACGAGATGATCCAGGTCGAGCGCACCCGCTTTACCCGCGCACCCGTCGTCATCGGCGTGGTCAGCAAGGCCGCTCCGCATTTCAAGATCCCGGAATGGGAGCAGATCATGTCGGTGGGCGCGCTGTGCTTCAACGTCATTCTGGCTGCCAATGCGCACGGCTATGTCGCCAACTGGCTGACGGAATGGTTCGCCTTTGACGAGCGTGCCTATCCGCTGCTTGGCGTCCAGCCGGGTGAGAAAATTGCCGGCTTCATCCATATCGGCTCGACCACGTTCCCGGCCGTCGAGCGCCCGCGCCCTGAACTCACCGAGACCGTTACCTGGGTCGGCGGGGAAGGCTGATGTTCTATACGACGGATACCAACCGGCACGGGCTGGCGCATGATCCCTTCAAGGCGATCGTCGCGCCGCGTCCGATCGGCTGGATCGGCAGCAGGGGTAGGGACGGCTCGATCAATCTCGCGCCCTATTCGTTCTTCAACGCGGTTGCCGACAAGCCGAAGCTGGTGATGTTTTCATCGAGCGGGCATAAGCACAGCCAACGAAATGCCAGGGAAACCGGTGTCTTCACCTGCAATTTCGTCAGCCGCAATCTGGCGGAAAAAATGAACCTTTCCTCGGCTGCCTTGCCGTATGGAACGAGCGAATTCGAGTTCGCGGGATTGACGCCGAAGCAGGCCGAGTTGATCGATGCGCCCTATGTGGCGGAGGCTTTCGCCGTGCTCGAATGCAAGGTGACCGAGATCATCGAGCCGAAGACGCTGTCCGGCGAACCGACCGAGAATGTCTTCGTCTTCGGAGAGGTCGTCGGCATCCACATCGATGAGGCCATCGTCAGCGAGGGGCGGCTCGACATGGCACTGGCGCGGCCGGTCGCACGCATGGGCTATATGGATTATTGCGAGGGCAGCGACGTCTTCGAAATGTTCAGGCCGAAAGTCTGACGGCTGGCACGTAAGGCCGAGCAAACCCTAACGAATATGGTGAACCAATCATAAACTTTTTCCGGCTAGCGTCCCTGTATTGAATGAGACGCGACGGAATCGCGTTCAGTGCTGGGGCGTGGTCGTGATCATTGAGGCATTTCTTCGTTGGGTCGAAACGGCCAAGACCGCCGACAGGGCGGTCGCTGCCAGTGCTCTCGGACGCGTCTATCTGAAATCCGAAATGTCAGACGAGCGGCGCGACGCTGCTGAAAAGGCGATGATCTATCTGCTCGACGATCCGTCGCCGCGTGTGCGGCTTGCGCTCGCCGAAGCGATCGCCTGGGCGCCGCATGCGCCGCGCAACATCATTCTTTCGCTCGCCGAGGACCAGCCGGAAATTGCCTGCCACGCGGTGACCTGCTCGCCGATCCTGACGGATGCAGATCTCGTCGACCTTGCAGCACGCGGCAGCGGCACAACGCGGATGCTGATTGCTGCACGTGCCCATGTGACCCGCCCGGTTTCCGCAGCGCTCGCCGAGGTCGGCGACGAGGACGAAGTTCTCTGCCTCCTGGAAAATGACGGCGCCTCGATTTCCGCCCAATCCCTGAAGCGGATTGCCGAACGGCTCGGCGATGTCAGCGACATCAGAAACCTGCTTCTCGACCGCAGCGACCTGCCGGCCGATGCCCGCCAACTTCTGACGCAGCATGTCAGCAATGCGCTGGTCGGCCTGCCGCTGGCGCTGGCAGCGATCGGCCTGCAGAGGCTGCAGCGCATCAGCCGCGAGGCGACGGAAGCGGCGATCGTTTCCATTGCCGGCGATATCGCGCCGATCGAAGTTCCTGACCTCGTCGAGCATCTTCGCCTGAACGAGCGGCTGACGCCGTCCTTCCTCATGCATGCGCTCTGCTGCGGCAAGGTGGAGTTCTTTGCCTGCGCCATCGTCAACCTGTCTGATTGCAGCGACCGGCGTGTGCGGGCAATCCTTGCCACCGGCCGTATGCATGCCGTGCGCGCACTTTATGAATCCGCGGGCCTGCCGCGGGATATCAGCATCATCTTCGTCGAAGCGACCTTCTTATGGCGTGAGGCTTCGCGCAAGACGTCGGCCTCGCTTCTCGGCAGCATCTGCGGGCGCCTGCTTCAAAAGTTCCACAATCGGGTCGGGCAGCATGACGCCGTCGGCGAACTGCTCGATATGGTGGAGAAGCTGCATGTGGCCGAACAGCGCCGCTCGGCTCGTGTCTATGCGTCGCTTGCGGCGGCTTAATCGGCAAACCGCGCCGCCGCCCAGGAATAGCTCGCAGAGACGAAATGCAGCGGCTTCGCCAGGGTGTTTTTCACATCCTTACCGGAAGGCAGGCTGGCGCGAACGCGCCCGGCAATATTATCTACAAAACCGCCAAGACCATCCCGCTGTTCGGCCACCTCAGGTGTCGCTGGCGGAACAGGCGCCGGCTTGGCCGGTTCGGCAGCAGCAAACGATCTCGGCGCCTCGCAGACGGCAATGACAGTCGGATAGCTGGCATTGGCATAGGCCTTCAGCCGCTGTTCGGCTTCGGCATCGCAGGCGACGACGGTTTCCCAATGTTTGTCGACCGTGGCGACATAATTGCACTGGCTGACGGAATCGTCGCAACCGAGGATCGTCATGGCGATGAGGACGGCTTGCATATTCTGCCTCCATGGCTATTGAGCGTGTCATCATCTTCGAAAGCTGAATTTCAACGGAATGAAGGCAACGCCATTAGAGCATCGGACTATTAATTGTACGCATATCCTGCCTCCGTTAGGAAGTTCCAGCATTCGTTTGGAGTGAAGAGCGCGCAAATATCACCGATGGCGCGCCAGAGAGCGTCAAAGGTTCTGGCTCC
>Ga0209758_1000976_pt1 | contig 38509 bp, 29 predicted proteins | sample AraplaMF_Col_mMF_FD_184258 | JGI IMG/M metagenome (GOLD analysis project Ga0209758, IMG submission 184258) | Arabidopsis root microbial communities from the University of North Carolina, USA - plate scrape MF_Col_mMF (SPAdes) (version 2) | ecosystem: Host-associated > Plants > Roots > Endosphere... | reverse complement strand
TCGACCCTGATATCGCCGGGCAGGCCGAGCACGCGCTCGGCGATGATGTTGCGCATGATCTCGTCGGTGCCGCCTTCGACGCGGGTGCCGGGGGCGCGCAGCAGCATCGCCTGGAATTTGCCGGCGGCTTCCGCATCCTCGGGCCCGCTCAGCACGCCGGCGGCGCCCTGCAGATCCATGGCATAGGCGGCGATGTCCTGGATCATCGATCCCGCCACCAGCTTGCCGATGGAATTTTCCGGTCCGGGACGCTCGCCCTTCGACAGCGCCGAGATGGCGCGCATGCTGGTGTATTTCAGGCCGGACGCCTTCACCGCCCAGTTGGCGAGTTTCGAGCGCACCGCGCGGTCATCGATGGCGAGGCCGTCGTCCAGCATCAGGTTGCTGCAGAACTCGAACAATTCCGGGAATCCGGTGGCTACGCCGGCGCCGATCGACATGCGTTCGTTCATCAGCGTGGTCAGCGACACGTTCCAGCCGTCATTGACCGCACCGAGACGCTGCGCGTCGGGAATTTTCACGTCGGTGAAATAGACCTCGTTGAATTCGGACTGGCCGTTGGCCTGCTTGATCGGCTTGATCTCGACGCCGGGGCTCTTCATGTCCAGGAAGAACATGGTCAGGCCCTTGTGCTTCGGCACGTTGGGATCGGTGCGGGTGAGCAGGATGCCGTAGTCCGAGTAATGCGCGCCGGAGGTCCAGATCTTCTGGCCGTTGACGATCCAGTCGTCGCCTTTCTTCTCCGCCCGGGTGCGCAGGCCGGCGACATCGGATCCGCCCGACGGTTCGGAGAACAACTGGCACCAGATGTTCTCGCCGGACGCCAGCGGCGGCAGATATTTTCGCTTCTGGTCCTCGGCGGCGAACGCCATCATGGTGGGACCGCACATGCCGTGGCCTATGATGAAGGTCCAGCTGAGCTTGCCGAAGGCGCCCTCCTCCTGCTGCCAGATCACACGCTCGATCGGCGACGCGCCGCGCCCGCCATAGTCCTTTGGCCAGTGCAGGCAGGCCCAGCCGGCATCGGCCTTTTTCTTCTGCCAGGCCTTTGCAACGTCGAGGATGTTGGCGCCCTTGAGCGCGCTGCGGCCGAGCGAGGATTTGCGCAGCTCGTCTTCATATTGCTTCGGCGCATTGGCGGCGATCCAGGCCTTTGCTTCGGCGCGGAACGCGGCTTCCTGCGGGGTGTCGTCGAAGTTCATCGCAGTCGTCCTCAAGCCGCGTTGCGCTGGCGCATGCGGTCGATCAGTGCGTCTTCCCAATAAGAGAGACTGCCGAGCGACAGCGCCAGCGCGTTGGCGCGCCGGTAGTAGAGATGGCAGTCGAACTCCCAGGTGAAACCCATGCCGCCGTGAACCTGGATGTTGTTCTTCGAACAGTGCTGGAAAGCTTGCGTGGCGCTGATCCGCGCCGTCGCCGCGGCCTCCGGCAGTTCCGCGGCATTGGTCGAGAGCGCCCAGGCGCCGTAATAGCAATTGGAGCGCGCCAGGGTGGCCGCCACATACATGTCGGCCAGCATGTGCTTGACCGCCTGGAACGAGCCGATCGGCCGGCCGAAGGCGATGCGATCCAGCGCATAGTCGCGGCCCATTTCCAGCGCGCGATCGGCGCCGCCGACCTGCTCGAACGCCAGCAGCACCGCGGCGCGGTCCAGCACGCGCGACAGGATGCTCCAGCCTTCATTGGCGGGGCCGAGCGGCTCGGCCTTGCATGTCCTGAAGATGATCTCGGCCTGTCCGCGCGACGGATCGACATTGGCGAGGGGTTTGGCTTCAACGCCCTCGCTGGCGAGATCGACAAGGAACAGCGAGATGTCGGTGTCGCGACCGGTCGATGCGGTGCGCGCGGCGACGATGGCGAAATCGGCGATGGCGCCGTCGGGCACCGGCTTCTTGGTGCCATCCAGCACGCCATTCGATGCGGCGAGCGTGATCGCTTTCGGCGAGGGATTGCCGGTGCCCTCGAACAGCGCCAGCGTGCCGATCGCGCCGCCCGACGCGATCGCCGGCAGCCATTTGCTCTTCTGCGCGTCGCTTCCGGCGAGCAGGATCGCTTCAGCGGCGAGATACACCGTCGACGAGAACGGCACCGGCGCCAGCGCACGGCCCATTTCCTCGGCGATGACGCAGAGCTCGAGATGCCCGGCGCCGGCGCCGCCGAACGCTTCGGGGATCGCGACGCCGAGAAAGCCCATGTCGGCGAGGCCTTTCCAGAGCTCGCGGTCGTAGGGGGCGTTGCCGTCGAGCACCGCGCGCACCGCTTTTGGTGGGCATTTTTCGGCGAGGAAACGCCGGGCCTCGTCGCGAAGCTGCTTTTGTTCGTCGGAGAAATCGAAATTCATGGGCGGGTACTCGGTTGGGGGAATTTGGAATAGGTGACACGTCGCCACGACGGCAGCGCGCTCCCTCGCCCCGCTCTTGCGGGGAGAGGGTTGGGGTGAGGGGCACTCCGGCCCGCGAGTGCTGAGTTCGAGTTGAATGCAGTGCCTCGCCCCTCACCCGGCGCTGCGCGCCGACCTCTCCCCGCAAAGAGCGGGGCGAGGTTAGTTTGTTCGTGCGGTGGGTTTGATTGCATTTCAATGATTTCCTAGTTCAACACGATCACGTCTTCACCCGGCCGCTCCGCATAGAGCCGCTCCACCAGCGCGGCGCGGCGGTCGAGGCCGGCGCGCTGGTTGATGTAGCCTTTGTCGGTGAGTTCGTTGCCGTCGATCGAGGCCGGCTCGGTCATCAGCATGACGCGGGCGATCTTCAGGCTGGAGGCGCCGTCGCAGCCGAAATTATGGGCGCGCAGGCCGGCCTTGAGACATTCGACCACGGCCGGATGGCGGACGACGTCGTCATAGCTCGCGTTCGGATCGTCGACGAGTTGCCGGCAGGCGTGAAGATTGGGCCAGGCCAAAAGGCCGACATAAGGCCGGTCCTGCCCGGCGACCAGCGCGTCCTGGATCACGGGACTCGCCGCGGCGATGGCGTCGGTGCGCAGTGGGCCGACCTGGACGAAGGTGCCGGTCATCAGCTTGAAGTCCTCGACCACGCGGCCGGAGAAGATCAGGCCCTGCACCGGATCGCCGGGATCGACGAACACGCCGGCATCGCCGATGCAGTAAAATCCCTCGTCGTCGAACGCGGCCTTGGTCAAATCGGGCTGTCCGTAGTAGCCCGGCGTGACGTTGACGCCGCGCAGCCGCAATTCGTATTTCGGTCCTGATGGCACCATCTTCAATTCGACGCCGGGAAACGGCAGCCCGATCAGGCCGACGCGCTCGGTGTCCCAATAGGTGCCGGTCGAGGTCGGACCGGTCTCGGTCGAACCCCATCCGGTATAGAACACGATGCGCTCACCGGTGGCGCGGATCGCCAGCGCCTGCATGCGATCGTAGAGATCGTCGGGCAGCCGCGCGCCGCCATAGGCCATCAGCGCGAGATTCTTAAAGAAGCTGCGGGACAGTTCGTCGTCCTTCTCCATCGCGCTGGCGAGCGCCGCATAACCGGCCGGCACGTTGGCATAATAGGTCGGCGACAGCTCGCGCAGATTGCGCAGGGTTTCATCGAACATGCCGGGCAGCGGCCGACCGTCGTCGATATAGAGCGTGCCGCCTTCGGTGAGCACCGGATTGAACAGCGCGTTGCCGCCCATGGTGTGATTCCACGGCATCCAATCCAGATAGGTGGCGTCCGCCGCATCGGCATCGCGCGGCCGCACCTGCATCATCATGGCGGCATTGGCACACATCATGCGTTGCGTGTTGATGACCGCCTTGGGCATGCCGGTCGAGCCCGAGGTGAACAGCAGCTTGCCTGTGGTGTCGGGCGTGATCCTGGCGATCGAACCCGCGACGTCGGCGGTGACCGGCGTGGCCGCGAGGTCGGCAAAGGCGATGCTCTTGATACCCGCGGCAGGCCTGGCGACGTGAACCACGGTCACCCCGTCGAGATCGAGCGCCTTCAACGCCTTCTCGAAGGTCGGACCGTCCTGCACCATCACCAGCGCCGGCTTGATCAGGCCGAACAGGTATTTCAGCTTGGCGTGGTCCTGGCTCATCAGCGAATAGGCCGGCGACACCGGCGCCGCCGGCAGTCGCGCCTGCATCGCGGCCTGGGTCATCAGCGCGTGCTCGATGGAATTGCCGCTCAGGATCGCAACCGGCCGTCCCGGCCCGATACGCAAGCCGAGCAGACCCTGGGTCAGCGCATCGACGGCTGCCTTGGCCTCGCCATAGCTGACCTTGCGCCACTGCCGCTCAGCGCCGGCGCGCTGCGCCAGCCAGATGCGAGCCGGACGCTCATGCGCCCATTTCGCCAGCGACGCCGGAATGTGCGGCTCATAGGCCTTCAGCGGAATCCGCGACTTCAGCACAATGACGCCGTCGGGCCGCCGCCCGACGGCGATGTCACGCGGCAGCCATTCGATCTTGCGAAAGGCCGGCTGGGCCGGCGCCGCGGCGGCCGTTGCGCTGGTGCTCATTCGTTTCCTCCGATATCGCGGTCTCTTTACGGACCTTGGTTTATTGTTCTTGTCGTCGTCCCGGCGAAGGCCGGGACCCATAACCCCTGGCATTTGTTGTGGCGAAGACATCCACCACACTGCCACAAAGCACTTCCTCGGCGCGTGCGACGAGCGCAATTGCGCTCGCGCAGGGGTCCCGGCCTTCGCCGGGACGACACGCTACCTTGGCGCCATCCTGATGGCGCCGTCGAGGCGGATGGTTTCGCCGTTGAGCATTGCATTCTCCACGATGTGAACCGCAAGGGCACCGTATTCGGCGGCGTCGCCGAGCCGCGCCGGATGCGGCACCTGGGCGCCGAGGCTGTTGCGGGCCTCTTCGCTCAGCCCCATCAGCAGCGGTGTCAGGAACAGGCCGGGCGCGATGGTGTTGACGCGGATCAGGTGCTGGGCGAGATCGCGCGCCACCGGCAGCGTCATGCCGACCACGCCGCCTTTGGACGCCGAATAGGCCACCTGCCCGATCTGGCCGTCGAACGCCGCGACGCTGGCGGTGTTGATGATGACGCCGCGCTCCTCGCCGAGCGGCGGCTGCTTCAACAACTGCTCGGTGAACAGCCGCAGCACGTTGAAGGTGCCAATCAAATTGACCTGGATCACCTTGGCGAACTTGGCCAGCGGGTAGACGCCCTCCTTGCCGACGATGCGCGCCGAGCCGCCGATCCCGGCGCAGTTCACCAGGATACGCGCGGTGCCGTTGGCCGCTTCGCCCTTGGCGATCGCCGCCCTGACGTCGTCCTCGCTGGTGACGTCGCCGACCAATGCCGTGCCCTTGACCTCGGCCGCGACCTTTTCGGCGTTCTCCTTGTTCTGGTCGAGCACCGCGATCCTGGCGCCCTTGGCCGCCATTGCGCGCGCGGTGGCGGCGCCGAGGCCGGAGCCTCCGCCGGTGATGAGAACGGCAACGTCCTTGAGCTGCATGGCGTGACCTCTCCTTGGGCGTTTCGTTTTGATGGCGACTAGCGAATAATGGTGACGCGGCTCCTCTATTCGCTATTCGCTACTCCCTGTTCGCTTCTTTCTTCTTCAGCATTCCGCCGAAAATCAGCGCCTCCATGTGGGCGACGTAGTCGCGGCACACCTCGTCGGTGACAGGGCCGACGCCAGCGGCGCGCGACATGGCGTGGCGGCCGAAGAACAGGTGATCGCAGGCGCCGACCAGGCTGGTATAGAACAGCACCGGATCGATCAGACGAAATTCGCCGGCGGCAACGCCCTGCGCCAGCAGGCGGCGGTGGAAATCGAGCAGCGGCCCGACGAAGAATTTCGAGACCTCGTCGGCGGCTGCCGTACTGCTTTCGTGCAGCAGATAGTGGATCAGCCGGTTCATGTAGGGAAACTGGTAATACGCCTTGATGATGCCCGTGATATGCAGCTTCATCTTGGCGGTCGGCGAGATCGGCTGCGCCATCAGGGTGTCGAGATTGGTCATCTCGTTGGCGGCGTCGCGCGCCAGCAGCGCCAGCAACAGGCCGTCCTTGTTGCCGAAATGATATTTCACCAGCGCGGCATTGACGCCTGACTTCTGCGCGATGTCGCTGAGCGACACCTCGATCGACTTGCGCGCGATCATCAGTTCGCTTGCCGCGCCCAGCAGCCTTTCGGCGGTCGTATTCCTTGTGGCGGAAACCCGGCTGAGCGGGCTGGTGGACAACTGCGGCATACGCGGGTTCGACCTCAAGAGAGGACGGCAGATAAGCCGATGATCGATCCGCACTCAAGAGTTAATTGATTGATTGACTAAATCCGACCTGGACACTTTAATCCCGCCATCACTGAAGACGTCAATCAACAAACATCGGGGAGATCGCACATGGCCGAGGCCTATATCGTCGCCGCCGCCCGCACCGCCGGCGGCCGCAAGGGAGGCCGCCTCGCCGGCTGGCATCCGGCCGATCTCGCCGCCAGCGTGCTGGATGCCCTGGTCGAACGCAGCGGCGCCGACCCGGCGCAGATCGAGGACGTCATCATGGGCTGCGTGATGCAGGCCGGCGAGCAGTCCAACAACATCGCGCGCAACGCCATCATGGCCTCGAAGCTGCCGGAGAGCGTGCCCGGCACCTCGATCGACCGGCAATGCGGCTCGTCGCAGCAGGCGCTGCATTTCGCGGCGCAGGCGGTGATGTCCGGCACCATGGACGTGGTGATCGCCGCCGGCGTCGAAGCCATGACCCGAGTGCCGATGGGCCTCACCTCGTCGCTACCGGCCAAGAACGGCTTTGGCCACTACAAGAGCCCGAACATCGAGAAGCGCTATCCGAACATCCAGTTCAGCCAGTTCACCGGCGCGGAAATGATGGCGGAGAAATATGGCCTCTCCAAAGACGAACTCGATCGATACGCCTTTGAGAGCCATCAACGCGCCATTGCGGCCACGCAAGCCGGCAAGTTCAAGGACGAGATCGTGCCGCTGCCGATCGAGCGCGCCGACGGCTCGACCGACATCCACTCGGTCGACGAGGGCATCCGCTTCGACGCCAGCCTCGAGGGCATCCGCGGCGTCAAGCTGATCGCCGAGAACGGCAAGCTGACCGCCGCCAGTGCCAGCCAGATCTGCGACGGCGCCTCCGGCGTCATGGTGGTCAACGAAAAGGGCTTGAAGTCACTCGGCATCAAGCCGATGGCGCGGATCCATCACATGACCATGATGGGCGGCGATCCCGTCATCATGCTGGAAGCGCCGCTGCCGGCGACGCATCGCGCGCTGAAGAAAGCCGGCATGACGATCGACGACATCGACCTGTTCGAAGTCAACGAGGCGTTCGCCTCGGTGCCGACGGCGTGGCTGAAGGACACCGGCGCCGATCCGCGAAAACTCAACGTCAACGGCGGCGCCATCGCGCTTGGCCACCCGCTCGGCGGCTCCGGCACCAAGCTGATGACCACGCTGCTCAACGCGCTGAAGCAGAACAACAAGCGCTACGGACTGCAGACCATGTGCGAGGGCGGCGGCATGGCGAATGTGACGATCGTGGAGAGGCTGTGAGCTGGCTCCACGGGGTATGTCGTCCCGGCCTCGAGCCGGGACCCATAACCACCGTGATCACGATCGAGCGTTGAGGCAGTTCCGCGCCACACTTCTAACGCCAGGGGTTCTGGGTCCCGGCTCAAGGCCGGGACGACCTCGGGTCAAGTGCGACACTCACCACGAGCGGAAAAATCCGCCGTCCAAGAGGAACCCCCCCATGACCCATCCGTCGCTGCATGCACGGACGCACCCCGACAAGATCGCCTATCAGATGGCGGGCACGGGAGAAGCCATCAGCTACCGCGAGCTCGACGAGCGCTCGAACCAGGGGGCGCAGCTGTTCCGCTCGCTCGGGCTCAAACCCGGCGATCACGTCGCGCTGTTGATGGAGAACCGGCTCGCGTTCATGGAGATCTGCTGGGCGGCGCAGCGCTCCGGGCTGTATTACACCGCGATCAGCCGCTACCTCACCAGGGACGAGATCGCCTATATCGTCAAGGACTGCGGTGCAAAGCTCGTCATCACCTCGCCGAAATGCGGCGAGGTGATCGCGCCGCTGCTGCGCGATGCGCCAGGGGCGCCGCTGTTCTTCATGGTCGACGAGCCGCAGCAGGGTTTCCGTTCGTGGGACCGCGAATTGGCCAGCCAACCGGTCACCCCGATTGCGGACCAGGTGCTGGGCTACGACATGCTGTATTCGTCGGGCACTACAGGACGGCCCAAGGGTATCAAGCGAGAGTCCCAGAATACGCCGATCGACGTGCCGAATCCCTTCCTCAAGCTGCTATGCGCCGACATGTGCGGGATGTCGGCGGACAGCATCTATCTGTCGCCGGCACCGCTGTATCACGCGGCGCCGCTGCGCTTCAACATGATGGCGATCACGCTCGGCGGCACCTCGATCATCATGGAACAGTTCGACGCCGAGGAATTCTTGAGACTGGTCGAACGGCACAAGGTGACCCAGTCGCAGCTGGTGCCGACCATGTTCGTGCGGATGCTCAAGCTGCCGGAGGAAGTTCGGCTGCGCCACGACGTCTCGTCACTGAAGGGCGCGATCCATGCCGCCGCACCCTGCCCGGTCGACGTCAAGGCGCGGATGATCGACTGGTGGGGACCGATCCTGATCGAGTACTACGCGGGTTCCGAAGGCAACGGCGTCACCGTATCGAATTCGCAGCAATGGCTTGCGCATCGCGGCACCGTCGGCCGCGCGGTGGTCGGCAAGGTCAAGATCCTGGACGATGAGGACCAGGAATTGCCGACGCGACAGATCGGCACGGTCTACTTCGCCGACGCGCCGGTGTTTTCCTATCACAACGACCCGGAGAAGACGAAGCGGGCGTACAACGCAAAAGGCTGGTCGACGCTCGGCGACGTCGGCTATCTCGACGACGAGGGCTTTCTGTATCTCACCGACCGAAAATCCTACATGATCATTTCCGGCGGCGTGAACATCTATCCGCAGGAAACCGAGGACGTGCTGATCACCCACCCCGAGATCGCCGACGTCGCGGTGTTCGGCGTGCCCAACGAGGAGATGGGCGAAGAGGTCAAGGCGGTGGTGCAGCCGCACGACATGAGCCGCGCCGGCAAGGAACTGGCGGCGGAACTGATCGTGTACTGCAGACAACACCTCTCGCCGCTGAAATGCCCACGCAGCATCGACTTCGAGGCCGAGTTGCCGCGCACCCCGACCGGCAAGCTGGTCAAGCGACATCTGCGCGACCGGTACTGGCCGAAGAAGGCAGTGTAGTGGATTGCCGCGGCATGGCCGCTGCGGTATCAGCCATGAATGCCGATAGTTGCGAACATGCAAAAGCTTCGTCGTGGGTCGATCGCATGACCGCCCGCGGCCTCATCATCTCTGCGCCGCGCTCGGGCGCCGGCAAGACCACGGTGACGCTGGCGATCCTTGCCGCGCTGGCTCGCCGCGGCGTCAAGGTGCGATCGGCGAAGGCCGGGCCGGATTACATCGACCCGGCGTTTCACATGGCCGCCACCGGAATGGCAAGCGTCAACCTCGACAGTTGGGCGATGCCGCCCGCACTGCTCGATGCGCTGGTGGCCGATGCCGCGCGCGAGGCGGAGATCTTTCTGATCGAAGGCGCGATGGGCCTGTTTGACGGCGTGCCCGGCGCTCCCGGCCGCAGCGGTGCGGCGGCGGATCTCGCCGTGCGACTCAAACTGCCGGTGCTCCTGGTGCTCGACGTCGCGGCGCAATCGCAATCGGCGGCGGCGGTGGTCCGCGGTTTTGCCAGCCATGATCCGGATGTGCGCATCGCCGGCGTGGTGCTGAACCAGATCGGCAGCGCGCGGCACCGGCAACTGGTCACCGACGCAATCGCCGCACTGGGCGTGACCATTGCCGGCGCCGTTCCGCGCGACAAGACTTTCGAATTGCCTGAACGACACCTCGGCCTGGTGCAGGCCGGCGAGCACGGCGACCTGACCGCGCGGCTCACGCGCCTGGCCGAGATGGCGGAGAGCCATCTCGATCTCGACGCCATCATGGCCCTGGCGGCGCCGCTGCAACAGCCCGCCGCCGCTGCCGCTCCGGCATTGCCGCCGCCGGGGCAGACCATCGCACTGGCCAGCGACGCCGCCTTCAGCTTTGTCTATCCGCATCTGCTCGATGGCTGGCGCCGGATGGGCGCGAACATCGTCACCTTCTCGCCGCTGGCCGATCAGCCGCCGCCTGAACATTGCGACGCCTGCTGGCTGCCCGGCGGCTATCCGGAGCTCCATGCCGGCCGGCTCGCCGCCGCGCAAGAATTCCGCGACGGCTTGGCAAAATTCGCCGCGACGCGGCCGGTTCATGGCGAGTGCGGCGGCTACATGGTGCTCGGCGAAGGTCTTGAAGACGCCGACGGCGCGCGCCATGCGATGACCGGCCTGCTCGGCCATGCCAGCAGTTTTCACCAACGCAAGCTGCATCTCGGCTACCGCGAGGCGCGATTGCTGGCGCCCTGCGCCATCGGTGCCCCTGGCACGCTGGTTCGCGGCCACGAATTTCACTACGCGTCGCTGATCGCTGATGGCGCGGACCAGCCGCTGGTCGAGCTTGCCGATGCGCAGGGCAACAGGGTTGGCGAATGCGGCGGCCGGCGCGGCCATGTCAGCGGTACCTTCTTCCACGCCATCGCGCGCGCCTGACGGAGGCAACACCATGGACGCCATCGACGCCGCTCTCCTGCCGTCCGCTATCCGCTCGCGCTTCGTCGACGGCGTCAACGGGCTCACCATGCACGTGCTCGAAGCCGGCTTCGAGACACCTGGCCGGCCCTGCGTCCTGCTGCTGCACGGCTTTCCCGAGCTGGCCTATAGCTGGCGCAAGGTGATGCCGCAGCTGGCCGCGGCGGGTTATCACGCGATCGCGCCGGACCAGCGCGGCTATGGCCGCACCACCGGCTGGGACGCCGACTATGATGGCGACCTCAATTCGTTCCGGCTGCTGAACCTGGTGCGCGATGCGCTGGGGCTGGTGGCGGCGTTCGGCTACAGCTCCGCCGATCTGGTCGGGCACGATTTCGGCTCGCCGGTCGCGGCCTGGTGCGCGCTGGTGCGGCCGGATGTCTTTCGCAGCGTCACCCTGATGAGCGCGCCGTTCTCCGGGCCGCCGCCGCTGCCGTTCAAGACAGTCGATGCGCCGCGCGCGGTCGCAGCCGAAGACCCCGTTCATCGCGAGCTGGCCGCATTGCCGCGGCCGCGAAAGCATTATCAACGGTACTACTCGACACGGCAAGCCAATGCCGACATGCAATTTGCGCCGCAAGGCGTGCATGATTTCCTGCGCGCCTATTATCATCACAAAAGCGCCGACTGGCCCGGCAACAGGCCGGTTCCGCTCAAGGGCTGGACCGCAAGCGAGCTTGCGAAGCTGCCGACCTACTACGTCATGGACCTCGCCAAGGGCATGGCCGAAACGGTGGCCGAGGAAATGCCTTCGGCGGCGCAGATCTCGGCGTGCCGGTGGCTGCCGGACGACGAACTGGCGTTCTACAGCACGGAATACGGCCGCACCGGTTTTCAGGGCGGCCTGCAATGGTATCGCTGCGGCACGTCCGGCGCCTTCACCGCCGAACTCGAAATCTTTTCCGGGCGCAGCATCGACGTGCCGTCCTGCTTCATCTCAGGCAGACAGGACTGGGGGATCCATCAACGACCCGGCGCCATCGAGGCGATGCAGGCCACCGCCTGCACGAAAATGCTCGGCTGCCACCTGATCGACGGCGCCGGTCACTGGGTGCAGCAGGAGCAGCCGGACCAGGTCAGCCGGCTGCTGCTGCAATTTCTCGCGCAGGCGGCGGCCTCAAATCGGAGCGACAGGTAGGCAAGCCGGGAAAAAATGCGATAACATCGGCTTCGAGGTTGGGACTGAAAGACTTGGCCGTCCGGGGACTGGCGGGGCGGCCGCAACACTGGCCCTGTCATGATTGGATCACGCCTGCCGGCAGGCTCGGGCTCCGCCGTATCGATCGTCGTGCATCTGGCGCTGCTCGGCGTGGCCGTGCTGTTCGCCAATGCGCGTCCGTTCGATCCGACGCCGTCGCAGGCGATCGCGATCGATATCGTCACGCCCGAAGAGGTCAAACCGCTGCCGGAGCCGCCGGAACCTCAAAAACCCGTCGAACAGAAGCAGCCCGATCCCGTCGACTTGTCGGCCATGATGGCCCCGCCCAAGCCGCGGACCGACAGCGGCGCGGCGCAGCAAGCGGCGCAGCAGAAATCGCAGACTGCGGCCGCACCCGCCTCACGGCCGAGCCCGCAATCCAGCCCGGCACAGGCTGCGGCAAAAGCCCAGGGCACCGAGGCGTCGCAGCCGGCACAAGCCGCGCCGCCGCCGCCAGCGGCGCCGGCCGCGGGTGTGCCGACTGTCGAGCCTGACGTCACCGTGAAATACGGCGTCGCGCTGGGGCTGCCGATCACCGGTGATTACAACGGCATCGAAGCGCCGGCGTTCGAATCCGCAAAGATTTCGGCGACCGATGTCGCCGCGCTGCGCCGGCACTTGAAGTCATGTTCGACACTGCCGCCGTCGATCGCACCGACCGACAAGGTCAGGATCGTGCTGCGTGTCCTGTTGGCGCGCGACGGCCGGCTGATGACGGAGCCGGCGCTGATCGAGGCCAGCGCATCCGCCAAGGGACCGCTGCTGATGCAAAAAGCCATGGACGCGTTGCAGGCGTGCCAGCCCTACGCCATGCTGCCCGCCGACAAATACAACGAATGGAAGGTGCTGGATCTGCCCTTCACGCCGCAGGATTTCGTCGGCGGCTAGGTGATTGGCGCCGGGCAGACGGCAGTCCGGTCTGCGAACCGGACTGCTGTTTCGTCAGGCCGCGCGGACCGTGTTCAGGAACTTGCCGACTTCCAGCTTCAGCCGGTTGCTGTCGCGCGACAGCGACTGGGCGGCGGACAGCACCTGCGAGGACGCCGATCCGGTCTCGGTCGCCCCGCGCTGCACATCGGTGATGTTGGCCGACACCTGCTGGGTGCCTTGCGCCGCCTGCTGGACATTGCGGGAGATCTCCTGCGTCGCCGCGCCCTGCTCCTCCACCGCCGAGGCGATGGTCGAGGCGATCTCCGACATCTTGCCGATGGTGTCGCCGATCTCCCGGATCGCCACCACCGATTCGTCCGTGGCGGCCTGGATCCCGGCGATCTGCTGGCTGATCTCGCCGGTCGCCTTGGCGGTCTGCTCGGCCAAAGCCTTGACTTCGGAAGCGACCACCGCGAAGCCGCGGCCGGCGTCACCGGCACGCGCCGCCTCGATGGTGGCGTTGAGCGCCAACAGATTGGTCTGCCCGGCGATGGTATTGATCAGGTCCACGACATCGCCGATCCGGGCCGCCGCCTCGGACAATTTGCCGACCCGGTCGTTGGTGATACGCGCCTGGTTCACCGCCTCGCTGGCAATCCGGGCGGAGTCCTGCACCTGGCGGCTGATCTCGGTGACCGAGGACGCCATCTCCTCGGTCGCCGACGCCACCGACTGCACGTTGGTGGAGGCTTCTTCGGACGCCGCCGCCACCATGGTCGTTACCTCCTGAGCCCGCTCCGCGGTGCTGGTCAGCGTACCTGCCGAAGCTTCCAGTTCGGTCGACGCCGAAGACACGGTCTCGACGATCTCTCCAACCGCCGATTCGAAACCGTCGGCCAGTCGAATCATGTCCTGCCTGCGTTGCTCGGCCGCGAGCCGGTCCTGATTGGCCTTGGCCTCGGCTTCCTCGCGCGCCTTCTGCTCGGCCTTGACCTTGAAGGTCTCGACGGCCTGCGCCATGTCGCCAACCTCATCGCCGCGGCCGAGGCCGGGAAGCGCGACCTGGAAGTTTCCTTCGGCCAGTTCGCGCATGCCGGCGCACAGCCCGACCACCGGCTTCGAGATTGCGCGCCCGATCATCCACGCCAGCAGCACACCCAGAACCAGGCTGCCGATGGCGACCACCAGAATGAAGCTTTCGGTGGATGCGATCAGGTTCTTCGTCTCTTGCTCGATCTTCTTCTCCTCCGTGACTCCGGAGACCTTGATCGCCTCGGCGGCGCCCGCGATCGCCAGGGCGGCCTGCGCCATCTGGGTATTGGAGAGGGCCTCTATCTCGTGCAGGTCGTGCGCGGCCCGATGATAAGCCTCGGCATACTTCGTCGTATTGGCGTTCACGTCGCCGAACTGCTTGCGCAGATCGTCACCGGCAACGGCCGCGCCGAGGGCGGTCATGGCGGACTTAAGGTCGGCAAGGGCCTTTTCGGCACCCTCCGCCGACTTCTGGTCGTGCCGGCCGAGCAGCTTGTTGACGTTGAGCCGCGCCAGCAGCAACTGCTTGATCGCCTCGCCGGCCAGCGCCACCGAACCGGTATTGCCGGATTTGCCGAGCGCCGCCTGCAACTGTTCGAGCAGATTCAGCGATTTCGCGCCGAGCGGATCGAGGATTTCCACGGTCTGCTTGTTCTGTTCCTGCTTGAGCGCGATCAGCTTGTCGAAATCCTTGCCATAGCGTTCGAACCCTTCGGCGACCTCGACGATCTTTCTGTGGCGTTCCGGATTTTTGATCTCATCCAGGCCCGCCTTGATGCTCGCGGCCAAGACCTGCTGGCGCTTGCGCGCGTCGGCAATCAGGCCTTCGTCACCTGACAGCGAATATTCGCGGACGAAACGGCGGAAAGACACGAAGTCACGGTCGACCTGGCGGGCGATGCCCACCACCGTGACCCTCTGATTGAAGACCTCGAAGCCCTGCCCGACCTTGTTGAAGCCGGTATAGGACATCGCGGAAATCATCGCGGTCAGCGCCAGCACCGCCGCAAAGCCGACGCCGATTTTTGTGCCGATCCGGCGGTTGGTGAAGATGCCGAACAGACCGGCAGCCCCGGCGCCGGTGGAGGAATGAGTGCCCACGATAATGCCCCTTTGATCCATGGATTGAGTTGCGAAAATGCGCCGATCAGGAAACCGGCTGATCTGCCGATCGGCGGCGCATGAAAGACCTTCGGTCGACCCGCAGTTTTTTCCGCAATTTATTCCTCCGGGACTGTGGTGCTTGCAAACCGCACCTTGGACGAAAGCAATTCCGGTCGCATCGACGATCCGCGGCCCGCAGACAGGCCCGGGCCGATCGTCAAACTGAAACCGTCGCACTGAACGATCACCGGGTTACGACGCACCCGGCCAGCATGAACAATCGCCGTCGGTCGACCCGGAGCGAGACGGCTCGCGGACGAAGCGCTGCTTCATCCGAAACCCTCGCACCGATTCATCATGTTCCATTCGGTAAAATTACTGGTTAATCCCGTAAGTGACAGCGATGACCGTATCCGGACAAGCCGCGCGCAGCGGTCGCGGCGGTATTGGAATAACGGCGAGTCCACTCCGGGATCCGCTTCCAAGATTTTGCTCCTGCTGAGTTGGCGCCGATACGATGTCGCAGACGTAGAATTGCAACTGCAGCTTGATTCCATTCGGTTTTACCTCGGGCATACTCGGCGAACATTGCCTGGAAAACTTATTTCGATGTCTGACCAACCGGATGAGCCGCTGAAGCGCTTTCCCGTGTTTCGAACTTCCGATCCCGACGTGCTGGCGAATGTCGCGACCGGCGTCTTCGGCGCGACCTCGGTCAGCCTGAAGAATGCCGACGGCCTCGACGTTCGCGGCAACTTCATCAAGCTCGATCACATCGCGCTCGCATTCGGCGCCATCAACTCCGATGTCATCCTCGATTATCCCGAAGCCGATTATGTCCGGGTTCAGATCGCCTTGCAGGGCCGCTCCTCGACGCTGGCCAACCACGAGGAAACCGCGGTCGAGGGCGCGAATTGCTGCATCACATCCGCGTACCAGAGTTCGAGGATGCTGTGCGAAGCCGGTCACCAGCGGTTGACGCTTCGGCTGGATGCCGCCGCGCTCGAGCGAAAACTTCATTCAATCACCGGCATCGCCGCCAACGGCGGACTGGAATTTGCGGCAGCGCTCGATCTCGGCCGGCCGGACGTCACGGAGCTCTGTCGACTGCTCCGGAATTTCGTCAGCTATCTCGACCAGCCCACCACCAAGGTGCCGTCACTGTTTCTGAGAGAACTGGAGCAGGCGATCCAGGTCGGATTCCTCTTCGCGGCCCAGCATGGATTTCGCGATGCGCTCGATTCCGACGATCAGTCCGCGCCGCCTTCATATGTCCGCCGGGTCGAAGAATTTGTCGAAGCCTCATGGAACAGGCCACTGTCCATGGAGGACCTCGCGCAGGAAACCGGCATCAACCTTCGCGCCATCTATCGCGCGTTCCGGCAAAGCCGCGGATATTCGCCGATGGCGTTCGTCAAGCAGGTCCGGCTGAAACACGCCCGGGACATGCTGAGCTCCGCCGGCCCGGAGACGACGGTGACCGCAGTGGCATTTGTCTGCGGTTTCGCGAGCCTCGGCCACTTCGCCCGCGACTATAAGCGCAGTTTCGGGGAAGCTCCGTCCGAAACCATCGCCCGGGCGAGGCGCCGCGCGCCCTGAGGCCGGGGTTGCGTGCGCTCGTCAAATTCGGGACACTGCCACTGCAACGAAATACTGGCAGGAGACCCGCATTGGCCGCATCGCAATGGAGCTTCATGACCGCTGCCGGGATGTCGGCGGCGCTGAAGGCAAAGAAAATCTCCGCCGTCGAACTGGCGCAGCATTGCATCGACCGCATCGAGCGCCATGACGCCCGGATCAACGCGATTTGCGTGCGCGACTTCGACCGCGCCGTGGAGGCTGCCCGCGCCGCCGACAGCGCGCTGGCACGCGGCGACACCAGGCCGTTGCTCGGCATTCCGACCACGCTGAAGGAATCCTACAATGTCGCCGGGCTGCCGACGACCTGGGGTATTCCGGCGCAGAAGGATTTCGTGCCGACGGAAGACGCGCTGGCGGTGACGCGGCTCAAGGCGGCGGGCGCGGTGATCCTCGGCAAGACCAATGTGCCGCTCAGTCTCGGCGACTGGCAGAGCTACAACGACATTTACGGCACCACCAACAACCCGTTCGACCTCGGCCGAACGCCCGGAGGTTCGTCCGGCGGATCTTCGGCCGCGGTGGCCGCCGGTTTCGGCGCGCTGTCGATGGGATCGGACATCGGCGGCTCGCTGCGTTCGCCGGCACATTATTGCGGCATCTACGCCCACAAGCCGACCTTCGCCGTGGTTCCGTCGCGCGGACATACTCCGCCGCCGCTGCCGCCATTGCCGTTCGATCGCGACCTCTCGGTGATCGGGCCGATGACGCGGAGCGCCGCCGATCTCGCGCTCGCCCTCGACGTCGTCGCCGGACCGGATGAACTGGAAGCCGGCGTCGGCTACCGACTGGCGCTGCCGCCATCGCGCCACGACGGGTTCGACGGTTTTCGCGTGCTGGTGCTCGACGACCATCCGCTGTTGCCGGTGGCGTCCGAAATCCGCGCCGCCATCGAAACGCTGGCCGGACAGCTCGCCAAGGCCGGTGTCGCCGTCACCCGGCAGAGCCCGCTGCTGCCCGATCTTGCCGCTTCGTCGCGGCTGTACATGCGGATGCTGCTGTCGTTTCTGGCGGCATCCTACCCGCCGGAGTTCGTTGCCGAGGTTGCCGCCAAGGCCGCCAAGCTCGACAACAACGACGACAGCCTCGCCGCCGAGCGGATCCGCGGCGTCGTGCTGAGCCATCGCGACTGGCTGTTCGCCGATGGCGGCCGCACCCGGCTGCGCGCACAATGGCGCGCGCTGTTCAAGAGTTTCGACGCGGTGATCTGCCCGATCATGCCGACGCCGGCCTATCCGCACGATCATTCGGACGATCAGGAGCGGCGCGCCATCGTCATCGACGGCAAACCCTTCAATTACGTCGATCAATTGATCTGGCCCGGCATCGCCACCCTGCCCGGCCTTCCTGCCACGTCGATCCCGGTCGCGATGTCGAAAGACGGACTGCCGATCGGCCTGCAGATCGTCGGCCCCTGGCTGGAGGACCGCACGCCGCTGAAACTCGCCGGACTGATCGAGCACGCTTTCGGCGGCTTCGTCCCGCCGCCGGCGTTTGCGGATTAGCTGCGGCACGGTCGACGCAGCGCGCACCTCAGATACGCGGTTACCGGTCCCCGGTAGAACTACGGGGGAACCCTCCACATGCAATCTTAAGCCATGTCTGCGACCGTTCGCTTCCACTTTATCCCGGGAAGCTGAGCACATGTTCAAACTTCGATCGATCTCGGTCCGCCTGATCCTCGCCATCTCACTGACGGTCGCGATAGCGTGCGGTGTCCTCGGCACCTTTTCGATCGTCCAGCAGCGCTCGCTGACCAGGCTCGCGCTCGACCAGGAGCTCAAGCTGCAATATGACAGCGTGATCGCCGCGCTCGACTACGAAGGGCGCGCCGCGCTGGCGCTCAGCGCCATGATGGCGTCGCTGCCGCCGGTCGCGGACGCCATCACCAAGGGCGATCGCGACGGCATGGTGGCGCTGCTCGGCGGCGCGCAGCAGGCGCTGAAAGCGCAGGGCATATCGTTTCTCAACCTCACCCTGCCCCCGGCGACGCTGTTTCTGCGCCTGCACGACCCAAAGGCGTTCGGCGACGACGTGTCCGCCCGCCGCACCACCATCGTGACATCGAACCAGACCGGCAAGCCGATCGTCGGCGTCGAGGCGGCCCGCGACACGCTCAGCATCTTCGCCATCACACCGATCATGCGTGACGGCAAGAGCATCGCAGTCGCCGACGTCGGCATCAGTTTCGGCAAGGAATTCGTCGATCGTGCCAAGCAACGGCTCGGCGTCGATCTCGCGGTGCATCGTTTCGAGAATGGCGGCTTCACCAGGCTGGCGTCGACCTTCGGCGACAGCGCCGTCGCCACTCCGGACGAAATGAAGAGCGTGCTCGACGGCGCGACGGTGCGCCGCGACGGCAGCCTCGCCGGCCATCCCGCGGCTGTCTATCTCGGGCAGATCAAGAACTATGCCGGCCAGCCCGTCGCCGTGCTCGAGGTGATCAAGGACACCAGCGCCTACGAGGCCGCGGCGGCGAGTTCGCAGCGCGATCTGATCTACGGCACCATCGCCATCCTGGTGGCCGCGATCCTGCTGGCGCAGTTCGTCGGCCGCGGCATGTCGCGCCCGCTGGTCGCGATCACCGCGGTGATGAACCGGCTGTCCAGCGGCGATACCACGGTCACGATCCCCGGCAGCGAACGGCGCGACGAGCTCGGCACCATGGCGACGGCGGTCGACGTCTTCCGCCGCAGCATGATCGAGGCCGTCGAAATGCGCGAGGCCCAGGAAGCCAGCAAGCGCCAGATCGAAATCGAGAAGAAGAAGGTACAGGCCGCGATGGCCGACCGCTTCGAGAGCGACGTCAAGAGCGTGGTCGGCGCCGTGGCGCAGGCGACCAGGGACATGCAGCGCGTCGCCGGCGAGATCACCAGCAGCGTCGGCGGCACTTCGGAACGCGCGGCCGCGGCCGCCGCCGCCTCCGAAGAGGCTTCGACCAGCGTCAGCAACGTGGCCTCCGCCACCGAAGAACTTGCCAGCTCGGTCGCCGAGATCGGCCGCCAGGTCACCCATTCCGCCGCCGTCGCCGACAACGCCGTCGCCAAGGCGGCGCAAACCACCGAGATGGTCGAGAGTCTCGCCGCGGCCGGCGAGAAGATCGGCGAGGTGCTGCGGCTGATCGGCGCGATCGCCAGCCAGACCAACCTGTTGGCGCTCAACGCCACCATCGAAGCCGCGCGCGCCGGCGAGGCCGGCCGCGGTTTCGCGGTGGTCGCGTCCGAGGTCAAGGCGCTGGCCAGCCAGACCGCCAAGGCGACCGACGAGATCGCCGGCCAGGTCAGTGCCATCCAATCGGCGACCGGCGACTGCGTCACGGCGATCGGCGGCATCAGCGGCACCATTCAGGAGATCAGCGGCATCGCGACCACGATCGCCAGCGCGGTCGAGGAGCAGGACGCCGCGACGCGCGAGATCGCACGCAGCGTGCAGCAAGCCGCCACCGGAACAGAGGAAGTGTCGGCCAATGTCGCCGGCGCAAGCCACGCCGCCGAGCAATCGCGCATCCTCGCCGACAGCGTGCTGGTCGCCGCCGGCGAACTCGGCCAGCATGCCAGCGCACTGTTCGACCGCGTCGACAGTTTTCTTGCCGGCCTGCGCGACGCCGCGTAGCCGCAAGCTTGCCGGTGCTGCTTTCCTCGTGCAGTAATCCCGCCGCCTGGCGGGAGAGCACGATGAAGCGCAGCGCGAGAAAGACGCCGTTGAAGAAGCCCGGAACGGCTTTTGGCGATCCGGCAGTCGATGCGGTTTTCAAGGCCTATCCGAAAATTCTGCGCGGCAGGCTCCTGGCGCTGCGCCGCCTGATCCTGGAGACCGCCGCGACGACAGAGGGCGTCGGCGTGTTGCAGGAGACCCTGAAGTGGGGACAGCCGAGCTATCTCACGCCGGCCAGCAGGAGCGGCAGCACGATCCGCATCGGCGAGGTGAAGGACAACACCAGCCAATATGCAATGTACGTCCATTGCCAGACCGACCTGGTGGCGACGTTCCGGGAGTTGTATCCGAAGGAACTGAATTTTGGCGGCAACCGGAGCATCATCTTCGACGTCGATGACGAACTTCCGGACGCGGCGCTGCGCCATTGCGTGGCGCTGGCGCTGACCTATCACAAACCACGCGGCGCGGTGAGGTCCGCAGGAAGCGCAAAGGCGCGCCTGCTGCATCACGGCGCGCGGGGGGCAATCCCGGGCCGGCACGTCCCGCCGCGTCGATCAAACAGATAGCCACGCCTCGCTGCCTGGTCTAAAGTGTGCGCGGCTTCCTTCCGTAGTTCGAAGACGTCGAGACGTTCTTCGCCCCATCCAACAGCAAGGCTCAGCGTGAACGATTTGGATGGGGTCCCGGCCCAGGGACTTTCCGACGTCATTGGTGCAATTTATGATTGTGCAATCGATCCGGCTCTATGGCCGGCCACGTGCCGGAAGATTGCCAAGCTGTGTGACAGCACGGCGGGCGGCATCTGCGTTCACGATCTGCGGCACACGCAGAACGATCAGCTGTTCGTGTTCGGATATCAACCGGAATTTCTCGAAAAGCTGGGCGCGGGCTACATGCAAAGCCCGATGGCGATCGCCGACATCGTCGCGGACAACGGCGACGTCAGCGCGCTGTCGATGGCGCGTTTCGCGATCCGCGACAGCCAGTTCTACCGGGAGGTGATGCAGCCGTTCGGGCTGCTCGACCTGATCTGGTTTCCTGCCTTGCGGACCGGCAGCCGCGTGGCGTCCATGCATGCCTCGCGCAGCGGCGAGGCGGCGCCTTATCAGGACCGCGAGATTGGCCTGTTCAGGCTTCTGGCGCCGCACGTCTGCCGCGCACTCGCGATCTCCGATGTGCTCGATATCAGGGCATTGAAGTCGGAGATGCTGGAACAGACGCTCAACGGGCTTGCCGCGGGCGTTTTCCTGACGACGCGCGACGGCCGCGTCGTGCACATGAATGCGGCGGCCGAGCGCCAGATCAAAAACGGACAATCGATTCGTATCGTCAAGGAGCAACTTGTTCCGACCGATCCTGGCGCGCGCGCCGCGCTCGCAAAGGCGATCGAGGGGCTGGCGCGCGACGATGCCGGCACCGCCGTGAACGATCACTCCGTCGCCATTCCGGATGCCGGCGGGGCCGGTTATCTCGCAACCCTGCTTCCGATCGAGCGCGGTCAGCGTCGCGGCGTGCTGGCGCCGTTCGCGGCCTCGGTCGCGGTGTTCATGCAGGATCCCGTCGAGGCGCCGCTGATGCCGGGTGAGGCATTTGCCAGGCTCTACAAGTTGACCGGTGGCGAATTGCGCGTGCTGCTGGCGCTGGCCCAGGGGCTGGGCGGCAAGGAAGCGGCGGCGATGCTCGGCATCGGCGAAGCGACGGTGCGCACCCATCTGCAGCACATCTTTTCCAAGACCGGCGCGCCGCGGCAGACCGACCTGCTGCGTCTGTTCCAGAATGCGACACCGCCGGTCCGGGTGCCGCAGCCGGTTCAGTAAGGCGGCTCCGCCCCCCACGACAATTCCTTCATATGCAATCGCCCCGCCGCGTGCGGCGGCTTATCCCGTAAATTCCGCCGGCGATGGCACGGCGGCGACCAAGCCTCATTGGTTCCGATGACGCGCCGTCTGCGGTCGGCAGGCATGGTGCGGCGAGGCCGGAACGGACCGGCTGTGTGCCCGTGACGCCATCCCGCCATCAGCGGATCATGGTCGAGCGCCTGCCAATTCAAAGGACGGACATCGCCATGAAGCCAATTCAAATCGTCGCCGCCTCGATCCTGCTGATCATCACGACAGCAGCTCCAGGCATGGCATACACCCAGGCGCCAAGGCTGAGCGACATGCAGGCCGCAAGGGCCGCTCCTCCGAAGCCCCCCGCCGTTGCGGCGAAGCCCGCTCCTGCGAAGACCACGCCGGCCCCCGTCAAGAAGCCATAACGGTCATCCGATTCCGGTCTGAATCGAACCTCGACGAGGCCGCCGGACAGGCGGCCTCGTCGTCCGGCCCGCTGTTTGCTCCGGGCTGTCCTGCGATCCATATCCCGTACCGGCTCGTCATGGTTGCGTATCATTGTCCTGTTCGAACCGGCGGGTGGCGCATCGCCCCGCCACCGATCGGCACGTCCGGCATTGCGCAGTCAGCGTCGATCCTGGCGGCGCTGGCGGTGGGGCTGACCGCAATGTCTTCAGCGGCGCGCGCCGCCGAACCGGATGCCGCGGCATGGTCGTGGAGCGCGGACCAGGAATTCCGATACGCGAGCTGGAGCGGCACCAGGGGTTTCCCGGCCTCCGGCTCGCCGGCTGCCGGATCCGGCGCGCAGGTCTATGCGCCGCTGACGCTCCAGCTCACCGGCCAGCCGCTCGAGTCCGCCAAGCTCGAGCTGACGGCCAGGTCCGGCTATGTCGGGTCGCGGCAATCGACGCCGGAATTGACCGGGACAGTCGCCACCGCCACCGACACGGTGGTGTCGGGAACGGCGACCTGGCTCGGCATTGCCGGCATCCAGCCGTTCGTTTCGCTCACTATGAACCTGCCGACCGGCCAGGCCGCGCTTTATGGCAGCGCCGCCAACGCCCGCATGGATTCCGACATCGTCGACCTCGCGACATTCGGCGAGGGACTGAACGTCGGCCCCACCGTCGGCGTCAACATCCCCTTCACCGAAACGCTGATGCTGACCCTGAGCTCCGGCTACACCTGGCGCGGCGCCTATCATACCGAAGGGCTGATCGATCCCGACACGCTCGAGCAGCCGTTCAGGCACTCGGCGCCGGGCAGGGTTGCGACGCAAAGCCTGTCGCTGGGATACCAGTCCGGGAACTGGATGCTGCAGGTTTCGTCGTCCTACACGCATGAGACCGTGACCTATGTCGATTTCACGCCGTCCTACGCGATGGGCGATCGTTATCTGGTGTCGGGCACGGCGGCGTATGCATGGACGCCGTCGTCGCGGACCACGCTTACGGCGACATGGACCAATGCCGCGCGGAACAGGGTGCTCGATCCGGACCTGCCGATGATCGTTCCGGAAGCCTTTCTTTCCAACAGTGCGGTCTACCGAACCCGCCTCGAGCACGCGCTTGCATTCGGCGCGTGGTCGGTCGCGCCGATGGCGAACTACATGCTGCGCGATCACAACGCCTACAATCCGGCCACATATCAATTCATCGCGGCCAAGACCCGAATCGGGACCGGGATCTCCACGCAGGTGTCCGTCAACGACAAGGTCGCGCTGAAGGCGAGCGCCGAGCATTTCTGGATCAAGGAAAATTCCACCGCGCTGACACCCGACCTTCGTGTCCAGGGGTGGATCGCGATGGTCGGAGGGAGTGTGAACTTTTGACCCGTTGCATCGGCAGATCGAACCGCTTCGGCGCGGTCGCGGCCCTCGTTGTCGTGGCGCAGTTGCCCGTGGCCGGCCAGGCGCATGCGAAAGAGAAATGCCGCGAGGGGCAGACCGCCGGCGGCGCGTGCGTCAGCAGCGCGCTCGCCCGGTCGATGCGTCACCGCGCCGTGGTGTTCACGCAGCCGAAACTATCGCATACCGGCGCGCCCGTGGCGCAGAGCCGCGGCGAAAGCCAGGACACCGGCGCGCCGCGCGCGATCGAGCGGACCTATGACAAATACGGCGCGCCGCTGCCGCAGCCGACGATGCCGGGATCAGCGCCGACCGGGCCGGCCACGCCGCCTCCCACGCCACCGGCTCCGCCCCCCGCGCCGCCCACCCCGCCGCCGGGCCCCCCGCCCATCACGTCCGATATCCGACTGAAGCGCGACATCTCGCGGCTCAGCTGTCTGGATCGCGGCATCTGCCTCTATCGTTTTCGCTATCGTGGCGATGCGACCTTCTATGTCGGCGTCATGGCGCAGGAGGTCGCGCGTATCGTGCCGGATGCCGTGGTGCATGGCCCCGACGGTTACCTGCGCGTGCGCTACGATCGGCTCGGCCTGACATTCCAGACCTGGGACGCGTGGATCCTGTCGGCGCAGGCGGGATCGCTGCCCATGGCGCAACGCGCAGCCAGCAATGGGCGGTGAGTGTCAAAACCGCTCGGCACAAAAGGCGCCGAGCTTGCGGCTGGCCCGATCGCCGGAATCAGATGGCAGCGCCTGTCATCGATTCCGATGACGCTGCGGCTGCCTTCCCGGTGTAGCGTCGGCCGTCTTTGCAGCTTCAGCGTCGCGCAACCGCCCGCCGACTGCCGACTTGATTTCAAGAACATCACTTCACCCAGAGGGGGCAGTCAGTGCTTCATTTTCCAAGACTACTCGCAGCGGCGATCTTGTTTTCGGCAACGGCCGGCCCGGGCATGGCGAAGGAGCCATATAATCCATTTACAAACGTGAAGCCTGCCGCGGGTTCTCAGCCGGTGACCGGGGCAAAAGCTTCTGCCGCCTCCCTGAAGCCGAACAGCTACTATGAATCCCAGAAATCCAATTCGAAGATCAACGCCGGTTCGATGGTCGGGACACCGCAGGCTCGACCGCCCTATTAGGAGCTGCTTCGGGCGGGAGGCGCCTAGCTAACCGACTCTACGGTCTTGCGGCGTCAAGCGACCAGGAATTCGGCGGACGGCGCCGCGTCGGGGCCGAGAGCCGCACCTGATGTGCCGGACTGCGCGCGCAGCAATTCGACGATCTCGGCGTTCGGCCGCGCCTTGCTGAACAGGAAACCCTGCCCCTCGTGGCAGCCCTCGGCACGCAGGCAGCTGAGCTCGGCTTCGGTTTCGACGCCTTCGGCGGTGATGGTGACGCCGAGGCCCTTGCCGAGGCTGATGATCGACCGCACGATGGCCTGGGCATCGCGATTGCCGCCGAGATCGCGCACGAACGACTGGTCGATCTTGATCTTGTCGAACGGAAAGCTGCGCAGATAGCTCAGCGACGAATAGCCGGTGCCGAAATCGTCCATCGAGATGTGCACGCCGAGCGCGCGCAGCGCATGCAGCGTGGCCAGCACTTCGGCGCTCTTTTCCAGCAGCAGCGTTTCGGTGATTTCCAGCTCGAGCCGTTTCGCCGGCAGGCCGGATTGCTTGAGCGCATCCATCACCACCGACAGCAGATTGCCGGCCCGGAACTGCAGCGGCGACAGGTTGACCGCGACGCGCACCGGATCCGGCCAGCCGGCGGCGTCCATGCAGGCGCGGCGCAGGATCTGGGCGCCGAGTACGTTGATCAGGCCGGTGTCTTCGGCCACCGGAATGAATTCGGCCGGCGAGATCATGCCGCGCTCGGGATGCGGCCAGCGCACCAGCGCCTCGAAGCCGGAGATGCGGCCGGTCGCCAGATTGATCAGCGGCTGGTAATGCGGTCGCAGCACGTCGTTCTGGATCGCTGCGCGGAGGTCGAGTTCGACCTTGCGCCGGGTCTGCGCCCGGGCGTCCATTCCCGCCTCGAAGAAGCTGAAGGTGCCGCGCGAGTCGTTCTTGGCCCGCGACAGCGCCATGTCGGCATTCTTCAACAGCCGTTCGGAATCCTCGCCATCTCCGGGCGCCATGGCGATGCCGATCGAAGCGCCGATCACCACCGAGTGGCCGTCCAGCAGATAGGGCTCGCCGATCGCCTCCAGCATGCGCCGGGCCAGCAGCACGACGTCCTCGGGACGGGTGATGCCGCTCTGGATGATGGCGAATTCGTCGGACGACAGCCGCGCGATGGCGTCTTCCTCGCGCAGCGAGGAGCGCAGCCGCCGCGCCACGCCGCGCAACAGCTTGTCGCCGACGCCGTGACCCAGGGTGTCGTTGACGGCCTTGAAGTTGTCGATGCCGAGAAACAGCACCGCGACCTTCTCGGAGCTGCGGCGGGTCTGCGTCAGCATCTCGTCGAGGCGCTGGCGCAGCGAGTTGCGGTTCGGCAGCCCGGTCAGCCCGTCATGATGCGCCATGAAGGTCAGCCGCATCTCGGCGCGCTTGCGCTCGGTGATGTCCATCAGCGCCAGCAGCACCGCCGGCTCTTCGCCGTACACGAGCTGGCGCGAATAGATCGCAAGGTCGATCAGCGAGCCGTCGGCCTTGACGTGCTTCCAGGTGCGCGCGGCCCGCTCGTCGCTGGACTGATCGCCGGCCCACGGCAGATCGGACTCGAACGCCTGCAGATGGCGGATCGTCAGCATCTCGAACTCGGCGCTGGTGTAGCCGTAATGTTCGATCGCCGCCTCGTTGACGGCGAGAATGCGCTCGTCATCCAGCGCGCAGACGATCATCGGCACCGGATTGCTGTCGAACAACAGCCGGAACGAGGCCTCGCGCTGCTTCAGCTCGGTAATGTCGATGCGCAGGCCGATGATGCCGCCGTCGCCGGTCAGCCGTTCCTCGATCAGGATGCAGCGGCCGTCGGCGAGCAGCTGCTCATGCCGTTCGCCGGGGTGAAACAGTTTCGAGACCCGCTCGGCGATCCACTCTTCCTCGCGGCCGATGGCTTCCGGATAGTCGCCGCGCTCGACGCCGATCCGGATGGTGTCCTGCAGCCTTGCACCGGGCTCGAACAGGTCGGAGCTGCGATTGTAGATCTCGGAGTATTTCTTGTTCCAGAGAATGTAGCGGCCGTCGGAATCGAGAAACACGATGCCCTGGGGCAGGATGTCGATCGCTTCGCGCAACCGCTCATGGGACTTCCGCGCCTCGGCGATCGCCGCCTCGGCCTCGGCGCGTTTGCGCACGACCTCACTGACCGCGACGGCCTGGCGGCCGTTCATCGGAAGCTTGGGACCAGGCTTTCCCAACCGGCCAGCCGGTCTGATGCGTGGTGTCACTGGCGACTTAAGTCGTTTCCGGGTTCGTGGCCGAATCTTCGGCATTGGCACGCCTCGTTCGCATTCTGCGGGCGTAGTTTTCCAACAAGTGTCTGAAAAAACGGTATCACCTGACCGTGATTGGGCTCCGGAAGGCCACCTCAACGGGCGATGCATACAAAGACGTGCCTGTATAAGTTGCCGAAATCCCGCTGCACCTCGCCAATCCCGCGAGCCAGGCGGCGGGAACGCCGCCGCGCCAGCGCCGGAAACCGGCGAATGAGGTTAAAACCACGGAATCACACGTAAAAAACTTTCACGGCGCGCGGCACAAGACCGCCAAAGCAGACCACCCGCACGAATTTGCGCCATCTGTCGGCATGGTTGCCATTCGATTAAAAACGGCCACCCGACGGCTGCATGACTGCACGAACAGGTTGTCGCCGGCCTCGGCCACTCGTAATCTTGCAAGGCTTTGCCTTGGATACCCATCACCACCGTCACCACGCTGTGGGGCAACGTGGTTCTGCGGTCTGACGAATCCGCATCCTGTTGCTATACATCTGGCCGATGAACCCCCGCCTGATTCCCGTCCTGCTCATCCTGCCGCTGGCCGTTGCCATCACCGTGGTGACGGCCCCTTTGGCGCTGGCGCAGGACAAGGGCAGCGTCGACCCCAGGCCGTTGCCGCCCTTGGCCAATCCCGACGATCCCAAGATCGGCGCCAAGGAGCTGTTCGGCCGCAAGGTCCTGCCGGCGAAAATGCCGACGCGCGTGGTCGGCTTCTATGCCAAGGGCTGCATTGCCGGCGCGGAAGCGCTGCCGATCAATGGCGACACCTGGCAGGTGATGCGGCTGTCACGCAACCGCAACTGGGCGCATCCGGACATGGTTGCGCTGCTCGAGCGGTTGTCGGCCAAGGCGCGCCAGGTCGCGGGCTGGCCCGGGCTGTTGATCGGCGACATGTCGCAGCCGCGCGGCGGACCGATGATCACCGGCCATGCCAGCCACCAGGTCGGGCTCGACGCCGATGTCTGGCTGACGCCGATGCCGGGCCATCGGCTGTCGCGCAACGAGCGCGAGGAGATGTCCGCGGTGATGATGGTGCGGCCCGACCGGCTCGACGTCGATCCGAAGGTGTTTACATCAGGCCATCTGGCGGTGATCCGCGCCGCGGCGCAGGAACCCCGGGTGGAACGCATCTTCGTCAACGCCGCAATCAAGAAAGCAATGTGCCGCGACGCCAGGGGGGACCGCGGCTGGCTGTCCAAGGTGCGGCCGATGTACGGCCACGACTACCACTTTCACATCCGCATCACCTGCCCGCCGGGCGGCAGCGAATGCGAAGCGCAGCCGCCGCCGGCGGAGGGCGAAGGCTGCAGCGCCGGCGACCTCGCTTACTGGTTCAAGGACTCGGTGCTGCACCCGAAACCGCCGCCGATCCCGCCGAAGCCGAAGCCGCCGATGACCCTGGCAGAGCTGCCGGCGGCGTGCCGGCAGGTTCTCAACGCGCCCTGACGCCAGCGGCTTTTTGAAACGTGACTGGCGCCGCGAGATCGAAATGCGCTAGCATCGGCTGTCCCGTGCCGTAAGCATGCGACTCCTCAGGGGACGGCGGTCCCGATTCCATTTGAACCCGCTTTGCGGATGTGCGGCTTTGCCGCGCGTGTTCGAACATCGAGGATATGTCATGCGCATCAGTGCACGAAACCAGATCAAGGGTACCGTCGTCGAGGTGAAGAAGGGCGCGACCACCTCCCATGTCCGGGTCGACATCGGGAACGGCCAGATCGTCACTTCGTCGATCACCAACGAAGCGGTCGACGATCTCGGCATCAAGGCCAACAGCGCCGTCACCGTGGTGGTGAAGGCGTCCGACGTCATGATCGCGGTGGATTGAGCATGCGCGCATCACTCCTCGTCGCCTTGGCGCTGTTGGGACCGGCGTCCGCCCGGGCAGCGGAAGAGCCCAGCGGCTGCGACAAGTTCAAATGGCCGATCGACCGCGAACGTGCGGCGTTGACCGCGCCGGACCGGCCCAAGCTTGCATCCGGCACCGAGATCGCCGCGGCCGCACCGTCGGCGATGCTGATCACCTTGCGTCCGCCCGGGGAAGCGGCGCTGCCCTCGCCACCCGAACGCACGCCGAAGGAAGGCACGTTCGCCGGCTTTGCCCGCTTCACGGTTCCTCCGAAGCCCGGCGTCTACACCGTCAGCCTGTCGGCCGGCGGCTGGATCGACGTCGTGCAGGATGGACATGTTCTAAAGCCAAAGGCGTTCAGCGGCGCCACCGACTGCGACGGCATCCGCAAGACCGTCAAATATGAACTCGCGGCGAGCCCGTTCGTGCTCCAGTTCAGCGGCGTCCGGGACGATTCGATCTCGGCGGCGATCCTGCCTTCGGAATAGACCTGACATTTCGTCGCCGGGGGATCGCCGCCACGGGCCTTTACCCTCGCCCTCTCGGCCTGTTAATGTCGTTCCGCGATAGCCCTGCTGGACCGTAAGTCCACAGGGTTTGACGGAACGGCGCTTCCGCATGTCGCATCCCATGATTCCAATTAACGCCTGATTGCGCGCGCAACCGCCGCGATCATGCATGGAGCGCCCAATGCACCGTCTTGCTGGATTTTTCGTTAGTTCGACCTTGGCTTTCACGATCCTGCTCGGATCGATCCCCGCGCCCGCGCTGGCGCAGGACAGGAGCCTGACGGTGTTCGCCGCCGCCTCGATGAAGAACGCCCTCGACGACATCGATGCCGCCTACACCGCGAAGACCGGCGTCAAGATTACAGCGAGCTATGCCGCGAGCTCGGCACTCGCCAAGCAGATCGAACAGGGCGCGCCGGCGGATGTCTTCGTCTCCGCCGACACCGACTGGATGGACTACGCGATCTCGAAGAAGAACATCAACGAACCGAGCCGGGTCAACCTGCTCGGCAATTCCATCGTGCTGATCGCGCCGAAGGATTCGAAAATCGACAAGGTGAATATCGGGCAGGGTTTCGACCTGGCGAAACTGGCCGGCGACGGCAAGATCGCCACCGGCGACGTCAAGGCAGTGCCGGTCGGCAAATATGCCAAGGCGGCGCTGGAGAAGCTCGGCGCCTGGAGCGCCGCGGAGCCGAAGTTCGCCATGGCGGACAGCGTTCGCGCCGCGCTGACGCTGGTGGCGCGCGGCGAAGCCGCGCTCGGCATCGTCTATGCGACCGACGCCAAGGTCGAGCCCGGCGTCAAGATCGTCGGCAGTTTTCCGGCGGGTTCGCACCTGCCGATCATCTACCCGGTCGCGGCCACCACCACGGCCAAGGCGGAGACCGCGGACTATCTCGCCTTCCTGCGTTCATCGGCGGCCAAAACCATCCTGGAAAAATACGGCTTTACTTTCCTGATCAGCCCGACGACCTGAGAGCGTGTTCGACATCTCTCCGACGGAATGGATCGCGATCCAGCTGTCGCTGCGGGTCGCGGTGATCGCCACGCTGGTGGCCACGCCGATCGGAATCGGCGTCGCCTGGCTGCTGGCGCGGCGCAATTTCTGGGGCAAGCCGGTTCTCGACGCGTTGATCCACCTGCCGCTGGTGCTGCCGCCGGTGGTGACCGGCTATCTCTTGCTGCTGACCTTCGGACGGCGCGGACTGGTCGGGGCCTGGCTTGCCGATCACCTCGGCATCGTGTTCGCGTTCCGCTGGACCGGGGCGGCGCTGGCCTGCGGCGTGATGTCGTTCCCGCTATTGGTGCGGCCGATCCGGCTGTCGATCGAGGCGGTCGACCGGCGGCTGGAGCAGGCCGCGAGCACGCTGGGCGCCGCACCCTGGCGGGTGTTCTCCACCGTGACGCTGCCGCTCGCGCTGCCGGGCGTGCTGGCCGGCATGGTGCTCGGCTTTGCCAAGGCGATCGGAGAGTTCGGCGCCACCATTACCTTCGTCTCCAACATTCCCGGCGAGACCCAGACGATTTCCTCCGCGATCTATTCGCTGATCCAGACGCCGGACGGCGACACCGCAGCGCTGCGGCTGGTGATCGTCTCGGTGGTGATCGCCATGGCGGCGCTGATCGCCGCCGAAGTGTTCGCGCGCCGCGCGACGCAGCGCCTGCACGGGAACTGACGATGCTGCGGGTCGAGGTTTTCAAGCAACTCGGCGGATTTGCCGTCGACGCCAATTTCACCAGCGAAGGCCGCGTCACCGGCCTGTTCGGCTCCTCGGGCGCCGGCAAGACTTCGCTGGTCAACATGATCGCGGGATTGCTCAAACCCGATCGCGGCATCATCGCGATCGATGGCGAGGTGCTCGACGATACCGCCGCGGGCCTGCACGTCGCGGCGCATCGCCGCCGCATCGGCTACGTGTTCCAGGACGCACGCTTGTTTCCGCATTTCAATGTCAGGCAGAATCTCGACTACGGCCGGCGGATGAACGCGCTGGCGCGCGATGCGGCAAGCGAGGGCCGCATCGTCGATCTGCTGGACATCGGCCATCTCCTGGATCGCCGCCCCGGAAAGCTCTCCGGCGGCGAACGTCAGCGCGTCGCGCTCGGCCGCGCGCTATTGGCGCAGCCACGGCTGTTGCTGCTCGACGAGCCGCTGGGCTCGCTGGACGAAGAGCGCAAGACCGAAATCCTGCCCTACCTGATCCGGCTGCGCGACGAGACCGGCGTGCCGATGGTCTATGTCAGCCACGACCCGGATGAACTGCGCCAACTGGCCAGCCAGATCGTGATCCTGAAGCGCGGCCGGGTGGCGGCGTTCGGCGGCGCCGAAGTGTTGGGGCAGTCGGGCGCTTGATCCTGCATCTCACCCGAATGGTGACGCGATCTTCTTTCGTCGGGCTCTTTGCGGCTTTGAAGGGCTTGTTCCGACGACCTGCCGGTAGCGCGCGGCGTCGGATTGCACGCGGGCCTGCCCCGCGGCGATATCCGACTGCAGCCCGGCACCGCGGCTCACATTGATGTAGCAGTCGGTGCGGCTTGGGCCGACCGGGAACGTGCTGCAATCGATCTGCGCCCGCGCGACACCCGGAAGACCCGCCAATGACACAGCGACGACTACGGCGCCGATCGCGTTTCGATAGCGGCCCCTCATGCGGATGCCCGCAGTCTGGACAGTTCCCTGGCCGTATCGATCAGCATGTCGATGCGCTGCTGAAGCTTGTCCTGCAGGTCGGGAATGTTGACCTTGTCGGTGACGCGATAGGCATTGCCGACCCGCTCGATATAACCGCGCTTCACCATGTCCTGCAGCCGCCTCAGCACGACCGGCCGCGGCAGCTTGAGGGCATGCGCGATGGTGCCGGCGCGGACCGGCGCGCACATCACGGTGCGAAGAAACACGTAGATGCCGATGGTCCGGACGGTCGCACTGTCGCTATGGGCGGCCAACTCCGCGCCGTAGTCGTCGGTCATGCTGCGGATCAGGCCGATATACAGCCGGCACATCAGCATTCGCTCGCGTGCCAGTTCGATGCGGGGCGGCGGTTTTGCTTCCGGAACCAGCACGAAGTCGCGAACCGATTCCGGCCACGCAAAACTCCCGGTCAGCCGCTCGCTTGCCAGACCCTTGTCGTGATTGGCCATGGGCGCTGCTCCCGGCGTCATGATATCACGACCCCCGGGCGGACGACAGTCACAAGACGGATAGCGCTACGCTACGGCCTGGCAACCTGCCGATACAAATTGGCATAATGTCTCGCCGAATTGCGCCACGACACGTCGACGGCCATGCCGTTCTTCTGCAGCTTACGCCACACCGGCTTGTTGCCGAACAAGGCATTGGCGCGGCGCAACGCAGCGGCCAGATTTTCCCGCGTCACCGGCCCGAATTGCACGCCGGTCGCAGCATCGCGGGCGATCGCCACATCGTCGGCGTCGATGACCGTATCCGCCAGGCCGCCGACCCGGGAGACGACGGGGACCGCGCCGTACCTCAAGGCACACAACTGGGTCAGCCCGCAGGGCTCGAACCGTGACGGCACCACCAGGGCATCCGCGCCGGCCTGGATCAGATGCGCCAAGGCTTCATCATAGCCGATCAGCACGCCAATCTGACCCGGAGCGGATTGCGCAGCCGCGCGAAAACCGCTTTGCAGGTCTGCATCGCCGGTTCCGAGCACGACCATCTGCATGCCGTCGGCCACGATACCCGGCAAGTTTTGCAGCAACAGATCGAGCCCCTTCTGCCACGACAGGCGGCTGATGACACCCAGCAGGAGCGCATCCGGCGCGAGGCGAAGGCCAAAGCGCTGTTGCAGCGTCACCTTGTTCGCTGCCCGGTTCTCGAGCCGTGCCGCGTCGAAAACCGCCGCGATGTGGGGATCGGTCGCGGGATTCCACACCGAAATATCGATGCCGTTGAGGATGCCGCTCAGTCGGTCCTGCCGTCCGCGCAACAGGCCATCGAGCCCCATGCCGGCCTCAGCCAACTGGATTTCGCGTGCATAGGTCGGTGACACGGTGGTGATGCGATCCGCAAACCGCAGGCCGGCTTTCAAATATCCGATCGCCCCATAATATTCGACGCCGTCGATGGTGAAGGAGTCCGGCGGCAAGCCGATCGTGTCCAGCAATTCGCGCGGAAACTGCCCCTGATAGGCCAGGTTGTGAACGGTCATCACCGTTCCTGGCCGGGGCCGGTCGCTGTACTGCAGATAAGCGTGCGTCAGTCCGGCCTGCCAGTCATGCGCGTGCACGACATCCGGCACAAAGGCCGGCAGCGCTCCCTGGCCGATATCGGCCGCGATTCGCGACAGCGCCGCAAAACGAACGGCATTGTCCGGCCAGTCCGTCCCGTCGGGCGCGGCATAGGGATTTCCCGGACGCGCGAAAAGATGCGGCGCATCGATCACCAACAGCTCGAGTTCGCCGCACGCACCACCGAGCAAGCGTGAGGCGCCGCCAAAAAAATCCGGCAGACGCATGATTTCTTCAGCCGTTCCCGGCCCGTTGCCCAGCGCCTTGAGCACATCGGGATATCCCGGCACCAGGGCTCGCGTGTCGATGCCTTCCGCCCGCAATGCCGCCGGCAAGGCGCCGACGACGTCGGCGAGGCCGCCGGTCTTGATGATGGGATAGACCTCCGAAGCGACCGAAAGCACCTTCATCGGCATCATGCCGGCAGCCTGTCGATCATCGCCTGGGTGATCAGGGAGATGCCTTGCTCCGTCGTTCTGAATCTGGCGGCGTCGATTCCGGGATCCTCGCCCACGACAAGCCCCTCCGGGATCCGCACGCCCCGGTCGATGACGACGTTCTTCAGCCGCGCGCCACGACCGATGCTGACATACGGCAGCACCACCGCGTTTTCGACCTTGGCGTAGGAATGCAGCTGCACGCCGGTGAACAGCAGCGAGCGCCTGATCGCGGCACCGGAAATGATGCATCCCCCGGAGACCAGCGACGTCACCGCCTCGCCGCGCCGCCCGTCCTCGTCGTGGACGAACTTGGCGGGCGGCGTGATCTCCGCATGGGTCCAGATCGGCCAGGAATTGTCGTACAGGTCGAGCTCGGGCAGAACATCGGTGAGATCGATATTGGAAGCCCAATAGGCGTCCACCGTTCCGACATCCCGCCAGTAGCTGCGCGGATCGTCACCGGAGCGGACGCAGGAGCGGCTGAACTGATGCGCCACCGCCCGGCCGTGCTTCACGAGGTAGGGGATGATGTCCTTGCCGAAGTCATGGCTCGAATTCGGATCAGCCGCGTCACGTCGCAGTTCGTCGAACAGGAATTTCGCATCGAACACATAGATCCCCATGCTGGCGAGCGACTTGTCCGGCTTGCCCGGCATGGCGGGCGGATCGGCGGGCTTTTCGAGGAAGGAGCGGATGATATCGTCGTCACCGACGTCGATGATGCCGAAACCGCTCGACTCGGATCTCGGCATCTCGAGGCAGCCGATGGTGACGTCCGCGCCCTGATCGACATGCTGCTGCAGCATGAGCTCGTAATCCATCTTGTAGATGTGGTCTCCGGCGAGCAGCACGATGAAGCGGACGCGATGGGATTCGATGATGTCGATGTTCTGATAGACCGCATCCGCCGTCCCGAGATACCAGTTGGTCTCGGAGACGCGCTGGCTGGCCGGCAGGATGTCGAAGCTCTCGTTGCGTTCCGGGCGAAAGAAGTTCCAGCCCATCTGCAGATGGCGGATCAGGCTGTGCGCCTTGTACTGGGTGGCGACCGCGATGCGGCGGATGCCGGAGTTCATGGCGTTCGACAGCGCGAAATCGATGATGCGCGACTTGCCGCCGAAATACACCGCCGGCTTGGCGCGCCGATCGGTCAGTTCCATCAGCCGGCTGCCGCGGCCACCGGCCAGCACGAAGGCGAGCGCGTGACGCGCGAGCGGCTCGTGTCCATCGCTTCGCATGACATCCTCCCAGGCCGATCGATCTTGCCGGTACGTGTGGTTTCCGGGCCGATCCTGTCACAGGAGCATATTGATCGTCATTTGTTTGCCGTCGTCTACCGCAAAAAACGGTTGTGGCTCACTTGACTGGCCAGGCTGCCGGCGGATCAAATCCCGGCGACGGAATCCCAGGTCCGCGCGATCTTGCGTTTCAGCCGTTCAACGCGCGTCAATGCCGGCGCCGGCGCTTCGTCCTCGGGCAGGCGCAGGCCGACGACATTGACCCGGCCGCCACCGATGCTGCGCGCCACCAGGACGATGGAATCCAGCGGCAGGGTCGCGCCCTCCTTGGGCGTACGATCGAGATGAATGTCGAAGTAGTCGGCCAGCGTCAGGCCGGACTGTCCCGGATCGACCGAGACGCCATAGATCTGCGCGAGATCGCCAAGATGCACCTCGCCCGACATCATGAAGTCGCCCAACAGATGCGGATCGGGGGCCGCGCTCGGCGGCATGTCGACAAAGAAGCGATCGAGCGCTTCGGCCTTTTCCGGCGGGGCCAGCAGATAGATGTAATCGCCGGCAGCGACCGGCTCGGCCTCGGCCGGCGAGAGGATTCTTTGGTCGCGGATCACCAGCGTCGGTTTCGACCATGACGGAATGAGGCCGCGACGCAGATACAGGCTCTTGGGCCGCACCGAATAGCCGACCAGCTGCTGCTCGAGCTGGCCGGGCAGGTCGAGCTCGATGCGCCGCGGTCCGCGATCCGAGCGTGGCAGCGCCACATGGAGACGCCGGGCCGCGGCGGCCAGCGTCCAGCCCTGGCACAGCAGCGAGACGATGACGACGACAAAGGCGACGTCGAAATAGAGATAGGCTTTGGACAAGCCCACCAGCATCGGGATCGACGCCAGGAAGATCGCGACCGCGCCCCGCAACCCGACCCAGGCGATGAACAGCTTTTCCCGCCAGTTGAAACGGAACGGCGCCAGACAGATGAACACCGCCAGCGGCCGCGCCACCAGCATCAGCACGAGGGCGACGGCCAGCGCCGGCAGGATGCTGCCCGGCAATCGCTGCGGTGACACCAGCAGTCCGAGCAGCACGAACATCACGATCTGCGCCAGCCAGGTCGCGGCATCGAGAAACGCCACCACCGAATTGTGCGCCCGGGTCGGCCGGTTGCCGATGATGATGCCGGCGAGGTAGACCGCGAGAAAGCCGGAGGCGTGGCCGAATTGCGCCATGCCGAAGATCACCAGTGCCGCGGTGCAGACAAACGGCGCGTGCAGCCCCTGCGGCAGCGCCACCTTGTTCAAGGCCAGCACCACCAGCCGGCCACCGACCAGGCCGACGATGGCGCCAAGACCGGCTTCCTGGGCGAATTCCAGCGCAACGTGACCGAACGAACTGTTGCCGATCGAGATCCACTCCACCAGCATCAAAGTGAGAAACACCGCGAACGGATCGTTGGTGCCGGATTCGACCTCCAGCGTGGCGCCGACCCGGGGCCGCAGCCGCAGCCCCTGCGAATGCACCAGCAGAAACACCGCCGCCGCGTCGGTCGACGCCACCACGGCGCCGGCCAAAAACGCCTCGGTCCAGTTCAGGTCGAGGGCGTATCTGGCGACCGGCGCGGTGAGCAGCGCAGTCAGCAGCACGCCGGCCGTGGCCAGCACCATCGATGGCGCCAGAACCGCGCGGATGCTTTGAAACCGGGTCCGCAGCCCGCCGTCGAACAGAATCAGCGCCAGCGCCACCGAGCCGACCAGATAGGTGGTCCGCACATCGTCGAACGCCACCCCGCCCGGACCGGAATCGCCGGCCAGCATGCCGATGAACAGGAAGATCAGTAGCAACGGTGCGCCGAAGCGCAGCGCCAGCAGGCTCGACAGGATGCCGGCCATCACCAGAATCGCGCCGAGCAGAATGGCGATGCCGACCGAATCCAGCGATGCCAATGGGCCTCCGTAAGTGTCCGTCTGACTTTAGAGCACAATGCCGTCCGAAAGCCGGATCCACCCTCGGGTCAAGCCCGAGGGCATGCTTTGCGGGATCATGCTGTACGTAAATGCCTGCAATTGCATCCTTATCGCTGCCCCGGCGGGACGCCAATCACTTTCTCGGCGCAGCGACAATGTGGCCCATTTACAAGGGTTTTGCGTGCATGCGCAGGGCGTACCAATGGCGCCGACGCGGCGTCTATGGGAACCTGCGCGAAGTTCGAATCAAATGACGCACGAAGACGCGAGATGACATCTTGACGATGCTGGACTTCAACGAGATCCACACCTGGCTGATCGCCGCCGCCCGCTCGGTCGGCGCCGAGATTACCTCGCCATGGTTCTATCTGCAGCTCGGCCTCATCATGGCGGGCGCGGGCCTCGCATTCCTGGCGGGCGCGGCGGTGCGCTCGCGCTTCGACCTGACATCGCTGGCGATGGGCTGGCCGGCGCCGCTGCGGCTGTTCCTGCGCGTCCTGATCGACAGCGCGTCGACCGCGGCCTTCGCCGTGCTGATGGTCGTGGCCCGCGTCGTCATGCTGAGCGCGACCTGGCCGAGCCGCAGCTATCTGCTGGTGGTATCCGCCAAGCTCGCTCTGGCATGGCTGGCGATCCGGCTGGTGACCAGCGTGCTGCGCAATCCGTTCTTCGTCCAGCTGATATCGCTGGCGGCGTGGTGCGTGGCGGCGCTGAGCATCCTGGGCCAGCTCACGCCCGTGATCGAGATGCTCGACTCCGTGGCGATCGACCTCGGCGGGCTGCGCCTGACGCCGCTGCTGCTGATCAAGCTGGCGGTGCTGCTGGCGGTGGCGCTGTGGCTGTCGAATCTCGCCAGCAACTTCCTCGAAGGCCGCATCACCCAGTCCCGGGATCTCACGCCCTCGATCCAGGTGCTGCTGGTGAAGATGGTGCGGATCGGCCTGATGGTGATTTCGATCGCCATC
>Ga0209758_1000969_pt1 | contig 38697 bp, 30 predicted proteins | sample AraplaMF_Col_mMF_FD_184258 | JGI IMG/M metagenome (GOLD analysis project Ga0209758, IMG submission 184258) | Arabidopsis root microbial communities from the University of North Carolina, USA - plate scrape MF_Col_mMF (SPAdes) (version 2) | ecosystem: Host-associated > Plants > Roots > Endosphere... | reverse complement strand
TGGTTGATGATCTGGTTGGCGCGCGCGATGCCCTCGGCCTTCTTGACCTCGACCTGCGCCTCGGCCTCGGCGATCGCGATGCGCTGCTTGGTGGTCTCGAGCTGCTTCTGCGCTGCCACCGATTCCTGGATCGCCTTCTCGATCGCCGGGTCGGTGGTGAGCGATCGGATCACGACGCGGGTCACGACGAACACGCCCTTGTCGTTCGTGTCGAGCTCGGCCTGCAGCGACTTGCGCACTGCCAGCCCCAGCTCCTCGCGCTGCGTGTGCATCACCAGGCTGTCGATGTGCGAGGCCTGCTCGTAGATCGAGTTGCGTGCCACGCGCTGCAGCAGCGCATAGGCCGGCAGGTAGGTGCGGCTGCCCTCGTCGCGCGTGTGCTGGCCGGCGTACTTGACGTACAGGTCGGCGATCGAACCCTGCTGCACGCGGTAGTAGACCGTCACGTCGAGGTCGCGCAGCGACAGGTTGTCGCGTGCCTTCGGCGTCAGGTCGTTCAGGTCCAGGCCGATCTCCTTGGCCGAGAACTCCTGCACCCGGCTGATGCCCGGGATGCCGACGTAGATGCCCGGTTCGATCTCTTCCGGATTGACCTTGCCGAGCGTCGTGCGGATGCCGACGTTGCCCGACTCGATCGTGCCGCAGCTGGTGACGCCCACCACCACCGCCAGCACCACGAGCGCGGCCACGACCGCGCGAATCAAGCCCTGGATGCTCATCGCGAAACTCCTCCTGCCGTCATTATGTTTCGCGGATCAGCCGTCGCGCATCAGGTTGGCCAGCTCCACCGCCGACTTGACGTCCATCTTCTCGAACACCCGTGCGCGGTGGACCTCGACCGTGCGCACGCTGATGTTCAGCTCGTCGGCGATCACCTTGTTGGGCCGGCCGTCGATCACGCGCTCCATCACCTCGCGCTCGCGCTCGGTGAGTTCGGCCAGGTGCTGCTGCACCGCGAGCCGCTCGCGGCGGCGCAGGATCGCCTGCGTGCTGCGCGCGAGCGCCTGCTCGACGCGGTCGACCAGCGCATTGTCGGAGAACGGCTTCTCGACGAAATCGAAGGCACCGCGCTTGACCGCGGCGACCGCCGTCGGCACGTCGCCATGGCCGGTCAGGAAGATCACCGGCAGCGCCTGCAGCAGGTTGCGCTCGGCCAGCCGCTCGAACAGCGCCAGCCCGCTGGTGCCGGGCATGCGCACGTCCAGCACCAGGCAGCTCGGGGAGGCCGGCCAGCCGCCCGGCGCGGCCGCCGCGAGGCGCGGGCCCAGCATCGCCTCGAAGGCCTCGGCGCTCGCGAACCCCTCGGACAGCAGCCGGCGCGAGCGCAGCAGCCAGGCCAGCGCCTCGCGCACGACCTCCTCGTCGTCGACGAGGTACACCATCGGCAGGCCCAGGTGGGTGGCGGAGGACGGGGCGGCGGTACTGCTGGTCATGGGGTGGCGTTCTTGCTGTCGGCGGGCAGCGTGAACCTGAATTCTGCGCCGGTCTCGCGGTTCTCGAACATCAGCAGCCCGCCGTGCTGCTCGATCACCGTGCGGCACAGGCTCAGGCCCAGCCCCATGCCCTCGGGCCGGGTCGTGAAGAACGGCGTGAACAGCCGCGGCGCGACGTCGTCGGCCACGCCGGTGCCGCGGTCGATGACGCTGAACGCGACCCAGCGCGCATCCACCGGCCGCACCCGGATCAGCAGCTCGCGATCCGCCGCCGGCGTGTGCGATTCCATCGCCTGGATGCCATTGCGCGTCAGGTTCAGCAGCACCTGCTCGAGCATCGTGCGGTCGCACACCACACGCGGCATCGGGCGCGGCAGGTCGAGCTCGATGCGCGTGCCGCTCTTGCGCGCCTGCAGCCGCACCAGCGGCAGCACAGCGTCGATCAGCACGTCGGCGCGCACCGGCTCGCGCGCCTGCTCGCGCCGGCGCACGAAGTCGTGCACGCTCTTGATCACGCGGCCGGCGCGCTCGGCCTGCTCGGCGATGCGCTGCGCGGCCTGGCGCAGCAGCGGCAGCGTGTCGCTGCCGTCGGTTCCGTCGGCCTGCGCATCGCCGATCAGGTTCAGCGAGCCGGCGGCATAGCTCGCGATCGCGGCCAGCGGCTGGTTCAGCTCGTGGCTCAGCAGCGAGGCCATCTCGCCGACGGTGGCCAGCCGCGCGCTCGCCTGCAGGCGCTCCTGCTGCTGGCGCGAGACCTCCTCGATCTTGCGCTGCGCGCTGACATCGAGCGCAGCGCTCATCCAGCCGGTGTGGCGGCCGGCACCGTCGACCAGCGGGGCTTCGAAGATCATCACCGCGAAGCGCTCGCCGTCGCGGCGCATGAACACCGTCTCGTAGCCCTCGCGCGGCGGCACCGTGCCGGCCAGGCGCACCTGCTGGCGCTTGGTGTATTCCGAGGTCAGCTCGGGCGGCCAGTAAGGCGGCGTCGTCTGGCCCACCAGCTCGGCGGCACCGAAGCCCACCATCTCGCAGAAGGCCGGGTTCACGTAGGTGATGCGGCCCTGCAGGTCGCGCGCGCGCAGGCCGGTGACCAGAGAATCCTCCATCGCCTTGCGAAAGCGCAGCGCCTCGGCCAGCGCCGACTCGGCCCCGGCGCGCCGACGCACGTCGCGCACCAGCAGCAGCACGACGCCGCCGAGCGCGAGCGACAGCCCCATCACGAGCGCGGTGCTGAGGTTGGGGATCAGGCGCGGCCGGCCGGCGCTGCTGTCGACGCGCAGTTGCAGGCTCAAGCCCGGCAGGTCGACCAGCCGCTCGGCGACGAACACGCCGGCCCCGCGTGGCAGCCCGACGCGCGCGAGCCGCGTGCCGTCGCCTTCGACGAAGGACAGTTCGTGCCCGCGCTGCACCTCGTTCGTCACCGTCTCTTCCAGCAGCCGGCTCAGCGCGAAGGTGCCGGCCATGAAGCCCAGCTCCTGGCCGCTGCCGGGAATCGGGATGCACACGTCCATCACCTCCATGCCGAGCCCGCCGGGCAGCGGCACGAAGTAGCTGCGCGAGTAGGCCGGGCTGCCCTGGCGGCGCGCGGTGGTGCAGGCGAGTTCGGTCTCGAGGTCGATGTCGTCGCGGCGGATCTGCGTGAAGGCCGAGCCGTGCAGCGGGGAGTCGACGCTCTCGGTGATGTCCAGCTGCAGGTTGCGCCGCTCGATGCGCAGCAGCTCGCGGTGGGCGCGCAGCAGGTCGGCCGCATCGACGCGCCATTGCGGCAGCGACGGGTCGTTCCACAGCAGCGCCTGCAGGCTCTGCAGGTCGCGGCCCAGCGCCTGCTTGAGGTCGCCGGCGGTCGCCGCGGCGGTGGCCTCGACCTGCTCCTGGGCGCGGCTGCTCTCGTAGCCGAGCGTCAGCCACACCAGCAGCGACTGCGCGACCAGCAGCAGCGCGACCAGCGCGACCCACGGCAGGGCCCGGCGCCAGCGGCGCGGCGGCACGTCGGCGGCAGCAGGGGTGGGGGCAGGGGAAGGCACGGCCATCGGCAACGACAGGTAGCCCCCGCAGTATTGCGAACGGCCGGGTCAAACAGATACGCAGTTTCGCGCATGAGTGGACAGGCAGGCTTGGGCAACACTGCCGGGCGCTCCTACAATCATTTCCCCTTCGAGAGTCAAGAGACCCTGCCATGGCCCAATCAGACAACAAGCACGCGGAACTGCGTCAAGCGGCTCTCGAGTACCACGAGTTCCCGGTCCCCGGCAAGATCGCGATCGCGCCGACCAAGCAGCTGATCAACCAGCGCGACCTGGCTCTCGCCTATTCACCCGGCGTCGCCGCGGCCTGCGAGGAGATCGTCGCCGACCCGGCCAACGCCTTCCGCTACACCGCACGCGGCAACCTGGTCGCGGTCGTCACCAACGGCACCGCGGTGCTGGGCCTGGGCGACATCGGCCCGCTGGCCGCCAAGCCGGTGATGGAAGGCAAGGGCGTGCTGTTCAAGAAGTTCGCCGGCATCGACGTGTTCGACATCGAGCTGAACGAGAAGAACCTCGACAAGCTGGTCGACATCATCGCCGCGCTCGAGCCCACCTTCGGCGGCATCAACCTCGAGGACATCAAGGCCCCCGATTGCTTCTACGTCGAGCGCGCGCTGCGCGACCGCATGAAGATCCCGGTGTTCCACGACGACCAGCACGGCACGGCCATCACCGTCGGCGCCGCGGTGCTGAATGCGCTGAAGGTGGTCGGCAAGGACATCGCGAAGGTCAAGCTCGTCACCTCGGGCGCCGGCGCGGCCGCGCTGGCCTGCCTGGGCCTGCTGGTCAAGCTGGGCCTGCCGCGCGAGAACATCTGGGTCACCGACCTGGCCGGCGTCGTCTACGAGGGCCGCACCGAGCTGATGGACGAGGACAAGATCCAGTTCGCGCAGAAGACCACGCACCGCACGCTGGCGCAGGTGATGGACGGCGCCGACATCTTCCTCGGCCTGTCGGCCGGCGGGGTGCTGAAGAAGGACATGGTCGCGACGATGCGCGACAAGCCCATCATCCTCGCGCTGGCCAACCCGACGCCGGAGATCCTGCCGGAAGACGTGAAGGAAGTGCGCTCCGACGCGATCATCGCGACCGGCCGCACCGACTACCCGAACCAGGTCAACAACGTCCTGTGCTTCCCGTACATCTTCCGCGGCGCGCTCGACAGCGGCGCGACCACCATCACGATGGAGATGGAGATCGCCGCGGTGCACGCGATCGCCGAGCTGGCGCAGGCCGAGCAGAGCGAGGTGGTGGCGGCCGCCTATGCCGGTGCCAACCTGAGCTTCGGCCCCGAGTACCTGATCCCGAAGCCGTTCGACCCGCGGCTGATGATGAAGATCGCGCCGGCCGTCGCGCAGGCGGCGGTCGATTCCGGCGTCGCCACGCGCCCGATCAAGGACATGGACGCCTACCGCGAGAAGCTGCAGAGCTTCGTCTATGCCTCCGGCACGACGATGAAGCCGATCTTCACGCTGGCCAAGTGCGCGCAGCACAAGCGCGTCGCCTTCGCCGAGGGCGAGGAAGAACGCGTGCTGCGCGCGGTGCAGGTGGTGGTCGACGAGAACCTGGCGCGCCCGACGCTGATCGGCCGGCCCGAGGTCATCGCGCAGCGCATCGAGAAGTTCGGCCTGCGCCTGAAGGCCGGCACCGACTACGACCTCGTCAACACCGAGCACGACGAGCGCTACCGCGACTACTGGCAGACCTACCACCGCATGATGGCGCGCAAGGGCGTCACCGCGCAGCTGGCGAAGATCGAGATGCGTCGCCGGCTGACGCTGATCGGTGCGATGCTGCTGCACAAGGGCGAGGTCGACGGCATGCTGTGCGGCACCTGGGGCAACACCGCGATGCACCTGCAGTACATCGACCAGGTGATCGGGCTGCGCAAGGGCAGCAAGACCTATGCGTGCATGAACGGGCTGATCCTGCCGAACCGGCAGGTGATGCTGGTCGACACGCACGTCAACTACGACCCGACCGCGGAGCAGCTGGCCGAGATCACCGTGATGGCGGCCGAGGAGCTCAAGCGCTTCGGCCTGCGCCCGAAGGCGGCGCTGCTGTCGCACAGCAACTTCGGCTCCAGCAACCAGCCGTCGGCGATCAAGATGCGCGAGGCGCTGGCGCTGCTGCATGAGCAGGCACCGTGGCTCGAGGTCGACGGCGAGATGCACGGCGACGCCGCGCTCGACGCCGGCTACCGCGCCGAACTGATGCCGATGAGCACGCTGTCCGGCGAAGCCAACCTGCTGGTGCTGCCGAACATCGACGCCGCCAACATCAGCTACAACCTGCTGAAGACGGCGGCCGGCGGCGGCATCGCGATCGGCCCGGTGCTGCTGGGCGCGGCCAAGCCAGTGCACATCCTGACCCCGTCGGCAACGGTGCGCCGCATCGTCAACATGACCGCCCTGACGGTCGCCGACGCGAACGCCGCGCGCTGATCTGACAGCGCCGGGCCGACGCGCGCGCCAAGCACATCTTGGTGCGTGCGCCGGAAATGTCCGGGGGCCCCGCACGGACATGTGACAGCCCTGTCACCAAGCCGATCCGCCGGTCTGTCGCCAGGTCAGTCACGGAAGTCCTTTGTTTTTCAACTCGCTCTACGAGTGTGAGTAAACACTAAGTTCATCTGTCTCTTGCCCCAAATTGAGGCAACGGCTTGAGCTTTGCGGACCGATTCGGTACCATCTCGGTTTCCGAATTCAGGGATAACCCGTGTCTCTCTCCGGTTTGCTGGCCGGTTCTGGAAGCCAGTTCGTGAGCCGTGTGCTGGTGCCCGCCGTGGCATCTGCAGTGCTGGCAGGCCTGGTGGTCACCGGTGTTCCGGCGGCCGCGAAACCGCCGGCTCCGGAGATGGCCACGGTGGCGCTGACGGCCTTGCCGCCGGAAGCCCAGGCCACCGATCGGCTGATCCGCTCGGGGGGACCGTTTCCGTATCCCAAGGATGGCAGCGTGTTCGGCAACCGCGAACGCCAGCTCCCGGCACAGCGCCGGGGCTATTACCGCGAATACACCGTGACAACCCCGGGAGCAAGAAACCGCGCTGCAAAGCGCATCGTGTGCGGCGGCTACCAGATCACGACGCCACAGACGTGCTACTACACCGACGACCACTACGCGAGCTTCCGCCGCATCGTGCAGTGAGCGCCAGTTGATGGATTCTTTTGAACCAAGGAGGAACGAGACCATGCTCTTGCAGACCGTCCGTCCAAACATCGTCCAGTCGATACGCGCCTACCGTGTCGAGGATCTGCAGGAGGCCGCGCAGTCGGTCGGCCAGCATTTCCTCTATGCCAACCTGACCAACGCCCAGTCCAAGCAGGACGTGCTGGACAGCATTGCCGAGTCCTTCCTGTTCCCGTCGCACTTCGGCAAGAACCTGGATGCGCTGTACGACTGCATGACCGATCTGGTTCACAAATCCGGCGCCCAGCCCGGCTTCGTCGTCGTGCTGGAGCAACTGCCCGACAACCCGCGCTTCGACCGCGAGGCCCGCGAGCAATTGCTCGATGTCTTCCGCGATGCGGCCGATTTCTGGGCGGAGCGAAAAATCCCATTCAGGTGCTTCTATTCTTTTCAGTAGCCCGCTCCCAGGAACAAGGGTCATGGGAGCGGGCGACGGAAACGGCCCAGATTGCAGCTGACAGCAAGCCCGCCAAGCCGGCGGCGAAGAGTGCAGCCAACGCGAACTTCGGAATGAACATGCCGATGATGAGCAGTGCGTTCGACACCTCGATGTGGCTGAACGCCGCCTGATCGACGAACCCCTGTCAAGGCCCGCTTCGGCGGGCCTTTTCTTTTGCGTCACAGTCGGCACAATGCGCGCCACACAACGACAGGGAGGAACCATGGCATTCGGTCTGGGCGCACGCGCGTGTCTTGCGGCGGCAACGGCCCTCGGGATGGCCGCTGCGGCGGCGGCACAGGACAGTCCCTTGGCGGTCCAGCCGCTTTCGGCGGCCGATCCGCAATCCGGCTGGTACGTGTCCGGCGGCCCCGGCGTCAGCCGATACCACGTGCTGAAAGAGCAGTCCGGGCCCGACGGGCACGAGACCCTGACGGGGCACGGCGGCAAGCTGATGCTCGGCTACCAGTTCCGGCGCTCGCTGCGGCTCGAGGCCGGCGCCGTGTCGCTCGGCTCCGACTGGAAAACCGGCCCGGCCATCGCGCTGGTCGGCGCCATCCACCTCGGCGACCGCGTCGCACTGCTCGGGCGTCTGGGGGCCTACTACCGGCGCACGGCCCGCAACGACACGTTCCTCGGCATCAACAACGGCGACCGGGACGAAGAGGGCACCGAGCCGACCGTGGGGATCGGCGTCGAGTGGTACCTGCAGCCGCACACGTCCGTCCTGTTCGAGTACGAATCCTTCGAATCGAAGGTGCAGTACTGGTTCGACGAGACACGCGGCGCCAACATGGCGACGCTGTCGTTGCGCTACCGCTTCTGAACCGCCTGCACCAGCGCCAGGTAGTCCGCCACCGGTACTTCCTCGGCGCGGCGCTGCACGTCGAAGCTGCCGCCGAAGCCGCGCTCGTCGAGCCAGCGGCCCAGCGTGTGGCGCAGCAGCTTGCGGCGCTGCGAGAACGCCACCGTCACCAGCTCGCCCAGCAATGACTGCGGCACGCCGGCGGCATCCGGCAGCGGCTGCATGCGCACCACGGCCGAGTCGACGCGCGGCGGCGGGTCGAAGGCCTCGGGCGGCACGTCGAGCACCGATTCGATGTCGTAGCGCCACTGCAGCATCACCGTCAGGCGGCCGTAGTCCTTGCTGCCGGGCGCGGCGGCCATGCGCTCGACCACTTCCTTCTGCAACATGAAGTGCTGGTCCTGCACCTGCTCGACCGCGTCGAGCAGGTGGAACAGGATCGGCGTCGAGATGTTGTAGGGCAGGTTGCCGACGACACGCAGCTTGCGGCCGGCCTGCGCGGCCAGCGCGAGGAAGTCGACCTTCAGCACGTCCGATTCGACGACCGTCAGCTCGCTGCGTTTGCGCAGCCGGGCCGCCAGGTCGCGGTCGAGTTCGACGACGGTCAGGTGCCCGCTGCGTTCGACCAGCGGGTCGGTCATTGCGCCCAGGCCGGGCCCGATCTCGACCAGCGTCTCGCCGGGTCGCGGGTCGATGGCATCGACGATGGCGCCGATGACCGCGTCATCGGACAGGAAATGCTGCCCGAAGCGCTTGCGCGGGATGTGCTTCACGGGACCGCGCTTACTGCGGCGCCTCGCGCATCTCGATGTAGGCCCGGGCCCGCAGGTCGCGCGACCACTCGCTGTAGGCCTCGTCGAACTTCTGTTCGCGCAGGATGTTGCGGGCCTGCTCGCGCTGCTGCTTCGCGTCGAGCGACATGCGGCGGCGATCGACCACCTGGATCAGGTGCACGCCGAAGCGCGACACCACCGGCTCGGACAGCCCGTTCAGCGGCAGCGCGTTCATGGCCTCCTCGAACTCGGGCACGAAGCTGCCCGGCGAGGCCCAGCCCAGGTCACCACCCTGCGCCGCGCTGCCGTCCTCGGAGTTGTCGCGCGCCAGCTGGTCGAAGTTGCGCGAGCCGCTCTGGATCTGGCGCTTCATCTCCTGCAGCCGCCGCACCGCGGCGTCCTGCGACAGCTGCGGCGACACGCGCAGCAGGATGTGGCGCGCACGCGTCTGCGTCACCGAGAAGGCGCCGCCTTCGCGCTTGTCGATCAGCTTCATCACGTGGAAGCCGGCACCGCTGCGCAGCAGCGTGGGGGCCACCTCGCCCGGCTTCAGCCCGCGCACCGCCTCGACGAACACGTCGGGCAGGCGGTCGGCCGGGCGCATGCCGATCTCGCCGCCCTTGGCCTTGTTGCCGTCCTCGGAGATCTCGCGCGCCATCACGTCGAACGGGGCGCTGCTGCGCACCCGGTTCAGGGCCGCCTCGGCACGGGTGCGGCGCTCGGCGACCAGGGCCTCGCTCGCGTTCTCGGGCACGGTGACCAGGATCTGCGCGATGTTGTACTCGGTGGCGCTGCCGGCCGCGGCGCGCTGCTTGTCGAGCACCGCGTCGATCTCGGCGTCGGTGATCTTGATGCGGCCCTGCACCTCGCGTTCGCGCAGGCGCTCGACCATCAGCTGGTCGCGCACGTTGTTGCGAAAGCGCGTGTAGTCGATGCCTTCCTTCTTCAGCCGCTCGCGCAGCTGCGCCGGCGTCAGCTGGTTCTGCGCCGCGACGTTGGCGACGGCACGTTCCAGCTCGACGTCGTCGATCTTCTGGCCGACGTCGCGCGCGTTGGTGATCTGCACGCGCTCGTCGATCAGCGCGTCCACCACCTGGCGGCGCAGGTCGTCCTCGGGCGGCAGCTTGGCGTTGCTGCGCGCCGCGTCCTCGCGCAGGCGGTCGATGCGCTGCTGCACCTCGCCGGCGGTGACGAGTTCCTGGTTGACGATGGCGACGATGTAGTCGGCGGTGCGCGGGCGCTGGGTGGCCGGCGGGGTGGGCGTCTGGGCCTGCACGGCCGCCGACGCAAGGGTCGCGGACAGCAGCGACATCAGCGCGCGGGAAGCAAGGCGTTGGAATGCAATCATGGTGTCGTGGGGCTCGCAGCGGTCGCGGCAGGATCGTCGCGCAGCAGGCGGTAGCCGGGGATATTGTCCTTCAAGACCTTCAGGGGGTTTGTCCCGAGGCGCGACAGGCCGACCAGCTCGAGCTCGAAGCCGAGCGTCGTGGTCGCGTCCTGCTGGCTGGTCGACAGCCGCTTGGCGACGACGCGGCCGATCCAGCAGCCGGCGTCGTATTCGAAGCCGACCACCGAGTCGGTGATCCGGCTGTCCTTCATGCTGTAGTTGATGCGCCCGACGGTGTACCACGCGCCGGTGCAGCGCCCGCCGCGGTCGCTGCTTTGCCCGGGGCGGCCGTACAGCGGCCACTGCCAGCCCACCTCGAACTGCTCGCTCTCGCCGCGCTTGAGGCGGTAGTTGGTGTTGATCGTGCGATAGGGCCCCGGCGAGTAGCGCACGCCGACGATCGAGCGCACCGTCTGGTGCGTCTCGGGGCTGTACTGCAGCGCGGCGTCGAGCTTCCAGTGCTTCAGCATGCTCGACGAGCCGGTCAGCAGCAGGTCGGACACGCTCTGCGTGATCGGCTGCTCGTCCGGCGTGATGCGCTGGTCCTGGAACAGGAAGCGCTGGGCCACGCCCAGGCGCAGCGTTTCGGAGCCGTCGCCCGCGTCGATCACCCGCGTCGTCACGCCGGCCGTCAGCTGGTGCGCATCCGACACGCGGTCGGCACCCGAGAAGCCATTCTCGGTGTAGATCGAGTCGAAGTTGAAGTCCTTCTCGGCCGAATCGAAGTTCGGCAGGCCGTTCTGCTCGCGGTACGGCGTGTTGACGTAGAAGAGGCGCGGCTCCATCGTCTGGCGCACCGACTTGCCGAACAGCGTGGTGTCGCGCTCCAGCACCCAGGCGCTGTCCAGGCTGAAGGTCGGGATCACGTGGCTGTACTGGGTGCGGCCGTCGGGCAGCGGCTGGTCGAGCCGGTAGCTCGCGGCATTCAGCAGCACCTTGGGCGTCAGCGTCCAGCCGGGCGTGCCGAAAGGCCAGGCCAGCGAGCCCTGCGCGTGCAGGCGCGAGCCCAGCGGCCGCGGCGTCGCCGGCGTGCCGTCCGGGTTCAGTTCCGGCAGGTGGCCATCGGGGTTCACGAAGCGGTTGACCTCGGCCTCGACGCCGAGTTCAAGCCCGCCGCGCAGCTGCTGCCAGGTGCGCACGCCGAGCTGCGGCAGCCGATCGTACGGTGCCGGCAGCGGGCTGGCCGGGTCCTGCAGCACCTGCCAGCGCTCGACGCGCGCGTAGGTGGTCCAGTCGGCGAAGTCGCTCGCCACCTGCGCATCGCCCAGCAGCAGGCGTGGCGTCAGGCTGTTGATGCCGCGTGGCAGGTCTTTCCAGTAGTCGTCGTCGCTGACGCGCATCAGGTTCGTGCGGTAGCGCGTGTTGCCGAACACCACGCCTTCCTGCTCGATGTTCAGCGCGCTGCGCGTGATGCCGGCCAGTCGGTCGTTCGGCAGCAGGTTCAGGTCGAGCCGGCCCTCGTGGCCGGGTTCGAGGTAGCGGAACTCGGTGTCCAGGCCGGCGCCGCGCTTCGAGATGATGGCCGGCGTCAGCGTCGCGTCGCGGTTCGGCGCGATGTTCCAGTAGTACGGCACCGACACCTGCAGGCCGCTCTTGTTGTCGAGGTCGATGCTCGGCGGCAGCCAGCCGGACTTGCGCTCGTCGCTGAGCGGAAAGCTCAGCACCGGCGCGCCGAGGATGGGCACGCCGTAGAAGCGCAGCACCGCGCCCTGCGCGATGCCTTCGTTGTTCGCGAAGTCGAGCTTGACGCGGTCGGCCGACAGGATCCAGTCGGGCGTGCTGCCGTCGCTGCCGTCGACCAGGCAGCTGGTGTAGGTGGCACCGGTCGCCACCGTCAGCTGCTCGCCGATGAAGTCGATGCGCTCGGCGCTGCCGCCGGCCTGCGTGCGCGAGAAGAAATAGGTCGGCCGCAGGAAGTAGCCCTCGAAGCGCTCGACCTTCAGCTGCAGTTCCGGCCCGGTGTAGGTGTTGCCGTCGCGGGTCACCCGCACCTTGCCGGTGGCATGGGCCAGGTCGTTCGCCTGCTCGTAGCTCATGCGGTCGGCGCTGATGCGCATCGTGCCGCGGCTGAACTGGGCGTTGCCCTCGGCGACCATGTCCTGGTCGGGGCGGGCGCGCACCTCGTCGGCCTCGAGGACGACGGGCTCGGCGGCGGCCGGTGCCGACGCGGCGCGGCCCGGGGCGGATGCGGCCGGGGACGCCGCAGAAGCCGCAGAAGCCGCAGGAGCCGCAGGAGCAGGCGCGGCCGGCGTCTGGCTCCACCCGGTCGACGCCCAGCCCGCGACCGAGGCCAGCAGGCCGAGGCGGATCGCGTGAACTGAAAGGCGAAGTCGGAACGGCGGCAGCAACAAAAGAGAGCGAGGGCAGGCGGAGGAAGTGTCTCGGCGCCACGGCACCCGGCACGGGTGACAGGCGGCGCGCCCAGGGCGATTTGTAGAATCGATTATCCACGAGCTGTACCATCCGCCACCCCATGTCCTTGCCACCCGACTCGCCAGCCCCTGCGGTTTCCTGGCCCGACGAAGCTCGTCGCGTCGCCTTCGACCGCTGGCTGCAGCAATTGGTGCGTCGCGGCATCCACGCGAGCGGGGCCCGCCCGGCCAGCAACGATGCGAGCTTCCGCCGCTACCTGCGGGTCGACACCGAGGCCGGCACGCGCATCGTGATGGACGCGCCGCCCGACAAGGAAGACTGCCAGCCCTTCGTCAAGGTCGCCGCGCTGCTGCGCGCCGCCGGGCTGAACGCGCCCGAGGTGCTCGACTGGGAGGTGCAGGACGGCTTCATGCTGCTGTCCGACCTGGGCGACCACACCTACCTGTCGCAGTTGAACCAGGACACGGCGCAGGCGCTGTACCAGGACGCCACCCATGCGCTGGTGCGGCTGCAGGGCATCGAGGCGGCCTCGCGCGTGCCGGCCTATGACCGCGCGCTGCTGCTGCGCGAGATGCAGCTGTTCCCCGACTGGTACGTGCAGCACGCCGGCCAGGTGCTGACGGCCGACGAGCAGGTGCAGCTGGCCGATTGCTTCGAGCGCATCGTGCGCAACAACCTGGCGCAGCCGATGGTGCTGGTGCACCGCGACTACCACTCGCGCAACCTGATGGTGTGCCCGGCCGCGGGCGCCGCGACCAACCCCGGCATCCTCGACTTCCAGGACGCCGTGTGGGGCCCGATCACCTACGACCTGGCCAGCCTGCTGCGCGACGCCTACATCGAGCTGGAAGAGGACGTGCAGATCGACCACGCGGTGCGCTACTGGGAGCGCGCGCGCAAGGCCGGCCTGCCGGTGCACGACGACTTCGGCGAGTTCTGGCGCGACCTCGAATGGATGGGCCTGCAGCGCCACCTGAAGATCCTCGGCATCTTCGCGCGGCTGTACCACCGCGACGGCAAGGACGGCTACCTGAAGAACCTGCCGCTGGTGTGGCGCTATGCGCACCGCACCGCGAGCCGCTACAACGGGCTGGGCGCGCTGGCGCGCCTGCTGGAGCGGCTGGTCGGCGAGACGCGCCAGGACGTCTTCCGCTGACCCTCAGCGCGTCTGGCACCCCGCCGCCGCGAGCCACGGATCGGTATCCCCACCTCCGAAGGTTTCCAGCAGGAAGTCGATGAACGCCCGCGTGCGCGCCGGCACGTGCTTGCGCGTCGGCATGGCCGCGTAGATCGTCGTCGTCAGCAGGTGCCAGCGCGGCAACACGCGCTCGAGCGCATGCTCCATCAGCGCGTCCTCGACCACGAACGACGGCAGCCCCGCGATGCCCATGCCGGCCAGCGCCGCCGCGTACATCGTGTCGATGTGCGTCGTGCCCAGCGCCGGGCGGCCCGGCGTCAGCGTGTACGACTCGCCGGCCGGCTCGTCGTCGCCCCACACGCCTTCGTGGAAGGTCAGCTCGCGCAGGAAGGTCGGCACCATCGCCTCGTGACCCGCCAGCTCCGACGGGTGCACCGGGCGCCCGCGGCGGTTCAGGTACTCGGGCGAGGCGCAGGTGATGACCTCGGAGCGCGCCAGGCGCCGCGCGACGAAATCGCCGTCCAGCGGTCGCTCGCCGACCGACAGGATGCTGATGTCGAAGTTCTCGTCCACCGCCTCCACCGGCCCCGGGCACGACAGCTCGATCGTCACCTTCGGGAACAGCGTGCGGAATTTCGGCAGGTGCTTGGCGATCTGGTGCACCGCGAAGGCCGGCGGCGCCAGCACGCGCAGGTGGCCGCGCGGTTCCGACGTCGCCGCGCTGGCCAGCGCCTCGGCCTCTTCGACCTCGGTCAGGATCTGCTGCACGCGCTCGAGGTACAGCTCGCCGGTGTCGGTGAGCGCGAGGCGCCGCGTCGTGCGGTTGATCAAGCGGGCGCCCAGGTGCTCTTCGAGGTCGGCCACCAACCGCGTGACCACCGCCGGCGAGAGGTTGAGCCGCCGCGCCGCCGACGCGAAGCTGCCCTCCTCGATCACCCGGGAAAACACCCGCATGGAATGCAGACGATCCATTCTTTCGCCCTCATTGTTTCTGTTTTGACAATGCGGCATTGAAGCACGTGCCGTTTATTGATTCAAGCGCAATGTCTACAGTTCACCCCATCGATGAGCCCAACGCAACAGTGACTCACCGAGGCTGGACAAGACGGCTGAAACACGAACCCCGAAGCCGCCCTGCCTGGAAACGTCAACAACCTGTTTTGAACTGAAGGAATTCATCATGAGCACCAAGAACCTTGCCGCTGTCGCGACCGTCGCCCTGGCCCTGGCCGGCGCTTCCGTCACCGCTTTCGCTGCCGACAATGGCGGCCTCACCCGCGAACAAGTGCGTGCCGAACTGGCCCGTGCCCGTGCTTCCGGCGAGCTGCTGCCGAATTCGGAAAGCTACGGCTACAACAACGCGGCGGTCACGCTGCCCCAAGCCAAGGCCGCTGTGGCCGACAACGGCAAGAGCCGCGCTGACGTGCGTGCCGAACTGGCCCGCGCCCGTGCCGACGGCACGCTGGTCCCGAACTCGGAGAGCTACGGCTACACCGCGCCGGTGACCACCGCCAGCACCCGCACCCGCGCCGAAGTGCGTGCGGAAGCGATCGAAGCCGCCAAGTCGCACAAGACCGACGCCAGCTACGGCGCCGTGTCGACCGGCTACTGATCGCCGGCGTGCGCTGAACGCGCATCGGTTGTGGGATACGAGAAGCCGCCTCCGGGCGGCTTTTTCGTGGGCCATTGCGGAGACAATGCGGCATCCCCCCACCTCCCACGCGGCGCACGCCACAAGCCTGCGCCGCCTTGCGTTTGGCGCCGCCATGTTGTCAGCCTTCTTCCTGCAACGCATCCGCCCGACCGCCGTGCCGCACGGCGAGCCGCCCGCCGGCCTGCTGGCGTTCTACTGGCACTTCATCCGCCAGACGAAGCCGCTGTACGCCGCGATGTTCGCCACCGGCCTGTGCGTGGCGCTGATCGACACGCTGGTGCCGGTGTTCATCGGCAAGCTGGTCACGCTGATGCAGGCGGCCGATCGCGCCGCCGCGTTCAGCGCCGCGGCGCCGGTGCTGCTGGGCATGGCCGCGCTGGTGCTGTTCGGCCGGCCGCTCGCGATGATTCTCGACGCCACGGTGCGCAACGTCGCCGTGATCCCCGGCGTCACCAGCCTGATCCGCTGGCAGAGCCACTGGCACGTGGTGCGCCAGAGCTGGCCGTTCTTCCAGAACGATTTCGCCGGCCGCATCGCCAACCGCGTGATGCAGACCAGCAATGCGCTGCGCGAGAGCGTCGTCAGCTCGATCCGCGCCATCTGGTACATCGTCATCTACGGCCTCACCGCGCTCGCGCTGATGGCCAGCGCCGACTGGCGCCTCGCGCTGCCGACCGTGTTCTGGTTCGCGGGCTACGTCGTCTTCCTGCGCCACTTCGTGCCGCGCATGCGCGACCTGGCGCGCGCCAGTTCCGAGCTGCGCTCGGCGGTGATGGGCCGGGTGGTCGACAGCTACACCAACATCCTGACCGTCAAGCTGTTCGCCCGCGCGCGCGACGAGGATGCCTACGTGCGCGAGACGCTCGACGAGCACACGCTCGCGATCGCCGCCCACATGAGGCTGACGACGCAGTTCATGGCCACGCTGTCGATCATGAACGCGCTGTTCCTGGTCAGCACTGCCACCATCGGCGTGCTGCTGTGGGCCCATGGGCAGATCGCCGCCGGCCTGGTGGCCACGGCCTTGCCGCTGGCCTGGCAGATCGCCAGCGTCGCCGGCTGGGTCAGCTGGGAGGTGACCGGCATCTTCGAGAACGTCGGCGTCGTGCAGGAAGGCATGGAGACCATCGCCGTGCCGCACACGCTGGTCGACCAGCCCGGTGCGCGCGAGCTGGTGGTGCCGCGGGGCGAGATCCGCTTCGAGCACCTCACGTTCACCTACGGCCGCAGCGACGGCAAGCGCGTGCTCGACGACCTGAACCTGGCGGTGAAGCCGGGCGAGCGCGTCGGCGTGGTCGGCCGCTCGGGCGCCGGCAAGTCGACGCTCGTGAACCTGCTGCTGCGCTTCCACGAGGTCGAGCAGGGCAGCATCCGCATCGACGGGCAGGACATCGGGCAGGTGACGCAGGAAAGCCTGCGCGCGGCGATCGGCCTCGTGACGCAGGACACCTCGCTGCTGCACCGCTCGATCGCGTCCAACATCGCCTATGGCCGGCCGGGCGCGACGGCGCAGCAGGTCGAGGCGGCGGCGCGCAAGGCGCAGGCACACGGCTTCATCCTCGAGCTGCAGGACTGGACCGGCCGCACCGGCTACGACGCGCACGTGGGCGAGCGCGGCGTCAAGCTCAGCGGTGGCCAGCGCCAGCGCATCGCGATCGCGCGCGTGGTGCTGAAGGACGCACCCATCCTGGTGCTGGACGAGGCCACGTCGGCCCTCGACAGCGAGGTCGAGCTCGCGATCCAGGACCAGTTGCTGAACCTGATGGAAGGCAAGACGGTGATCGCGATCGCGCACCGGCTGTCGACCATCGCGCGCATGGACCGCCTGATCGTGCTCGACGAGGGCCGCATCGTCGAGCAGGGCACGCACGACGAGCTGCTGCGGCTGGACGGCCACTACGCGATGCTGTGGAAGCACCAGTCGGGCGGGTTCCTGCCGCACGACCAGCCGCTTCCCGCGGACCCGGGCGAGGCCGACGAGGCCGTGATCGACGACGCGCCCGTGGACGAGCTGCGCTCGGCCCAGCAGCCCGAGCCCGCGGGACAATAGCGCCCATGTTGCGAATCACCGAACTGCGCCTGCCGCTGGACCATGCCGCCGACGCCCTGCGCCCGGCCGTGCTGCAGCGCCTCGGGCTGGCCGAGGGCGCGCTGAAGGGCTTCACCGTCTTCAAGCGCAGCTACGACGCGCGCAAGAAATCGGCCATCGTGCTGATCTACACCCTCGACTGCGAACTCGCCGATGCGGCCGGCGAGGCCGCGGTGCTGCAGCGCTTCGCGGCCGACCCGCACGTCAAGCCGTCGCCCGACACCGCGTACAAGTTCATCGGCCACGCGCCGGCCGATTTCCACGCGGCGCAGCGCCCGCGCCCGCTGGTGGTCGGCTTCGGGCCCTGCGGCCTGTTCGCCTCGCTGATCCTGGCGCAGATGGGGCTGCGCCCGATCGTGCTGGAGCGCGGCAAGGAGGTGCGCCAGCGCACCAAGGACACCTGGGGCCTGTGGCGCCAGAAGGTGCTGAACCCGGAGTCGAACGTGCAGTTCGGCGAGGGCGGAGCCGGCACCTTCTCCGACGGCAAGCTGTGGAGCCAGATCAGCGACCCGCGCCACCTGACGCGCAAGGTGCTGACCGAGTTCGTCAAGGCCGGCGCGCCAGAGGAGATCCTGTTCGTCAGCAAGCCGCACATCGGCACCTTCCGGCTGGTCAGCATGATCGAGAAGATGCGCGCCGAGATCGACTCGCTCGGCGGCGAGGTCCGCTTCGAGCAGCGCGTCACCGACGTGCTGATCGAGGGCGGGCAGGTCCGCGGCGTGACCCTTGCGTCCGGCGAACAGCTGCGCGCCGACCACGTGGTGCTCGCGCTCGGCCACAGCGCGCGCGACACCTTCGAGATGCTGCACCGGCGCGGCGTGTACATGGAGGCCAAGCCGTTCTCGGTGGGGTTCCGCATCGAGCACCCGCAGTCCCTCATCGACCGTGCGCGTTTCGGGCCGAATGCCGGCAACCCGATCCTCGGCGCGGCCGACTACAAGCTGGTGCACCACGCGGCCAACGGCCGCTCGGTGTACAGCTTCTGCATGTGCCCGGGCGGCACGGTGGTCGCGGCCACCTCCGAGGTGGGGCGCGTGGTCACCAACGGCATGAGCCAGTACTCGCGCAACGAGCGCAACGCGAACGCCGGCATCGTGGTCGGCATTGCGCCGAAGGACTATGCGGCCGACCCGAACGCGGCCGGGCCGGTCGATCCGCTCGACGGCATCGCGTTCCAGCGCCGGCTCGAGTCGCGCGCCTACGAGCTGGGCGGCAGCAGCTACGAGGCGCCGGGGCAGCTGGTCGGCGACTTCGTCAAGGGCCAGCGCTCCACCGAATTCGGCAGCGTGCTGCCGTCGTACAAGCCGGGCGTGCTGCTGGGCGACCTGCACCCGAGCCTGCCCGACTACGCGATCCAGGCGCTGCGCGAGGCGCTGCCGGCCTTCGAGCGGCAGATCAAGGGCTTCTCGATGCCGGATGCGGTGCTGACCGGCGTCGAGACGCGCACCTCGTCGCCGCTGCGCATCACGCGCGGCAAGGATTTCCAGAGCCTGAATGTCAAGGGCTTGTACCCGGCGGGCGAAGGCGCGGGCTATGCCGGCGGAATCATGTCGGCCGGTGTCGACGGGATCGAGGTGGCCGAGGCGCTGGGCGCTTCGCTGCTGGCTACGGGCTGACGAGGTAGTCGAGCGCCAGCGTCGCGAGCGCCTTCACGCCCAAGGGCAAGGCCGCCTCGTCGAAATCGAAATCCGGCGCATGGTTCGGCGGCGCGTTCTGCGGCGTCTTGCCGGGCGGCGTCGCGCCGAGGATGAAGAACAGCCCCGGCACCTGCTTCTGGTATTCCGAGAAATCCTCCGACGCGCTGATCTTCGGCAGCTCGACCACGCGGTTGCCGCTCGCGCGCTGCAGCGACGGCAGCATGCGCGCCGTCAGTGCCGCCGGGTTGTCGGTGACCGCATAGGTGGTGGGGCCGAAGCTGACGCTCGCGTGCGCCCCGCTCGCGGCGGCGATCGATCCGGCGGTGGTCACGATGCGGCGCTTCGCGTCCTCGCGCATGTCCTCGTCGAAGCTGCGCAGCGTGCCGCGCATCTCGACCAGGTCGGGCAGCACGTTCTCGCGGTTGCCGCCATGGATCGACGAGATGCTCAGCACGGCCGGTTCGTGGCTGATGTTGAGCTGGCGGCTCACGATGGTCTGCAAGCCGGTGATGATCTGCGCCGACACGACGATCGGGTCGACCCCCGCCCACGGCGCGCCGCCGTGCGTGCCGCGCCCCTGCACCGTGATGCGCAGCGAATCGGCGCCGGCCAGCATCGGCCCGCTGCGGTAGCCCAGCATGCCGGAGGCGAGATTGGGCGAGATGTGCAGCCCGAACACCGCGTCCACCGCCGGCTTGCGCAGCACGCCTTCCTCGATCATCGCGCGCGCGCCCCAGCTGTCGGCCGCGGTCGCCGGCAGGTCGGCCAGCCCTTCCTCGGCCGGCTGGAAGATGAACTTGACGGTGCCCGGGATCTGCGCGCGCAGGCCGGCCAGCAGCTCGGCGACACCCATCAGGATGGCGGTGTGCCCATCGTGGCCGCAGGCATGCATCACCGCGCTGTCGCGGCCCTGGAAGCGGCCGGTGGCTTGCGACGCGAACGGCAGGTTCGTCGCCTCGGCCAGCGGCAAGGCGTCCATGTCGGCGCGCAGCGCCACCACCTTGTCGCCGGGCAGCCCGCCGCGCAGCAGGCCGACCACGCCGAGGCCGCCGACGCCGGCCTGCACCTCCAGGCCCAGGCGGCGCAGGTGCTCGGCCACCAGCCGGGCGGTGCGCACTTCCTGGCCGGACAGTTCGGGGTGCTGGTGGATGTCGCGGCGCCAGGCGATGACGCGCGGCGCCAGCGCGGCGATGCGGGCATCCAGGGCGGGGGCGGCGATGCCTTGGGGTTGGGCAAGGGCGGTGCCGGCGAACAGGATGCAGGCCAGGAACAGCCCGTCGACCACCCGCGAGCCGCAGGCCCCGGTTCGCTGCCACCAGGGCTTCGACAGGCTCAGCCCGAACGGTTTGCTGGAGACCGCCGTGTTCGCTGGCACCGCCAGTCTCAGGGACAAGCCGCCATCACCTGCGCCACCGCCGCCGTCAGCTTCTTGCCGTACGGCACGTGCAGGAACTCGTTCGGCCCGTGCGCGTTGCTCTTCGGCCCCAGCACGCCGCAGACCATCATCTGGGCCTTCGGGAAGCCCTGCTGCAGCAGGCTCATCAGCGGGATGGTCCCGCCCTGGCCGACGTAGCCGCAGGGCGCGCCGTAGTGCGCCTGCGACGCGCTGTTCAGGGCCTCCTCCAGCCACGGCGCCAGGCTGGGCGCGTTCCAGCCGGTGGCGCCCTGCGCGCCGGCGCGGCCATCGGCCCCGAAGGTCACCTTCGCGTTGTAGGGCGCGTTGTCCTCCAGCAGCGTCTTCAGCCGCACCGCCGCCTCGTTTCCGTCGACCAGCGGCGGCAGGCGCAGGCTCAGCTTGAACGCGGTGTACGGGCGCAGCACGTTGCCGGCGTTCTTCAGCTCGGGGAAGCCGTCGGCGCCGGTGACGCTGAGCGTGGGCTTCCAGGTGCGGTTGATCAAGGCCTCGGTCGGGTCGGTGGTGGTCGGCAGCGACGGGCCGCCGTCGGCGCCGCAGGCCCACGGAAAGCGTTTCCAGACCTCGTCGCCGAGGATTTGCGCGGTGGCCTTGGCCTGCGCCAGCCGGTCGCCGGGGATCTCGCAGTGGAAGCTCTCCGGCAGCAGCCGGCCGGTCTTGCTGTCTTCCAGCCGGTCCAGCACCTGGCGCAGGATGCGGAAGCTCGACGGCACCAGCCCGCTCGAATCGCCGGAGTGCACGCCTTCGGTCAGGATCTCGACCTTCAGCACGCCGCTGACCATGCCGCGCAGGCTGGTCGTCAGCCACAGCTGGTCGTAGTTGCCGGCGCCGCTGTCCAGGCACACCACCAGGCTCACGTTGCCCATGCGCGGGCGCAGCACGTCCAGGTAGGCCGGCAGGTCGAACGAGCCGCTTTCCTCGCAGCTCTCGATGATGCCGACGCAGCGCGGGCGCGGGATGCCCTGCTTGTCGAGCGCCATGATGGCGGTCAGCGATGCGTAGACCGCATAGCCGTCGTCGGCGCCGCCGCGGCCGTAGAGCAGGCCGTTCTCGTACTTCGGCGTCCACGGCCCGAGGTCGTTGCGCCAGCCGTTGAACTCGGGCTGCTTGTCGAGGTGGCCGTACAGGCAGATGGTGTCGGTGCTTCCCGCTTTCGTGGCCGGCACCTCGAAGAAGATCACCGGCGTGCGGCCCTCGAGGCGGATCACCTCCAGCTTCAGGCCGGCGACCTTCTTGCTCTCGACCCAGGTGGCGGCGTCGCGGATCACGCGCTCGATGTAGCCGTTCTCCTGCCAATCGGCGTCGAACATCGGGCTCTTGGCCGGGATCGCGATGTAGTCGGTCAGCGCGGGGACGATCTCTTCGTCCCAGGTGCGGCTGGCGAAGGCGGCGAGGGCGGTGGCCTCGTCGGGTTGCAGCGGGAGGTTGGGGTCGCGAGCGTTCATGCCTGTTCTCCTGGGCGGGATGTCCCTTGTGAGGAACAGGGAGTGTAGACAATCAATGCGGCGGCGAAGCGAAGCGGCCCAGCCCGGCCTGCAGCCCGGCGAACACGCCGATCTGTTCGGGCTCGTTGAAGATCTCGTGGAACAGCGGCCCGAACTCGTGCGCCGTCACGAGCTTCTTCGGCGCCTCGGCCGCGAAGGCGCGGCTGCCGGCGGGCGCGACGCAGCGGTCGCTGCCGGCGTAGAGCAGCAGCGTCGGCACGGTCCAGGTGGCCGCGTGCCGGTGCACCCACTCGCCGGCGTCGACGATGAAGCGCACCATGCGTGGCGTGACGCGGTCGTGCACCAGCGGATCGGCGACGTAGGCGGCGACCACCGCCGTGTCGCGCGAGATCCAGGCCGGCTTCAGCCCGTTGTGCACCGCCAGCCCCGGGGCGAGCGGGCCCAGCACGGCCAGCAGCAGCTTCTGCGCGGCGTTCATGCCGGGGTCGAGCGCCGGCGACGACATCGCCAGGCCGTCGACCGGGCGCGACCACGGTGCGCTTGCATCGCCGGCGAAGCGCGCGGCCACCAGCCCGCCCAGGCTGTGCCCGAGCAGCACCAGCGGGCCGCGGTGGGCGGTGCGGGCGGCGTCCACGACGCGCGCCAGGTCGTCCAGCAGGTCGTGCGGGGTGTGCAGCGCGCCGTGAGGGCCTTCGCTGAGGCCATGGCCGCGCTGGTCGTAGGCCAGCACGTGCCAGCCCCAGTGGTTCAGGTGCGCGATCACGTGGGCGTAGCGGCCCAGGTGCTCGCCCAGGCCGTGCACCAGCACGACGACGCCGTGCGCCGCCGTGCCGGCCGGGTGGTGCGAGAGGTGCAGCTTCAGGCCATCGGCCGTGCTCAACGAGGTGTCCATGGCCGGCGAGTGTGTCACGACAACCCGCCGTCCGACGAGCCTGTCATAAGGCCCCGGGGAGCGGCCCGGCTCAGGCCGCTTCAGGCTGCAGGTCGAGCCTCGACGCGGCCACCGGGTCGAGGTGCGTCGCCATCCAGCGCACCACCGTCGCCCCGTGCGTCATCGGTCCCAGGTGCCCGGCCCCGGGCAGCTCGCAGCGCTGCATCTGCGGCAGCGCCTGGGCCAGCAGGTCGGCGATGCGCTGCGCCGGCGCGCGCGTGCGCTGGCCCTGGATCAGCAGCGTCGGCATCGACAGGCGCGCCAGCACCTGCGGCCCCCAGGTGGCGCAGAACAAGGCCTCGAAGTGATGCGGTACCACCGGCATGCGCGACGCGATCGCCGCCTGGCGCGCTTCGCTCAGGCCGCCCCAGGCCGCACTGCCGCCCCAGTAGCCGGTGAAGGCGCGCGCGGCGGCCAGGGCGTCGCCCTGCCGCAGCAGCGCGGCGACCTGCGAGGCGATCGCGCGCACCTCGTCGAGCGACGGGTCCTGCGGCGCCATGCGGCGGATGATGCCGACCGCGACCGGCTCGTACAGCGTCAGCGAACGCACCCACTGCGGGTTGCGCAGCGCGATCTGCATCGCCACCGCCGCGCCATACGAATGGCCGACCAGGTGGATGCCGCGCCGCACCAGCCCCCAGGCCGGCTGCACCAGCTGGTTCACCGCGTTGGCATCGACGTGCAGCGTGTTCAGCGACGCCGACGGCCAGGCCGGGCTGCGGCCATGGCCGTGCAGGTCGGGCGCCACCACCTGCCAGCGCGCGCTCAGCGCATCGGCCAGGCCGTTCCATTGCGCATGCGTGCCGGTCGACGAATGCAGGCACAGGACGACCGGGCCGTCGCCCTGCGTGCGGGCGATCAGGCGACCGGGAAGGGGGTGGTGCGCTTTCATGACGACTCCAGCGGATGGGAGCCGCCAGCATGCGCAGCCGGCGTATCAGCCTCGTGTCGCCGGCCCGGCCGATTGCTTCATTGGTTGCGTCAGCCGCTCTCGGTCACGGCCTTCAGGTTCGCGAGGCCGACCTCGAAATCCTTGCCGACCAGCCGGTCCATGCTGATGACCAGCCCCACAAACTTCGAGATGAACGGCGCCGGCCCGGACATCGCCCAATGCACCAGCGTTGCGTCGCCCTGCGGCTGCAGCGTGAATTTGGCCGTGTTGTGGGCTTCGAAGGGCCTCAGGAAGTCGAGCTTGAACCCGAGCTTCGACGACGCGCTGCTGTGCGTGATCTCCATGCGGCCGTGGCCGACCTTCGAGTTGCCCTGCCATTCGTAGACGGCGCCGGTGCCGCGTGCCTTGCCGCTGTGCGTGCGCGTCATGTCCGGGTCGAGCGCCTCCCACGGCGACCACTCGGGCCAGTGGTGGAAGTCGTCGAGCAGCGCAAAGATGCGCTCCGGCGGGGCCTTGATCGGCAGCGAACGTTCGACGCGGAAGATGTCGGGGCGCGTGCTCGCGAACAGCAGCACCGCGCCGACCAACACCAGGACAACGAGGAGCAGGGTCATCCACATGGCGGGTCTCCGGGGTCAGCCGCCGGCCGGTGCGGCGCGGCGGCGAGGGGGGAATTGTCGCGTCTCGCCGATCGCGAGCACGAAGAATTCCGGTTCCGGCAGGCCCTGCAGGCGGCGCTGCTCGACGAGTGCGCGCGGCGGTTCGTCGAGCGCCTCGTCGGACAGCTGGAAGGTGCCCCAGTGCACGCCCAGCGAGCGCTTGGCGCGCAGGTCGCGGTGGATGCGGATCGCCTCTTCGACGTTGACGTGCTGCGGCGCCATGAACCAGCGCGGCTCGTAGGCGCCGATCGGCAGCAGCGCGATGTCGAAGCCGCCGCCGTTCGCCGCCGACTGGCGCTCGGCGAAACGCGCCTGGATGTCGGCGAAGTCGCGCGAGTAAGCGGTGTCGCCGGCGTAGAACAGGTGGCAGTCGGGGGCGAACACCGCGAAGCCGCCCCACAGGGTCTTCATGCGGTCGCTCAGGCCGCGGCCCGACCAGTGCTGGGCCGGCACCAGCGTCACGTCGACCGGGCCGGCCGGCGCCTGCAGCGTGTGCGACTCCCACCAGTTCAGCTCGATCGCGTGGGCGATGCCGCGCCCGGCCAGCCAGGCCTTGACGCCGAGCGGCACGATGAAGAGCGGCGGGCCGCCCGGCTGCCGCTGCAGCGCGTCGACCGAGGCGCTGTCGAGGTGGTCGTAGTGGTTGTGCGAGGCCAGCACCAGGTCGATGTGCGGCAGGTCGGCCAGCGCGACGCCGGGCGGCAGGTGCCGCTTCGGGCCGACGAAGGACAGCGGCGATGCGCGCTCGGAGAAGATCGGGTCGGTGAGAACGTTGAGCCCGCCCAGCTGCGCCAGCACCGTCGCGTGGCCGATCCAGGTGACGCCGGGCTGCATCGCGGCGCCGGCGCGTGCGTTGGCCTGCAGCGCGGCGAGATCGGGTGCGACGCACGGGATCGGATCGCGCGGCGGCTGCGGCACGCCGCTGCGGTGGGCGGCCCAGCGCCAGCGCAGCATGTCGGCCAGGCTCTTCGGTTCGAACGCGAGGTAGTTGTTCTGGAAGCTCATCCGGCGTGCCCTACACGCCGTCGGCGACGAAGCCGACCACCGCATGCGAGTTGTCGCAGAACGGCTTGTTTTGCGACTGGCCGCAGCGGCACAGGCGCGCGCTGGTGAGCCGGTCGACGGTGCGGCCGGTGCCGGCGCACAGCTCGAGGTTGCCGCTGACCTCGAGCGGGCCGTTGCGCAGCGGATCGACGCGCAACGTGCCATGGCGCACGGCCAGCGGCTGCGACTCGCGCGTCGGCGGCTCGCCGGTCGCCTTGAAGCCGGCGGCGTTGTGCGAGCCGTCGCAGTAGGGCTTGTTGGCCGACTGGCCGCAGCGGCACAGCGTGGCGCGGAACGAGGAGCCGCCGTTCGGCGCGGTGGCCGACAGCGCCAGTTCGGCGTGGAAGGCGATCGGCCCGTTCTCGCGCAGCCGGGCGACGTTGACGCGCGGCGGTGCCTCGGCCGGGCCACCGTCCAGGCGCTCGTAGGTGACCGCGCCCGACGGGCAGCTGTGCGCGACGATCGCGATGCGTTCCGGCGTCGCCTGGTCGGGGTACAGCCAGTCGCCGGGCGTGTTGGCGAGGAACACCGCGGGCTCGCCGAGCACGCAGTGGCGCGCGTGGATGCAGCGCTGGGTGTCGAAGCGCAGCAGCACGTCGCGGCCGCGAGCCTCGTCGGGCGGCTTCGGCCGGCTGGCCACCAGCGCCACGGGTGCGGCCATTGGCGCGGGTGGCTCGGGTGGTCCGGCAAATGGGGCCAGCGTCGACGGCTTGTGCCCGAGGGCCGGCCAGCGCTTGGCGTGCTCGGCCGACCAGTGGTCGGAGAAGCGTCGCAGCGAGTGCGCGTGGCGTGCCAGCGAGGGCAGTGCGCCGGGTTGGGCGGCGAGCGTGGACAGGCGGTCGGCGACGCAGCCGCAGCGCTCGGCGAGCACCAGCGTCGCGGTCTCTGCCGACAGGTAGGCCAGCACGGTGCGCGATGCGGTGAAGGTCATGCCGGCGTGGACGCCGGGGTGCTTTTCGCTGGCCGGCAGCGTGGCCAGTGCGCTGCCGATGTCGCCCATCATGTGCATCATCGCGAGCGTCTGGTCGGCCATCTCGCGGCGTCGCGCGGTGGCCTCTTCGGAGCGCGGCGGCACGTCGGACATGGCGGTCAGCAGGCGCAGCAGCAGCTCGTAGCAGACGTTGGCGGCGTCCAGCAGGCTCGCGGCCGGCTCGGCGGTGACGTGGATGCGCAGGCCGGCGACCACCGGGTCGCGCATCACCGGGTGGCGTGCGGCGGGGCGGGCCGGCTCGAAGCCCGGGCGGCGCGCCTTCAGGCCCTGCCACTCGCTGCGGATGGCGCAGAAGCGCGCGTAGTGCGAGCCGGCTTTCTCGGAGCGGGAGCCTTCGCCCTGGTGCACGATGAAGTCGATGGCCTGCTGCGCCTCGGCCAGCGTGCCGATGGTGATCAGGCCGGGCAGCCGGAAGTCCTGCAGCGACAGCTGGGCAGCGCGCGGGCCGATGAACAGGGTGGCCTCGCCACCGTGTTCCACGAGGCGCCCGCAGCTCTCGCGGATCGATTCGTACAGCTCGCCGACGGTGGTGTAGTCGTCGGGCAGCATCGACAGCCGGCCGGCGACGGCATGGCGGCGGTAGCTGGTCTTTTCGTAGTGCGCGCCATCGCGCTCGGCCACGTCGATCGGCCGTTCGAGGTAGACGAAGTGGTCGAGCGTGGCTTCGTCGAAGGGTGCGAGCTCGACCGCGATGTCGGCCGGGAACAGGCCGGGCGCGATCGGGAAGTTGAAGCGCCGGTAGTGCGGGCGTGCGCCGATGGCGATGGCCAGGTTGTTGGCGAGCGACAGGTGCAGCATCTCGTCGGTGGCGATCGCGATGATCTCGCGGCGCCAGCGCTGCACGGCGGCCAGTTCGTCGGGTTCCAGTCCTTCGTCGGCCTGCTGCTTCAGCGAGAAAGCGGCATACAGGTAGGTGCACATCAGGCAATGCTCGATCTCGGCCGCTTCGGCGAGCATGCCCACGAGCTGGGCGCGGTGGGAGGCGGGGGTCATGGCGCGAGCATGCCGGGGTGGGCGGTGGGATGCAAGAGGCCTGGGCGCAATGGCGTGTTAGCGTCTCGCCGATGATGAAACGCAGCCTGCAGGCTGGTACCGAAGGTGTCGCGTCATGAGCGTGGCAACGCGAGACGCCTGTGTTCCCGTGTTCCTTCGCTACCTGGGGCGCCTGCGTGCGCTGCTCGATGCTGCCGAGGCGCATGCGTCGTCGCGGGGCTGGCCGGCATCGCAACTGCTGGGGGCGCGGCTGGCGGACGACATGAATCCCTTCGCGACGCAGGTCGTCATCACCGCGAACTTCGCGTTGCGCGCGTGCTTTCCGCTGGCGGGGCAGGCGATTCCGCCGGACGAACGGGTGGGAGCCGGCTTCGATGGCTTGCGCGCCCGGATCGACCGCGTGTGCGAGCTGCTGAATGCGCTGGCGCCCGAACTGTTCGAAGGTGCGCAGGCCCGGGTGCTGCAGAGCCAGGCTGGCGAGGCCCTGGTGTCCTTGCCGGCGCCCGAGTTCCTGTTGCAGTACGCGTTCCCGAATTTCTTCTTCCACCTGTCGATGGTGTACGCCATCCTGCGCAGCCGCGGCGTCGTGATCGGCAAGGCGGATTTCGACGGGTTCCACGCCTATCCAACGACAGCGAGCCGCTCATGACCGATCGTGTGTCCGCTGACGACATCCGCGACCTGGAGCGTTCGCGCCTGCGGGCGTTGGTCGAGCGCGACATGCCACTCGCTTGGCAGCTTCACGCACCGGACTTCCAGCTCGTCACGCCGGCCGGCCGTGTGTTCACGCGCGAGCAGTATCTCGGCAAGGTCGAGGAGGGCGTCCTGCGCTACCTGCGCTGGGAGCCGGGCCCCATCGACGTGCGGCTGGGCCAGGACAGCGCCGTGATCCGCTACCAGGCGACGCTGGAGTTCGAAGCCGGCATGCCATTCCAGTGCTGGCACATCGATTCGTACGAGCGCATCGATGGTCGTTGGCAGGTCGTGTGGTCGCAGGCCACCGCGATCAAGCCGTAGCCCGGATGCCAATCCGGGATGTTCGCAGGAAGCTGCTGTGTCGGCGAAGGCGCGCCCCACCCTCCCCACACGCGCCTTCGCTCGCGCCAGCGCCGAAACCCCGGATTGGCATCCGGGCTACATCAATTCGTCGATGCCGCGGGTTCCTTCCACCCACCACCCAGCGTCTTGTACAGCGTCACCAGGTTTTGCGCCTGCGCCGCCTGCACCTGCACCACCGCCTGCTGCGCGGCGAACAGCGAGCGCTGCGCGTCCAGCACGTCCAGGTAGCTGGCCGCGCCGTTGCGGTAGCGCAGGTCGGCCAGCCGGTAGCGTGCCTGCTCGGCATCCGCCTGCGCGCGCTGCGCCCGCGCCTGCTCGCCCAGCGTCGCGCGACCGGCCAGCGAATCCGAAACCTCGCGGAACGCCGTCTGGATCGCCTTCTCGTACTGCGCCACCGCGATCTCGCGCCCGGCCTTCGCGCTCTCGAGGTTGGCCTGGTTGCGCCCCGCATCGAACAGCGGCAGCGAGGCCTGCGGCTGGAAGCTCCAGCCGAACGACCCGCTCTTGAACAGCCCTGACAGCTCGGTGCTCACCGAGCCGACCAGCCCGGTCAGCGTGATGCGCGGGAAGAAGGCCGCACGCGCCGCGCCGATGTTGGCATTGGCCGCGATCAGCTGCTGCTCGGCCGCGCGCAGGTCGGGCCGGCGGTTCAGCAGGTCCGACGGCAACCCGGCCGGCACCTCGGGCAGCACCTGGTCGGCCACCAGCGACACGCCCGGCGGCAGGTCGTCCGGGATCGATTGGCCCAGCAGCAGCACCAGCGCGTTCTCGTCCAGCGTGCGCTGGCGCGTCTGCTGCGCAAGCGCCACGCGCGCCGCCTCGAGCAGCGATTCGGCCTGGCGCAGGTCGAGCTCGGAGCTGGCGCCGTTGTCGAACTTCAGCCGCGTCAGCTTCTGCGAATCCTCGCGCGTCTTCAGCGTCTGCTTCGTCACCTCCAGCAGCTCGTCGTCGGCCAGCAGCGTGAAATAGCCGTTCGCCACCGCCGCGATCAGGCTGATCTGCACCGCCTTGCGCGTCTCCTCGGTGGCCAGGTACTGTGCCACCGCCACCTGGCTCAGGCTGCGCACGCGGCCGAACAGGTCGAGTTCGTAGGCCGTGACCGCCAGCCCCGCGCTGTAGGTGCTGCTGATGCTGTCGTTGCCGGTCGTCACGCGCTGGCCGTTGGCCGCCGCGGCCACCGTCGGCCACTCGTCGGCGCGCTTGATCTGGTACTGCGCCCGCGCCTGCTCGATGTTCAGCACCGCGATGCGCAGGTCGCGGTTGTTCTTCAGCGCCAGGTCGATCAGGCGCTTCAGCCGCTCGTCGGCGAAGTAGCTCTGCCACTCGATGTCGCTTGCCTTCGGGCCGGGGCGCGGCGTCGTCGCCTCGCCGGCGAAGGAGCCGGCCACCGGCGCCGGCGGGCGCTCGTAGGTCGGGATCATCGTGCAGCCGGCGGCGAGCAGCGTGCTCGCCAGCAGGGCCGCACCGCGCAGGGTCCGGGATTCACTCATGGGAACCATCCTTCGGCGCAGCCGCTGCCGCAGGGGCCGGCTTGCCGTCGAGTTCGTGGGCGTACATGCGGCGCTGCCGCTCGCTGCCCTTGAAGATGCGTCGCACGACGACGAAGAACACCGGCACGAAGAACACCGCCAGCAGCGTCGCGGTGAACATGCCGCCCATCACGCCGGTGCCGATCGCGCGCTGGCTGGCCGAGCCCGCGCCCGAGGCCACCACCAGCGGCAGCACGCCCAGGATGAAGGCCATCGAGGTCATCAGGATCGGCCGGAAGCGCAGGTGCGCCGCCTCGAGCACCGCCTCGACGATGCCCTTGCCCTGCGCATGCAGGTCTTTCGCGAACTCGATGATCAGCACCGCGTTCTTCGCGCTCAGCCCGATCACCGTGATCAGGCCGACCTTGAAGTAGATGTCGTTCGACAGCCCGCGGAAGGTGGCGGCCAGCACCACGCCCAGCACGCCGAGCGGCACCACCAGGATCACCGACAGCGGGATCGACCAGCTCTCGTACAGCGCCGCCAGGCACAGGAACACCGCCAGCAGCGAGAAACCGAGCAGGATGAACGCGGTCGAGCCCGACAGCTTTTCCTCGCGCGACTGGCCGGTCCATTCGAACGCGAAGCCCGGCGGCAACTGGCCCGCGAGCCGCTCCATCTCGTCCATCGCCTCGCCGGTGCTGCGCCCGGGCGCGGCATCGCCGGCCAGGCGCATCGTCGGGTAGCCGTTGTAGCGGATGGTCTGCACCGGGCCGCTGACCCAGCGCGTGGTCGCGAACGCCGACAGCGGCACCGGCTGGCCCTTGCCGTTCAGTGCGTTCAGCCGCAGCAGGTCTTCGGGCTGCATGCGCGCCGGCGCATCGGCCTGAACCACCACGCGCTGCAGGCGACCGGCGTTCGGGAAGTCGTTGACGTAGGCCGAGCCGAGCGCGGTCGAGATGGTCGCGTTGATCGAATCGAAGCCGACGCCCAGCGCGTTCGCCTTGTCGCGGTCGATGTCGATCTGCAGCTGCGACGCGTCTTCCAGGCCGTCCGGGCGCACGCCCGCGACGATCTTGCTCTGCGCCGCCATCCCGAGCAGCTGGTTGCGCGCTGCCAGCAGCGCCGCGTGGCCGTTGCCGCCGCGGTCCTGCAGCCGGAACGCGAAGCCCGAGGCGGTGCCCAGCTCGGGGATCGGCGGCGGGCTGAGCGGGAAGATGAACGCATCGCGCACGCCCATCAGCGCGCCGAACGCGCGGCCCGCCACGTCCTGGGCCGCATGGCCGTGGCCCTTGCGCTCGTCCCAGTCTTTCAGCGTGACGAACGCGAGGCCGGCGTTCTGGCCCTGGCCCGAGAAGCTGAAGCCCAGCACGCCGACCATGCTCTGCACCTCGGGCTGCTTCAGGATGAAGCCCTCGACCTGCTGCATCACCTCGACCGTTCGGTTCACGGTGGCGCCCGGGGGCAGCTGCACGTTGACGATCAGGTAGCCCTGGTCCTCGGCCGGCAGGAACGAACTGGGCAGGCGCGAGAAGAACCAGCCCACCGCCGCGATGATCGCCACGTAGACGATCAGGTAGCGGCCGGCGCGCTTCAGGATGCGCGCGACCCAGCCTTCGTAGCCCTTCGCGGTGCGCGAGAAGCCGCGGTTGAACCAGCCGAAGAAGCCGGTCTTCTCGTGGTGGTGGCCGGCCTCGACCGGCTGCAGCAGCGTGGCGCACAAGGCCGGCGTCAGCGACAGCGCCAGGAAGGCCGACAGCCCGATCGACGCCACCATCACCGCCGAGAACTGGCGGTAGATGTTGCCCACCGAGCCGCTGAAGAACGCGAGCGGCACGAACACCGAGATCAGCACCACCGTCACGCCGATGATGGCGCCCGAGATCTGGCCCATCGCCTTGCGCGTGGCCTCGCGCGGCGACAGCCCCTCCTCGCTCATGATGCGCTCGACGTTCTCGACCACGACGATCGCATCGTCCACCACGATGCCGATCACCAGCACCATGCCGAACATCGTCAGCACGTTGATCGAGAAACCCAGGCCGAGCAGCGCGCCGAAGGTGCCCAGCAGCGCGATCGGCACCACCAGCGTCGGGATCACGGTGTAGCGCCAGTTCTGCAGGAACAGGTACATCACGACGAACACCAGCGCGACGGCCTCGAGCAGCGTCTCCACCACCTGCGAGATCGAGATCTTGACGAAGCGCGAGCTGTCGTAGGGCACGCTGTACTTGACACCCTGCGGGAAGTAGCGCGCCAGCTCGTCCAGGCGCTTGCGGATCGCGGTGGCGGTGGCCAGCGCATTGCCGCTCGGCGACAGCTGCACGCCGATGCCGGTCGACGGCTTGCCGTTCAGGCGCGCCGAGGTGGCATAGGTCTGGGCGCCGAGCTCGATGCGTGCCACGTCCTTCAGGCGCACCGTCGAGCCGTCGGCGTTCGCGCGCAGCACGATGTTGCCGAACTGCTCGACGTTGGTCAGCTGGCCGTTGACGACGACGGTCGCGAAGATGGCCTGGCCGGGCAGGTTCGGCAGGTCGCCGATGGTGCCCGACGAGACCTGCGCGTTCTGCGCGCGGATCGCGTTCGCGACGTCGCTGGCCGACAGGTTGAAGCCGACCAGCCTGGCCGGGTCGATCCAGACGCGCATCGCGCGCTCGGTGCCGAACAGCTGCGCCTGGCCGACGCCGGGGATGCGCTGGATCTCGGGCAGCACGGTGCGCGAGGCGTAGTCCCCGAGCGCGATCGGGTCGAAGGCCGGGTTGTCGGAGGACAGGATCGTGAACAGCAGGAAGTTCGAGCGCGCCTTGTCGACGCGCACGCCCTGCTGCGTCACGGCGGCCGGCAGGCGCGGTGCGGCGCGGCTCAGGCGGTTCTGCACGTCGACCTGGGCCAGGTCGGGGTTGGTGCCGGGCTCGAAGCTGATGGTGATCGAGCCGGTGCCGTTGGCCTGGCTGACCGATTCCATGTAGATCAACCCGGGCGAGCCGTTCAGCTCCTGCTCGATGACGCTGATCACGCTGTCTTCCAGCGTCTGCGCCGAGGCCCCGGGGTAGGTGGCCGACACGACGATGGAGGGCGGTGCGACCGGCGGGTACTGCGAGACGGGCAGCTGCGTGACCGCCACGCTGCCCAGCACGATGATGAACAGCGCGATCACCCACGCGAAGATGGGGCGATCGATGAAGAACTTGGCCATGGAGGAAGGCTCGCTGGTTCTGTCGGGGGAGGTCCTGGCGTCAGCTGCCGGACGCGGCGGAGGCGGGTGCGGATGCGGCCTTCGCGGCGGCATGCGGCTGCCACGGCACCGGCTTCACCGGACCGGGGCCGCGCAGCTTCTGGAAGCCGTCGACCATCACCTGCTCGCCGGGCTTCAGGCCCTCGAGCACGACCCACTGGCCGCCCTGCGCGGCCGAACCCAGCTTGACCGGGCGCGGCGCGATCTTGCCGTCGGCGCCCACCACCGTGACGCTGTCGCCCTGGTTGCTGCGCGTGACGGCCTGCTGCGGCAACGTGATCGCGTCGTCCAGCTGGGCCTGCTCGATGCGCACGCGCACGTACATGCCGGGCAGCAGCAGGCCGTCGGCGTTCGGCAGCTCGGCACGCAGCGTCACCTGGCCCGAGCTCGGGTCGACCGTCAGGTCGGTGAACAGCAGCTTGCCGGTCTTGTCGTATTCGGTGCCGTCTTCGAGCACCACGCGCACCGCGGCGGCCTCGGTGCCGGCGCGCTTGAGCTTGCCGGCCTCGAGCGCCTTGCGCAGCTTCAGCACCTCGGTGGTCGACTGCGTGAAGTTCACGTACATCGGGTTGATCTGCTGCACCACGGCCAGCTGGGTCGCCTCGCCCTGGCCGACCAGCGCGCCTTCGGTGACCAGTGCGCGGCCGATGCGGCCCGAGATCGGCGCGGTGACCGCGGCATAGCCGAGGTTGATCTGCGCGGTCTGCAGCGCGGCGCGGCCGGCGGCCACGTCGGCCTCGGCGGTCTTCTGCGCCGCGACGGCGTTCACGAAGTCCTGCTTGCTGATCGCGTTGGCTTCCATCAGCGGCTTGTAGCGCTCGGCCTGCGCCGTGGCCTGCACCAGGTTGGCCTGCGCGCGGGCCAGCGAGGCCTGGGCGCTCTGCTGGCTGGCGACGTAGGGCGCCGAGTCGATCTGGAACAGCGCCTGGCCCTGCTTCACGTCGCTGCCTTCGCGGAACAGCCGCTTCTGCAGGATGCCGGCGGCGCGCGCGCGCACCTGCGCGACGCGCGAGGCCTCGAGCCGGCCCGGCAGCTCGGTGACGAGGCCGACCTCGCGCGGCGCCACCGTCACGACCCCCACCTCGGGCGGCGGCGGGGCACCCGCTCCGCCTGCGGCACCGCCACCGGGCGCGCCGGCTCCGTCCTTGGCCCCACAGGCCACCAGCATCACGATCGCCACTGCCACCGGCAGCGCCTTGAACACAACAGCAGCACTTTCCGCCGCGACGCTTTTCAACGCAGACATGCAAATCCCTTCCGGATGCTGCGCCCGCCGCGGGCGCCTGGAGAACTGGTGGGGCACCGGCAATTCGCGGACCCGGGCGCGAAACCCGGATGGACTTGCCAGCATTGCGGGTTAGTATACATACACGACTGAATGTAAACGTCCCTTTACCTACACGGTAGCCGGCCCGCGCTTGCGGCGCACTGACCGGCTGCCTATGACCGAAGGAGTCGCCACCGCGATGGCGCGCCGAACGAAAGAAGAGGCCCAGGCCACCCGCAGCCACATCCTGGACACCGCCGAGCTGGTGTTCCAGGAGCGTGGGGTGTCGCGCACTTCGCTCAACGACATCGCGCTCGCGGCCGGCCTGACCCGGGGCGCCATCTACTGGCACTTCAAGGACAAGGCGGACCTCTTCAACGCGATGCTGCTGCGCGTGACCCTGCCGATGGAGCAGATGGTGCACGCGAGTGACGACCCGCAGTTGGACGCGCCAGTGGATCACATTCTGGAAAGCTTTGTCGATGCCCTTCGCAAGACGGTGCACGACCCGCAGGTGCGGCGGGTGTTCTTCATCGCGACCCACAAGGTCGAGTACGTCGACGAGCTGCACAAGGTGTGGGAGCGCCACCTGCAGGTGCACGACGAGATGCTGGTGCACGTCGAGAGCGCGCTGAAGCGCTCGGTGCAGCGCGGGCAGATCGCGCTGCGCGCACCGGGCCGCACGGTCGCGCTGGGCCTGCATGCGCTGACCGACGGGCTGATCCGCAGCTGGCTGCTGGCGCCCGAGTCGTTCGACCTGGTGAAGGTGGGGCGGCAGGTGTTCGAGGGCTACCTGGCCGGCATGGCGCCGCCGCCCGTCAGGCCCGCGCCGGATGCGCCTGCAGCGAAGGCGCCGGCTCGTCGAGGTGCTGGGCCAGCGTCGCGATGACGGCCGCCAGCCCGGCCAGCACCAGCAGCGCGAAGCGCAGGCTGGTCAGCTGGGCCAGCCAGCCGATCAGCGGCGGGCCGAGCAGGAAGCCGCCGTAGCCGAGCGTGGCCATCGCGGCGATGCCGTGGCCGGCGCCGCGCTTCGAGCGCCGGGCGGCGGCGCCGAACACCAGCGGAGCCACCGTCGCGACGCCGAGGCCGACGCTCACGAAGGCCACCATGGTCCAGCCGGTGTGCTGCGTCCACAGGGCCGCGGCCAGCACCAGCGCCGCCACCGCGTTGCCGATGCGCAGCAGCGTCGACGCGCGCCACAGCGTCGTCAGCCGGTCGCCGGCCAGGCGCAGGCCCATCATCGCGAAGGCGAACGCGGCATAGCCGAAGGCGCCGAGCGCCGCGGTGCGGCCAAGGCCGTCCTTCACATACACCGCGCTCCAGTCGGCCATGCCGCCTTCGATCAGGAAGGCGCAGAACACGATCGCGCCCAGGCCCAGCATGCCCGGCTCGGGCATCGCGAAGTGGGGGCCCGGCTCGGCCGGTTTCGGCGGCGTGGCCGGCAGCCAGCGCCGTGCACCCAGCAGGATCAGCGCCAGCACGACCGCGACGGCACCGAGGTGCACGCCGGGCGCGATGCCGTGGTGCGCCATCGTGCCGCCGAGCGTCGCGCCGCACAGGCCGCCGGCGCTCCACAGCCCGTGCAGCCCGGACATGATGGGCTTGCCGCGGCGCGCCTCGACCTCGACCGCCAGCGCGTTCATCGCGACGTCCATCGCGCCGTTGGCGGCGCCGAACAGGAACAGCGTGAACGCGAGCGCCGGCAGCGAGCCCACCAGCACCGGCTGCGGCAGCAGGAAGCAGTAGATGAAGCCGGTGGCCAGCGTCAGCGTGCGCGCGCCGAGCTGACCGATGCCGCGGCCGGCGAGCTGGAACGACAGCAGCGCGCCGCCCCCCATCGCCAGCAGCGCCATGCCGAGCTGGCCCTCGCTCAGCGTGAGCGCGTCGCGCACCGCCGGGATGCGCGAAACCCAGCTCGCGAAGCCGGCGCCGTTGGCGAAGAACACGGCCGCCATCGCGACGTGTTCGGCCCGCGAGGCGGGCGTGGGGGTGGACATGGGTTGCTCCAAGGGATGCTCGATCAAGCGAAATCGATCAACTTCGAGCATATTAGAGCATCCGATGGGGGCAGGCAAGCTACACTTTCGCCACCATGGTTCGCAAAACCCCCGCTCCCCCTTGGTTCGGCGAAGAACGCCGGGCCCGGACGCTGAAGCTGCTGCAGGAGAAAGGCCGGGTCGAGGTGCTCGACCTTGCTCGGATGATGGGCGTGTCCGAGCACACGATCCGCCGCGACCTGCTCGACCTGCAGGCCCAGGGGGCCTTGCACAAGACGCATGGCGGCGCGGTGTCGCTGGACACGGCGCGGCTGGATTTCGCCGGGCGCGCCGGGGTGATGGCCGATGCGAAGCAGGCGATCGGGCGGGCCGGCGCGGCACTCATCGAGCCGGGGCAGACGGTGATCATCGATGCTGGGTCGACGTCATTGAGCCTGGCGCGCGAGCTGAAGGCGCGGCCGCTGACGGTGATCACGAATGCGCTCGATGTCGCGGCGCTGTTCGACCGCGAGCCGGGCGTGCAGCTGGTGTTGACCGGCGGCACCTGGCATCCGCAGGCGCGTGCGCTGTGGGGGCCGGCGGCGCGCGAGATGCTGCTGCAGTGCCGGGCCGACTGGGCGGTGCCGGGCGCATGCTCGGTCGACCTGGCGATGGGCGTCACCGTCACCGACGAGGCCGATGCGGCGACCAAGCGCGCGATGATCGGCGCCGCGGCGCGCACGATGGTGCTGGCCGATCACTCGAAGCAGAGCAACGTGTCGCCGTTCGCGGTCGCGCAGTGGCGCGACGTGCACACGCTGGTCAGCGACCGAGCCTGGCCCGAGGTGGAATCCCTCGGCGTCCAGGTGGTCGTCACGTAACCCGGATGCGAATCCGGGATTCGTCGCTCGAACTCAGCGAATCTGCTGGTAGTCCACCGGCACCCACACATACCCGCGCCCTTCGGCCCGGATGTGCCCGATCCCCGGGAACGGCAGGTGCGCGGCAGCCACGAGGTAGCCTTCCTTCGCGGCTTCCGCATACGCCTTCTTGCGCTGGATCGCGGCCGACTTCGAGTCGGTGTCGAACGAGATCGTGATCTGCGGCTGCGGGAACTGCACTGCCGCCACGTGCATCAGGTCGCCCCACAGCACCAGCTTGCGCCCCTTGGATTCGACCGCGTAGATCGAATGGCCGGGCGTGTGGCCGCGCGCGGCGATGGCGCGCACGCCGGGCACCAGGTCGGTCTCGCCGTCGAAGGCCTTGAACTTGCCGGCGCTGACGTACGGGTTCAGCGATGCTTGTGCGCCCTGGAAGAAGCCCTTCATCGCCTCCGGGGCCTTGTCGAGGTTCTCCTTGCTGAGCCAGAAGTCGGCATCGTGCTGGTCGGCGCGCACGATGGCGTTGGGGAACACCAGCTTGCCGTCGGCCGCGAGGCCGCCGACGTGGTCGCCGTGCATGTGGGTGATGTAGATCTCGTCGACCTGCTCGGGCTGGTAGCCGGAGGCCTTCAGGTTGGCGACCAGGTTGCCCACCGTCGGGCCGAACAGGTTGCCGGCGCCGGTGTCCACCAGCACCAGCTTGCTGCCGGTGTTGATCAGGTAGCCGTCGACCGAGGTCGGCACGACGTCCTTCTGGAAGCCCTTGTCGAGCAGCTTGCCGACGTCCTTCTGCGTCGTGTTGGTCAGCAGCTGCTTGGGCTGCAGGTCGATGGTGCCGTCGAACAGCGCGGTCACCTCGATGTCGCCCAGCATCATGCGGTAGAAGCCGGGCGCCTGCGTCTTGACTTGCGGGGCGCCGGCCTGGGCAGCCGTCGCCAGGACCAGCGCGCCGGTGATGGCGGCGGCGCCGTTGCGAATCCAGGACGTGAATGTCATTCGAATTTCTCCTCGGGTGCGGAATTGCGGGCGCAAGCATAGGGGTGGGGTGCAATCCCCACAGAAGGGAGGGTCGCGGTGATGGCGCGCGCGAAGGCGCGGGCAAAGGCGCGGGCGGGCAGGCTGGGGCGCGCCGGATGGGGCGGTCTTCGACTGCCCTGCGCTGACTGCTTTCAAGGCCCGTCGCCGAAACTCCCGCCGCTCGCTGCGCTCGCTGTGGTCAAACAGTCGGCGACAGTCAGATCACGAAGCGTGCTGCGCACGCGGGCCTTGAAAGCAGCCAGCTCCGGCGCCCCATCCTGATTGGCGCTCCCCAGCCTGCCCGCCCGCGCCTTCGCCGAACCCGCGGCTTGGTGCGGAGATCCCGGATTGGCATCCGGGCTGCGAACACGGGGTAGGTTCTATGTCGAGCGTCAAGCCTTTCCGACGAGTTGAGGGTTGAAGGGCTGATTGGAGCGCCAGACGGAGAAGGCGATGCGAAGGAGCTTGCGAGCGACGACG
>Ga0209758_1000967_pt1 | contig 38765 bp, 36 predicted proteins | sample AraplaMF_Col_mMF_FD_184258 | JGI IMG/M metagenome (GOLD analysis project Ga0209758, IMG submission 184258) | Arabidopsis root microbial communities from the University of North Carolina, USA - plate scrape MF_Col_mMF (SPAdes) (version 2) | ecosystem: Host-associated > Plants > Roots > Endosphere... | reverse complement strand
GTCAGTTCGAACAGGGACTGCGCATAGCGCTGACCCGCATCCGTCGCCTTGGTTTCGTCCGCCACTTGTTCCGCCCGGTGCGTTGCAATCGCCGCGGACAAGAAGATTAACCCTCGTCCCGGCTTAAAGGCTTGAGCGCGCTCTAGAAAAGCGCATGGATGGCCGGCGCTGACGCGCTGCCCTGTCCGAAGCCGCGCGCCTGATAACACGCAGCCTTCGCAGTCGCAACCAAGGCCAATGCGTAAGGAGCGGCCCCGTTTCGTAAAATGGGTGCGGCCGTCAGGGCTGGGGAGCTGGCACGACCCTGCGGAACACCGCCGAGGCGGTGGCGACCAGGTTCCCGTCCTCGCCGCGGGCCTCGGCCTGGGCGAAGACCAGGCTGCGCGTCGCGCGCTCGACCCAGGCCTTGCTGGCGAAGACCGGGGCGGCGGCCCCGTAGTCGACCGTCATCGAGGTCGGTTCGGCGTCGGGCCCGGCGATCCGGCGCAGGGCGTCTTCCAGCAGGGTGGCGGTCGAGGCGGTCATGCACGGTCCCATAGTCCGATCCTCGTCCGAGGATAAAGGGTCCCCCGAAGATGAGGGGCCAAGAAAAAGGGCGGCGGGACCGGCCCGCCGCCCCATCAGGCGAATGTTCGAGGAAACAGCCGGACAGGGCGGGAGGGCCCCAAGGCGTCCGGGTACTAATAGAGTGCGTCTACTTCTCGGCCGTCTGCACGCCGGCCTTGGCCGAGGCGTTGCAGCGGGTCAGGTCGTCGGCGTCCAGCGACCTGGTGTCGCCGCCAAAGGCCGCCACCCGACCGACTTCCTTGGCCAGGGCCTTGCAGGAAACGGCGGTCAGGGCCCGCGACGGGGCGGAGGTCGAGACGCACTCGGCGCCTTCGCAGACGAAGACGGCGCCGCCGGCGACGACTTTGGTCTTGGCGGCCAGCGGGTTTTCCAGGGCGACGGCGATGCGGCCGTCGGCAAAGGCCGAGCCGGCGAACAGGCAGGTCGTCAGGGCGGCGGCAGCCGCCAGGGATTGGAGCTTCATCAGAGAGCCCTCCAGCGTGTACAGGGGAGTTGGATCGAATGATCGGCGATAAGCTGTACTGGTCGTTCCGAACCGGGGATGTCGGCGCCGGTATCCCCACCGGGGCGCCGGTTCAGAACTAAGCACTGCTTAGATATCAGTGTTCAGAAATTGCGCAAGCGGAATCTATTTCGCATGAGCATTTTTTAATGAAACGCTTGTTTCGATCTTAGGTTGTCAGGCGCCGGACGGCGCCCTGGCGTAGAGTTCTGCGATGGTCGCCACCGCGTTCTCCGCCTCCGTCCGGTCGGGCCGTTCCTCGGTGACGCCATAGCCCCACATGTCGCTGTCGCCCGTGTACTGGACGACGATGCCGTCCGGCCGGGGCAGGACCGAGACGTGGCGGTAATAGAGTCCGTAGTGAACCTCCGGCTGCGGGGCGAGCCAGGCGATCTGCCCGCGCACCGGAGTGATGGACTCGTCCTTCCACAGGGCCCGCGCGCCATAGCCGGTGCAGTTGACCACCACGGGCTCCTTCAGCCGCGCCAGGTCGGCGGGGGTGTCGAAGGTCATGGCGACGATCTTGCCGCCCTCCATCAGGAAGTCGTTGGTCAGCATGTGGGCGAGATCGGTGACGTTGAACTGCATCGACGTCCCATGCCGGACCCGGCCGACCGGGAACGGATGGCCGCCCGCCGGCAGGTCGTGGAACCCCGGCACGATATCGCGTAGGCGATCCCCATATTCGGCGAAGTGAACGCCCCCCTCGGCCGAATTTCTGGAGGGGGACGGGCCGCTCTGGGTCGCGCCGTCGAACAGGGTGTAGCGGTCGCTCCACGACACCGGCTCGCCGGGCAGGCCCAGCAGGGTCTGGTAGGTGGCGTAGGATGTGCGGGCCATCTCTTCCCACAGGGCCGGGAAGCCGGGCGCGACCTTGTCGGCGTCGGCGACGCGGGAGTCCGGCGACCATGTGCCGGTGGCGCGGAATGAGCGGGTCTGGGGCGTGCGTTCCTTGGCGTAGATCGTCACCCTGGCGCCGGCCCGCTGCAGCAGCAGGGCCGAGGTCAGGCCCAAGGCGCCGCAGCCGATCACCGCCACCTCCTTCGTACCGCCCTCCAGCGCCTTGCCGGCGGCGATCGTGCTGGAGCCCCACGACAGCGACCAGCCGCTGCCGCCGTGGCCGTAGTTGTGGACCACCCGCTTGTCCCCGACCGTCTCGACGTCGAGGCGCGGGCCGGCGGCGCGGAACGGCCGCAGGCAGACGGTGATCCTGGTGATGCGATCGGCGCTCATCCGCAGCGGGGCCAGCGGCGGGACGACGAAGGCGGGGCGGGCGGGCGTGATCAGGCCAGGGGCGCGGCGGGCCGAGGCCCCGCCCGGCGTCACGCATCCAGCCAGGCTGGTCGCGCCAAGGCCGCTCAAGCCCGCCAGCACGGCCCGCCGGCTGCTCGTCGTGATCCTCATGGCCCGTCCCCTGGAAGCTTTACACGGGCGGACCCTAGCCTTGGCCTCCCGGACGCGCCAAGGCTCTATCCCTCAACGCCCGGTCAGCATCGAGGCGGGCGGATAAAAGAGGCAGCTAGAGCCCGAGGATCGAATCGAAACGGCTCTTGGCCGCGGCCTGGACGGGCCGGTCCTCGACCATGCCGTCCAGCCGGGCGTATCGGCCGTCCTTGCCGGCCTTGCGACGGATCTCGTCGGCGTTGATCACCACGGTCCGGCTTTCGCGGTCCAGGACCTTGCCCATGATCGCCGCGAAGACGGCGCCGGCCAGCGCCGCCGCCAGCGGCCCGAAGGCGTCCAGCCAGGTCTCGCCGAAGATCGCCCGCAGGCGGCCGATCAGCAGCTCGCGGTTGGGCTGCTCGTCGATCAGGGCGATGAAGAAGCGCGCGCCGCCCTCGATCCCGGCGACCAGGATCACGGCGATGGCCACGCCCAGCCAGCGCGGCTTGGCGTAGAGGCCAAGCACGGCTCCCAGTACGGCGCAGGCGGCCATGGTGATCATGGCGATGATCCTGCCGCGCCCCGGGTATGCTCGCGATTAAGACGGGTCGGCGACCGATTGTCGCAAGCGCGCCGCGATCGATCTCGCCCGGGGTTCGTCGCGCTTGACGTTTCCAGGATGACAAATGCGCGCATTGCGAGAGAATGCACGCGCAGGTCGTCGCCGCGTTTGCATCGGCGCGGGGCTGGCCCTTAGTGTGCGTCGACCGCCCGAAACACATACGGCGCTACGCCCGGATCCAATCAGGCCCGAAGGGACTTCATGCGGATGCTCAGAACCCTCACCCGTCTCGCCCCCGTCATCGCCGTGAGCCTGTTCCTGGCCGGTTGCGGGATCAACACCATCCCCACCCAGGACGAGGCGACCAAGACCGCCTGGGCCGAGGTGCAGAACCAGTACCAGCGGCGCGCCGACCTGATCCCCAACCTGGTGGCGACGGTGAAGGGCTACGCGGCCCAGGAGAAGGGCGTGCTGACCGCCGTCACCGAGGCCCGGGCCAGCGCCACCCAGGTCAAGGTCGACGCCTCGACGATCACCGACCCGGCCCAGTTCCAGCAGTACGCCGCCGCCCAGGACAAGCTGTCGGGCGTGCTGGGCCGGCTGATGATGATCCAGGAAAGCTATCCGGAGCTGAAGTCGAACCAGAACTTCCTGGCCCTGCAGAGCCAGCTGGAGGGCACCGAGAACCGCATCTCGATCGCCCGGCGCGACTACAACAACACCGCCCAGGTCTACAACACCACCCTGCGCACCTTCCCCAGCATCATCTGGGCCAAGACCCTGTACGGCTCGCAGAAGCCGGCCCAGCTGTTCCAGGCCACGGCCAACGCCCAGTCGGCGCCGAACGTCAACTTCGACGCGCCGCCGGCCCCGGCCGTGAACACCCAGCCCGGCCCGGCGCAGTAGGTGGGCCTGAACGCTCTTTCCCTTCTCCTCCCCCGCAAGGCGGGGGAGGTGGCGCGTCGCCATCGGCGACGTGACGGAGGGGGCGTCCCGGCCGTCGCGGAGCGCCCCCTCCGTCGCGACGCGTATCCGCATCGCGCCACCTCCCCCGCTGCGCGGGTGAGGCGTTATGTGTTCGCCTTCCTGGCGCTCTGGATCTTCACCCTCCCCGCCCTGGCCGCCGCCCCTACCTTCCCCGTCCTGACCGGACGCGTCGTCGACGACGCCAACATCCTGTCGCCGGGGATCGAGACCGCGCTGACGACCAAGCTGGAGACCCTGGAGAAGAGCACCGGGCGCCAGCTGGTGGTGGCCACCGTGCCCAGCCTGCAGGGCTACGAGATCGAGGACTATGGCTACCAGCTGGGCCGCACCTGGGGCATCGGCCAGAAGGGGACCAACACCGGCGCCCTGCTGATCGTGGCCCCGACCGAGCGCAAGGTGCGCATCGAGGTCGGCTACGGCCTGGAGCCGGTCCTGACCGACGCCCTGTCCAGCGTCATCATCCAGACCGCCGTCCTGCCGAAGTTCAAGGCCGGCGACCTGGAGGGCGGGGTCGTCGCGGGGACCGACGCGGTGATCGCCCAGCTGGCCCTGCCGGACGAGGAAGCCAAGGCCAAGGCGGCCCAGGCCTTCAAGGTCTCGCAGCAAGCCGAGCGAGGCGCCGGCGCCTCGCCGATCCTGGCCCTGCTGATCCTGTTCGTCATCATCGTGGTGCTCAGCCAGGTGTTCGGCCGGCGCGGCCGACGCGGCGGCGGCGGGCTGGGCGCGGCCCTGCCCTGGATCATCCTCAACGGCATGCTGAGCGGCGGCCGCGGCGGAGGCGGCGGCTGGAGCGGCGGCGGCGGTGGCGGCGGCTTCTCCGGCGGCGGCGGCTCGTTCGGCGGCGGCGGATCTTCGGGGAGTTGGTGATGCACACGCTTTCGCAGGCCGACCAGGACCGCATCGCCCAGGCGGTGGCCCAGGCCGAGAAGACCACCGCCGGCGAGATTTATTGCGTGCTGGCCCCCGAGGTCGGCGACGACCGCGCGGTTCCGCTGATCTGGGCGACCGGCGCGGCCCTGCTGCTGCCGGCCCTGGCCCTGCTGGCCGGCTTCCGGCCCGAGATGCTGAGCCGGCTGTTCGGCGGCTGGAGCATCGGCCACGCCGCCGCCCAGGACATGGCCATCCTCTCGGCCCTGCTGACCTATATCGGCCTGCAGGCGGCGATCTTCGCCGTCGTCGCCGCCGTGGTCTCGATCCCGGCCGTGCGCCGCGCCCTGATCCCGCCCGCCGTCAAGAAGGCCCGGGTGCGCCAGGCGGCGCTGGACTATTTCCTGGCCAAGGACCTGCACCTGACCCGCGAGCGCACCGGGGTGCTGATCTTCGCCGCCCTGGCCGAGCATCGCGTCGAAGTGATCGCCGACGACGGCGTCCACGCCGCCGCGCCCAGCGGCGTCTGGGACGAGGTGGTGGCCGACCTGGTCGCCGGCCTCAAGCGCGGGGCCATCGCCGACGGCTTCGTGGCGGCCATCGCCCGCGCCGGCGCGATCCTCGCCGCCCATGCGCCGCCGCGGCCGGACGACCGCAACGAGCTGCCGGATGGCCTGACGGTGCTGCCGCGCTAGAGAGCCTGGCCTCCGGGAATCAACGGCGATCGCACAGGGATCCGCTGCAAAGAAGCTGCCATCCCGGACAAGCTCGACGAAGCCGGACGCCGATCCGGGACCGCCGGAAGCGCCGAGTTCACGCCCCGGTCCCGAGATGACAATCGTCCTCGGTCCTGGGTGATAGCGCCGCCGGCAGGGTGCGTTTGCCCTCGTCGCGCGTTGTGGGCGTGACGCAGGAGCCACCGATGACCGACCAGGACGACTTCACCGCCTTCCTCGACCAGCGCCGGCGCGTCGCCCAGGCCTATGTCAACGGCGACGCCGGGCCGCTGGGCGAGATCGCCGCCCAGGCCAACCCGGCCACCTTCTTCCCGCCGGGCGGCGGGCGCGAGGAAGGGGCCGGCCACGTCACCGCCGTCAACGCCCGCGGCGCCAAGAGCATGGCGGCCGGCGGCGAGACCACGCTGGAGATCCTGCACAGCCAGGCCAGCGGCGACCTGGCCTACTGGACGGGCCTGCAGCATGCGACCGTCCGCTTCGCCGACCGGGACGAACCGGCGCAGATGCACCTGCGGGTGACCGAGATCTTCCGGCGCGAGGACGGCGCCTGGAAGATGATCCACCGCCACGCCGACTTCCAGGCCGAGGCCAAGCCGCCGGGCCAATAGATCGGGGACACGCCGCGAGGGCGTGTCCCCGGCGCCGCCTAGAACGACTTGCGGATCGTCAGGCCCGCGGTGCGCGGCTGGCCGATCGAATAGCCCAGCCTGGCCCGGCCGCCGCGCTCGCGGTCGAATGACAGCAGGGCGTTCTCGTCGGCCACGTTGTTGACGTAGGCGATGATGTCCAGGCCGTTGTCCATCTGCACGCCGGCGCTGAGGTTGATCAGGTCATAGCTGGGCAGCTGCAGGTCCAGCACCGTGGCGTCGGCGCCCGAGGCCCCGCCGAACGGCAGGCCCGAGACGAACGAGCGCGGATTGTTCTCCTGGTCGCTGGCCTGGGTGTAGCGGTTGCCCACGTGCTGGAACGAGGCGGTGACATAGCCGTCCATCGTCGCGGTCAGGGTCCGGGTATAGGTGGCGCTGACCGAGATCTGGAACTTGGGCACCGACGGCAGGCGGTTGCCTTCGCGGATGCCGCCGATCACCGCGCCCGTGCCGTCGCGGACCGTGGAGTCGAACTCGGCCTCCAGCAGGCTGCCCGAGACGCTGAGGTCGAAGCCCGGCGCCAGGCGGGCCGACAGCTCGCCCTCGATCCCCTTGGTGTGGGCCTTGGGCACGTTGAACACCACGCGCGACGAGCACGAGCCGGCGTCCAGGGTGGTCTGCAGGTTCTTGATGTCGGTATAGAACACCGCCCCGTTGAAGGTGACGCCGCCCATCCGGGTCTTCACCCCGCCCTCGTAGTTCCACAACGTCTCGTCGTCATAGGACTGGAAGCCGCCGAAGATCGCCGCGTCCTGCGGCGTGCACAGCGGCAGGTTCAGGGGGTCGTTGACCCCGCCCAGCCGGAAGCCCTTGGACGCCTGGGCGTTGAAGGTCAGGCCCGGATTGGCCTTGTAGCTGACCAGCAGGCGGGGGGTGAAGCCGTCGGACGAGGTCTTGTCGACCTGGTCGTCGCCGTTGGCGAACAGGCCGCCGGACGTGAAGCGGCGGTTCTCGCTGAAATCGTAGTAGCGGCCGCCGGCGGTGATGGTCAGCTTCTGGATCTCGTAGCTGGCCTCGCCGAACACCGCCTTCTGCTTGATCTTGTAGGGCAGCGAGGCGTTGTACGGCGAATTGGCCGGGAAGCCGTTGGCCACGGCCGCCGAGGTGCCGGCCCCGAGGGTGGCGTCGGTATAGGCGTCGTAGCCGGGCGTCGGCAGGCGCTGGTTGTAGACCCGGTCGACCTTCGAATAGAACGCCCCGACCAGCCACTGGAACGGACCGTCGCCGTCGGAGCCGAGACGCGCCTCCTGGGTGAACTGCTCGAGATCGGTGGTGTCGACCAGCTTGGACGGCAGGGTCACCGCCGCCGCCGGGAAGCCCAGGTCCACCGACACGCTGCCGGTCAGGGCGCTGGCGTCGCGGTTCACGTCGATCTTGCGGTCGATGTAGCTGGTCACCGAGGTCAGCTTCAGGCCGTTGAACCCGAACGAAGCGGTCAGGTCGCCCAGGAAGGTCTTGTCGCCGAAGCTCTCGTCCAGCAGCAGGTACTGCTCGCGCTCGCCCAGCGTGATCGCCGGGCGGGTGGTGGTGAACGGGTTGGCGAACAGGTTGAACGCCTCCTGGCGGTTGAAGCCGCCGGCGTGGATCTTCTGGTAGACGAGGCGCGGGGTGATGCTGATGTCCTCGGTCGGCTGGAACAGCAGCGACACCCGGCCGCCGCGGCGATAGCCGTCGTTGACATTGTTCTTGCGCGTGCCGCCCTCGCCCAGGGCGTCGACGAAGCCGCCATATTCGGTGTCGTAGCCCACCACCCGCAGGGCGGCCTTGTCCGACAGCGGCAGGTTGACGGCGCCCTTCACGTAGCCGCCGACGTCGCCGCCCTTCAGGGTGTTGAAATTGGCCTCGACCGTACCCTCGTGCGCGCCGAGCCTGGGCTGGTTGGTGATGTAGCGGATGGTGCCGCCGACCGAGCCCGAGCCGAACAGCGTGCCCTGCGGCCCGCGCAGGGTCTCGACCCGGTTCAGGTCGAACAGGTCGATGTCCGGCGTGAACAGCGACAGCGAGATCACCGACTCGTCGAGATAGACCCCGACCTGCTCCTTGACGCCCGGCTGGTCGCGGACCACCTGCCCGGCCGAGACGCCGCGCACCGACACCTGGCTCTGGCCCGGGCCGAGGTTCTGGATCGTCAGGCCGGCGACGTTGCGCGACAGGTCCTCCAGGGTCACCGCCCCGGACTTCTGGATGTCGGCCTCGGTCTGGGCGTTGATCGAGAACGGCACGTCCAGGATCGTGGCGTCGCGCTTGGTGGCGGTGACGATCAGTTCCTCGACGGTGTCGACCTGCTGGGCGTAGGCCGCCGCCGGCAGGGCGATCGACGCCGCCAGGGCGGTCGCGGCCAGCAGCGCGTGCCGGCGTTGGGTAACAGGTCGCATGAATTCCTCCCGCTCATGTTTTCCAGCGGCCTTGGATTATAATTATCGGCCACAACCTGAGCGTTCTTGGGGGAATCAGTGAAAGTCAACGCCAAACCAGATCAGGGCGTCGACATGATGAGCTTTCCCGGCGTGCGTGGATTGCGGGCAACAAAAACCCGCGTTTTCTTCCCTCCGCCCGCGCGCAATGGTCAAGCTCTGGGTCTGTTCCTGGGCAGCGCTGGCGTGGACGCGATCCGACCGGCTTGACGCACGCGTGACCTTTCGCGGACGGAAATCCCGGTCTAGGGTGGCCGCCAATTCAAACTAACGTTTAAAGGGGAGAGCGCCCATGCGCGAAGCGGTCATCGTCTCTTACGCCCGGACCGGCCTGGCCAAGTCCAACCGCGGCGGATTCAACAACACCCACGGCGCGGCCATGGCCGGCCACGCCATCCACCACGCGGTGTCGCGCGCCAAGCTGGACGGCGCGGAGGTCGAGGACGTCGTCCTGGGCTGCGGCGGCCCCGAAGGCGCCACCGGCATGAACGTCGCCCGCAACGCCGCCATCTGGGCCGGCCTGCCGGTCACCACCTCGGGCCAGACCGTCAACCGCTTCTGCTCCTCGGGCCTGCAGGCCATCGCCACCGCGGCCAACTACGTCCGCAACGACGGCGCGCCGGTGGCCATCGGCGGCGGCGTGGAATCGATCTCGCTGGTCCAGGGCGGCGGCCACATGAACCGCTTCCACATCACCGAGGAAAAGCTGATGCGCGAGAAGCCGGCCCTGTGGATGGCGATGATCGACACCGCCGACATCGTGGCCAAGCGCTACAACATCAGCCGCGAGTACCAGGACGAATACTCGCTGCGCAGCCAGCAGCGGATCGCCGCGGCCCAAGCCGCCGGCCTGTTCGACGACGAGATCGTGCCGATGGCCACCAAGATGAAGGTGGTCAACAAGGAGACCAAGGAAGAAAGCCTGGTCGACTACGTGGTCACCAAGGACGAGTGCAATCGTCCGGAAACCACCCTGGAGGGCCTGGCCAAGCTGGAGCCGGTCATGGGTCCGGGCAATTTCGTCACCGCCGGCAACGCCAGCCAGCTGTCGGACGGCGCGGCCGCCGTGGTGGTGATGGAGGCCAAGGAAGCGGCCAAGCGCGGCCTGGAGCCGCTGGGCCTGTTCAAGGGCTTCGCCATCGCCGGCTGCGAGCCCGACGAGATGGGCATCGGCCCGGTCTTCGCCGTGCCGCGCCTGCTGGAACGCCACGGGCTGAAGGTCGACGACATCGACCTGTGGGAGCTGAACGAGGCCTTCGCCAGCCAGTGCCTCTACAGCCGCGACCGCCTGGGCATCGATCCGGAGAAGTACAACGTCAACGGCGGCTCGATCGCCATCGGCCACCCGTTCGGCATGACCGGCGCCCGCTGCGCCGGCCACCTGCTGCTGGAAGGCAGGCGCCGCAAGGCCAAGCTGGGCGTCGTCACCATGTGCATCGGCGGCGGCATGGGCGCCGCCGGATTGTTTGAAATCTTCTGATTTCAAGCCATCCGGAAGACGGCGCCCATCACTCAGGACGCCGAAATCGGCAAGCCGATTTCGGTGGGGCGCCGCCGGATTGTTTGAAATCTTTTAAGGCGACAATCTGGGGACAGGCGCATGCGCCTGTCCCCGTCCCATATGAGGGTCGGGCGACCGCCCGAAAAACGGCGATCGACGAATTTCGGGATTTGAGGCCAGGCCTCTCTTGAACGTCCGCGAACCGCAACCATCTTTGTTGCCGATCGGCCGTTTCGACCGAGATCGCCCACCAGGACCCACCGCCATGGCCGCCCCCCTCAAGGCCCTCTTCGCCCTCGCCACCGTCGCCGCCGTCTCGATCGGCCTGCTGCTGCCCGTTCCCGGCGGCGTGCACCAGAACCTCGACGCGCGCGGCCAATACGAACTGATGGACGTTGGCAACTAGGACGGGGGAAACTAGGGCTTCGGCTGGGCCTGAAGGTCCGGCGGCGCCGAGGCGCAGCCCCTGAGGGTCTGGCCGCTGATCGTCACCTCGGCGCGATAGGCGTACCGCCGGTCCGACATGCCGTCCGAGCACGGCTCGGCCCGCAGCTTGAACACCAGACCGCCCACGCCCCACACGCCGACGTCGCCCTCGACGTGGACGCCGGTATTGGCCGCGGTCACATCCGGCTGGCCGGCCCGCGACAGGGTCAGGCCGTCGGCCCGGATCCGCCCACCCCAGAACGGCTCGGTTCCGACCAGCTGGAAATCGCCGGAGAAGTCCGGTCCCGGCGGGGCCGAGGCCGGCGCGTCGGCCGGCGCGCTCGACGCCCCCTCGGACGCCCCCATCGGCGACTCGCCGCAGGCTGACAGCAGCAGGATCGAACAGACGATGGCGGCGGAACGAAGCATGGCGGCGCTATCCTCGGATGGGCGGCTCACGCTAGACTCCCGGACGATGAATCGGAACGCCGCTCCCGGGCCTGTCTTCTACGAATTCTTCGCCGGCGGCGGGATGGCGCGCCTGGGCCTGGGCGAGGCCTGGACCTGCGCCTTCGCCAACGACTTCGACCCGGTCAAGGCCGCGACCTATCGCGCCAACTTCGCCGACGCGGGCGCCGCCAACGGCGAGGGCCATTTCCACCAGGGCGACGTCTGGAAGATCGCGCCCGCCGACCTGCCGGGCCGAGCCGACCTGGCCTGGGCCTCCAGTCCCTGCCAGGACTTCAGCCTGGCCGGCGCCCGGGCGGGGCTGCAGGGCGGGCGATCCTCGGCCTTCTTCGGCTTCTGGAAGCTGATGGAGGCCCTGGCCGCCGAGGGCCGCGGGCCCGACACGGTGGTGGTCGAGAACGTCGTGGGCCTGCTGACCTCGCACGGCGGCGCCGACTTCACGGCCCTGTGCCGCGCCCTCGCCGGCCAGGGCTATCGCTTCGGCGCCTTGGAAATCGACGCCGCCCGCTTCGTCCCGCAGTCGCGCCCCCGGGTGTTCGTGATCGCCACCCGCCTGCCGGCCGAGGGGCTGGTCGGGCCCAGCCCGTTCCAGACCCGCGCCGTGCGCGAGGCCCACGCCCGCCTGCCCGCCGACCTGGCGGCCGCCTGGACCTGGTGGGGCCTGGCCGTCCCGCCGGCCCGCAACACCGACCTCTCCGCTCTGCTCGAGCCCGACGACCAGGTCGCCTGGCGGCCCGAGGCGGACACGGCCGCCCTGCTGGACCTGATGGCCCCCGCCCACCGCGCCGCCGTCGAGGCCCGGGTCCAGAGCGGCGAGCGGGCGGTCGGCGCGGTCTTCCGGCGGATGCGCGGCGGACAGCAGCGGGCCGAGGTGCGGTTCGACGGCCTGGCCGGCTGCCTGCGCACGCCGCGCGGCGGCTCGTCCCGCCAGACCCTGCTGGTGATCGACAGGGGCCAGGTGCGTTCGCGCCTGCTCGCGCCCCGCGAAGGCGCCCGGCTGATGGGCCTGCCCGACGCCTACCGCCTGCCCCGCAGCGCCACCGCCGGCCTGCACGTGATCGGCGACGGCGTGGCCGCGCCGGTCGTGCGCTGGCTGGCTGAACGGCTTCTGACTCCGCTGGCCTTCAGGAAAACTGCGCCGCTCGCCGCCGAATGAGCCGCTGACACGTCAAAACCCACGGCCTAAGGTGGGTTGAACCCCCGGCCGCCAAAGCCACACCAAGCGAGACTTCCCATGGACGACGCCTCCTCGATCTACGACGCCGCGCGGTTCAAGCGCGCCGGGCGCGGCAAGATCTTCGATTCGATCCTCGACACGGTCGGCGACACGCCGCTGGTCCGCCTGCCCAACCTGACCGCCGAGCTGAAGCCCAAGGGCACGGTCGTGGCCAAACTGGAGTTCTTCAACCCGCTGGCCTCGGTCAAGGACCGCATCGGCGTGGCCATGGTCGAATATCTGGAGGCCAAGGGCCTGCTGAAGCCGGGCGGCACGATCGTCGAGCCGACCAGCGGCAACACCGGCATCGCCCTGGCCTTCGTGGCCGCCGCCAAGGGCTACAAGCTGACCCTGGTCATGCCCGAGAGCATGTCGATCGAGCGCCGCAAGATGCTGCTGCTGCTGGGCGCCAAGCTGGAACTGACCCCGGCCGAGAAGGGCATGCGCGGCGCCGTCGCCCGCGCCCAGGAGATCATCGAGGCCACCCCCGGCGCGGTGATGCCCCAGCAGTTCGAGAACACCGCCAACCCGCTGATCCACCGCGTCTCGACGGCGGAGGAAATCTGGAACGACACGGCCGGCGCGGTCGACGCCGTGGTCTCGGGCGTCGGCACCGGCGGCACCATCTCGGGCGTCGGCCAGGTGCTGAAGGCCCGCAAGCCGTCGGTGAAGATGGTCGCCGTCGAGCCGGAAGCCTCGGCCGTGTTGTCGGGCGGCGCGCCCGGCCCGCACAAGATCCAGGGCATCGGGGCCGGCTTCGTGCCGGGCATCCTCGACCGCGGGGTGATCGACGAGATCATCCAGGTCAGCAACGACGACAGCTTCGCCATGGCCCGCAAGGCGGCCTCGACCGAGGGCCTGCCGGTCGGCATCAGCTCGGGCGCGGCCCTGACCGCCGCCTTCGACCTGGCCATGCGCGACGACTACGCCGGCAAGCTGGTGGTGGCGATCATCCCCAGCTTCGCCGAGCGCTACCTGTCGACGGCCCTGTTCGAAGGGCTCTGATCCAGACAGGCGGCTAGAGCGGCGACGGGGGCGTGCGGGTCGGCATAGTCGGCTGCGGGGTCGGCGGCATGGCCGCCGCCCTCACCCTGGCGCGCGCCGGCCACGTCGTCACCCTGCTGGAGGCCTTCGAGGCTCCACGCCCGCTGGGCTCGGGCCTGCTTCTGCAGCCGACCGGCCTGGCGGCCCTGCGCGCCCTGCGGCTCGACGAACAGGTCCGCGCCGCCGGGGCCTTGGTCTCCAGGCTGGAGGGCCAGGACAGCCGCGGCCGCAAGGTCATGGACCTGGACTACAACGACTGGAAGCGCGGGGCCCACGGCGTCGGCATCCATCGCGGCGTGCTGTTCCAGACCCTGCACGACGCCCTGCCCGTCGCGGGCGTCCAGGTCGTCACCGGAGCCAGGATCGTCCGGATCGAAAACCCCGCCCGCCCCATGCTGCACGATGAGCGCGGCCGGTCCTGGGGGGCGTTCGACCTGGCGGTGATCGCCGACGGCTCGGCCTCGCCGCTGCGCTCGGTCTTGCGTCCCGGCGCCCGGGCGCCGGTCTATCCGTGGGGCGCGGTCTGGACCCACGTGGCCGATCCCGACGACCGTTTCGGCGGGGCGCTGCGCCAGATCTACCACCGCGCCGAGGTGATGGTCGGCGCCCTGCCCGTCGGCCGCGATCCGGACGGCGTGTCACCCACCGGCCTGGCGATGTTCTGGTCCGTGCCGGTCACCGGGCTCGACGACTTCCTGGCCGGCGACTTCGGCGCCTGGCGCGACCAGCGGCTGAAGCCCCTCTGGCCCGACCTTGCCGCCCTGCTGGCCGAGCGCGACGACTGGAGCGGCTTCTCCCGCGCCCTCTATCGCGACGTCTCGGTCGGGCGCTGGAGCCGGGACGCCTGCACCCTGCTGGGCGACGCGGCCCACGGCACCAGCCCGCAGCTGGGCCAGGGCGCGAACCTGGCCCTGATGGACGCCGTCGAACTGGCCGAGCGCCTGGGTCGCGACAACCGCCCCGTCGCGGTCTCGGTCCGAGCGTGGCAGGCCGACCGCCGCCGCCACACGGGTCTCTACCAGGTGGCGTCCAAGGCGCTGACGCCGCTGTTCCAGTCGCATGGCGGGTTCTGGCCGGCGGTGCGCGACTGGGTCTTCACCCCGATGTCGGGCCTGCCGGGCGTTCGCCACGTGGCGGCGCGACTGCTGACCGGCGCCCTGCGCCTGGGACGGTTCCCGCGCGTTACACGGCCATGACCACCTCCAGGACGACCGACGTCTTCGACCCCGCCAAGCGCTCGGCCGTGATGGCCCGGGTCAAGAGCCGGGACACCCAGCCCGAACTGCTGCTGCGCCGCCTGCTGACCGGGCTGGGGGCGCGCTACCGGCTGCACCGCAAGGACCTGCCCGGTTCGCCCGACGTGGCGATGCCGGGGCGGCGGCTGGCGATCTTCGTCCACGGCTGCTTCTGGCACGGCCACGACTGCGCGCGGGGGGCGCGGGTGCCCAAGGCCAACCGCGACTACTGGCTGGCCAAGGTGGCGCGCAACGTCGCCCGCGACGGGCGCAACCGCACCGACCTCGCCGCCGCCGGCTGGCGGGTGGAGACGGTGTGGGAGTGCGAGATGAAGGACCAGGCGGCGTTGCGGGAGAGGCTGGCTGGGTTGCTTGGAGACCCTCCCCCCGTGGAGGAGGCGGCCGAAGGCCGGTGGGGGGAGACCCCGGAAGAGCGATCCTGATCGCGGGAAAACGCCCGACCACGCCCCCTCCGTCGGCTTCGCCGACACCTCCCCCATAGGGGGAGGATCCTAGGCCGCGACCCTCGACGCGCCGACGGCCAGGACCTCGCTCAACGCCGCGTGCAGCTGGCTGGGGTCGATCGGCTTGGCGACGTGGGCGTTCATGCCGGCCGCGCGACAAGCCTCCCAGTCCTTGGCGGTGGCCGAGGCGGTGACGGCGATCACCGGGAGGTTCCGGTTGGGGCCCTCGACCGCGCGCAGCTGGCGCGTGGCGTCGCGGCCGTCCATGCCGGGCATGTAGACATCCATCAGCATGACGTCGAACACCTCGGACTGCAGCAGCTCCAGGGCCCGCTCGCCGGACTCGGCCAGGGTGGGCTGGATGCCGAACGACTGCAGCACCAGCTCGATGGCCCGGCGGTTGACCATGTGGTCGTCGACCACCAGCACCCGCGCGCCCTCGATGACGGCGCCGCCGGCCCGGGCGCCCGGCGCCTGGGCGGCCTCGAGCCGGACCTCGAGCCGGAAGCGCGAGCCCTTGCCGGGCTTGCTGGTCACCGTCAGGTCGCCGCCCATCAGCCGGGCCAGCTCGCGACTGATCACCAGGCCCAGGCCCGAGCCGCCATGCTCGCGCGCCACGTTGGCGGCCAGCTGGTCGAACGGCGTGAACAGCCGCGCCATCTGCTCTTCGGTCAGGCCCCGGCCGGTGTCGGCGACCACGACCTCGAACACCAGGTGGTCGCCCGCCTCGCGCACGGCCAGCCGCATGGTGACCGCGCCCCGGCCGGTGAACTTGATGGCGTTGGACAGCAGGTTGTTGAGCACCTGGCGCAGCCGCAGGGAGTCGCCCGCCACCCATCGCGGCAGGTGGGCCGCGCCCTCGACCCGCAGGCGCAGGCCCTTCTTGTTGGCGTCGGGGCGCCACAGGCGCAGGGTGTCGGCCAGGGCCTGGCGCAGGTCGAACGGGGCCTGCTCGACCGCCATCCGCCCGGCGTCCAGGCGCGACAGGTCCAGCAGATCGTTGAGCAGGGTGCGCATCATCGCCCCGGCGTCGCCGATCAGCTGGGCATGGGTCTTCGAGGCGGCGTCGGGCACGTCGCCGTGCAGGCGGGCGGCCCCGGCCAGGATGGCGCTGATCGGCGTGCGCAGCTCGTGGCTGATCATGGCCACGAAGGCCGACTTGGCGGCGACGGCCTCCTCGGCCTCGTGGCGGCGGCGCTCGGCCTCGTCCTTGGCCGCGGCCTCGGCGTGCAGGGCCCGCTCCAGGGTGCGGGCGGCCACGAACGCCGAGATGATCAGCAGCAGCACCCCGAACCACAGGGCGCTGGCCAGCGGCGAGCCCGGATTGGCCGACCGGGCGACGAACGGCGCGATCAGCAGATAGATCACGTGCGGGGCGGCCGCCGAGATCGTCGCCGACCTCAGGCTGGAATTGACGACGATGACGTTCAGCAGGGCCCCGGCCAGCAGCAGGCCGCCCAGGGTCGGGGCGAAGCGCATGCTCGAGGCGAACAGCGGCATCGACAGGAAGCCGAAGATGATCGAGGTGATCGCCGGCATGGCCGCCACGGCCAGCCGCAGGACGCGGCCGGGATGGGGCTGCCGCAGCATCCGGCGGATCAGGACCAGTTCGACCAGCTGGGCCGCCGCATAGGTCCCGGCCCACAGCCAGGTCCAGCTGGCGTTCATGAAGACGTGCAGGATCAGGGCGATCATCACCGTGGCGACGACGCGCAGATGGAGATTGCCGCGCCGCGCAAGCGCCGCCCTCACCTCCCCCGACCGATGTCGTTCGTCGCCCACTCAGCCCCCCGTGCCGCGCGACCCCCGCCACGCGTCGTAGAGCCCATAGCATGAAACATCGTCGCTAAGAGGGGATGAAAGACCCCGGTTCGTTGCGTCTTTTTTGGCCGGGAAGGGGCCGAAACCTGCCGTCATTGGCGTTATGCGGCATTTTCCGGCTGCAGACGGCGGTCAAGCTGGGATTCTTTATCGAGTTTTGCTCGAGCGTCGCGAACGTTCGGACTCGGGCGGGCGTCCCAGCGCGCGTTCCAGCGACAACGGGTCGCAATCGGCGATGTCGATCAGCTTCAGTCTCGCCCCGGCGCCCGAGGCCAGGGTGACCGACGACCGGGGCGCGCCCAGGGTCTTGGCCAGGAAGGCGATCAGGGCCGCATTGGCCGCGCCCTCGACCGGCGGGGCCGCGACCCGCACCTTCAGATAGGGCCGGCCGTCGCCGTCGACCGCCCAGCCGTCGATCGCCTCGCGCCCGCCGCGCGGGGTGAGGCGGACCGCCAGGCGCATGGCGCTAGCCCAGCACGTAGAGCGGCGGCGCGACGTAGATGTTGAACAGGATGCGGATCACCACCAGGGCCAGCCAGGCGACCACCGGGCTGAAATCGATGCCGCCCAGCGGCGGCACCACGCGCTGGATCGGTCGCAGGACCGGGTCGGTCACGCGCTCCAGCATGGTCAGCACCTGATAGACGAAGTGATTGCGCGTATTGATGATGTCGAACTGAACCAGCCAGCCGACGATGGCCCGGGCGAAGATGAAGAAGATGGCCAAGCCGATGACGGTGTTGACCAACCAGACGATAGCCGTGCCCATGGGCGTTCCCTACGTGACGATGCCAGACGCATGTAGCGCTTTGGCCCCATTGCGCCAAGGACCGCAATACCGCCCTTGACGCGCCCGCCGGCCCACCGTATTCCCCCGCTTCCTTGGGGCCGTAGCTCAGATGGTAGAGCGCCTCGTTCGCAATGAGGAGGTCAGGGGTTCGATTCCCCTCGGCTCCACCAAGGACCTTCAAAATCAATTGCTTAAGTACCACGCCAGGTGTGTTTCGGCGATCGAAGGGCACCGATAAGCGCTGGATAAGCGCCGCTCTGCTTTTTGGTGTGTAGCGTTGGTCTGCTTTGCAGGGTTCTGATTTCTCGACGTAGACCCAGCGTGACTTTGGACGGCGCGGACCTCCCCAGCCCCCCAACGACCCGTGGTTGCTGAAGTGTCACCCTCTCGATAGGGTGAAGCTGAACAGGAGACCACTATGTCCTCGAACGCTACTTCGACAAGCATCTCGCCTACGCTTGCCCAATTGGCCGTGGCGCGCACGGGGGGCACGGAGATGATCGGAAGGTACTGCTCGGACAGGGACGTCTGGGTGGTGGACGACGATGACGGCGTTCAACCAATAGTCGCTTTGCGAACCGACATCGCCGAAACCGCCACGACGACCAAGGTGCGCGTGGAGCAGGATGATACTGATGTCAGCCCCATGCTGGAGGCGGCTACGAGAACGCATACGTCGGTCAGAGCTGAGGTGGACGACGATGACCGAGATCGACTAGCCCAAACGCTACTCATGGTGACGACCAAAACGAACGCAAACGTAGAACGCGACGACGTCGTTAAAACCTTGGAACCTCTTGAGCCCCATCGTCGCCCTGGCGACGGGATGAGCGTTCCTATCCATTGATCCTTATTGTCACTAACGAGAAAGACCTGACCACCGACTACGTGGTTTTGGAGCTACGAAGGCGTGGCACCCCGTATGTTCGTCTCAATACCGAGACACTCCCGACGGGTCACGTCACCTTGGGCTTCGCTAGCGCCGAAGACTGGTTAATCACCTTCGCTGATCGGGAAGTTCGTGGGCGAGACATCACGGCCGCTTACTTTCGCCGACCTGGATCGGCGTTAGTCGATCCCGACGTCGATGACCTCGGCGAGCGCGCTTATTGCGAAGCCGAGTGGGGCGCGCTTTTGAAGAGCCTCTACATGCGTATCGGCAGTCGCTGGCTCAATTCCCCCGCGAACATCATGTTGGCCGAAGACAAGCCTCGGCAGCTTCTATTGGCGCGAGAACTCGGCTTCAACGTGCCCGAGGCGATAGTCACTAATGATATGAACGCGGCGGACCGCTTTCTGTCCGGCCCTGCCTGTATCGCTAAGCCATTGCGGGAGGCTCTGCTGGAGGGTGAGACGGAACGGGTGATCTTCACCAGCCGGGTTGCGCGTGCCAGCCTGAGGGATGTCCGGGCTTTCGCAGCGGCGCCCATGATTATCCAACGCGAGATTCCCAAGCATGCCGATATCCGCGTCACCGTAGTCGACAATCAGGTTTTCGCCGCCGCGATTCATTCCCAAGACCAACTGGAGACTGAAGTTGACTGGCGCCGCGGGGCTAGCGGAGACCTGCCATATCAGGCCGTCGCCCTGCCGCAGGCGCTTGCTGCCCAGTGCATCCAATTGGTTGTGGCGCTTGGTCTTCGTTTCGGGGCTATCGATCTCGTGTGGGACAAGAACGACGTCTACTGGTTTCTGGAGATCAATCCTAATGGCCAATGGGCGTGGATCGAAACGCGGACGGGTCATCCCATCGCGGCGGCGATCGCAGACGCCCTAGAGCGGACGATGGCGCTATGAATCTTCGGGAACTCATCTGGCCGATCTTGGAAATGCCTGACGCCGTAGAGAGTGGGCAAGCTGCGGCGCGAAAGGAACAGAATCTTACGATCATCAGCGAAGCCAAGCTTCCGACCAAAGATTTGGATACCCTTCTGGAGGAAGCGCGTCGGCTCACAGACGGCGAAATCGACCGACGCAAGACCGCCGAGACCAAGGCGACAACCTATCTGACGGTGGTCGGCGTGCTGGCGCCGATCTTGGCCTCAATCACCCCAACCATCCTGGCGGCTAAGGGCGGACTTGCCCGTCCGCTGGTTACCCTAACAATCTTCGTGATAGCAGGGCTTTACCTGCTACGCAGTGGCCTATGGGCGTTCCGAACGCTCCAGGTTGCTGCTTCAGCTCGCCTCGACGCCGTAGATCTAGTCGAAATTTGGGGACGCCCCACGCCCAAGGCCGCCTTGGCGAAAGGATTGCTCGGCTGCGTCCTGCGCAACCGTGACGGGGTGAATGCCAAAGTGACCTGCATCAAGATGGCCCACGAACTGGGCCTGCGTGCATTCTGCGCCTTTGTGCTGGCGCTCGTTGTCAGAGCCCTCTGGGAGCCGGCGACTGCGCTCATGGCCGCGATTCGCTAAGGATCGGCGCTACCCCAAGGCGCTCCACTCGGATTGATGAGCGTCAAGCGCATCCTGAATCAGCTTGAGAACTCCGATCGGTTCTTCAGCCGACCTCTCCCAGGCCCTGCGTGGAGAAGGTGCGGATCCGACCCCGCAGCGTCGGGGCGAACAGCGGGATGAGCACGGTGTTGAAGACGCTCGACATCACCACCAATCGCGGCGTGGGCCCAATAGGCGAGGCCGGTCAGTCCCTCGGGAAACTGAACACCCTGCTCGTGCCCCGCGACAGCCGTTGTTAAGAAGTGCAGACGGACGTTGAGGCCTGGATTGGCGTTGCTGAATTGCCAGAGCGAAACAATGGCTTTGCCAACGTCGGATCGGCGAAGAGTCAAGGCCGCGCCTCTGGCCTCACGCTTGACCTGGGTCATGGTGAGCGCGCCTTGGGCTAGAACGGCGTAGTCCTCAGCAACCTCCACCAGCAGATAATCATCTAGTCCAAGCCGCATCCAGGCGGCCACGGTGGTGATCAACTGATGAACGTAACCCACGAGACTTGCGATGGCCTGTCGGCCACGCTGCTCGGCTGGCACGCTCAGTTTGTCGTCGTCCAAACCGCACCTTTACACTTGAGGCCAATGCCGCCAGCCGCGCCGTGCGGCGCCCTTAACCGGTCTCGTCATCGTCGTGCTTCGAAAGGCGGCCAGTAATGACGTTTAGTCTGCGCGCCGCTTTCTCCATCATAGGTCGTGTCTAGCGCGTTCGTGCTCGAACGATCAATGATAGCGCAGCTTGGGCAAACAACCTTTTGGGGTTACTCGCGTCTGCGGCGGGGGTCAGCCGTTGCGCCGCAGGGATCGCATTCGATCATTCCTATTCGCGCCAGCTCGGGTGGGACAACTAAGTCCGCGTTACGGTGTTATCTCCCGATGGCTGCGGGAAACCTCAGTGGTAGTTCTGAGTCTCAACATTCTTTCTATAGGTACAGCTAACTGGTGTTGGGTTTGGGGGTGGGTTTAGGACGGAACTCCTAAAGGCGCCGAAGCGCCCTTAGGAGTTCCGACCCTAATCGATCAGACAGCTCACCGGAGCCGGGCCCGTCGTTTCGGGTGCCCGAACTCCCGATGCGGGTTCGAGCTTAGTGCCTACTTTCGACGATGCATCTCGTCGGCGGCCGCGCTTGCACCTTTCGGACTACGCGTGAGATTTGGCCGCTCCCCCAGTATCTCAATTACAGCCGCACCCTGTCGTTAACCGGCGATGCGACCGCCTCTAATTTTGTACCTTGGTTCAATAGTTCGACGTGCTTGACCTGCAACCGGCCAAAATAAAGGCTTCCAGATCGGCGATACGGTAGCGAACCGCTCTGCCGAGCTTGACGAAACCTGGACCCGAGCCGGTCAGACGCGCCTTGTTCAAAAAGCTCACGCTGACTCCGAGGCGATCAGCCGCTTGTCGAACCGTGACAAGGTTGGCCGAGATTGACAATTTCATCTCCATATTCGCTCACCAAAAGCGGCAATGACGGTAGAATACACAGCGCGATTCCCAGGACAACGCCGGCCATCACGGAGCAAACCAGATGTATCAGCACAGTGATAATTCCTTCGGCATTGGCATGTAACCATGCTGATACTTCAAAAATTCAAGTTGTTGCTTTTGTTGAATTTCCTAAAATGATATCACAAGGCTGTGATTGCCCAATCTCAACGGGGCGAGGCGGAAGCGGGCAAAAGTCAGGTAACCAGCCGCTAAATTCGGCCTTCACCAGGAAAAACGATCCGGATGAAGGAGAGCCAATGCGCGCCTGCGCGCGCCTCCGCGCGTGGGCGCACGCGCGAGAGCGCGCGCGACGCGCCAGTCTAGGCGGGCGGCTTGATCGCTTCCGATTCCGAGCACATGACCAGCCGAAGAACCAAAGCCATCATCAATCTGGAGGCGCTCCGATATGAGTCGAAGCCCTCATGCCGATGGATGTCCGCAAACGCTTCGAGCGCCCTGTAAGCCGGCCCATCGCCCGCGACCACCGCGCTTTCTATTGCGACCAGATCCAGTTCGAGACGCCGAACGCCTTCACTACGCAGAGCTGTGAACGCCTCTAACGCGTCGGCCCAATAGCGCTGCTCACACCAACGCTGGGGTCTCGGCTCCGCCTCGCCGTCACCTGGGCCCGCCCTGCGCGCCGTCATCGTGACTGGACTTCTGTCAGCACGGCGTGATCGCCCCATTGCTGAAAGGCCACATCAAACGACCAAGTCTGATCGTCACCAAGGTTGGTGACGTTCGAGTATGACGACTGCCGAACAGAGTTCTCGTACATGATGTTGAAGTTCACTTCGAGGTAGCCCAACGCCCGCCCGCATCGGTTCCAGGCAAGGCCGTGCACGGAATTCGGCGAGAACGTATAGGTGATCCAGACACAGCCAGACCGATCATTCACCTCTTCACCGTATGAGCCCTGGCGCCCCTGCCCAGCGGGCTTGGCGTCCGCGACGGAAATGCCCCCCATCAACGGGGCTTGAGGGCCGGTTGCATCCGATGCCGGCGCAGACGGCGAGCCGCGCGAAATTGAAATCGCTATAGCCACCAGCGCGCCCACTATAGCCACGCCAACGATGCCTGACCTCGCGCTCGGCATGCTGCTCCCCTTCAAGCTTTGTTGACGACGCTACTTATCGTCATCAAACCGCTACGCATAGTCTGTAGATGTAAAGTCATCACGGCCGGACCTTCCGGTCATGAGCCACGCTGCCGCGCAGAGCCTTCGCAAAGTGTTTGGGGATCGCGTGCGCGAGGCTCGCGCAGTCGCACGTCTCAGCCAGGAAGCGCTTGCGGATCTGTCAGGCCTGCATCGCACCTACATCGGCTCGATCGAGCGCGCGGAGCGCAACGTCTCCATCGACAATATCGAACGGATCGCTGCGGCATTCGGCAAACCGGCCTGGCTGCTACTGTCGCCTAAGCCGCTAGAAGGCTAGGGCCGCTCGCCCAAGCCGATGGCGGGTCCAGTCATCCCCGTAGCGCCACGACGTTCTCACCATGCCCAAGCCCGGTGGTCAGGGCGTCGACGTGCGCGCCCCAGGCCGTGATCGCCGCGAGACGCTCGGCGCGATACTCGTGGCGCTGATACACACCGACAAGGCCACTCTGAGTACCTGATATGTGGTTGAGCACCCGCTCGACGATGTGTGGTGCGCAGCCCAGCGCCGCCATGCCGGTGGCGGCCGTGCGTCGCAGATCGTGCAGGCGCCAGGCCGGTACCGCGGGATCGCCATTCCCCGACGCGTGGGCCGCGATCAGCGCGTCCAGTTTCCGCTTGGTCGCCGAGAAGCCGCGGACGGCCCCCTCGCCTCTCGCGGGGAACACGTTAGGTCCCGACCGAGGCATGGCCTTGATCAGTTCGAGCGCCCTGGGGCTGAGATCGATCTCATGGGCCTTGCCGTTCTTGCTGCGCTCCTTGGAGGAGGTCAGGGGTTCGATTCCCCTCGGCTCCACCAAGGCTCACTGAAAACAATCATTTAACCGGCGCGCACCCAGCATATGCGCTCGCTGGAAGGCGCCGATGAGCGCTGGATGGGCCGGTCCTGCGCACCGTGCATCGTGAGCCGACATCGGAAACCGCCGATCTCGGGAGCGTAATCCGGCGCGCTTATTGGGCGCCATGACGACGAAATATTCGTCGGCGCGGAAAGCCGACGCCGGACATCACCCGGCCGCCGAGCGGCAATTCTTGTCGATGAACTGCTGGTGTCCAGGCAGGCCGTTCACCCGGTCCTGGATGCTGGTGCGGACCTTGGCCAGCCGCAGCTTCAGTTCGTCCTCGGACAGCAGGTCGGCCACCGGGTGGTGATCCACCGGCGTCAGGCCCTGGCCCACCAGCACCGCGAACCAGCTTTGCTCCTTGAACAGCTCATGGTGCACGACCATCGCCTCGCCGCGCGTGCGGAAGATCTCCAGCCGCGTCGCCAGGCTGTCGGGGATGCTCATCGATTTGCAGTAGCGCCAGAAGGGCGTGTCCTCGCGCTCGGTGATCTTGTAGTGGGCGATCAGGAAGTCACGGATATTGACGTAGTCGGCTTCCATCTCCGCGTTGTAGCGGTCGGTGATCAACGGGTTGAAACCGCCCTTGGGAAACATCGCCAGCAGCTTGGAGATGCCCACCTGCACCAGGTGGATGCTGGTGCTTTCCAGGGGCTCCATGAAGCCGCTCGCCAGGCCCAGGGCGACGCAGTTGCCGATCCACGACTTGCGACGGCGGCCAGTGACGAAACGCAGGATGCGCGGCTCGGCCAGGGGCGCGCCGTCCAGCCGGGTCATCAGCAACCGGGCGGCCTCGTCCTCGCTGATGAACTGATCGCAGAACACGTAGCCGTTGCCGGTGCGGTGCTGCAGCGGGATGCGCCACTGCCAGCCCGCTTCGCGGGCGGTGGCGCGGGTGTAGGGGACGGGGTCCTCGACCTTGGCGCAGGGCACGGCGGCGGCGCGGTTGACCGGCAGCCAGTGACTCCAGTCCTCGTAGCCGGCCTTCAGCGTTTCCTCGATCAGCAACCCCCGGAAGCCCGAGCAGTCGATGAACAGGTCGCCGCGGATCGTCTGGCCATCCTTCAGGAGCAGGCTCTCGATCAGGCCGCTCTGGCCGTTTCGCTCGACCTTGACGACCTGCCCTTCGGTCCGGCGGGCTCCGCGCTTCTCGGCGTAGCGGCGCAGATAGGCGGCATAGAGGCTGGCGTCGAACTGGAAGGCGTAGTTGATGTTGGGCAGGCCCGTGGGGCGGCCGTCGCCGGTGCGCCCGAACTTTCCCTGGCGGGCGGCCTCGGTCTCGGCGTTGAAGCGGCCATGGTCGGTTCCACCGCCCGCCTGCATCCAGCGCAGCCAATAGTGGTTGAAGTTGATCCCGTCCATGTCCACGCCGAACTGGCCGAACGGGTGGAAGTAGCTGTGGCCCTCGCGGCGCCAGCCGGCGAACTCGATGCCCAGCTTGAACGTGGCGTTGGTCTCGCGGACAAATTCGTTTTCGTCGATGCCGAGCACGCTGTTGAACATCGTGATCATCGGGATCGTGGCCTCGCCGACCCCCACCGTCCCGATCAGCTCGGATTCGACCAGGGTGATCGTATAGGCCTGGGTTCCCATCACCTTGGACAGGGCGGCCGCGGCCATCCAGCCCGCCGTGCCGCCGCCGACGATGACGATGTCTCGAATACGTGCGGGGGGCGTCGGGAGGCTAGGCATCGGGCGACCTTCAGAACGAGGCGGATGAGGGCGGGGGCGCGAACAGTTCCAGCTGGGCCTCGATGGACGGCATCTCGCGCACCTCACCGGCGATGAAGCCCAGCATGCGCTGGAAGCTCTGGATCTGCTCCTCCCTCGGCATGGCGTCGGCCTGGGGGTCGTGGCCTCGGGGGATCAGGCCATGGCCGATCAGGATCGAGATCCAGTTCTCCTCCTGGAACGTCTCGTCCTCGTAGAGCGCCACCGCGCCCCGGGCGGCGAACAGGTCCAGCTTGTAGGCCAGGCCCGGCGGCGGCTCGGCGGCCCGCGCCCCGTCCCAGAACGATTCGTCGAGGCGCTGGTTGAGCCGGTAATGGGCGATCTGGAAGTCGCGCAGGTTCCGGGCGTGGGACAGCACGGCTTCGTTATAGGGTTGGGCCTCGAGCAGGTTGTCGGCGTCCACCGGGAAAAGGGTGATCAGGTGCGAGATCCCCAGGTGGATCATGTGCAGCGGCGCGGCGTCCAGCGGCTCCAGACACGTGGCGGCCTCTCCGATGGCGACGCAGTTGCCGGTCCAGGGCGCGGCCCGGCAGCCGACGGCGAGCGGGCTGACCACCGCGTCGCCCAGCGCCATGCCGGCCAGCACCGAGGCGGTCCGCGCCATCTCCTCGTCGGAGATCCGCCGCGAGTCGTAGGCCGCGACAACCGGCGTGCGGTCCTGCAGCGGGAACATCCCCATCCAGCCGGCGCCGAAGGCCGAGATCCGGCTCATCGCCGGCAGCGGCTTCAGGCGCGGGCCCGAGGCGGCCAGGATCCGGTCGCAGGGAAACCAGGAGGACCAGGACTCGAACGGGACCTCCAGCGCCCGGCCGGCCAGCACCGCGTCGGGGCCCGAGGCGTCGACGAACAGGTCCGCGGCGATGCTTGCTCCACCGTTCAGGGTGACCGAAGCGACGCCGGTGGGCGTGCGCGCCACGCGATCCAGCGTTCCGGCCACGCGCTGCGCCCCGGCCGCCATCGCCTTTTGGCGCAGCAGCCGGACATAGGACTGCGCGTCCAGGTGATAGCCATTGCGCGCCTTGGAGAAGCTGTCGGTGGCGTCGTTGTGGACGATGAACCGGCCGTGCTTGGCGGCCGCCGCGCCCAGCGAGAAGTCCTCCAGCGCCACGTTCAACCCTTCGGCGCGGGCTTTCAGCCAGTGGTGAAGGAAAGGAACCTGGCGCAGGGCCGCGCCCTGGCTGTCATAGGCGTGGACGAACGGCGGGCGCGAACGCGACCAGTTGGCGAATTGCTGGCCCAGGGCGTAGACGCCCGAACAGGCGGCCAGCACCTCGGACTCGTCGAGGCCCAGCAGCCGGTGCAGCCCCTCCAGGGCCGGCAGGGCGATCACCGCGTCGACGGCCCGCAGGGCGGAGGGCAGTTCGACGACCGTGACGCTGACGCCCTGGCGGCCGAAGGCGCGCTGCAGGGCCAGGGCGGTCAACCAGGCGGGGACGTCGCGGCCGACCACGGCGACGCTGCGGATCGGCCGGCTCACGACGCGACGCCTTCCCGCAGGCGGACCGCGGCGGGCGAGGCGCAATAGTCGTCCACGAAGGCGGCATGATCGCTCATGCTCCGGGCGGCCAGCGCGACGCTGTCGCGCAGCGCGTCCATTTCGGCGACGATCCGCTCATAGGGCAGGTTGTCGACCAGCGGGTCGTAATGGGCCGGGCGCAAGCCCTGGCCGACAAACACCGACAGCCAGCTGGGCGGGGCGAACAGCCCCTGGCCGTACTTGTGGATGTGGCCCCGGTGCTGGAACAACCTCATCCGCCGGCGCAGCGATTCCGGTACGTCCATCTCGCGGCAATAGGTCCAGAGGGGCGCGTCGTCGCGGATATTGGCGTGGTAGTGCAGGATCAGGAAGTCGCGCACCCGCTCGTATTCCACGTCGACCAGCCGGTTGAACTCCTCGACCAGCGCCGGGTCGATGGTCCTGGCGGGCATCAGCTTGAGCAGGTTGGTGATGGCGATCTGGATCAGGTAGATGCTGGTGCTCTCCAGCGGCTCCAGGAAGCCGCTGGCCAGGCCCACGGCGACGCAGTTGCGATGCCAGGACTTCTCCCGCCGGCCGGCCTGGAAGCGCAGCGGCCGTGGATCGTCCAGCGCCGCCCCGTCCAGGTTGGCGAGCAAGGTCGCCGCCGCCTCGTCGTCGCTGATGAAGCGGCTGGAATAGACGTAGCCGTTGCCGGTGCGATGCTGCAGCGGGATGCGCCATTGCCAGCCGGCCTCGCGGGCGGTGGAGCGGGTGTAGGGCGTCAGCGGGCCGGTGCGCTCGCAGGGCACGGCCAGGGCCCGGTCGCAGGGCAGCCACGGCGTCCAGTCCTCGTAGCCCACCTCCAGCGCCTTGCCCATCAGCAGCGACCGGAAGCCCGAGCAGTCGATGAACAGGTCGCCCTCGATCACCTCGCCCGAGTTCAGGGTGATCGCGGCGATATGGCCGTCCTGGGCGCGCAGGGTGACGTCCACGACCTTGCCTTCGGTGCGGCGCAGGCCCCGGGCTTCCGAGAACTCCCGCAGGAAGCCCGCATAGAGGTTGGCGTCGAAATGATAGGCGTAGGCGAAGGTCGAGTTGATCCCGCCTTCGTCGGTGGTGGGGAAGTCGAAGCGGTTGAGGCGGCTTGCGACGATCGGCAGGCAGAAGTCCTCGATATCGTCGGTGCGGCCGCCTTGGCGGGCCTTGGTCCAGTACTGGTAGAACGGCACGCCGCCCATCGGCTTGCCGTGCACGCCGAAGGGATGGATGTAGGACGAGCCCTTGAAGCCCCAGTCCACGAACTCGATGCCGAGTTTGAACGTGGCGTTGGTCTTGCGCATGAAGTCGGCTTCGATGACGCCGATATATTCGTTGAATTCCTTGATCTGCGGCAGGGTGGCTTCGCCCACGCCGACGATGCCGATCTCGTCGGACTCCACCAGCCGGACCTCGCAGACGCCAGGGCGGACCGCGCCGACCAGGGCCGCCGCGCACATCCAGCCGGCCGTCCCGCCACCGACGATCACCACCCTCAGAGGTGCTGGCATCAAGAAAACTCCGATCCTCGCCGCCGCTCGGACGCCGGAGGATTCCGATTCTAGAATCCGCCGACCGACGCAGGCGGATGATCGAGCGCGCGATCGGCATTGTCAAAAAATCGGGGCGCCGGTTCCGACGCCCCGAGGGGAGGGAATGCGCCGCGATCGCTCGCGGCGCACCCAGTGCCAAGGCTAGTATTTCAGGCGCACGCCCATCTGGATGCGGCGGTCGTTCTTGAACCAGGCGTTGGGCGTGAGCTTCCCGCCCTTGTCGTAGTCGGTGACCTGCTGACGAAGCACCGTCTCGGTGGCCAGCAGGTTGCTGCCCTGGAGGCTGATCTCGGCGTTGTCGTTCACCTTGTAGCGGATCGAGGCGTCCAGGAAGCCGGCCGCGTCCTGCCAGACCGGGAAGGCCACGCAGCAGTCCACCGCCGTCACCAGGTACTTGGAGCGCCAGTTGTAGGCGGCGCGCGCCGCCCACGGACCCTTCTCGTACATCAGGACCACGTTGTAGGCGTGCTCCGACAGGCCTTCCAGCGAATCGACCTTGATGCTGTCGGCGACCGCCTGCAGCCCCCCGCCGCCGGTCCCACCACCGCCGTCGTTGGAGACGGGGGTGATGTTGGTGTTCACGATGCCCTTGTTCTTCACGTAGGTGTAGTTGGCCTGAACCCCCAGGCCGTTGAACGGCGCGGGCAGGAAGTCGAAATAGCGCTGGTAGGCCACTTCGACGCCCTGGATCTTGGCGCCCTTGCCGTTGACCGGCTCGTTCACCTCGACGGTGCGGGTCACGCCATTGCTGGTGAAGGTCTCGTTGAACGTCCCGAATTGAATGTAGTCGTGGAACTGCTTGTGGAAGACGGCGACCGACAACGAGCCGACGTCGGCGAAGTAGTGCTCCAGCGACAGATCATACTGATCGGCCGTGATCGGCTTCAGGCGCGGATTCTGCGAGCTGGCCGTGTAGCGCGGCGCAACCCCGGTGATGACGCCCGCCGAATTACGCTGCCAACGCGGATCGCTGGGATTGTCGACGCTGGGCAGGTTGATGCTGATCGACCGGTAGTTCTTCAGGTTGCCCATGTCGGGGCGGGCCATCGAACGCGACGCGGCGAAGCGCAGCAGCCATTTGTCGTTGATGTCGAACTTGAAGTTGAAGCTCGGCAACCAGTTTTCGTGCTTGGTCGAGATCGTGCTCGGGGTCGTGGCTCCCGAGTTGAACGCCCGATCCTCGGCCGAAATATAGCAGCCGATGGTCTGGGTGATCTCGGGGGTCGGCTGTCCGGGCTGGGGCGCGCCCCGCGGTTCGCAGACCAGCTGGCTGGCGTTCAGGGTCACGGGGAAGGCCGTCGATCCCTTGCTTTCCACCGTCGTCTCGACATAGCGGACGCCGAGGTTGCCCGAATAGGTGTGGCCAAACAGCGTGCCGGCGCGGCCGCCGAACTTCAGCATGGCGTAGGCGGCCTTGCTCTCCTCGGAGACGTTGAGGATTTCGGACGGCAGGAAGCAGTTGGTCTCCGCCGAGCGACGGCCCTTGCCCGAGCACAGCGCGTTCCAGTCGCCCACGCCGGTCGAGGCCGAACCCAGCGCCTGCTGCATGCCGGCGTGGTCCTTCAGCTTGTCCATGTTGAAGAACACGAACTCCTGGGGCGTCAGCAGGCCGCCGCCGAAGAAGTCGTTGCTGAACCGGCGGGTGTCGCTGAGGCCGCGCTGATAGCCGGTGAAGGTGCCGCCCGCGCCGTTCGACGCCGGAGCATAGCTGTCGATGTTGTACCAGGCGGCGTTGTTGCTCCAGGTGTTGGCGATGTTGCCCCAGTTGTAGCTGCCCCAGCGCACGGTCTGGTCGCGGTCGGCGTAGCGCACGCCCACCTTGATCGAATCCAGCCAGTCCGACTCGAACAGGTACTGGGCGTCCAGCCGCGTCGCGAACTCGTCGCCCTCGGACTTCTCGATGTGGTCCTGGACGTAGTTGTAGCGGTAGGCGTTCGGGTTCAGCAGCCCGCCGGGCGCCAGGTTGATGTTGGTGCCGGGCAGCAGGGTCAGCTTGGGGTGGTCGCCGGTGGCGTCCAGGCCGATGTTGGCGAACGATTGCTGGCCCACCCCGATGTCGTAGTTGTCGACGGTGGCCTCGACCTTCTGGACGTCGAAGTTGAAGCGCCACTTTTCAGTGGGGTTCCATTTCAGGTTGAAGCCGAGGTCCTCGGTGATGTTGGTGCCGACATTGTATCGGGTGTCGGTCGTGAAGTCGCCGCCGCGACGGGCCGGCGTACAGCCGTTCCAGCCGTAGCAGGCGTTGACCATCTGCTGGCCCGAACTGTTCTGGGCGACCTGCGCCGATCCGGCGTTGTCCGCGCCCCACCAGCCGATGTCCGAGGTCATCACCCCGCTCTGGAAATTGCCCTGGTCGTCGAACGTGAAGTCCGGGGTGCCGGGCGCCGGCTGGGGAATCAACGTGCTGCCGGGGGTCACGTGGAACGAGGTGGGCAAGGCGAACAGGCTGAACGGGCTGGCCCCGATCACATATTCTTCCCACTCGTTCTTGTACTTGGACCGGTTGTACTGGAGCGTGGCCAGGAACTTGTGGTCATGGTCCTGCCACTGGGCCGCGAAGGCCGCGCCGTTGCGCGTGCGGTCATAGGTATTGTCGCGATAGGCGACGCTGGAGGGAATGTATTTCAGGCCCTTACCCGAATAGATCCCCTCGTCGAAGATGGCGGTCCGACCGTACTGGATGCCTTCGGAATTGGTGATCACCTGGGAATAGGCGTAGTTGGCCATCAGGCCGAACTCGCCGATCTTGGTGTCCCAGCGGTCGCTCCAGATGCCCGAGACGCTCGGCGTGACGCGGTCGGCCAGGTCGCCGTAGGTGGCGTCGACCGACAGGGCGAACAGCCGCCCCTTGGAGTCGAACGGCGTGCGAGTGCGCAGATTGATCGTACCGGCGATGCCGCCCTCGATCAGTTCGGCGGTCTGGTTCTTGTAGGCGTCGACGCCGGCCATCAGCTCGGGCGAGATGTCGCCCCAGCCCAGACCGCGCGACGAGTTGGCCGTGAAGCTGTCGCGACCGTTGAACTCCGACCGCACCTGCGGCAGGCCGCGGACGATGACGCCCGAGGGTTCGGCCGAGAAGTGGGCGGTGTCGGCGGTGGCGGCGAAGCGGTTGACGGTGATGCCGGCCACGCGCTGCAGGGCCTCGGCCACCGACTTGTCCGGGAAGGCGCCGATGTCGCTGGCGGTGATCGAATCGACCACGGTGTCGGCGTCGCGCTTGAGCTGTTGCGCCGATTTCAGCGCCTGGCGGACGCCGGTGACGACCACTTCGGTGACCGTGGTGTCATCCGCGACCGTGGCCTGGGCTTCCTGGCCCGGCGCGGCAGCTTGGGCGAAGGCGACCGTCGGCGCCAGGCCGAAGGTGACCGCTCCCAACGCCAGGGCGGACGCGCCGTAGCGCATCGCCTGTCGCGCGGACGCGCGCTTGAAACTTGTTTTCTTCATTCCCTCTCTCCTCCCACAGAGACCTTTTTCAATGCTAGGCCGCGGCCGTTCTTCATCGCGACCTATGGTGGTCGCTTTTCGATCTGAAAGGGCTGGCGTCGCGATGGCCGACGAAGTCGGATCGATCCGTTGTTCCCGCCCCAGAATCACGCGTTTGCCCGCGCGATTTTCGATAACCCCTCAAGCCCGCCGTTCGGACAGCGCTGTCTCAACACGCTTACCTACGTACGCTGTCCCGACAGCTACGTTACGACATCGTAATGGAAGCGCAATGGAAATTAAATAAAACAAATTGTGGAAAGCGTTGTCAGGTCCTGAAAGGCCAGCCCCGCCGGATGGTCTGCGTCCTTTGGCCGCGCTATCGTCGGCGCGTTCAACCCAGAAACTGAAGTCCTGATGACCATTCCCACGCAGATCCCCGAATTGGACAACGTCACGCCGGAGCGCTTCCGGGACGAGGTCGTGCCGGCCGCGCGGCCGGTGATCATGCGCGGTCTGGTGGGCGACTGGCCGGTGGTGGCCGCCGGGCGGACCTCGCCCGCGGCGATCTGCGACTACCTGCGGCGGTTCGACCAGGGCCAACAGATCAAGACCGTCTCGGGGCCGCCCCGGATCAATGGCCGGTTCTTCTATAACGACGACCTGAGCGGCTTCAATTTTCAGCAGCAACCGGCGCGGGTATCGACCGTGCTGGACTTCCTGCTGGACCATCTGGGCGACGAACGCCCGCCGGCCCTTGCCGCCCAGTCGATCACCTCGCGCGACAACCTGCCCGGGTTCTCGGCCGAGAACCGTCTGGGGCTCGTGGCCGACACGGTCGATCCGCGGCTGTGGATCGGCAACGCCGTCACCGTCGCGACCCACTACGATCCGGCCGAGAACATCGCTTGCGTGGCGGCGGGCCGGCGGGAGTTCACGCTGTTTCCGCCGGACCAGATCAGCAACCTCTATGTCGGCCCCATGGAGATGACGCCCGCCGGGGCGACCATCAGCCTGGTGGCGCTGGACGAGACCGACCCCGAACTCCACCCGCGGTTCGCCGCCGCCCGCGCCGCGTCCATGACCGCCGAGCTCGAGCCCGGCGACGCGATCTACATCCCCTATCTCTGGTGGCACCACGTCCGTTCGCTGGAGCCGATCAATGTGCTGGTCAACTATTGGTGGACGCCGCCCTCGGCGGTCTATGGCGCGCCGCGCGACGCGATGATGCACGCGATTCTGGCGATCAAGGCGCTCCCGCCCGCCCATCGCCAGGCGTGGCAGGCGGTCTTCTCCCACTATGTCTTCCAGGCTCAGGGCGACCCGGGCGAGCATCTGCCGCCCAAGAGCCGAGGGGTGCTTGGTCCGATCGGTCCGGAGCAGGCGCGCAGTCTCCGCACAAGCCTCGCTCGGGCGCTCTCGCGTCCCTAGAAGGCGCTCTCATCCGCCCGGCGGCCGCTTGGCGTCCCCGAATGGACGCCGCCAGCGGACCTGGCCTGCGCCGGTCCTGAAACCGCCACCAGGGACCTTTCCGACAGCCGCCGATCGCCCGTCCGCCCGCTTTTCACGCGGGGCGCGTCCGATGGCGTCCGACGCCCCCGCGGGTCTGGACAAGGCCGGGGCGGCGCCCGACGGTCCGGTCCTGGATCGGGAGGGCGCGTCTTGCGGATCGGAAACCTGCTTTTGCTGTCGGCCGCCTGCGCAGCGCTCTGCGCGCCCGCCCTGGCCGCCGCGCCCGCGGCGGACCTCGCCCGCCAGCGCGCCACGGCGGCGCGGGTCCAGATCGTCCGCGACGACTGGGGGATCGCCCACGTGCACGGCAAGAGCGACGCCGACGCGGTGTTCGGCATGGTCTACGCCCAGGCCGAGGACGACTTCAACCGGATCGAGGCCAACTACCTGACCGCCCTGGGGCGCACCGCCGAGGCGGAGGGCGAGGCGGCGATCTGGCAGGACCTGCGGATGAAGCTGTTCGTCGACCCCGTCGACCTCCAGGCCCGCTACGCCAAGAGCCCCGCCTGGCTGAAGGCCCTGATGGACGCCTGGGCCGACGGGCTGAACTACTACCTGGCCACCCATCCCGGCGTGAAGCCGAAGGTCCTCACGCGGTTCGAGCCGTGGATGGCCCTGAGCTTCACCGAGGGCAGCATCGGCGGCGACGTCGAGCGGATCTCGCTGGGCGAGCTGGAGGCCTTCTACGGCAAGCCGCAGCTGCAGGCCTCCGCCGAGGTCCGGGCTCAGGAGTTCGCCCAGGCCGTGGAATTTCACGAACCCACCGGCTCCAACGGCTTCGCCATCGCCCCGTCCAACACCCAGGACGGCCACGCCCTGCTGCTGATCAACCCGCACACCTCGTTCTTCTTCCGCTCCGAGCTGCAGATGACCAGCGACGCGGGGCTGAACGCCTATGGCGCGGCGACCTGGGGGCAGTTCTTCGTCTACCAGGGCTTCAACGCCCACGCCGGCTGGATGCACACCTCCAGCACGGTCGACGTGGTCGACGAGTTCGCCGAAACCATCGTCCGCAAGGACGGCAAGCTGTTCTACCGATACGGAGCCGAGGCGCGGCCGGTGACGACCTCGACCGTCGAGATCGCCTACAAGGCGGCCGATGGATCCCTGGCCCGCAGGACCTTCACCACCTACCGCACCCACCACGGCCCGATCGTCCGGGCGGCGGACGGCAAGTGGATCGCCTTCGCCATGATGTACCGGCCGGTCGAGGCGCTGGAGCAGTCGTTCCTGCGCACCAAGGCGACCGACTACGACAGCTTCCTGAAGGTCGCCGAGCTGAAGGCCAATTCCTCGAACAACACCCTGTTCGCCGACGACAAGGGCGAGGTGGCCTATCTGCATCCGCAGTTCATCCCGCGCCGCGACGACCGGTTCGACTACACCCGGCCGGTGGATGGCTCGGACCCGGCCACCGACTGGAAGGGCCTGCACGCCCTGTCCGAAGCGCCCCACCTGAAGAACCCGCCCAACGGCTGGCTGATGAACACCAACAACTGGCCCTATTCTGCGGCCGGGCCCTACAGCCCCAAGCAGGCCGACTTCCCGCGCTACATGGACAGCGTCGGCGAGACGCCGCGCGGGGTCCACGCCACCCGCGTGCTGAGCGCCCGCAAGGACTTCACCCTGCCGACCCTGATCGAGGCGGCCTACGATCCCTACCTGACCGCCTTCGCCGACCTGATCCCGACGCTCTCGAAAGCCTATGACGCCACGCCCGACGGCGACCCGGTCAAGGCGCGGCTGGGCGCCCAGATGGCGGCGCTGAAGGCCTGGGACCTGAAGTGGTCGGAGACCTCCACCGAGACCTCGCTGGCGGTGTTCTGGGGCGAGGCCCTGTGGGCCAGGTCGGCCGCCGAGGCCAGGAAGCAGGGCGTGTCGGTCTACAGGTACATGGCCGAGACCACGACGCCGGCCCAGAAGCTGGCGGCCCTGGCCGAGGCGTCGGACCGGCTCGCCGCCGACTTCGGCGACTGGCGCACGCCCTGGGGCCGGATCAACCGCTTCCAGCGCAACGACGGCGCCATCGTCCAGACCTTCGATGACCGAAAACCCTCGATCCCCGTGCCCTTCACCTCGGGCCAGTGGGGCTCGCTGGCCTCGTTCGGGGCCAAGCGCTATCCGGGCACCAAGCAGTACTATGGGACCGGCGGCAACAGCTTCGTGGCCGTGGTCGAGTTCGGGCCGAGGGTGAAGGCCCTGGCCGTATCGGCCGGCGGCGAGAGCGGCGACCCGGCGTCGAGGCACTTCGCCGACCAGGCCCCGCGCTACGCCAGGGGCGACCTGCGGCCGGTCTATTTCTATCCCGACCAGCTGGCGGGCCATGTCGAGCGAACCTATCGGCCGGGCGAAGCCAGGTGACCCCCGGCTTGAGCCCGCCGCGGTCACCGCCCATGTTCGGCCTTGGGGGAGGCGCCGCATGAAGCTTGTCCACGGGATCCGCGCCGCGATGGTCGCCGGCCTCGCGCTGGCCCTGGGCGCGTGCGCGCTGTTCGCCCCGCCCTACGACGCCACCCTCGACCAGAAGACCACCGCCGCCTACGAGAGCGTGGCCAAGCTGGCCGCCCAGGCCGAGATGGGCCTCTACCAGGACAAGGCGACCTATGCCGGCGCGGTCGACACCTACGCCACCATCCATGGCGCCCTGGCGGTGGCGGCCGTGCGCGCCGCCTCGGCGCCGACGGCCGGCAAGCGGGCGGAGACGGCGCGGGACGCCACCGTCGGCTTCGTCAAGGGCTGCAGCGCCCAGGTCGCCGGCCTGGCGACGCTGCACAGGACCTACGGCCTGGTTCCCGGAACCGGGGCCACCACCGCCATGATGGTCAGCTGCGACCAGGCGGCCAAGGCCGTCGGCGGCATGAAGAACTGAGGGGACTGTCGCCATGGTCGACTTCGCGAGCCTGGACATCGACACCGTGGACGAACTGGTCTCGGCCCTGGAGGACGAGCTGGGCGGGGTGTCCACCCGGTGGTGGAACGCCAACAAGTCGGTGGTGGCCGGCTACCTGCGAAGCCTGGCCGAGGCGACCATGCAGACGCGCGTCGCCCTGGCCAACCACCAGATCCCGGCCGAGGCCGCCGACATGATCATGCGCAACCAGCAGCTGGCCTTCAACCAGACCCTGCAGTTCACCAGGTTCATGACCCTGGTGCTGGCCCAGCAACTGCTGGACGCGACGTTCAAGCTGATCGGCTGGGTGATCTACAACAAGACGGGCGTGAACCTGGCGCCGAGCCTGGTGCAGCCGGGGACGACGGCCTGACGGGCGTTTCAGGCCGCGCGCATGGGCGCCGGACGTCAGGCTCCGGTCGCGTCCACGACGATGGCGACCGTCTTGCCGCGGGACAGGGGCTCCCATCCCGCCGCGATGGCCGAGGTGATGGCGTTGGCCACCAGCCCGGGCGCGATCTGCGAGGGCTTCAGCAGCGGCGCGCCGTACCGGGGGTGCGGGCCCGGCGGAAACTCCACCACCGCTTCGCGCTGGCCCTCCGCGTGACGCACGGCGATGGCCATGCCATGCAACACCGGGGCGTCGCTGGACCAGCCGGGCTGGCGGTGGAGCCGCCAGACGTACGGCTCGCCGTCGACCTCGATCTCGAATTCAGGGCTCTGCTTGGTTCGCGCCATGTCAGGGTGTTAGCCCGGCGCGCGCGTCCAAGCCACCCCCTTGCGCTCGCCCGTCGGCCGTCGCCGCCGGCACGACTGCACCGAAGTCCGTGTTTTTTTGCCGCTCCCTGCGATGCGGACATCACCCGCCAACAAAAAAGCCCCGCCGTCGCCGGCGGGGCTTTTCCGTCTCGGAAACCCTAGACGTTGCGCCGGTCGCGCTTGGCCAGGACGCGCAGGCGCAGGGCGTTGAGCTTGATGAAGCCGCCGGCGTCGCGGTGGTCGTAGGCCACCTTGCCCTCCTCGAAGGTGACCAGGTCCTGGTCGTAGAGGCTGTAGGGGCTGGTGCGGCCGATGACGGCGACATTGCCCTTGTAGAGCTTGACCCGCACCTGGCCGGTGACCTTGGCCTGGCTGTAGTCGATGGCGGCCTGCAGCATCTCGCGCTCGGGGGCGAACCAGAAGCCGTTATAGACGAGCGATGCGTATTTCGGCATCAGCTCGTCCTTCAGGTGCATGGCCCCGCGGTCGAGCGTGATCGACTCGATGCCGCGGTGGGCGGCCAGCAGGATCGTGCCGCCCGGGGTCTCGTAGACGCCGCGCGACTTCATGCCGACGAAGCGGTTCTCGACCAGGTCCAGGCGCCCGATGCCGTTGTCGCGGCCCAGCTCGTTCAGCTTGGTCAGCAGGGTGGCCGGGCTCATCGCCACGCCATCGATGGCGACGGGGTCGCCCCTCTCGAAGTCGATGGTGATGATCGTCGGCTTGTCGGGGGCGTCCTCCGGCGCGATCGTGCGCATGTGGACGAACTCGGGGGCCTCGACCGCCGGGTCCTCCAGGACCTTCCCTTCCGACGAGCTGTGCAGCAGGTTGGCGTCGACGCTGAACGGCGCCTCGCCGCGCTTGTCCTTGGCGATCTGGATCTGGTGCTTCTCGGCGAAGTCCAGCAGGGCCTCGCGGGACTTGAAGTCCCATTCGCGCCACGGGGCGATCACGTGGATGTCGGGCTCCAGGCCGTAATAGCCCAGCTCGAAGCGGACCTGGTCGTCGCCCTTGCCGGTCGCGCCGTGGCTGACCGCGTCGGCGCCGGTCTTGCGGGCGATCTCAATCTGCTTCTTGGCGATCAGCGGACGGGCGATCGAGGTGCCCAGCAGGTACTGGCCCTCATAGACCGTGTTGGCCCGGAACATCGGGAACACGAAGTCGCGGACGAACTCCTCGCGCACGTCCTCGATGAAGATGTTCTCCGGCTTGACCCCGGCGGCCAAGGCCTTGGCCCGCGCCGGCTCGATCTCCTCGCCCTGGCCCAGGTCGGCGGTGAAGGTGACGACCTCCGCCCCGTATTCGGTCTGCAGCCACTTGAGGATGATCGAGGTGTCGAGGCCGCCCGAATAGGCGAGCACGACCTTCTTCACGGGCTTGCCAGCCATGAGGGGGTCCTTCCGAGAAACACAAAGTCGCAGCGTGTTTCTCCGTCGGAGAAACACAAGGTCGCGGGGCGTTTAGCGCGGTTTCGCGACGATTGAAACGGCGCCGCGCGATCGGGGCGGAGTCAGAGCTTGATCTGGCCTTCGGCGGCCAGCTGGTTGAGGGCGCGGCGCACCTGGGCCAGGTGGACCACCGCGAAGATCGCCGCCACGATGGCGCGCACGCACAGCAGGATGATCCCGACGTCCAGGCTGGTCGGCCGGCGGCTCTCGACCAGCAGCCACAGGCTGAGCAGGAAGGCGAAGGTCGGCAGCGAGGCCAGGGCCACGGCGCGCGGCGCGCGCCACACGGTCTTGCCCGACGGCGCCCACAGCATCGGCACCAGCACGTCCTTGACCTTGCCCCAGGCCATGCGCGAGGCGCCGCCCATGATCGACAGGGCCAGCAGC
>Ga0209758_1000963_pt1 | contig 38837 bp, 35 predicted proteins | sample AraplaMF_Col_mMF_FD_184258 | JGI IMG/M metagenome (GOLD analysis project Ga0209758, IMG submission 184258) | Arabidopsis root microbial communities from the University of North Carolina, USA - plate scrape MF_Col_mMF (SPAdes) (version 2) | ecosystem: Host-associated > Plants > Roots > Endosphere... | reverse complement strand
GTGCCGACTGCCCCGGCAATTTGCCAAAAAGTCCCTCGTCAGCCATCATTCTCTCCAGCAGATCAGTCTGCTTAGAGAATCACATTCGCCCGACGCCCGGTACAAAAGATTCACAGCCTCGTAGGGTGGGTAAAGACGCGTAAGCGTCGTGCCCACCATCTTTCCAGGGTTTCGATAGAAGACGTGGGCACGCTTCCGCCGTCGCTCTTCGAGCTATGGCGGACAAGTCGCTTTGCCCGCCCTACGATAGCCGTGCTCTGGCGCGCTCTGCTCCCACAACATCATTGCTTCGTCGCAAGAGCTCCTCGCAATGACGGCTGCGGCGGCTACTTCGCCGCTTCCGCGGCCATGACCGGGCGCACCGGATCGCCTTCACGCAGCAGCGCGCCGGCGCGGGCAACGACGACATCGCCTTCGTTGAGGCCGTCGCGAACCTCGATATTGCCGCCCGACATCAAGCCGACCTCGACACGCTTGGTCTCGACGCGGTTGCGGCGGATCACCTGCACCACGGTGCCGGCGGAGGAATATTGCACTGACGTCAGGGGCACCGCGACGTTGCAGCTCTGCCCGGTCTTGATCAGCGCGCGCCCGCTCGCCTTCAGCAGCAGCCGCTTCTGCGAGGAGATGCCGATATAGACCATGCCCTGCTGGATGTTGGGCTCGATGGTCGGGCCGATGCGGCGCACCTTGCCGTCGATGTCGCCGCTCCCTGCGATCCGCACCGACGCCGGCTGATTGACGGCGAGCTTGCGTATATCGGAGGTCGCCACGAGGCCGACGAGATCGTATTCGCTGCGCGCCACGATCGTGAACAGCGCCTCGCCCTTGGCCGAGGCGAAATTGCCGATCTGGGCGGTCGACGTCGCGATCACGCCCGCCACGGGTGCGGTGACCTGCAGCGTGCCGCCCTCGGGCAGCGCCAGCCGCGCCAGCACCTGGCCGGCGGTGGTGGTGTCGCCGGCTTCCGCCAGCACGTCCGTGACCTTCAGGCCCGGACGCTCGGGCCGCACCGAGGTCTCCTCCCGCGCGATGATCGTGCCGGTGGCCTCGACGATGTCGGAGAAGCAGGATTTTGCGACCTTCAGCACCGTGACCGCCGGCCCCTTGGGCGCCTCGTCATCGGCGGCTCTGGCCGGACATGAACCGAGGACCAGCGCGCCGGCGACGGCTGCGGGACACAGGCTTCGAACAACGGCACGGGGCAAATGACGCATCGGAAATTCCACGGGTTCTATGCCTCCAATCGATAGCAGATGGCAGGGTCGCGGACTACGGCAGCGTTGTCCCCCAAAAGGAGGCCGCGCCGCCGCGGGCCGTCGCAGCAAGTCCTTGATTAGTCGCGGGAATGGAGAACAGGTTCGCTTCTTGCGGGCGGCGCCCCGCGGCCGGCGCTACTCCCAAGGTGCGACTCTGGCGGCCTTCTCACAGGCCAGTGCCGCCTGTATGGGATTGGGATCGGGATAACGCGGTAGTGCCGCCGCACAGCTCATGGTCAAGGTGGGATGCAACGGTTCGTTTGCGAGCAGAATATCGCTCATTTCGAGCGGCTGCTCCATGAAGCGACCGATCCGACGGTCCAGAACACCGTGCGGGGGCTGCTGGCATCGGCGAAGCGGCAATTGGCGCTGCTGAGCTCGGCGGTTTCAGGCGCCGATACGACGCCGTTCGAACAGCGGCGGCGGCAGCACGGGGACGCCGACACGATCCGGCGGCAATTCCAGCCCGAATTCGATGCCTCGCCGCATCCTTATATGCTGCTGGACCCGGGGCCGGGCCTCGTGATCGTCGACATCAACAATGCCTATGCCGCGGCGACCTTGACCGACCGGGCCGAAATCGCCGGCCGGTCGCTGTTCGAGATATTTCCCGACAATCCCGACGATCCGCTCGCCGATGGCGTCAGCAATCTCTACAGCAGCTTGAAGATCGTCGGCGAGACCGGCCGGGCGCACGCCATGGCGGTCCAGCGCTACGACATCAGGGATCCCGGCGGGGTCTTCGTCGAGCGCCATTGGCAGCCGATCAACTCGCCGATCCACGATGCGGCGGGCCGTCTGCTCTACCTGCTGCACCACGTTGAAGACATCACGGTGCAGGTCGCGGCCCGGCCGTAAACGGCCCGTCAGCCGCGGCGCTCGCCCAGCAGCTTGCCGCTGGCCCGGTCGATCAAATGCAGCCGCGTGCAGGCCGGACAGGACACCGATTCATGCGTGCGGTCGGTCGGCTCGTTGGCGAGCCGATGCTGCACGTTCATGCCCGTCTGCGGGCATTTGAAGACGATATGACGGTCCATGGCCGATGATATGACGACAAGGCGCGCTTTCCGAAATTACGGATGTTTACGTAGGTCGGTCGTGGCACCCCTCACGGCGGAGGGTGATCGTATGCACCTGCACGGGAGGTCGTCATGGCGGGACAAGCCCGGCCATGACGATGTGGAACTATCGTGCTCGAAAGTGCAGGGCTCGAAACGATCGCCCTGCTCACGGCAGGGTCACGAACTCCACCCAGTTCGGCTTCTTGCCGGTGGGATAGGATTTCAGCTTGGCCAGCGCGCCGCTGCTCTGGTCGATCGCGTAGACGGTCATGCTGTCGGAGAGCTCGCCGACCGCGGCGAGGTAGCGGCCGGAGGGATCGATGTGGAAGCCACGCGGCTGCTTCTCGGTCGGCACGCTGCCGATCGTCGTCAACTTGCCGCTGCTGGCGTCGACCTTGTAGGCGGTGAGCGTGCTCGTCCTGCGCTCGGAGGCGTAGAGGAAGCGCCCGTCCGGGGTGATGTGGATGTCGGCGGCCCAGGGTTTCTTGTCAGGCTCTTTGCCGGAAAAACCCTCCGGCAGCGCGGTGATGCGCTGGATCTCGTCCCAGACGCCGCTCGTGGCCTCATAGGCGAACGCGGCGACGTCGCCGTTCAGCTCGTGGACGAGATAGACGAACCTGCCATTGGGGTGGAACACGAAGTGCCGCGGCCCTGATTTCTCCGGCACCTTGCGGGCCGGCGGATCGCTCGGCGTCAGCGTGCCGGTCGCGGCATCGAACGCGAAAGCCAGCACCTGATCGGAGCCGAGATTGGTCGCGAACGCGAAGCGGTTGTCGGGCGAGGGCAGGAAAGCGTGCGCGTTCAGCCCGGTCGGGATCACCTGCTTCGGCTCGCCGGCGACGCCGTTTGCAACAAGCGGATTCAACGCGACCTTGTTGCCGCCATAAGAGGCGCTGAACAGGAACTTGCCGCTGCGGTCGACGGCGATATTGGCCATGCTGTCGGCAAGCGGCCCGTTGCCGACAGGGCTGAGCTGGCCCGTTTTGGGATCGATCGCGAAGCTCACGGCGAGGTATGGCTGCGAGCGGACACCGGCAATCAGCACGCGGCGATCGGGCGTGATCGCAAGCGGCGTCGAGGAGCCGGGCTTGTCGACGCCCTTGAAGGCGGCCGTCTGCAGCGGAATCATCTCGCCGCTCTCGGCCATCTTGAACACGCTGATGTCGTTGCTGTCGGCGTTGCCGACATAGGTGTAGGTTTCGGCCATGCCGGCGCGGACTCCAGAAACGAGAGTGAGGGAAGCGAACAGGGTGACGGCGATCGCAGCGCGGGGCGCCGTGGCTGCGCTGCCTCGGGACGGTCTCGACATGGGCTCCTCCTGCAGGCCGCGTCGCAGCCTTGTCCTTTTGCCCAGGAGGATAGCGGGCGGCGCACCGCCGCACCAAATTCGAATTGGGATTGATCGATGCCGAAATCGTATCGGTCGCCAAATTGGCCGGCACCATGCGAACCAAAGCCGCGCCAGCGCATTGAACCCGCATGCCACGTGAAAACGATCTCGAAGGTAAGCCCGACATGGGTGGCAAGCATGGCGGCCAGGCCGGCCTCCCCAAGCCGCCGCCGCGTCCGCGCGACGGCGAGCGCGATGAGGACGTCGTGGCAAAGCGCCACACCGGCCAAACCGATCATGTGTCGCCGCCGACCAAATCTAAATAGTGGCCAACATAGCGCCGGTGGCCGCACCGCACCCCGCCCTGGGAAGAGCAGCCCACGGCTTGTCGCGATCCCGATGCCGCGGACGGCGATCGAAAATGGAGGCTGGCTCGTGTTTTGGATCTATTGGAACACCGCCTGGTCGCTGATCATCAGCGGCATCTGGGTCGCCACCATCGTCAGCCATCCCGACGCCGAGTTCGTCGAAATCCACGCGGCCAAACCGAAGCTCTGAGCCCGCGCTATCCTCAAAGCGCGAGGTCGGCCATTTCCGGGCGGAATCGTCCTCCATGCACGCGCGCGCCACGGCGCAGGCGAAAGACTGCCTGCGATGGGCGTGATGCAATGTCCGTTTTTGGGACGACGGCTTCGATCGTGCCGCCGGCACCGCCGGCTGAAGGCAATTGAAGGGTCCCAGGAACGACTCCTTTAATCTTCGTCCGATAAAGCTGGCCCCACCTGGCGGCCGCATTGTCATACGTCATCCCGCCGGTCGTTCCCGCTGCCGCCTGGTCGATCGCCGCCCATGACCCACACCGCCCCCGACCCGTCGAAGCACGCCGATCGCATCGCCTGGCTCGCGATCGGGTCCACGGCCGGCGTCGTGGTGATCGCGGCGATGCTGGGGTCGTTCCGAATCGAATGGCTTTCGTTCTGGAAACCTGCGCTCGTCGGCGTCCTGCTCGTATCGATGAGCTGGTTCTACACGACCGTCCGAAAGGACGCGGCCCTCGCCGGCGCGTTGATCGCGGCGGCCCAGCTGATTGCATTTGCAGCGGTGGCAGCGCCTCTGTCCTATGTCGCGGCGAGCGCGGCATTGCCATTGTGGGACAATGAGCTCGCCGCACTGGACCGGCGCCTCGGCTTCGACTGGATGTCGTGGCTCGACGCCATGAACGCCGCGCCGCTTCTGCATCGGACGCTGGCGTTTGCCTATGCGAGCTTTGCCTTGCAAGCGACCGCTATCGTTCTCCTCCTGGCCGCCGCGGGGCATGCTCTGCGATTGCGCGTCTTCATGCTGAGCTTCGTGCTGACGACCCTTGTGACGATCGGCGTGTCGACCTTGATGCCGGCGCAGGGCGTCTGGGGTTATCTGCATCTGTCGTCGGTCGATTCTCCGGCGATCGTGCCGGTCACGCGGGATCTGCCTCTTCCCGTATTCTTCGGATTGCGCGACGGTACCCTCCGTCAGCTGGTCGCGGAGGGTGCCGACGGCATCATCAGCTTCCCGAGCCTGCATGCCGCGCTCGGATTGCTGTTCCTGTTGGCGCTGTGGCCGGTGAAGTATGTCGGCGGAATCGCCGCCCTGCTCAATGTTGCGATGATCGCGGCGACGCCGGTGGATGGAAGCCACTATTTCTGCGACGTCATCGCCGGCCTGGCGATCGCGCTCTTGAGCTGGATCGCCGTGCAACGCGCGCTCGCCCGCTTGGCGGGTGAACGCATGCAGCCTGCCGGGCCTGTCGAAGCCGACGCCGTATTCGCCCGCGTTCCGAAATAATCGCGCTCGCTAAAGCATGATCCGGAAAAGTGCGCCGCGGTTTTCCGAAAGGGTCATGCTTGAACAACAACCGGAAGCGCGATGACGATTCATCCTGATCGCAGCGCGCTTTAGGCCGCTGCCGCCTGCGCCGCCAGCAACTGCTTCAGTTTCGCCGCCGGGACCGCCGGGCTGAACAGCCAGCCCTGCATCTGGCTGCAACCGAGCTGGCGCAGCACCTCGCGCTGCGCTTCGGTCTCGACGCCTTCGGCGGTCGTCGCCATGCGGCGGGCGGCGGCCATGTGCACCACGGCCTGCACGATCGGCGAGGAATCCTCGGGTTCGCCGATGTCGCTGATGAAGCTGCGGTCGATCTTGATCTTGTCGAACGGGAAACGGTGCAGATAGCTCAGCGACGAATAGCCGGTGCCGAAATCGTCGAGCGCGATGCGCACGCCGAGCTCGCGCAGCTGTTGCAGGATCGTCAGCGCCTCCTCGTCGTCGCGGATCAGGACCGTCTCGGTGATCTCGAGCTCGAGCCGTCCGGGCGCAAGGCCTGACTCGGCAAGTGCGGCGGCGACCTTGAGCGCCAGCGTCCGCGAGCGGAACTGCACCGGCGAGACGTTGACGGCGATGTGGATCTGGCCGGGCCAGGAGGCGGCCTCGAGGCAGGCCTGCCGCAAGACCCACTCGCCGATCTCGCCGATCAGCCCGGTGTCCTCCGCCACGGGAATGAAGTCCGCCGGCGAGATCATGCCGCGCTGCGGATGGCGCCAGCGCAAGAGCGCCTCGCAGCCGGTCACGACATTGGCCGCGAGGTCGACCAGCGGCTGGTAGTGCACCTCGAACTCGCCGCGGAGCAGGGCCTGACGCAGATCGAGCTCGAGCTGACGGCGCTGCTTCGCCTTGGCGTCGTATTCGGGCGCGAAGATACGGTAGGTGCGCCGTCCCTCCGACTTCGCTGCGTACATGGCAAGATCGGCGCACTTGAGCAGGTCGTCGAGATTGTCGCCGTGGTCGGGCGCGATCGCGATGCCGATGCTGGCGTCGGTTGGAATCTCCTGGCCCTTGCAATCCACCGGCGCGCGCAACGCCGCAAGGATGTTCTCCGCCAGCGCCGTCAGCTCGGCCTGGTCGCTGGTGCCGGCCTTGACGATGGCGAACTCGTCGCCGCCGAGCCGCGCGACCAGGTCGTTGCCGCCGACGCAGGCGCGCAGCCGGTTGGCGACCTGGCGCAGCAGCTCGTCGCCGACCTCGTGTCCGAGCGAATCGTTGACGCCCTTGAACTCGTCGACGTCGATATAGAGGATGGCGAACGGCTTGCTCTCGCCGAGCTCGGCAATGCGCCGCTCCAGGTGCCCGCGCATCAGCACGCGGTTGGGCAGGTCGGTCAGCGCGTCGTAATGCGCCATATGCGCGATGCGCTCGTCGGCGCGGATGCGGTCGGTGACGTCCTCATGGGTCGCGAGCCAGCCGCCGGCGGCGGCAGGCTGGTTCTTGATCTCGATCAGGCGGCCGTCGGCGGTTTCCACGATGGCGCTCTGGGTACAGCCGACATTGCTCAGGACGTCGTCGCAATAGGATTCGACGTCGCCGTGGAACGAGCCGGTGTCATGGCGATGCTGGATGACGTCGCGGAACCAGGCGCCGGGCTTCACCACGTCGGTCGACAGGCCGTACATCTCGATGTAGCGCCGGTTGCAGACGATCAGCCGCTCGTGCCGGTCGAACATCAGGAGCCCTTGCGTCATCGTGTTCATCGCGGTGTCGAGCCGCTGCTTCTCCAGCGAGAGCCGGTGCGTTACCTGGCGGAAGATCAGGAACAGCGTGAGCACCAGGAGGCTGATCGACAGCACGGCGATGGTGACGAAGAATTTCGTCTGCGTGCGCCAGGTCGCGAGCGCCGCGTCCAGCGACTTGGTCGCGACCACGACCAGCGGCACGCCGGCGAGCAGCCGCGAGGCGACGATGCGGTCCTTGCCGTCGATCGGGCTTGCGAGCTGCGTGGAGACGAAGGTGCGCTGGAACACCGCGATCTGCTCCGGCGTGCCCTTGCGGAAATTCTGCCCGATCATCGCATCGACGCGCGGGATGCGCGCGAGCAATTGGCCGTTCTGGTGATGCATGGCGATCGAGGATTCCTCGCCGAGCCCGATCGAGGCGAAGAAGGATTCGAGCTGCTCGGGCGCGATCGCGCGCGCGACGATGCCGAGGAATTGGCCGTGCGGCCCGGACACGCGCCGCGCCAGCACGATGGCCGGTCTGTTGCCGAACCGGCCCTGGACGACCTCGATCTCTTCCTGCGCGGCCGGATCGTTCTTGAGGCGGTGGAAATAGCCGCGGTCGGCGACCGAGATGTCGGCGACGGGCCATCGCCGCGACGAGTTGATCAGCATGCCCCCGGAATCGAACAGATTGGCGCCGGCGACGTCGGCCCAGCCGCTGGCCTTCGCGCGCAGCACCTCGTGCACGGCCAGCGTGCCCATCTCGCTGCGGAACACGTCGGCGGATTCGATGCCGCGGCTCTCGAGTTCTGCGATGATGCTCTTCTGCAGCACCGCGAAGTCCTCGAACTCGCGGTCGAAATGCCGGGCCAGCAGGCGCACGGAGCTTTCCAGGTGGTCGCGGCCGCTTTCGATCGCATTCTGCCGGAAGCGGTCGACGGTGAGCGCGGTGCCGATCGCCATCGCGGCCATCAGCACGAAGCCGCCGACGATCAGCCACGTCAGCGGGGCTCCCTGCCAACGGCGAAGCAACGCGCGCAGTCGCGCGGTCCATCGGATCGATGCGCCCATCCAGCCCTCCCGTGGGATGCAAGATGCGGCAAAACCGACAAGACCCCGTTACCATCGAGGGTTAGGGAAATATGAATCGGAGCGGGATCACGAGATTGGTTAGTTGCGTAGGGTGGGCAAAGGCGCGCTCTTCGCGCCGTGCCCACGACCTGTCTGTGACGGATGGAGGTGGTGGGCACGCTTCCACCTTCGCTCTTCGAGCTACGGCGGTCGCTTTGCCCACCCTACGAGATCTAGATTCACCGCTTGATCTCCCATCTCAACGCTTCCGCGTTGTCCTTGGCGAACATCTTGGGCACGTCGAAGGTCCCGGTCTTGAGGTCGTAGCGGCAGCGCCAGTTGGCGAGACCCTTCACCGCGACGTTCTTCGGATGCTTGTCCATTTCGCCCGACAGCGAGATCACGAGATAACGGTTGCTGGGCCAGTCGACGCCGAGCCAGCGATAGGCCTCCTCGGTGCCTTTCACCAGATTGGCCGAGATGTGGTAGTCGAGCTTCATCTTGTGGGTGTCGGGCCGGCTGCGAAAATAGGCCCAGGCGAGATCGCTGAGGGATTGCTTGGTGGCGCTGACGAAGGCGCCGTTCTCGACACGGTAGAGGAAAAGGTCCTGCGCGCCGGAGCCGGTTTTCTGCATCCGCACCAGCCATTGCGAATCGCTGGTGAAGCGGAAGCCGGCCGGATAATCCTGCTCCGGCTTCAGCTCCGTCATCTGCTCGCCGCGCCGCGCCCAGACCTGCCATTTGACGTCCCAGTCCCCATTGTCCTTCATGTACTGCTCGAGCCTGGTGGCGCCGTCGGGCGAGGTGAAGGCGAGGTCGGCGTCGTCGGTGAGGGTGAAGCCGGGCGGCGGGCCGGAGGCCGCGAGCGCGGGCGCGGCGGCGAGCATCAAGGCGAGCGACAGCCATCGCGCGGTGCGAAAGGATGCGGTCACGGGAGAATCCTACAATAGAGCCGCGGCGCGGCCTCGCTGATTTGACGCCGAGGGGGCGGCGCCGGTTCATCCGCGGCGCCTGGGAACGATCGGGCGATCATCCCTTCGACCGGCTTGCTGCCGCAGACAAATCGGCGCACCCTGCCGGCCTCGGTTGATTTGCCATCCAAGGTTTTTCCGATGATCACCGCATCCAAGGCCTTCATTGCTTTCTGCCTGCTCGCGCTGGTCGGCACGGTGCTCGTGATCGGCCCGACCGAGCTGCGCCGCCTGCTGCCGGACGGGACCAAGACCTCAATCGCCGCCAAGCCCGAAGCCAAGCCGGAAGCCAAGGTCGAACCCAAAGTCGAGGCCAAGGTCGACCTCAAACCCGAGCCGAAACCGGATCAGCCCAAACCGGATCAGCCAAAGCTGGCTGCCGTCACGCCGCCCGCCCCTGAACCTGCGCCGGCGCCGGCCCTCGCGCCGAAGGCGGCCCCGCTGGCCGAGACGGCGAAGCAGGCCGCGGCGCTGCCCGATCTCGCGCCGGTCAAGCCGTCGGCGGCCGCCGATACCGGGCCCCGTTTCGACGTCGCCCGCGTCGACGATCACGGCGAGGCGGCGGTGATCGCGGGCCAGGCCGCGCCGGGAGCCAAGGTCGAGCTGCTGCGCGACGGCAAGCCGCTCGATACGGTGATCGCCGACGCCTCGGGGCAGTTCGTGATGACCCCGCCGCGGCTTCCCGCCGGGTCCTATGAATTGACGCTGCGGGCCAGGGCGCCGGATGGCACGGTCACGCAGTCCGGCCGGACCATGCCGGTGACCATCGCCGAGGCGGCGCCGCCGCCCGCGCGCCCGGCGCCTGTGGCAAGGCAAGAGACCAGACAAGAGACCAAGCCGGAGCCGAAGCAGGCCGAGAAGGTCGACGACAAATCGGACGTCGTGGCCGCGCTGCCGTCGGCCTCGCCGCGCCTGGCGTCGGTGCCCGACAGGCAAGCGGCCCGGCCAAAACCCAGAGCCATGGCGCGGGTGCCCGCGGCCACGACGGTGGCATCGGCCTCGCCGGCGGATGTGCTTCACGCCGCACCGGAGGCCGGCGGCAGCCGCGTGATCTCCCGCGGCGACAGCCTGTGGGCGCTGAGCCGGCTCGCCTATGGCGACGGCGCCCGCTATGCCGTCATCTTCAAAGCCAACCGCGACAAGATCAGCAACCCCAATCTGATCTATCCCGGCCAGACTTTCGTGCTGCCGCAAAAGCCGGAGTGAGGGCGGTTCTTCTCGTCTCTCTGCGAGCTAAGCCCCCGAGAGAGCTTCCCTGCGGCCATCCTTCGAGACGCCCGCCTCTGGCGGGCCCTCAGGATGAGGACTGCGTGTGTGGCGGCAATTTCCACGGACACCGATGGTGCTTAGCCTCATCCTGAGGAGCTTGCGCAGCAAGCGTCTCGAAGGACGAGGCGCGCGCGCAGGCCGCTGCCAAAGCGTCATTGCGCAGGCCCCGACATAGGTCGCCCGCGACGCTTTGCCCTGTCTCCCTTGGGAACAATTGGTTCCCTCGCGCGTCATGTCCCCTGTGACGCAGTGTGCGCGCGGGCAGCTGGGAGGGAGGCCGGATTGGTCAGGTCGGCGGTCATGTCGGGACGCATGGGACTGGCGCTGACCGGCGCGACCCTCCTGATTGCGGCCGTGCTGCTGCCCGAGAGAGCCGAGGCGCAATTCGGAATCCGCGGCGGCCCGCTCGGCGTCGCGCGCTTCGCCGTCGGCCACATGATCGGCATGTCGCGGCTGCGCCATTCCCGCATGGCGGTACGGGGCGGCCGCTACCGCTCCGCCGCCTTGCGATCGCAGGACCCGCGCGTCGCCGAGCGCGGCCAGCCTGCCAACCCTTACGTGCTCCGCGCGGCGCTCACGGCGCAGGCCGCGCTTGCGGGCTGGCAGGGCGGCCGCCGCCCGCAAGGCTGGTGGCGCCATCCCGACGGCAGCTATGGCTGGACCGGCCCGGTGTTCTGGCCGTTCGCGCATGACGACCTCACCAATGCAATCTTCCTCGGCGATGCGACCAGCCTCTCGCTCTACGGCTATGGCGACATCTATGCCGCGATCTTCGCGCCCTATGCGGCGACCGAGCTCGCGGCCTACACCGCGCCGCAAGGCCGGCGCGGCCGACGCGTGCCGACCGCCGAGACCCTCTGCGAGGCCAGCGACACCGGCGGCCTGCCGGTCGACCGCATCGCTGCGGCCGTCGTACCCAACGAATTGCAGCGCACCGCGCTCGACGAGCTCGCATCCGCCTGGACCAGTGCGCGCGACATTATTCGCGCGGCCTGCCCGGCGCAGGCGCCGGCCGCGGCCGCCGAGCGCCTCGGCCTGATGCGCGAGCGCATCGAGGCCATGATCAAGGCCATCGACGCCGTCGCGCCGCCGCTGGCGAAGTTCACGGATCTGCTCGACGACGAACAGAAGGCCCGGCTCAATGCGCTCGGGGGCGAGCGCCGCGCCGCGCTGGCGTCGATGCAGCGCAAGGATCTGAACAAGGAAACGAGCAAGGATGCGAACAAGGATGCGCAGGCGGCCGCCTGCGATGCCGACAGCGATCCCCGCTATGACGAAAAGCTGCAGCGTCAATACGAGCAGCTGGTGCAGCAGCAATGGCCTGCGAACGACATCGCCGCCACGCTGCGCCTCGACGAGACCGCCCGCGCCCGCTTCGAGGTGCTCCAGGACACCGCCCTGCGCACCATGCAGACGCTCAGCGCCTGCCCGGCGGTGTCAGCGGCAACGCCCCAAGCCCGCCTCACCGCCGCCAAGGCGCGGCTGGAGACGATGCTTGCCGCCGTCAACGGCGTCACCGACGCGCTCGATGATTTCGAGGCGGATCTGAGCGACGAGCAGAAGACGGGCTTCGAGGCGATCGGGCCGAAGCGGGGGGCGTGATCACCCGCACGCCCAGTCGAACTTCATCTCCTTGAAATCGAGCTGCGCATTGCCCGTGCCGAAATTGTAACCGCCGAAATATTCCTCGAACTCGATGTAGAACGGGCTCATCTCCGGCACCGCCTGGCACGGCCGCATGGTGCCGCCGAGATGGATGTGGGCGTGGTCCTTGGCCCACTCGTGCAGGCGGTAATTCTCGGGACTCGGGGCGCCCACAAAGTAGTAGTAGGGCTGATAGTCGCTCGGCGGGTTGCGCGGGAAGTGCGGGTCCTGCGGAGGCTTGCCGGCGTTGGGATCGGTCGCCCGCGGCCTCAAGGCAATTCCGAGGTTCTCTGTCAGATCGGCGCGCGGAGGGCCCGCGAACATTTTCTGAGCGAAGGGCGGGGCGGCCCCGTAGAAGGCGCTGGCGCCGCCGACATCGAGCCAGTGCGGCCGATCGGCCGTCGCCAGCGCAAGCGGCGCCGGCGGCGTCGCCAACGCGCCTTCGTACTCGCTCTTGGTCAGCAACAGCGCAGCATATTCGTAGTCGAGGATGTCGGTCATCCGCGACAGACGGGGATGCGACGGCCGCGCCATCACGGCCTCGCGGATCTCGGGGGCATCGATCGCGCCGCCGTCAGTGTGATCGGCCGGAGTGGCGAAGAACGACAATGCGACGATGTCCTCGCCATGCACGCGATAGTCTTCCGGCAGCTTCAGCGTGAAGCCGTGCATCAGCGGATATCCGGTGACGGGATCGAGCGGCCATTGCTCGGACGCGATGCCCGGCGGCAGCCCAAAGACCCAGCCCTGGTCGCGCGCGCGGTCGACGGGACGGTCCAGCATCAGCAGATCATACGCACGCGAAGGCAAGGCAAACGCCACAGGCCGTCTCCTATCGAAGCCGCCTCGCCGTTGAGGCGAGGGTTAGTCGCGGGGAGCGGGGATGTGGTTCGGGGGGCGAGGGGCCCAATTGGCTGCGCCGATGATCCGCGACGACCGCGCCTCAATCTCCGCTGTCGTCCCGGCGAACGCCGGGACCCATAACCACAGGGAGCAGTTTGGTGAAGGTTAGGTGTTCGGTACTTCTACGTCCCGCTACCGATAGATCACGCGGTATGGGTCCCGACGTTCGCCGGGACGACCCCTGGGGAGGGTACACTTTCCCCATAGCGCCCATCGTCGAGCGGATCGACGCCACCAAGTGACCGGGTTTGCTGTAAAGCTCGCTGTGTGCGTTGTCACGCCGCCGAGGTCAGCGGTCGCGCCCGTTCGATCCGCTTGCGGTCGCGGGCCGAATGCATCGCCTCCCACAGATCGGTTCGCCACTGCACGTTCAGCCAGAAGTCCGGGCTGTTGCCGAACACGCGGGCGAGAATCAGCGCGGTGGCCGCGGTGACGTTGCGGCGGTCGTTGCAGAGTTCGTTGACGTGCTTGCGCTGCACGCCCATGGCCTCGGCCAGTGCGCCCTGGGTCAGGCCCATCGACTTCATGAATTCCTCGGCGAGGATTTCGCCCGGTCTCGCCGGTTTGCGTTTCGTCATCGTCCGGGTCATGTTCCCTTCCTGCGTGTAGCCGCAACGTTTCGGTTGCGGATTGGTAACGTATATGATACCATATGATCCGGATAGAAGAATATGTTTCAGAAGGACGTAGTCATTTTCGGCGCTGGTTCGATGGTCTCGATGCCCAGGCGGCCTCCGGCGTGACTGTCGCTCTGGAGCGGTTGGCCGACGGCAACGTGTCGAACGTCAAATCGATCGGCGAGGGCGTCGCCGAACTGAAGATCAATCGTGGCCCCGGCTATCGCGTGTATTTCGGCTGGGACGGAAACACGCTGGTGATCCTTCTGGGTGGCGGCACCAAGCGAAGGCAGAGCAAGGATATCGAGGTCGCGCTTGGCCGTTGGCGAGACTACAAGGCGCGCAAGCGCGGCAAAGGGTGACGATCATGGCGTTGACGCGGGATTTTCGTGACACGGTACGGAAGCGAGCGGAGCGCGATCCGGCGTTTCGCAAGGCGCTGTTTCAGGATGCGGTGCAGGCTCTGCTCGCCGGAAACACCAGTGACGGTCGCGCCACCCTGCGCGCCTATATCAATGCAACCATTGGCTTCGAGCGGTTGAGCAAGGTGCTCGGGCGGCCGGAGAAGAGCCTGATGCGCATGTTCGGTCCCGATGGCAATCCGACCGCCGAGAACCTGCTTGGGGTCATCAGCGCGCTGCAAACGGAGACCGGCGTGCATCTCGAGATTCGCGCCGTCGCGGACGCGGCCTGACGGCGCGGCCAATGTCCAACTTCGCCTTCCTCGCCGCTGAGTTCCACGCCATTCACGAGGCGGAGCTGAGGAGGCCGCGATGAAGGTGTTCAAATGGGATGACGATCTGGCTGTGGTTCTTCCACAGGAGTTGATCGACCAACTGGCTCTCAAAGAAGGTGACGAAATCGAAATCGTCGCCAGGGGTCGGAGCGCGACAACAGCCGAGATCAAGAACAAGGGTGACAGTCTGCACGAAGATCCGCCGCGCTGACTTGTGGGTTCCGACCGCTTCTCGTAACCCATTGATTCGGTTGGCGCCGGCTACTGTGCATGGGGTTGTTTTCGATGTTTTGAGACCCCCGCCTCACGCCTCGCATTCGAATAATCAAAAATTCTCTTTACCCGAATCGCGAATCACCCTATGATCCGCTCCAACTCATCCCATGGTAAGGGACGGATCGCGATCGTCAGGGTTCGTGGGGTGAGGGGCGGTGGACGCGGGCGGCGTCGGCGCCAGATGCGGTCGCAGGGCGGGTCGTCCCCGTGAGCGATCAGCGGGCGCGTGTACGACGGCGCTGCATGCGTACGGCAAAATCGTGTGGTCGTGACGCCCGAATCTCCGGCGTCAAGTCTTGCGGCGTTGCGCGGGTCCGACCGGACGGCGCATCCGATGAAAGCCGCAAGGCGACGGTGGCAAAGGGACCGACTCACCGGCGAGAGCGCGACATAAGCCGTTTCAACCATCGCGCAGGGAAGGCCGGGCATTCGGCCACACCTGTTTCTCCCCTGTGAGCGACTTATTACGCACTCACGCACAGGGGTCTTGCGGGTGCCAGCCGGTGCCCGGCCTTCCCTGCGCCCTTCCATGTCGAAGGGTCGCAAGACCTCCGCAAAACCCGGGCGCTAAGCGCTGCGGGATCGCGACATGCTGCCGGCGAACGAGAACGAGCAATGACGCAGGCGGAAAGATTATCCTCGTCGCCGCACCACTGATGCATCCACCACGTTCTCCGCCTCATCGTTCCAGCTCAGGATCTCCATCGCCAGCACGGGGTGGTTGAAACCCTTGAGCTGGAGATCGTCGAGGGCGCGGGCTTCGACCCAGGGCTCGACCATGCCGTAGACGCGGCGGCTGACGACGATCTGGTTGGGCTTGGCTTCGCCGCACAGGCGCGAGGCGAGGTTGGTGACGCTGCCGATTGCGGCATATTCCAGCCGTTGCTCGAAGCCGACCTGGCCGAGCGTGGCATAGCCGAGCGCGATGCCGATGCCGAAGCCCAGGCTATGCCCGCGGTTGCGCCAGCGCTCGGTCAACGGGCCGATGGTGTCGCGCATCTCCACCGCCATCTTCACGGCGCGCCTGGTGTGGTCCTCGAACTGGATCGGCGCGTTGAACAGGATCATCACGCCGTCGCCGGCATATTTGTCGAGCGTGCCCTCGTATTTGAAGATCAGCCCGCCGAGCGCGGCGTGATATTCGCGCAGCACGTTCATCGCCTCTTCCGGCTCGGTCGCTTCCGTGAACGCGGTGAAGCCGCGCAAATCGCAGAACACCACCGTCACCTCGCGGCGCTGGCTGGTGAGCAGCCCTTCCGGGCTGTCGGAGGAGGCGATCAGCTGCGCCACCTGCGGCGCCAGGAAACGCTCGAGCTTGCGGATGCGCTCGATCTCGCCGAGCTGGGTCTTGACCCGCTCCTCCAGCGACTTGTTCCAGTCCTTGAGCTGCTCGGTCTGCAGCCGCAGCTTGTCGGCCTGGGCGCGCACGGTCTCGTTCGCGGCCTCGAGCTCGCGGCCCTTGTGGTCGACCTCGGTGAACAGGCGCGCATTGCGCATCGCCAGCACCGCCTGGTTGGCGAAGGTGCGCATCAGGCCGATCAGGCTGGGAGCGAACTCGCCACCGCCGCGGCGCAGCACCACCAGCGAGCCGAGCGTGCCCTGCTGGTCGACCAGCGGAACCACCAGCACCGAGTGGAAGCCGGCCGCGAGCGCGACCTCGCGCAGCGGCTGCTCGGTGGCCCGATCGAGATCGGCCAGCGCGATCGGCTCGCCGCTTCTGGCGGCATCGCTCAGGATGTTGTCGCCTTCGTCGATGGTGACATGCGCGCCGTCGGCGGATCTGTCGATGCCGCCGGCCTCGACCAGATTGAAGCGGCGCCGCTCGGCGTCGAAGCCGTAGATCAGCACCGCATCGGCATGGGTGATCTCGATCGCGCGCGCGGCGATCGTCGGCAGCACGGCGTCGAGATCGAGCGAGGCGGCGAGCGCGCGGCCGACCTCCTCCAGCACCTTCAGCTCGTTGATCGACTGCGCGAGATCGCGGGTGCGCTCCTCGACCTTGGTCTCCAGGTTCGAATAGGTCTCCTGGATCTGGTCGGCCATGCGGTTGAACTGGCTGGCGAGGTCTTCCAGCTCGTCCGAGGTGTGCACGTCGATGCGGTGGCTGAAATCGCCTTCCCCGAGCTTGTGGGCGCCGTCGCGCAGCGCCGTGATCGGGATGATCATGCGGCGGGCGAGCAGCGTGCCGGCGAGGATCGCGACCATCAGGCCCATCCCGATCAGCAGCGCGATGCGCACCAGCTGGTCGCGGATCGGCATCAGGGCCTGCGTGGTCGGCTGCTCGAACAGCACGCTCCAGCCGAGCTTCGGCATGGTGCTCGCGGCGCTCATCACCGCATGGCCGTTAAAGTCGGTGCCGGACGTGTCGGCCACGTGGCCGGGCGCGATCGCGGCCGCGACCTGCGGCAGCTTCGATAGATCCTTGCCGACCTCGGGCCCCTTCGACGATGTCGCCAGCACGCGGCCGCGCGGATCGACCACATAGGCAAAGGCGGCCTTGCCGACTTGCGCGTCGGACAGGAAGTCGGAGAGAAAGCCGAGGTCGATCTCGGCCACGGTGACGCCGGCATTGAAGCCGGAATGCGCCACCGAGATCGACATCAAGGGCGTGCCGTCGGCGAACCAGGCCGGCGCATAGCTGACGCCGCGGGCGACCGTCTCGGTGAAGCGGATGTCGCGGGAGAGGTCGGCGTTGCTGCCGGTCGTGGTCGACTGGCGCGAGACGCGCAGCACCTCGCGGCCCTCGCCGTTGAGCTGGAACAGCTGCTTGACGACCGAGACCTGGTGCAGCAGCGAGGCATAGTCGGCGCGGCGCTTCTCGAGCGTGTCCTGGCTCGCCCGCGTCACCCAGCTGATCTGGCGGTCGAGCTCGGAGATCGACTGCTCGATGCGCCGGGCCGCGCTTTGCGCCTTGTCCTCCAGGCCGTCGGTCAGCTGGGTCCTGGTGGCGCGGTAGGAGATCCAGGTCTCCATCGCGCCGTTGACCGCGAGGACGAACACGACGAGGCCGACGAGGGAGACGACATATTTGGCGAACAGGCCCTCGCGCAGAAACCGTGTCTTGTCGTTCGCTCCTGCCATCCCGATCCTCTCGCGCCGCCATCGACGCCGGCGCTAAGGGCCGATGGGCCCATGCGGGGTCGTTCTATCACAATTTGGGCCGAAGGACCGCCGCGCGCCCCGGGGACAAGCCGGCGTGGTTACCCGCTGCGGACGCCGGGGCGGGTGGAAGGAGGGATTGTCGCAGCCCCATCAGCGGTTGAAGAGTTGCCGCAGCACGTCGTTCATTGGCTGACTGTCCTGCTGCGCGACCGGCGGGTCGTCCAGGGTCGGGGCTGTGGGCGAAGCCTGCGGCGCCGGCGTGGAGGATGGCGCCGGCAGGCTGCGGCTGCGGCCACTGCCTGGCGCGGTGCCGGTGCTGCTTCCCGCGCCACCGGACAACCCCTGCTGGATCAGATTGCCGAGCGCCTCCCCCAGCGGGCCGCCGAGCAGGTTGTTCTGCCCGGGCTGCGGGGCCTGCGGATTGGCGTTGCCGGCCGCATTGCCGCTGCCCGGCGCATTGGCCCCACCGAGACCGAGGCTGCCCAGAATGTTGCCGAGCCCGGCGCCGTCAGGGCCGAACAGGCCCTTGCCCATCTCGCGCAGCTTGGCATAGGCGGCGTCCGGATTGTCCAGCATGCCGGCCATATCAGGGTAGATCCGCGGCTGCGACCAGGAGCCCTGGATCATCACGGGAATGCCGAAGCCGACCGGCTCATTGGTGCGGCCCTGGCCTTCGGTGGTCATCACCAGCTTCGGCTCGACGCGGAAACCCATCATCTTGGTGTCGAGCGCGATGGTGCCGGCGCCGGTGACGCGCACCAGCGGTCCGATCAGGTTGAGATCGGTCGTGACCGCCTGCCCCTTGTCGATGCGGAACGAGGCCGAGAGCTGCGACAGGTCCGTGCTTTGCTCCTGAGCGGGGCTCTGGTTGTCCTGCCAGCCGGACAGCGTGCCCGTCGTCAGCGAGCGGATCATCTGCGCGACGTTGATGCCGCGGATGGCGCCGTCCTGGAAATTGACGAAGGCGGTGCCCTGCATGTTCGCCATCAGGGCGCGCTGGCTGGTGCCGGCGCTGCGCAGCGCGAGCTTGGCCTGCAGCTTGCCGTCGATGCGGTCGAATTCGGCGAGGCCCTGAAGCAGCGGCAGCGCGCGCACGCCGACCAGATCGGAATGCATGGCAAAGCTCGGCGCGCCGGTGGTCGCATCGAGGATCACCTCGCCCGAGACCTGGCCGCCATAGGCGCCGAGATTGGCGGTGCCGGCCTTCAGCACGCCACCGGCGAGCTTTGCATCGAGTGCCAGCGGCGCGATGCGCGCATCGCCGATCACGGCCTCGTTCGCCGAGATTCTCACCTGCGCATCGACATAATTGAGCCCGGAGACGTCGATCGGCGCATTGCTCCAGGGCTGTCCGGCCGCGCCCTGCGGCGATTTCGCCAGCGGAATCGCCAGCCGCTGGAAGTCGAGATCGACCTTCACCAGGGGCTTGCTCGCGATGTCGACCGACGCCCAGCCGTTGAACGCGCCGTCGCCGAGCCGGCCATTGACGCCGTTGATCATCACGACGTCGCCATTCATCCGCATCTCGGCATGTCCGGTGAGTTGGGACTTGAGCACATCGGGCATGTCGATGGCGAAATCCACGGGAACGGTCGGCCGTTCGGCCGGCGATGCCGGCGCGGTTGCCTTGACGTCGAACTTGGTCGGGTGATCGCCGACGCGCGCGGTGCCGGTGACGTTGACCCTGCGGTCGCGGCCGATGATTGCGTCGGCGTTGATGGCGCTGATGCGGCCCTCGACCCGATCGCGCAGGCGGGAGAAGGCGACTTCGCCGTCGGTGACCTTGACGCGGTCGATGGTCGCGCCGTCGACGTTCAGCGTCGGCGGCTTCGAGGACGATCCGGCATTCGGCAGGCGCTCACGCAGCAGCGGCTGGTAGAGCACGGGATGGGTGACGATGAGCTCGCTGATCTCGGGGCGGCCCGACCACAGGCTGGAGAGCGACATCTCGGCCTGCACGCTGTCGACCGTCAGGCGCGTGATGCCGCTGCGATCCCTGGGGTCGGCAAGCGTGAGGTCGTTCAGGGTGACGTTCAGCGTCGGCCACAGGCTGATCTTCGTGGTGCCGTCGATCGACAGCCGATAGCCGGTCGCGCTCTCGACCCGCGAGGCGATCGTCGAGGTCAGGAAGCCCGATGGGATCCCGATCACCAGCAGGGTTGCAATCACGATGATGACGGCGGCCAAAGCCGCGCCGACGAATTTCACTGCTCTCATGTCGACTTTCCAATGACGGACGGTCGGCGTCGAATCCCGCCGGCCACCCATCCTTCGCGCCCTGAGTTTATCCCCGGACGGGAAGCGGCTCCAAGCGCGTAAAAATAGTCAGGGGGTGCTGCAAAGTTATGTGACTTATGACACACTTCTCCGACGCGGTTTTACGCGATCCTGATGGTGATGGTTTCAAGCGATTTGCCGAGACAACGGACCAGAACGTTCACAAGGACATTCAAATGAGCAAGCAGGCCGAATTTGCGGTCATCCTGAAGATGAACGCGATGTTCGCGGATCTCGGTGCCGACGAGCTCCAGCGGCTGTCCAACCTCTGTCACACCCAGCATCTGGGAGCCGGCGAGGTGCTGTTCCAGAAAGGGGACCCCGGGGACGCGCTGTTCGGCGTGCGCCGTGGCCAGGTCCGCATCGAGACCGGCGCCGCCGACGGCAGCCGGCTGACGCTGAATTTCATGGGACCGGGCGACCTGTTCGGCGAGGTCGCGGTGCTGGACGGCCAGAACCGCACCGCGGATGCGACCGCGGGCGAGGCCAGCGAACTATTCGTGCTGCGGCGCGAAGATTTTCTCAGCTTCCTCGAACGCGAGCCGAAGGTCGCGATCAAGATCATCGCGCTGCTGTGCCAGCGCATCCGCTGGCAGAGCGAGCGCATGGAGGAATCCATGCTGCAGCCGCTGCCCGTCCGCCTGGCGCGACGGCTCTGCGCGCTCGCCGCCGATTTCGGCTCCGAGGTGCACATCTCGCAGGAGCAGCTCGGCGTCTTCGTCGGCGCGGCCCGCGAGAGCGTCAACCGTCAGCTCCAGGCCTGGCGCAAGGAGGCGATCCTCGATCTCCAGCGCGGCCGGATATTGCTGCGGAACATGACCAAGCTGACGGCGATCGCGCGCAACGAGTAGTAAAGTGGGCTAAGCCGCTTCCGGCACGTAGTGCAATGTCAGCAACTCGGCTCGCAGGCACGGGGCGATAGCATATGGTCGGCCATCGTCGTCACTGAATTCAACAAGCACCGTCTTGTCGTCGAGCTCTTCGACAATCGTGCCGACGTTTCCCCGCGCCAACCGGTGCTCGGGAAGGTTTTCCAGCAATGCGACGACGTCCAGGGCGCGCGGCGTCCCATCTTCGTTTGCTGCAGTCATCATAGCACCCAACAAGTGACAAATGTCGTCGGTCGTCACCGGCTCGAATGATCCACGCCGTTTTTACCACGGCTTGCTTCGGATGTCGCCTAAGCAGAATATCCATACGCCAATGGCTTCCCCAGCGATCAGTAACAATATGGAACGCAACGCCAGAAGGTGCAGCCCGAAGAAGGGCATCGCGGAGCCAGAGGGCATCTCCACGCTGAAGATCGAGCGCGTCCCGGAAAACTCTCGCTTTGTGTCGTCCGCGCGGATGCGATGGACTTAGGCAATAATCTTCGATCTTCCGGATGTCGACTATAGCATGGGCCCCATTGGGTAAATGCATCGTCATGTAAGCCAGTTTGGCGGCTGCGCCCAAACCCTACTCCGCCGCGGGATGCACGATAGTCCTCGGTGCTGGCCCCGCTTCCGCCGGCGTCGCCCCGTGATGGCCGTCCGTCTCGGCGTCCTCGCTGTGCACGATCAGCCGCTTGGCGAAGCGCCAGATCAGGGCGCCGAAATCGTCCATCACCATGAACATCGCGGGCACGAACACCAGCGACAGGATGGTCGAGAAGATCAGGCCGCCGATCACCGCGAGTGCCATCGGCGATCGGAACTCGCCGCCGGCGCCGACCGCGAGCGCGCTCGGCATCATGCCCGCGGCCATCGCGATCGTGGTCATCACGATCGGACGGGCGCGCTTCATGCCGGCGTCGATCATGGCCTCCTCGCGCGGCTTGCCGGCGTGAATGGCTTCGATCGCGAACTCCACCAGCATGATCGCGTTCTTGGTGACGATGCCCATCAGCATCAGGATGCCGATCCACACCGGCGTGGTGAGCTGCTTGCCGGTGAGGAGCAGGGCCGCGATGGCGCCGCCGATCGAGAGCGGCAGCGAGAACAGAATGGTGATCGGCTGCAGGAAGGTGCCGAACAGCAGCACGAGCACGGCATAGACCATCATCAGGCCGGCCGTGATCGCGGTGGCGAAGCCCTCGGACAGTTCGTTCAGGCTCTCGGCGTCGCCGGAGGGCGAGACCTTCACGCCCTTCGGCCGGCTCTTCATCACCGGCAGGTCGTAGATCTTCTTGGTGGCGTCGCCGAGCGCGGCCGAACCGACGAGGTCTGCGGCGACGGTGGCCTGCCGCTCGCGGTCATAGCGGTTGATGCTGGTCGGACCCTGGTCGAGCTTGACGTCGGCGATGACCGAGAGCGGCACGCCGCCCTTCTCGCCGTGCTCGCCGAGCGGCACGCGCAACTGCTCCAGCGTCTTCAGATTGCCGCGGGCGGCATCCTCGAGCTGCACGCGGATCGGCACCAGACGGTCGCCGACGTCGAATTTGGCGAGCGCGGGTCCGACATCGCCGATGGTGGCGACGCGGATGGTCTGCGACAGGCTTTCGGTCGAGACGCCGAGCCGCGCGGCAAGATCGGCGCGCGGTTCGACGCGCAGCTCCGGCCGTTCCAGCGTGGTTTCCGAGATCACGTTGGAGATGGTGGGAATCCGCTTCATCTGGGTCGCGAGCTCGCTCGCGAAATTGTTGACGATGTTGGCGTCGACGCCGGTCACGACCAGCGAGATGGCGCGCAGGCCGTTCTCGTCGAGAAACCAGAAGCGGATGTCGGGAATGTTCTCCAGTTCCTGGCTGATCGAGAACTCGAGCTCGCGCTGGGTGATGTCGCGGGCGTCCTTGGGCGTGTAGTTGATGATCAGTGCGGCGCGCCGGACTTCCTGCGTGCCCGGCGGGACGCGCCCGCCGTCGACGAAGATGCTCTTCACCTCGGGCCGTTTGCGCAGGCGCGCGACGATGTCCTCGGTGACCTTTTCGGTGTAGGCGAGCTGGGTGCCCGGCGGCAGTTCGAGGGCCAGCAGCGAGCGCGCGCTGTCCTGCGCCGGCAGGAATCCCTGCGGCAGCAGCGTGATGCTCCAGATCGAGGCGGCGAAGATGCCGAAGCCGATCAGCACCGTGATGAAATAGTGCTTCACCGACCAGGCCACGAGGCGGTGATAGGACCGCAGGATGCGCCCGGGCGGCGGCTCCTCGTGATGGCCGTGCTTGAGGAAGTAGGCAGCCAGCACCGGCGTGACGAAGCGCGCGGCGAGCAGCGAGAAGAACACCTGCACCGAGACGGTGATGCCGAACTGCTTGAAGAACTGTCCGGCGATGCCCGACATGAAGCTCGCGGGTGCGAAGATCGCGATGATGGTCAGCGAGATCGCGATCACCGCGAGGCCGATCTCGTCGGCGGCCTCGAGCGCGGCGCGATAGGGCGATTTGCCCATGTTCATGTGCCGAACGATGTTCTCGATCTCGACGATGGCGTCGTCGACCAGGATACCCGTCGACAGCGTGATGGCGAGGAAGCTGACGAGGTTGAGCGAGAAGCCGAGCAGATCCATTGCCCAGAACGCCGGGAAGATCGACAGCGGCAACGAGATCGCGGCAATGATGGTGGCGCGCAGGTCCCGCAGGAACAGCAGCACGATGATGACGGCGAGGATGGCGCCCTCGAACAGGGTCGAGATCGCCGCGTGGTAATTGCCGTTGGTGTATTCGACCGAGGTGTCGATCACCTTCAGATCGACGTCGGGATAGGCGGCCTTGAGCGCGTCGATGCGCTTCTGAACGGCCTCGGCCACCTTGACGTCGCTGGCGCCCTTGGACCGCTTGATGCCGAGCGCGACGATCGGCTCGCCGTTGAAGCGGGCGAAGGTGCGGCGGTCGGCGATGGTGTCGGTGACGGTGCCGAGATCGTCGAGCCGGACCTCGCCGCCGCCGAACAGCGGAATCATGGTGCCGGCAAGGTCACCCAGCGTCTTGGCGCCCGCGAGCGTGCGGATCGCCTGGTCGTTCTTGCCGATCTCGGCGCGGCCGCCGGCGACGTCGACATTGGTGCCGCGCAGGCTCTGGCTGACATTGACGGCGGTCAGGCCCATGGCCTGCAAGCGGTCCGGGTCGAGCGAGACCAGGATCTCGCGCTCGACACCGCCGATGCGTTCGACCTGGGCGACGCCGCGGACGCCTTGCAGCGCGCGCTTGACCACGTCGTCGACGAAATAGGAGAGCTGCTCCGGCGTCTTGCCGGGCGAGATCGCGGCATAGGTGACGATCGGCAGGCCGATGACGTCGACGCGCTGGATCAGCGGCTCGGTGACGTTCTGCGGCAGGTTGGAGCGCACGCGCGTCACCGCGTCCTTGACGTCGTTGAGGGCGCGGTCGGTGTTGGTCTCCAGCGCAAACTGGATCGTGGTGACCGATACGCCGTCGGTGATCGAGGAGGTGATGTGCCTAACGCCCTCGACGCCGGAGACGGCGTCTTCGATCGTCTTGGTGACCTGGGATTCCAGCTCGGCGGGTGCCGCGCCGAATTGCGAGACCACGACCGAGATCACGGGAATGTCGGCCGACGGCAGCCGCGTCACTGCGAGCTTGGTGAAGGAGACCCAGCCGAGAATCAGCAGGATGATCGAGAAGACGACCGACGGCAGCGGATTGCGGATCGACCATGCCGAGATATTGAGAGCCATCAGCGTACCCGCGTGCGATCGAGTTCATCGGCGAACATGGTCTTGATCTGGTCGCCGTCATGGAGCGAAGAGCCGGCATCGGCGACGACGATCTCGCCGACCTCGAGCCCTTCCAGGATTTCCGTGGCACTGTCGGACGACAGTCCGACCCGTACCTTGCGCGTCTGGATCGTGTTGCCCTTGACGACCTGAATGGTGAGATGGTCGATCGCCGTCTTGGGAATCGAGACGCCGCAGCTTCGCTTCGCGTCGATCGAGGCGCGCGCGAACACGCCGACCTTCAGCGAGGGATTGTTGGTGACGCTGATACGGACGCGGCCGAGCTGCGTGGTGCGGTCGATCTCGGGCGCGACCAGCCGGACCCGGCCGATCAGATCGGGCGCGTCGTCGCGGCTGATGCGCACGGTGGCGCCGGAGTTGAGCTTGGTCATGTGCACCGCAGGGACCTGAGCATCGAGCTCGATCTCGTTGTTGACGGCGATGCGGAACATCGGACCGGCCTGCGGCGAGGCCGGCGCGCCGACGATGGTGCGGACCTCGGTGACGAGGCCCGGCGCCGGCGCCTTCAGCGAAATCGGACCTTGCGGGCCCGGTCGCTGCGGCTGGCCCGGGATCTGCGGCGGCGCGGTCAGGCGCGCCAGCTCCTGGTTGTCGGCGACGATTGCGCCCTCGGTGACCAGGAGGTCGGTGACCCTGGAGCCTTCCTGGTCGGCGATGACCACGGCCTCGCGGCGCGGCACGAAGAAGCCGGTCACACGCACGAGGTCGGAGAAGCAGGCATTGGTCGACTTCGTCACGATGACGAGCGCCTCGCTTTGCGTCTCCTTCGGCTCGGGGCGCTTGCGATGCTCGAACAGATAATAGCCGACGCCGAGTGCCACGACGAACACCACGGTTCCGGCAGGCTTGAGATATTCGGAGAGATTCATCGCCGGATCATCCTGGCCTGGCTCACGGCCGTCCGCGCGAGGCCCATGAAACGCGTTTCCCTGAAACGAAGCGGCGTCCCGCAAGGCAGCGGGACGCGCTTTGGAAGCGAGACTTTACACCACATCACGACCGGTCACTTCAGAGGATTGCGTCGTGCTTACTTCGATGCGGTGGTCTTGTTTTCCATATTGACGACCTGCACGCGGCGGTTGACCTCCGCCATCGGCTGGCTCGGATCCTTCAGCTTGCTCTTGCCGTAGCCGACGGTGACGAGATCGGTCGCGGAGATGCTGTACTTGTCGACGAGGTAGCGCTTGATCGCGTCGGCGCGACGCTCCGACAGGTCCTGATTGTAGGCTTCGCCGCCGGCGGCGTCGGTATGGCCGGCAACCACGAAGGTGGAGCCCTTCAGGTCGGGACTGGTCAGTGCGCGACCGAGCGCCTGCACGGAAGGCATCGACTTGGCGCTGATATTGGCGGAGTTGTAGTCGAACGTGATTTCGAGATCGATGTTCGGCTTGTCCTTGGCGACTGACGCGATCTCCTCGCGCTCGGTCGACGACAGCGAACGCGTCGAGCGGCCGCGCACCGACTGGATCAGCTTGGTCTCCGCCGCGTTCGGCGCGGGATCGGCCTGCGGGGCGATCGAGAGGCCGCGGGTCAGGGGCTTCTTCGGCGCCGGTGCCAGTGCGCGGACGATGTCGTCCTCGGTGACGTTCTTGCTGTTGCCGTCATCGCCGGCGAATGCGGGCGGGGCCGGCAGCGACAGGGCGGCGCCAAGAGCGATGATGGACAGGATCGCGGTAAGTCCCTTTGCAGCCGATTTCATAGCCAGTCCCTCCAGTGCAGCCAGCTCGCGCGGTTCGAAAATTCCTGCAATCAGCCCCCGTGGGGAGCCTGCGGCATCCGTTCGTTAGTCTTGCCTGGACCCCCCAGGGTTCGAGGCGCCGCCGGCCTCAGCTCAAAAAAATACTAGCGCACTCCGTAGCTTGCAAATTCCTGAACGATGTTCGGATCCATCGCCTTGGCGTTGGCGATATCGAGTGCCCCTTCCTGGGCGGAGCCGTTGCGCTGCTTGGCGAGGCCGCGTCCGTAGAGCGAGGAGGTCAGGCGCGGGTTGATCTTCAGGGCCGCATCGAAATCGGCGATGGCGTTCTTGACCGCGCCCGACTTGAGATTGACGAGCCCCCGGCTGTCCAGCGCATCGACGAAATTCGGCCGCAGCCGCAGCGCCTCGTTGCAATCCTTCAATGCGCCCTGGAGGTCGCCGACCACGGTGCGGGTCCAGCAACGATTGTTCAGCGCCTCGACGTCCTTCGAATTGATCCGAAGCGTATCGTCGAAATCCTTGATGGCGAGGTTGTAGGCGCCCTTGCTGGCGTAGACCTGGCCACGCCGGTACAGCGCGTTCACGTCGTCCGGATTGGCGGCAATCTTGGAGGTCAGGCTCTTGATCGTGGGATCGTCAGCCAGGGCCGCGGCACTCGGCCCGCTGTCCGTGCTCGTCGGCGCGGGCGCGGCCTCGATCGGCTTCACCGGCGGAGGCGGTGGCGGCGGGGGCAGGGCTGCCTCGACCTGCGGCTTCGGCGTGGGGGCCGGCGCGGGCGCGGGTGCGGGCGCAGGCGGGGGAGCAGGCGCGGGTGCCGCGGCAACGTCGGCCGGCTTCGGCGGCGGAGGCGGTGTCGGCGGCGCGGGCGGGGCCGGCGGGTTGTTGGCGACGACCGGCGGCGGCGCGGGAGGCGCAGGCGATGCCGCCGGTGCCGGACGCGGTCCGCCGGCTCCCGGGCTGAACGAGAAATCTTCGGCCAATGAAGAGGATATCCACGGCACCTGCTCGCCGCGCGACGCCCTTGTGACGCCCATCTTGGTGCGGTTCAGCGTCTCCTCGGCCATCAGGTCGGGGACGCGGATTTCCTTCAGAAGCTCCTGGACGAACAGGCTGTGATCGCCGCCGGCGTCGGAGACCACCGAGGCCAGCGCCGCCGAATACATCACCAGCGTGCCGTTCGGCGCGATGACCGGGGTCAGGCCGGCCGAGAAGCTGCGGAACCGGCGCTCGAACGGATTGCGCCTGGAGGCGTCGATCAGTGCGATCTTGACGCCGGCGCCGCGGGTGTTGAGCTCGCCGAGGACGGTCTCGAGGCTGAAACCGTCGCGGCGCACGTCGGATTCCGTCCAGATCTGCGCATCGATCGGCAGCATGTAGCTCTGGCGCGCCGACTGGATGCCGAAGCCGCTGAAGAACACCAGCGCCACCGATCCCGGCTTGATCTTGCTGTAGAGCTTGTCGAAGGCGCGGCGCATGCCGTCGCCGGTCAGATTCTCGCCGATCTCGACCGCAAAGCCGTCGCGCTTGAGTTCGTCGGCGACGTTGCGCGCATCGTTGATGGGTTCCTTCAGCGGAGCGTCCGCGTCCGGATATTTGGCGTTGCCGATGACCAGCGCAAAACGATCACCGGCCGCAAACGAGGGGGCAGTCGGGACGAGCGAGACGAGCAAGGGCAGAAGAAAAAAGAAGCGAATTTTCATAATCAGCGCGGTCCAGCCAAAAAGGCGCCGTTCCCAGCTTGCGCCGCGGCGACCTTAACTTACGCTTCTTCCATTATCAAACCGGGGACGGGGGGCGTCAACCGCTTGGAGATTCGGCGTTATCGCGACGATTGACCGCAACGTCTGGGTGCGCCGCAAGGGGAATAAACAGGTTGTCACGGCTGTCCTCGTCGCGATCCGGCTCGATCCTATCGGCAGCATGGTAGGGCAGGAACGGCGCCGAAAACGTGATGGGTCTCACATTGAAGGCCCCGCCGCGGTCGCGCCGCGCCGGGTTTGACCTTTGCGGCGGACGATGGCTTGCTGCGCAGCATCGTCCCGTCAAGACCCGCTCAGAAAAGCAAAGCAAGAACCATGGGAAACGCCTACGAGATCTACGCCCTGCGCTATGCGACGATGTCGCCGCGCACCCCCAGCATGAACTTCCTGGCGCCCGATCCGCATGACAGCGCGGCGCAGGATCTCGACTATTTCGTCTGGCTGATCCGCGGCGGCGGCCGCGACATTCTGGTCGACACCGGCTTCAATGCCGAGGAGGCGAGCGCGCGGGCGCGCAAGCTGACGCTCAACCCGGTCGATGCGCTGGAGCGCTTCGGCGTCGCGGCATCAAGCATTCGCGACGTCATCGTGACGCATTTGCATTACGACCATGCCGGCAATCTCGACCGTTTCCCGAAGGCGCGCTTTCATTTGCAGGAGCGCGAGATGGCCTACGCGACCGGCCGCTGCATGTGCAACGGCCTGTTGCGCCATCCGTTCTCGGTCGAGCACGTCACGCAGATGGTGCGCCATGTCTATGGCGAGCGCGTCACGTTCTACTCGGGCGACGGCGAGGTCGCGCCCGGCGTCACCGTGCATCGTGTCGGCGGCCATTCCGACGGCTTGCAGGTGGTCAAGGTCGAAACCGCGCGCGGGCCGGTGGTGCTGGCATCCGATGCCGCGCACTACTACGCCAATCTGCAGCGCAGGAGCCCGTTCCCGATCGTCTACAATGTCGGCGACATGGCGCAAGGCTGGGAGACGATCGAGCGCCTCGCCGGCCATCCTGACCGCTTCATCCCCGGCCACGATCCGATCGTGACGGAGATCTATCCGCGTGCCGGCGACAAGGTCGACGCCTTCGCGCTGCACCTGCCGCCGTCGCGGTCGTTTGCGAAATAGAAGTTGTCATTCCGGGGCGCGCGAAGCGCGAGCCCGGAATCCATCTATCCTCGTAGCCTGTGGCCTGATGGATTCCGGGTTCGCCGCGTGCGGCGCCCCGGAATGACGGAGGAGCTAATACGCCTGCTTCGCGTCGGCCTCTTCGCTGGTCTGAATCAAATCGAGGCTCTGCTCGATCTTGCCGAGCAGCATGGACAACTGCTTGCGCTCCTGCGCCGAGAGACAGGACAGGATCTCGTCTTCACGCCGCAGCAATTGCGGGAACAGTTGCTCGTAGAGGGAGCGGCCCTTCGCGGTCAGTTGCAGGCGGAATTCGCGGCGGTCGGCCGCGTTCTCGACCCGCTCGATCAGATCCTGGTTGAGCAGCGCGGTCACCGCGCGGCTGATGGTGGATTTGTGCGTGCGGGTGCATTGCGCGATGAACTGCGCGCTGCAGGCATCGTTACGGAACCCGAGCGTGGCGATCACGCGCCAGGCCGGGATGTCGAGACCGTGGCGTTCCTGATATTCGACCGCGAGCGCGGAACTGACTTCGGCCGCGAGCCGGTTGAGCCGGAACGGCACGAACTTGAACAGATCGAGCCGCGGCTCTCGCCGCACTGCGGCCTGATCGGCCTCGCGCGCCTTCAGTGCGGTGTCGCTGGATGTCCTCGCCAAGGGAGTGCTCCGAATTCCAGTTGACGGCCGGCCGGCTCCGGTCCAAAATAGTTGCACGTGAGACTATCTAGCAGATCAGTGCTCTCCTGACCAGAGCCGAGGTTAGTGTATGGCGCAACCCACGACGCATCAGGCCAAAGCCCAGTTCGGTTATCGCCGCCATCCCGATCAGGACCGCGCCAGCCAAAGCCCGGCCGAGCATCCGGTCGTGGTTGTCGGCGCCGGCCCGGTCGGGCTGTCGCTTGCGATCGATCTGGCCCAGCGCGGCCAGCGCGTCGTCCTGCTGGATGACGCCGATCGCATCGGCGAGGGCTCGCGCGCGATCTGCTTCTCGAAGCGGTCGCTGGAATATTGGGACCGGCTCGGCGTCGGCGACCGCATGGTTGCCAAGGGCGTGGTCTGGAGCGTCGGCCGGATCTTTCACGGGGAGTCCCAGCTCTACCAATTCAACCTGCTGCCTGAAGACGGCCACAAGCGGCCGGCCTTCATCAATCTTCAGCAATATTACGCCGAGGCCTATCTGGTCGATCGCGTCAGCGAGCTTCCCGAGATCGACCTGCGCTGGCGCAACAAGGTGACGGCGCTGGAGCAGCGCAACGACGGCGTGGCGCTGACGATCGAGACGCCGGAGGGCGCCTATCGTCTGCATGCGCAATATGTCATCGCCTGCGACGGCGCGCGATCCTCGCTGCGGCAGATGGTCGGCGCCGAGTTCGCGGGACAGGTGTTCGAGGACCAGTTCCTGATCGCCGACGTCAAGATGACGGCGGAATTCCCGACCGAGCGCTGGTTCTGGTTCGATCCGCCGTTCCATGCCGGCCGCTCCGCGCTGCTGCATCGGCAGCCCGACGACGTCTGGCGCATCGATCTTCAGCTCAATCGTTATGCCGACCCCGTGGTCGAGAAGAAGCCCGAGAATGTGCGGCCACGGATCGCGCGCATGCTGGGCCACGACAAGTTCGAGTTCGAATGGATCTCGCTCTACAAATTCCAGTGCCGGCGGATGGATCGTTTCATCCACGGCCGCGTGATCTTCGCCGGCGATTCCGCGCATCAGGTCTCGCCGTTCGGTGCGCGTGGCGCCAATTCCGGACTGGAGGACGCCGAAAATCTCTCGTGGAAGCTCGATCGCGTGCTGCGCGGCACTTCGCCGGCGAGCCTGCTCGAAAGCTATCATGCCGAGCGCAGCATGGCGGCCGACGAGAACATCCGCGAATCCACCCGCTCCACCGACTTCATGGCGCCGAACTCGCATCAGGAAGCGCGGCTGCGCAAGGCGGTGCTGTCGCTCGCCAAGGAGACCGAGTTCGGCAAGCGCATGGTCAATGGCGGACGGCTGTCGGTGCCGTGCAGCTACGACTCCCCGCTGTCGTCGCCGGATGCCGATGCCTGGCACGGCGGGCCGCCTCCCGGCTGCTCCATGCTCGATGCGCCGATCGCCGAGCAGGCCTACCTGACGGATGCGTTCCGCAAGGGCGGAACGGACTTCACCCTGCTGTCGTTCAGCAATGGCGCCGCGATCGATCCGCCGGCCGGCGTCAAGGCGATCCGGATCGGCGGCGAGAGCGGACTTGCCGATCCCTCCGGCCTCGTCGCGAAGCGCTATGATGGCGAGCCCGGCACGGCCTATCTGCTCAGGCCCGACGGCTATGTCACGGCGCGCTTCCGTCATCCCACACGCGAAGCCGTCGCTGCGGCGCTGTCGCGCGCCCAAGGTTTTAATTGACGGCCTGAATCGAGGTTCTGCATGGCGCTCTCCACCGACTCCAATTTCGCGCGGCCTGACGACGCCTTTCGCGCCGTCGTCGAAGCGCATCGCGGCCTCACCGAGGAGCAGAGCGCCGATCTCGACGCGGCGCTGGTGCTGATCCTCGCCAATCATATCGGCGACATCGATGTGCTGCGCGAGGCGATCGGGCTCGCCAAGCGCCGCATGATCGACGGCCAGCAGCAACAGCAGCAGCAGCAATGACCCTGACAATTCAAAGCAAAGCTCAAAGGACGAATTGATGGCGAAGAACTTCGCATCCACCGGCGATCTCGCCGAGAAGAAGATCACCTTCTCCGAGATCGGCACCGATCTCTATGCCTTCACCGCCGAGGGTGATCCGAACACGGCCGTGATCGTCGGCGACGACGGCTGCCTGGTGTTCGACGCGCAGGCGACGCCGGCGATGGCGAACAAGGTGATCGAGCGCGTCCGCGCCGTCACCGACAAGCCGATCAAATATGTCGTGCTGTCGCATTATCACGCCGTGCGCGTGTTAGGGGCCTCCGCCTACAAGGCGCAGGGCATCGTCGCCTCGCAGGAGACCTACCGGTTGATCGCGGAGCGCGGCAAGCAGGATTGGGATTCCGAATACGGCCGCTTCCCGCGCCTGTTCCAGGATGCGCAGAGCATCCCGGGCTTGACCTGGCCGACGCTGACCTTCGAAGGCGAGATGACAATTTACCTCGGCAAGCGCGAGGTGCGGCTGATGCAGCTCGGGGCCGGCCACACCTCGGGCGACATCGTCGCCTGGGTGCCGGATGCCGAAGTCATGTTCTCCGGCGACCTCATCGAATATCACTCGGCCTGCTATTGCGGCGATGCGCATTTGCGCGAATGGCCGCTGACGCTGAACGAGATCCGCAACTTCAATCCCAAGGCCATCGCGCCGGGCCGCGGCGACGCGCTGAAGGGGCTCGCCACGGGGCGCGAGGCCATCGCGATGACGCGCGACTTCGTCACCTCGCTCTATGGTGCCGCCGAACTGTCGGTCGCCAAGGGCCGCACGCTGAAGGAGACGATGGCGGCGACGCGCGAGGTGATGGATCCGAAGTTTTCGAGCTTCGCGATCTACGAGCACTGCCTGCCGTTCAACGTGTCGCGCGCCTATGACGAGGCGTCGGGGATCGACGATCCCGTGATCTGGACCGACAAGCGCGACCAGGAGATGTGGGCCGCCCTGCAAGGAGGAGGATAGTCATGAACATCAACACCTCGCCCGATCAGATCATCCGCAGCTCGGCCCAGGTGACGCCGGGCTACATGTCCGGCTTCGGCAACAGTTTCGAGACCGAGGCGCTGCCCGGCGCGCTGCCGATCGGGCGCAACTCGCCGCAGCGCTGCGCCTACGGGCTCTATGCCGAGCAATTGTCCGGCTCGCCCTTCACCGCGCCGCGCGGCAGCAACGAGCGCTCCTGGCTCTACCGTATCCGCCCGTCGGTGAAGCATTCCGGCCGCTTCGAGAAGGTCGATGCCGGCCTGTGGCGCTCGGCCCCGTGCCATGAGTACGATCTGCCGATCGCGCAGCTGCGCTGGGATCCGACGCCGCTGCCGAAGGAGGAGGTCACCTTCGTCCAGGGCGTGCAGACCATGACGACCGCCGGCGATGTCAACACGCAGGCCGGCATGGCCGCGCATGTCTATCTCATCACCAAGTCGATGGTGGACCAGCATTTCTACGATGCCGACGGCGAGCTGATGTTCGTGCTGCAGCAGGGCAATCTCCGCCTCGTCACCGAGTTCGGCCGCATCGATGCCGAGCCCGGCGAGATCGTGGTGATCCCGCGCGGCGTCAAGTTTCGCGTCGAGATTCCGAACGGGCCGGCCCGCGGCTATCTCTGCGAGAATTACGGCGGCGCGTTCACGCTGCCGGAGCGCGGGCCGATCGGCGCCAACTGCCTTGCCAATGCCCGCGACTTCCTGACGCCGGTCGCGCATTACGAGGACAAGGACACGCCGACCGAGCTCTACGTGAAATGGGGCGGCGCGCTGTTCAAGACGCAGCTCGCGCATTCGCCGATCGACGTGGTCGCCTGGCACGGCAATTACGCACCCTACAAATACGACCTGCGCACCTTCTCGCCGGTCGGTGCGATCGGGTTCGATCATCCCGATCCCTCGATCTTCACGGTGCTGACCTCGCCGTCGGAGACGGCGGGCACCGCGAATATCGACTTCGTCATCTTCCCCGAGCGCTGGATGGTGGCCGACAACACCTTCCGTCCGCCCTGGTACCACATGAACATCATGAGCGAGTTCATGGGCCTGATCTACGGCGTCTACGACGCCAAGCCGCAAGGCTTCGTCCCCGGCGGCATGAGCCTGCACAATTGCATGCTGCCGCACGGCCCCGACCGCGACGCCTTCGAGCACGCCAGCAACGGCGAATTGAAGCCGGTGAAGCTGACCGGCACCATGGCCTTCATGTTCGAGACCCGCTATCCGCAGCGCGTCACCGCGCATGCCGCCAATGCCTCGACGCTGCAGGACGACTATGCGGATTGCTGGAAGGGCCTGGAGAAGAAGTTCGATCCGAGCAAGCCGTAGTTACTGCGTCATTCCGGGGCGATGCGAAGCATCGAACCCGGAATCTCGAGATTCCGGGTCTGGTCCTTCGGACCATCCCGGAATGACGGCCACATCATTGGAGACTTGCGTGCCCCACCCCAACGACCCCAGCCTGCGCTCCTTCATCGAGGTCGATCCTTCTTCCGACTTCCCGATCCAGAACCTGCCCTACGGCGTGTTCTCGACCGCGGCCAATCCGACCCCGCACGTCGGCGTCGCGATCGGCAATTACGTGCTCGATCTCTGGGAGCTCGAGCAGGATTCCCGGCTCGATGTCGGTCCGCTCGGCGTGTTCTCCGGAGCTTCGCTCAACCCCTTCATGGCGCTGGGGCCAAAGGTCTGGGCAAAGACACGGGCACGGATCAGCGAGCTGTTGCGCCACGATCATCCGGAGCTGCGCGACAACGAGGAGCTGCGCAAGCAGGCGCTGGTGTCGATGCGCGATGCCAAGCTGCATCTGCCGTTCGCCGTCTCCGGCTACACCGATTTCTATTCCTCGAAGGAGCACGCCACCAATGTCGGCGTGATGTTCCGTGGCAAGGACAATGCGCTGCAGCCGAACTGGCTGCATATGCCGATCGCCTATAACGGCCGCGCCTCGACCGTCGTGGTCTCCGGCACGAAGGTGAAGCGCCCGCGCGGACAGTTGAAGCCGCCGAATGTGGATCTGCCGAGCTTTGCGCCGTGCAAGCGGCTCGATTTCGAGCTGGAGATGGGCGCGGTGATCGGCCAGCCCTCGCCGATGGGCGGCATGCTTGGGGAGCAACAGGCCGAGGAGATGATATTCGGCTTCGTGCTGCTCAACGACTGGAGTGCGCGCGATATCCAGCAATGGGAATATGTGCCGCTCGGCCCGTTTCTGGCCAAGGCGTTCGCGACCTCGATCAGCCCCTGGGTGGTGACGCGCGAAGCGCTGGAGCCGTTCCGGCTGAAGGGGCCGGAGCAGGAGCCGGTGCCGCTCGATTATCTCAAGCAGAGCAAGCCGCAGAACTACGATGTCGAGCTCGACGTTGCCTTGCGCGCCGCCGGCGCCAACGCGCCCGCCAGCATCAGCCGCACCAATTTCAAGTACATGTACTGGTCCTCGGTGCAGCAGCTGATGCACCACGCCTCCTCAGGCTGCGCCATGAATGTCGGCGATCTCCTCGGCAGCGGCACCATCTCCGGCCCGGAGAAGAACCAGCGCGGCAGCCTGCTCGAGATCAGCTGGAACGGTACCGAGCCGGTCGAGCTTCCCGGCGGCAGCAAGCGCTCGTTCCTGGAAGACGGCGACAGCCTCGTCATGCGCGGCTGGTGCCAGGGCAACGGCTACCGCATCGGCTTCGGCGAGGTCGAGGGGACGATCTTGCCGGCGGAGTGAGTCACGTACTCGGTCTCGTAGGGTGGGCAAAGGCGCGATAGCGCCGTGCCCACGCGATGGACATGGTGGGCACGCTTCCGCTTTGCCCACCCTACAAGACTAACGCTTTTCGGGCTGTATCCCCTTGATCCGCGCGCAATGCGCGGCGACGTCCTCGACGCTGTATTTCAAATGCACCCGCTTGTCGGACGGTGCCTGCCTCGCCGTGCAGATCCCCGGCCGCCATTCCCGGGTGGGGCGGATCGGGCGCGGCGCAAAGCCGCCGCCGCAGTTCGGGCAGACGTTGAACAGCTTGGTCTCGACGCAGTCCGCGCAGAACGTGCATTCGTAGGAGCAGATCCGCGCGTCCGTTGCGTTTGGCGGCAGGTCGCGGTCGCAATATTCGCAGTTCGGCCGAAGCTGGAGGGCCATGGCAAATCTCCCGGAGCGACCGCGATCATCGCAGATCGCGCCCGCGGTGCGAACGACGTAGTTCCCTCGATTTCAGCCGGCCTGATCGCCGTGCGGCAGAAGAGATCCTATCTCTTCCAGGCCGTCGTCACCGCGGCGATCTCCGCCGGCTCCGGCTCGCGCACCGCCGAGGGCGTGCGCGAGAAACGTGGCGCGGGACCGGGCTGCTTGACGCCGTGGCGCTCGATGAACACATTGCGCGCGACCATGTGCGGATGCTTTGTCGCCTCCGACATGGTCAGCACCGGCGCGAAGCAGATGTCGGTGCCTTCCATGATCTTGCACCAATCCTCGCGCGTCTTGCTCTTGAACACCGCCTTGAGCTTCTCCTTCAGCGCCGGCCAGGCCTTGGGGTTCATCTGCGCGTCGAAATCGGCATCGGTCAGGCCGGCATGCTGGCGCAGCAGCGCGTAGAATTGCGGCTCGATCGAGCCGATCGAGATGAAATGACCACAGGCGCATTCATAGACGCCGTAGAAATGCGCGCCGCCGTCGAGGAAGTTCTGGTCGCGCCCTTCGGTCCAGCGTCCCATATTGGTCATGTCGAAGAAGAACGACATCAGCGATGCCGCGCCGTCGCACATCGCGGCGTCGACCACTTGGCCCTTGCCGGATCTCTGCGCTTCCAGCAGCGCGGCGAGCACGCCGACGACGAGATAGAGCGCGCCGCCGCCGAAATCGCCGACCAGATTGAGCGGCGGCACCGGCGCTTCCTTCGGTCCGATGGCGGCGAGCGCGCCGGTGATGGAGATGTAGTTGATGTCGTGGCCGGCGGCGTTGGCGAGCGGGCCTTGCTGGCCCCAGCCGGTCATGCGGCCATAGACCAGCTTGGGATTGCGCGCGAGCACGACGTCCGGCCCGAGGCCGAGCCGCTCCATCACGCCGGGACGAAAACCCTCGACCAGCGCATCGGCGCTGGCCAAGAGGTCGAGAACTTGCGCGATCGCCGCCTTGTCCTTGAGGTCGAGCTCGATCACCTTGCGGCCGCGCCCGGCCACCGACTTCATGTTCTTCTTCGCACCGACGCGGTCGAGCGTGACGACGTCGGCGCCCATGTCCGCGAGCATCATGCAGGCGAACGGGCCGGGCCCGATGCCAGCGAATTCGACGATGCGGAAGCCCGCAAGCGGGCCGGAGCTGCGGACGGACGAGGCTTCTGATTTTTGTTGGGCTGATTGATCGAGCACGTTGTTGTTTCCTCGGGTCGCGGGCGGATGCCGGCGATCCGGCTTCTTTTGTGGGGCGAGTTAATCGGCCGATTAACTTTTCTCGCCTTCACGCCAGCGAGGCAAGCGGTTTTCATGCCGCATGGCCAAAATAAAACGGCGCGCACCGAAGTGCGCGCCGCGGAAAATTTGTGTCGAGGCGCTGGCCGCGGGATCAGCCCGCAGCAGAAACCGCGCGCTGCGCCATCACCTTGATGAGATTGGCGCGATACTCCGCAGTGCCGTGGATATCGGCCAGCAATCCGTTTGCCGAAATGCTGACGCCATCGATCGCCGCCGGCGACCAGTTCGCCTTCAGCGCGGCTTCAATGGCGGGGACCCGCATCACGCCGCTCTGCGAGGCGCCGGTCGCGGCGACGCGAACCTCGCCCGCCTTGGTCTGGGCCACGAACACCCCGGTCAGCGCGAAGCGCGAGGCCGGATGGCGCATCTTCTCGTAGCCTGCCTTTGCCGGCACCGGGAACGACACGGCGGTGATGAGCTCGCCGTCTTCGAGCGCCGTCGAGAACAGGCCCTGGAAGAAATCTTCCGCCGCAATCGACCGCTTGTTGGTCTTGACGGTGGCGCCGAGCGCGAGCAGCGCGGCCGGGAAGTCCGCGGCGGGATCGTTGTTGGCAATCGAGCCGCCGATCGTGCCGCGATAGCGCACGGCAGGGTCGCCCAGCACCGAGGTGAGATGGGCGATCGCGGGAATCGCCTTCTTCACATCGGCATTCGTCATGATGTCGTAATAGGTCGTGGCGGCCTTGATGGTCAGCGTGTCGCCCGACAATTCGACGCCCTGCAGCTCCTTGATCTTGCCGAGGTCGATGACGTCGGAAGGGCTTGCGAGGCGCTGCTTCATCACAGGCAGCAGCGTCTGGCCACCGGCCAGGAACTTCGCTTCGCTGCTCTTGCCGAACAGGCTGACGGCCTCGTCGACCGAGGAAGCGCGATGATAGGTGGTCTGGTACATCTTGGTTGCTCCTGAAATCTTTTCTCTGTCATTCCGGGATGCGCCGCAGGCGCAGACCCGGAATCTCGAGGTTGAATTCTTCAGCTCTGGATTCCGGGTTCGACGCTACGCGTCGCCCCGGAATGACGATGTTGTGTCAGGCCGCGTGGATGGTGCGCCAGACCCGGTCAGGGGTCGCGGGCATTTCCAGATTGTTCTTGCCGATCGCATCCGTGATCGCGTTGATCACGGCCGCTGACGCCCCGATCGCGCCGGCCTCACCGCAACCCTTGATGCCCAACGGATTGCCCGGGCACAGCGTCGTGGTGTGGGAGAGGTTGAAGGAGGGCACATCGTCGGCGCGCGGCATGGCGTAGTCCATGAACGAGGCCGTGACCGGCTGGCCGTTGGCATCGTAGATCGCATGCTCGAGCAGGGCCTGTCCGATGCCTTGAACAAGGCCGCCATGGACCTGGCCCTCGACGATCATCGGGTTGATCAGCCGGCCGAAATCGTCGGCCGCGACGAAGTTGACGAAGGAGGTCTTGCCGGTGCCGGGATCGACCTCGAGCTCGCAGATAT
>Ga0209758_1000955_pt1 | contig 39008 bp, 34 predicted proteins | sample AraplaMF_Col_mMF_FD_184258 | JGI IMG/M metagenome (GOLD analysis project Ga0209758, IMG submission 184258) | Arabidopsis root microbial communities from the University of North Carolina, USA - plate scrape MF_Col_mMF (SPAdes) (version 2) | ecosystem: Host-associated > Plants > Roots > Endosphere... | reverse complement strand
CGCTTCCACAAGCGAAATTGCCAGCCAAATTCAGGGCAGCAAAAAGCCCTCGAAAACGAAACGTTTTCAAGGGCTTAAAACTTGGTTGCGGGGATAGGATTTGAACCTATGACCTTCAGGTTATGAGTGCATTCCTGACTGATTCCTGGCGTGTCCTCAGGTGTCCTGGAATTTCCTAAGTTACTGATAGTACATCATTTATTTGACTTTTCGATTTCTGTGATGTCTTGTGGTTTCCGTTCCGGTGGCGACACGGTGGCGACACGGAGAACGGATGTTCTTGAAATGATCACCCGACTGACCAAGCGGAATGTGGATGCGATTGCCCCGGGAAACCGGGCCGTGATCGCCTACGACCAAGACCTTACAGGCTTTGGCCTCCGCGTCGCGACGAATGGCCGGTTGAGCTGGTTCATTGAGTACCGGCCCGGCGCTGGGGGCCGTCGGGTGCCCAAGAAGCGTATGTATTTTGGCTCGCGCGAATTCACGCCGGAGCAAGCGAGGCAAGCCGCTAAGGAAATGCTGGCGGCGGTTGCGCTCGGTGGTGACCCCGCCGCGAAGCGCCAGGAGGAACGAGAGGCTGAAACGTTTCGGGAGTTCGCCGAACGATATCTCCGAGAAGAAGCCGCTACAAAACTGAAGCCCGGCACGGTCGCAAACTATCGCATAGCGATTCGTAAGCATGCAGCCCCTGAGATCGGCTCGGTTAAGCTGAACCGCATTACCACTGCGCAGATCGCACGGCTGCACCGCAACATTGGCGAGACTAGGCCCATGACGGCCAATCGCGTCATGGAGTGCATTTCGTCGATTTTCCGCTACGCCGCTACCTGCAACATCGTGGCAGTTGGCCACAACCCAACGCGAGGTATCCGCGCTTTCAGGGAACAGCGCCGCGAACGCTTTCTGAATGCAGAAGAATTGGGTCGCCTCGGGGAGGCCATTCGAGAAGCAGAGACTGTCGGAATTCCATTCACCGTGGACACCGACAATCCGAAGTCCAAACATACTCCAAAGAGTGGCTCCATCCAGATAGATGTTCACACCGCAGCAGCTTTGCGATTGCTAATACTCACTGGTGCGCGCTTACGCGAAGTTCTCAATCTTCGTTGGGAGTACGTCGATTATCAGCGTGGTCTTCTGCTTCTCCCCGATAGCAAAACCGGTCGAAAGGCCGTCGTCCTCAATGGCCCCGCCCTCGGCGTTCTCCGTAGCCTCGATCAAAGCGGAGAATGGGTAATCAAATCGGAAGGTGAAGACAAACCCAGAGTCGACCTAAATCGTCCCTGGCGAACGATCTCAGCACGAGCAATATTGCCCGGCGTGCGTATTCACGACCTTCGACATACTCACGCCAGCGTGGGAGCCGGTGCTGGGTTGGGCCTTCCAATCATCGGCAAGTTACTTGGTCATACTCAAGCCAGCACCACCATGCGATACGCGCATCTCGATTCTGATCCACTCAAGCGAGCATCCGAACGCATCGCTCGCTCGATAACGGAACAGATGGGAGATTAGGCGCTTTAGCTCCGATACTGACTGAGAGCTGCGATGGTCAAAACAAATCGCAAGTCCAAGAAGCTCGATGCCGAGCCTCCGTTCAAGTTCGTAGGAATTAAACCCAATGAACGGCTGACGTTTCGAGGAAAAACTGTGGAATGCAAATTGCCGGAGGAAGTTGTCGCGCAACTAAACCGAGTTACTGAATCATTTGCCGATGCGCGGGATATCAGAGAGGGAGCCCGGCGCTGGGAAAATAAAATGCGTGCCCTCACAGCTTGGCAGACGCGAACCGCAGGCGTTCGGGACTCGATCAGCCCGCATGCACCAAAAAAGTCAGGCGCGCCTCACCTGATGTTTGATGAAATTGTTGACCGATACTTTCAGCCTGAACTTTCCAGCAAAGAAGAACGAGATCCGCTGGCGCTATTGGCTCGCGTCCTAAATGGAGCAATGGATACTGCGACGTTTGCCCAACGCAATTTCAAATACCCGGCCCCCAGAACCTTTGAAGCAGAGCTTTGGTTTTTATGGGTAAGTATCATTTTTGGGATACTACGCGCCGCCAACGTTCCGCTGCGGTATAAGGAAGCCCATAGGCTCCTCCCTCATGTAGTTCCGCTTCTTGAGCGACTTCAATCTCGTTTGCCGGAACGCTTACAAAAGAGGAAGGGGGCATACAGCCCTAGGTCCGCGGCTGTTGTTGCGTTCCGCTTCTCCGGCGTGTGCAAGCTAGATATCATGCGTGAGGTTTTTGACCATTGGACCAAAGGTGACGCTTTGTTTGCCCACGTGTTTACTCCGACGGAGAACGACGCAGATAATATTTTTATGTTCGCAGTCAATTTCGAGCGATATTTTTTGAGAGCCACCGGTCGCGCAAGAAAAATGAGAGGCATGGGATCCCGTCAAAATTAGCCGGAGCTCCATGTCTCCGGTTTTCCTCACGGTGATCTAGACTCCCTCGTGTTGGCGCTTGTTGCCAACTGCAACACGAGGATACCAATGAACACAGACGAGTATTTTAGACCCTCAGAAGCAGCTGCCTACCTCAAGTCTTCAACATCGACCCTCGCGAAACTACGCTGCGCGGGAGGCGGTCCTTTCTATGTCCGACTGGGTCGAGCTGTACGCTACAAGAAATCCGATCTCGAAGATTTCCTAGCGAAAAGCAGGGCTCGATCCACAACCGAGGGGGCCCGTCAATGACCACGCTTGATATTCAGGAGCACGAGTGGGCCAGGGACGCCTTAGTTGCCGCTAAGCTCTCGATAAAAAAGAGCGACCGTCAACTAAAGCGGGCAATCGAAGAGATGATCGATGCCGAGGCATTCGGAGCAACAGAGGATCAAATAGCCGAAGCTGTCGGACGACCGGTCGAATGGGTCCGCCGTCAGTTAAAGCAGCAAGACCTGAAAACCATCCGAACCTCGTAGATCAGCCCCGCCGCCTCAAGACGCCGGACTATTAGAGTTATCGATCTAATAGTCCGGCGACTGGTCATTTAACCATCAACCGGATGTAAATTAATGCCACTCCTCTGGCAAACGCACCGACTTGCCCATGAGACCGTTCGTAAGAACCCCGGGTTCTTTTGCGACGACTGTCTCGATCTCGGCTCCAACTTTACAACAGAAAAGGCGTGCGAGCGTAAGGCCGAGATCATCGACATCCTCAACAGAGCCGAACGCAGTGCGAGGCGCAACAAGCACGCGGGGCGAGCCAAGGCTATTCACCAGATAGCCCGAACGCTGTCAAAATGCGGTCCATCTACACGTTGCGGAACGCTACCCTGCCCTGAATGCGCTCGTGCCTTTCAATGCGCCCGCGCAGTTGCTCACTCAAAGCTTGCCGCTGAGCAGCAAGTCGAATGCCCAGATCAGAAGCTCGTCTTTGCCACTATCGTTCCGTCGCGCTTCTTTCTCAATCCTGCGGAACTAGCCAATCTGAACATCACAGCCGCCAACCGGTGGTTCAAGGATCGACTGCGTAAATCCGCTATCCGCCGTCCCGTTGTTGGCTCTATCGACATATCGTGGGAGGGGGATCGGTTTCAAGTTCACTGGCACCTCGGGATGATGACCTCAAACCGTCGGGCTCTCAACAAGCGGCTCAAATCAGCATTCCCTTTCGACGGCGTTGGCAAGAAGCCGGTCGTAGTCAAGATCGCCTATAGCCATGGCTTTATTCCCTACAGCCATAAAGTGATCGAAGCACACGACATCCTCCGAAAAGCACGCCGTGCTGTTCCTGACCTTTTGTTGGCCCTCAACCGAACAGAACCACTTTCAACAATGGTTCTCCTGAACGTCCGACTGAGCACTTGCAACGGTGAACTCGTCTTACGCCCTATTTCGCGCTGAAGATGACTCCGGCTTTTCGTATCGAGAATTCAACAGAAATCGGGTTGGAACAACATGAAAATCAACAGAACTACTCTCTAACCTCCCCTCTAATTCGCTAATTTCGACTTGCACGCGCGACGAACTGAGCACTGAGCACTGAGCACTGAGCAGAAACCACAATGGCCAACTTCGATATCGAACTAACAAAGGACGGCGTCTTTCGCCGCAACGGTTTAGTGCGTAGTCAAATAGCAGGGCCCATTAAATTGGCTGCGATTGTCAAGTCAGCTCTTGATGGGAAGGAGTTCGCTGAAATTACGTTCACCTCGTGGGACGGACTGCGGAAATTCGTTCACGTCGAGATGGCCGCCTTGAACTCCCGGAATCACCACCAATTATTAGATAAACTGACCAATGATGGCTACCGGTGGCCACCCGATTCTAAGTTGGCAAAGGCGGTGGTGACTTTACTCGCGCAGACCAAGCCAAAACGAATTTACACGCTGGTTGGTTCGTACGGTTGGCATGGACCGACATTCCTTACTTCGTATGGTCAATATCCTGCCTCCGAACAGGAGAAGTTGAGAATTGATGAAGAAGCGGCGGGGAGACGTGCGCCTTACCTGTTGGGGCCAGGATCACTCGACCAATGGAAGTCAACCGTCGGACGCACCGCATGCCGCTCCTCAATTCTCCGTCTATGTATCGCCGCTGGGTTCGCCGCTCCCCTTCTAAAACCATTGAACATCGAGTCCTTTGGGCTGAATCTTTATGGAACGACTTCCCAGGGAAAAACATCAGTCCTTTATGGGGGTGCATCCGTGGCCGGGCTCATCGACGGTCATATTCCAACTTGGGCGGACTCGATTGCGGCCCAAGAGCAGTTTTTTGTCGGGTACCGCGATTGCCTAGCGCCTCTGGACGAGACCGGAGATGGCACCGGACGAGAGGTTTCCATAGAAGAAAAGATTGGCATGTTGAGTTTTGCGGTCGCGCGCAACCACATTCGCAATCTCAGCACCGGTTACGAGAGGAAGCTTCGCATCATAACGCGCGACTATCGCATCATTCTTGTGAGTACGAGCGAATATGCCCTTAGGGAAATTGCGCTGGGGAAAGGTCGGTCGCGCGTTCCAGGCGAGGAATTGCGCTTGATCGATCTGCCCGTTGAGGGCAGCAAATGGGGGGTCTTCGAAAATGTCCCCTCAAGCTACGCAGCAATTGACCCTCCGCTCGCCGGGAAGCAGCTTGCCGATCTGCTGAAGCTTGATGCCGAGCAGAATCAGGGTCATGCGTTGAAATGCTTCTTGGAGCGATTGGTAGACGATCCAACCGCAATGGAGACAGTGAAAATAGGCATAGCAAGATTCGTCAATGAAGCGAAAGGAGGAGCAACAAACCGTCACCTCCGGATAAAGGAGAAGTTTGCTTTGTTGTATGCTGCAGCGGCGCTCGCGATAGACTATGAGATCGTTCCCTGGAAAGTGAAGGCGCTTTTTTCAGACATCGAGCAGCATTGGTTGGCAGCATCGGCGTTCTTGGATAGGGCCGCGGTCTCCAGTCCAACTCAATCACTTGGCGACACAGCACATCTCGGTACCCAGATTCGGGATGCAATCACGGCATTGGCGCCCATGAAAGTTCAGCAAAAGGCGCTTTTGAGTGCTTGCGCCCCGGAACGCTGCGCGAATGCCAAGGCGCTTCAAGTGGGCGGTAAGTTCTATGTCAAACCGGCGGCTTGGCCGAAGATTTGCGAAGATAACAAACAGCTTCTTCGGTCACGGAAGGTGCTTCTCACCGAGAGCCGTCGAGATACACTGACGATGGCTAAGAAGGTGCCAGGCATAAAAGGCAAGCGCCGGTATTACGTTTTGGATCGGGTCGCGTTGGAGGAGCTAGCCAAAGGCGCTCAAGAAACGTGACCCGAGGGCGCGAAGAACTTCATCAATCAAAGCCATTTAGCAGACTTGTAAAATGGCAGATCAACGCACAACGGAGTGCCTTGATATCCAAACATTCGTCAGGGAAACGGAGATCCTCATGCTGAAAGAGTTTAAAGGCGTCACAAACTTCTATGGAAATGGTTCGGCTTACGTCACCGAAGGAGATCGCGTACAACTGCTGAAGAAGCATAATTTCGAGGCTAGTTCATTACGCAAAACAGGCGATGACATGTGGGTAACGAGCGGCGTCATTGTTGCTCTAGGAGTAGAATGCGAGCCTTGGCAGGCGTTACGCCAATTAAGGGCTGTCGCGGCGAGGATCGAAGAAGAAATGGCGCAAGATGGCACCGGACTCTGCCCTCACTGCGGCGAGCAATTGGGTAAGTGCACCTCCAATGAAACCGGGACTCGAAGGAGCAGACCGAAGGAGAGCAGGAGGTCCCGCGATCACTAAAGAAGTCGGCTGTTTTTATCTCGCGGCATGGCCTGGCACCGCCAGGTCATGTCGGTCGTTTTGTCGAGCGTTCCCCTTCACACGGGAGAGGTCCAAGGTTCGATCCCTCGTGCGTCCACCATCAAGTCGTCGGTTTTTCTGCAGTTTTTGCGCTGCCTAGCCTGTCGGTTCGGCAACTCAAGACAGGACGAACCGCGAAAAAGGCGCTTCGATCCGTGGAAAATCTGTGGACTTTGTTCTCGGCCTAAGCCTGGTTACGGTGGCGATGCAGCTGCCGGTATGAGCGCATTTAGCTCCCGACACTCGCCACCCAAATGAATCATTGCATGGCAGTTTGGGCAGACGACCGCCAAGTCTTCTAGCTTAGTCTTGGTACCCAGTGACGAAGCCGTATGTAGTGGAATGCGATGATGAACATGAGCATAGCCTTTGCCCAGCTCTCCATAACGGCGTTCAAAATCGAATCCGCATCCAACAACCTCGCACACTAATCGACCGGTTTGGCGCAGAACTGAGTCTATCTTGTCTTTGCGCGCACGCCATTCTCGGTGACGGTGCTGCCTAAAGGCCCGCCTGGGCTCACCTTCGTCGTAGCCTGCAGCTTCAGGATCGTAAGTCTCAGCGAACGGCACGACCGGTTTTGCCCCGCGCATGAGCACGTAATTGCCGGTCTCGAAATCATATTCAGTTACTGCCCATCTGACTGGATCCAGTTTCCGGAAATCGACTTTTGAGGAATCCGACAACGGGTCTCGGCTGTCGCGTCGTCTTCCATCGATAATGATCGCATGAAGCGGAAGCTGGGAGAGATACGCGGCTTGCAAGTGGCCATCTACGGCTCTGGCACGACGTTTCCAAGTTGCGACCTTTATCGGGTTCGTTCCTGATGGCGTACCGCGAAGGTTGCGTGCCTGAAATATTCTATTTCCTTCGATTTGAATTTCGGGATGCCAGATGCAGACGGCAATCGATTTCTTTGGATTATCGAACGACCAATTGTAGCAATACTTTGGGTTCTGCGCAGGCTTGAGTTTCTTCACCTTTTTCCAATCAGAAACGTCGTACTTAAGGCTTTGAAGAAGGCTGTATACAGATTGGCGTTCAGTTGGACGTAAAGATTCATAAGTCTCGCCTGGTGTCGGCATAGTACTCGCCTCCTATTCCTCAAACGATTGCGTTGCCAATCGACCCTACTCAATGCGCCTGCAAAGATGAGTAGCCGGACCGCCTAAATCGGACAGCGCAATATCACTGCTCATCCGATAGCTTAGTATTACCCTTTGGGAGGGGGTTGTGTGGCCCATGCACCGTCAGGAAATCTCGCCAAAATCTAATGACCGTGTCGAACAAATGAGAGATTGGCAGATTCTTCGGTTCGGTCAGGCTTACCTCGACCGCCAGGTAGGACTGCCCGTAGGGACCTTGCCCGTAGCCTCCCATCCCAACGCCGCCAATTACCTGGGTGCCCTTGGCATTCTCGCGGATGAAATGCTTGCTGCCGTTGGAGATGGATTGGACAAGCGAGTACCAGACCGTCTGTCCGTCAATCCAGGCCATGAACTCCCTTTTGTTCTTCACGCCGAGCTTGGCTTTTAGGGCGGAGTCGCCCTTCACAAAGTCTCCCCAGCCCCAGTCCGCCATGTGATGAGCGGTGATAGCGCAGTTCATGGCATGCCGCGCCGAGTCTTGCTGCTGCACATAGTCGTCGAAATCTTCGAGAAGCTTCTGATAGAAATCTCTAGAACTGGTGATATCGAACATCGGTTATGCCCACGACGCAAACGGCAAAGAACGAGCGGCTTAGAACAGGAGCAGGTCTTTATTTAACGATGGTAAGAACTCGTAAAAGCCGTCGAACATAATCAATCATCAGATTGGCTAGCGGATGTAGGTTCGCTCTGCTCGACCTCGATGACTTTTTTCAAATCCGCGATATGTGTCTTCGTAAAATAGATCACAGCGTTCTCCTGCGCGAGAACGACTTCGAGCTCATTGTCCGAAACTTTCAGAAGCATGTCGCACATGAGCGCCGCGGATCCGTTCGCTTCCATGAACATCGCGGCGTGATTGGGACAAAGGGCTAGATAATTCTGGTAATGCCGCTTCTTCAGCTCGGGGAGAAACTCGACTTTCTCGAAGTAGTCGGAGCCGTCATCGAGTTTGAACGGCATCGGCCCTTTGCATATTTGGCAGATCACGTCTCCATTGCTTGTATATTGCTGCCGAAGGTACTGAGCGGCCTCCTCCTTAGCCGCTTCCCGCCCGACGGAAACAGACCGCGTGCGCTCTTCCGTGATTCTGTCCGGCGCGGCGGCCGCCTGGGCTGCGACGCGATCAGCGCGACGGTCTGGATTAGCAGGCTCCTGATCTGGCAACTCTACTTCTCGGCCATCTTGGTCGGCCAAAATACGCTCCTGATCTTCAGCTGGAAGGGCGGCAAAGCGCCTAGCCCGCTCCAACGTCGCATCGTCCGGGAAGCCAAGCTCCGTGGCGACGGCCTGCCGTCGCCGGTGTTCCTCTGACTTACGCTCTACTTCCTCACCAAACTGAATAGCCCTCAGCCAAAACGAACCAAAGTCGAAAGAAAACCCGTCGGGAAGGAGATCGCGAGAAGCCTCCGCGGGACGCACAAACGATCCGTTGCGCTGTGGTACCCACTTGTTCATCTTAAGCGAAAGGATGAGTGAAGAAGGTGCCGTTCGGATGTCGTATTGTTGGTTCGGTCGGTAGCGAGCGGTCGATATCTCGGGGTCAGCTGATTGCAGGGTATCCCAGATCAATTTTGCGACAGCGTTAGACGGGCGTTCGAGCAAGCGTGATAGATTTTTTATTTGCCAATCCTCGTTGATTTCGGAGCCGGTCCTTCGAACAGAAGGCTTATACCAATCCGCCTTCAGCTGGCGCTCAAGAGGATGTCCGCTTACTGTTTTCTCCTGCACGACCAGTCTTGTTTGCGCCCCGACTGCTTCGGCGAATTTCATCAATCTCTTAATGGCTATGCCGGACTCCTGATAACCACTGGCAAGAGCAAACCGCTCCGCGTCTTCGCCCATCGCATCGTAGTAAGCGCCAAGACCGGAAGGAAAATACGGCGCGTCGAGGTAAACCTCGGAGGGCTTACACCATTGGTCCCCGCAATCAAAAATATAGTAGTCCTTGAACAACTTGGCTCGTTCGGGCTCCTTCTCTACGAGAGCGATGAATCGCTTGAAGTCCCTTAAATAAGTCCTCGCATCAGGATTCTTTGCTTCCTCGATGTACCGCTCCTCCAGGATGACCTCGATCTGCTCCGCCTCCCCGACAATGCGAACGCCCATCTCCTCAAGGAACTTCCTTGCATTGCTTTGCTGTACCTTGCTCTTGCCGGAACCGTAGACAGCTGCATCAACGCGAGGCAGGACTTCATCGTGTTCGATAGTCTCACTGGGAAAAAATGTCTTGTCGCCCGTACTATAGCTGCTATCGCTGCGGCGAACGATCCGGCATTTCTTAAGACGATACAAATCGCCTTGCGGCGCTAGCTCTGTGAAGAGGAGTGCGTAGAACTGCTGGTGCCAATCAGCAGGCTTTGAGCCCAGCCACGTTATAAAGTTCTGATCAGGTTGGGAGGCATGATATGGAGGATAGAAACTTCTGGCTTCGCGCGTTTTCTCAGCGATGAGCTCAACAAATTCGTCCATGCCCCAGTCCGTCATCGCGAGTGAGCCGAGAAAACGGTCGATGTTCGTGTTCTTTTGTGTCGCCCCAACTGACCAGCGCGGCGGCTCATTGTCGTAATCGACCAGATTCTGGATATCCTCTTCGCCAAGCAAATCCTTCAGCGACGCCTTGGCCTGAAGCAGGTCCTTAGCGGGAGCATGCCCCTTGGTGTGGGTTGGCGTAAGAGGCTGCGTATTCATCGCTCCGATGATGGCCTCACGGATGGCTTCATAGCGCGGCGGTATCTGCTCGTGCTGATTCGGTAGAACGGCAAGAAATTCCGCCGTGAGCAAACCATGATCGCGGATGTCGTGCAAAGCGGCCGCCGCAAGCGCGGCTAGCTGCTCGAACAACGGCGCATTCGCGGGCGTGTCCTTGACGCTAGCGCGGCTCAGTTCAGGCACGAAAGGCGCGTGCATATGAAAGCGAAGTCCTGATGTTTCTTTCTCAGCAGGAAAATAGACGGCGACCGTACCGCGCGTGTCCGCGATCCTAAACTGCTTGGCTAACGGCGTCCTTTCAGCGAACCGTTGCACATTAGGAAGAAAGTCGAGTGCGAACGCAACCGCAACTCTCTGTCGTTCCAGGCCAGCGACGGGCCTCTCGAATTTCAGGAAATGCAAACTAGATGTCGGCTCGACGTTGCTCTCCCTCAGCACCTCGACATGATTGTCCGAGTGTTGAATATGCAAAATCTGTCCGGCAGCGCCTTTGCTGGTCTTCCATCCAACGACCTGCAAATGGGACAGAAAAAGGAGCGTAGTCTCGGCAAGCTTGTGGAGGCCGTCTTCCACATCGACGCGCGCCTTCTCCTTCGGCTTCTTTGGATTGTTAAAGGGAAATTCGAAGCGCGTCTTGGAACCCAAATCGTCACGGGATGCTATCGCCGTTGGCAGGACCAGGTCTTCAATCTTAAAGGAAAAGGTGGGTGACCAAATGTGAGGTGTTTCAGTGTAAGCGAAAACAGCTTTAAAGCCGACCCCGAACCGGCCAATCTTATCGTCGTCCTCACCCTTCGTCCCGTCTCCGATATCCGTGATCCCGTAGATATCCTTTTTCGCGAAGGGACGACCGTTGTGCTCAAAGGTAAGAACGTCCTCCGAAAGGATGAAACTGGCCTCCGTTGCCCCCGTGTCCTCCGCATTCTGCAAAAGTTCATAAATGAAATGAGCGCTGTCGGGATACAGATCTTCGACAATCTTCCGGATTCCCGTGTGTTTTTTCAAAACGCGTGCAAGATCCTCCCTTTCTCGCCATGCCTCTTCGATCACGGTCTGATCCTGGTCGATGACTGTCACGGTTTGGTTCATGGAGGTCATTTTGAACCTTCCCGTATCACTACAATCGTCCCAAAAATCGCCGGGGCCGTCCGGATATCCCCGGTTTCCGCCGCAAGGCTAAGCTCCTCGATCCGACGGTTAAAATCGGTATTGGCGCGCGCAAGCTCACTTTGCTTCATCAGGCGAATCTTTTCGTTGGTCGCCCGTGCTACCTGGTCCTCAATGGACTTGCAGCGCGCGCGATGACTAGCTGTCAAGCTCTGAACTCGGTGCTCAGCTAGTTCCCTGTTTTGAGCCGTATGATTGGCTTGGGCTTCGGACCATTTGGCGTGGTGACGTACATCAAGCCCGTCGCACGCCGCCGCATTCGGCAGAGCCGCTGTTTCGGCGTCACTTGCGAACTGCAGCAGATCCAACAGCCCCGCTTCAAGTTGCGGGTCGTCCGCTATGGCAACAAGGGATTCGTCTAGTCTGATGCCATGCATTGTCCAACGATAGAGAGCAAAATGATAAGTACCCGGCTGGATCGCATTGCTTTGAGCAACGAGTGAGCAATACTTAGGCTGGCCGAAGTCAAAAAAGCCCGCAGCCTGACGCACCAGAGGATGCACGACAGTCAAGTGAACCGCTTTTGGGTTATCGGCGGCAGCGTCCTGATCAAAGGTAACGGGCATAAGCGGCTGCACGCCTTTCAGCCATTTCTCCCACTCGCGCGCAACCGGATCAATGGATCGCGCCAACTGCTTATAATCTTCCAGCAACCGGCTTCGCGCCTCCTGACTAAGGCGCAGCGTCTTTAGCGGCTTTTCGCCAAGAAAGTACTCTCCGTCATTGCCCAAGCGTGCGACGAGATAGTTCGTGACACAGCGTTGGATGGCGACAGGGGAAAGCCAGTAGGTTTCCGCAGCAGCGATGTCGTCCCTCCATGACCGGCTGGGAACATTTAGGCCGAACAATTCGGACTGCTTTGATTCAAGTTCTTGTTCCTCGCGGATGTGGCGGATACCATTATCAGCGAGTTGCTGAAGTTGCTGACTGCGCTGTTCAAGCGTCAGCGTGAAGCTCTCGGCGATGTCATGCAGCTCCTGAGTGATTGTGCCTAGAATCTCCTCACTGCCACCCACCGCGTGCTGAAACACGCCAATACGCCACAGACACCGCTGATATATGTCCGCATCGACGGTCCCCGGCGTAATGAAGTTGATTATCGCAATAGCCTCACTCTTTTGGCCATAGCGGTCGATGCGCCCGATTCGCTGCTCGATCTTCATGGGATTCCACGGTAGATCGTAGTTGATCAGAAAATCGCAGAACTGGAAGTCGAGTCCCTCGCAGCCGACCTCGGAAGACAGCAGAACGTCAAGCGCCTCGCTATCCTCTTTTGGCAGGGCGAAGCGGCGGCGCAATTCCGCTCGCTCGTCATCGGGAATGTCACCGTGAACAAGACCATAGCGTAGCCCGGCTCTCTGGGTGTGCTCAGCAAGATAGCGAAGCGTGTGCCGGAACGTGCTAAAGACAAGCGCCTTGTTACTGGGAAGGCGGTTTTTCTCGGTAAGCGCCTTCACGAAAGCCGCGACCTTGTCGTCGCGGGGATCGAGATCGCGCGCTTGATGGATCAAGTCTTCGATATCCTTGCGGACCTGATCGACAAAGCGAAGGTCGATATCCGCATCGCTGTCGCTGGCCTCTAGCGCTTCGAGACGGTCTAATTTTCCTACAAGGATGTCGGACAGCATAGGCGCAAGTCCGTATAGACAGCTGGCCGCTTGTCTGCGGATTGTCGTCATCATGAACTTGACGTTCTGTTGCCCGTGGCATCGGGTGAGGATGCGGGCGATCAGGTCGAGGAGGCCATCGTGAAGGCGGCTTTGATCGGGCGTGAAGTCAATCGTCACAGTCTCCGGCTTGCGCGTCGTGAACTCGCCTATGTCCCGGCGGCGAGTTCTATTGATGAGAGGGCTAAAAGTATAAAGCTCCTCGATGGAGCGGATCAGTGCGACGCGCTCAGGGTCGCCAAGAGCGCTCTCCTGAAGCTTGTCGTATGCGGCCTGGAATGCCGGCGCTTCGCGCAAGAAAAGCCGGCCCCATTCGGTTTGGGCTACCTCGGCGAGGCAATTCCGCGCCTCTTGTTGCCAGTCGGACTTGGCCGTGCGGCAATGCTGGACGGCCGCGTTGATATTCCGGTTCGGCTCCGCCATCTGTTCGAAGCTGGCATGGTCGATCACCAGATCGGGACGCAGCACGTTAAGCAGGGTGAAAAGGTCCTCGCTGCCCAGCTGGACAGGGGTGGCCGTCAACAGGACGACCGCTTTGGCATTATCACAGAAGTACCGAACTCCCTGGTGCAGAAAGGTCTCGCTATTGCGGATGTGATGCGCTTCATCGACAATCACCAGGTCGAATTGGGGCGGCGGGTCGAGATCGAGAAGCCCGAGATCTTTGTGTTTTCCTCTCCCACCACGACCGAAGACGAGATCGGAATCGAAAAGCGAGAACGGCAAGATCGCTTTCGCATATTGTTCGGGCCATTCCCCTTCAAGGTCCGTTTCCTTGAGACAATGCCGGAGCAAGGATCCGTCGAGCGCGGTAAAGTGTTCGTCGAATCGCTTCATCTCGGCGTACCACTTGCGCTCGGCGACCAGTGCCTTGGGACAAATTACAAGCACCGAGCTTATGTCCATCCGCGCCCGCAGTTCTTTGATGATCAGACCTGCCTCAATCGTCTTGCCGACACCCACTTCGTCGGCAATCAGCAGCCGCGGACGGTCTGCGCGAATGAGCTTGAGAACCGGCCTATATTGATACGGAACGAATTTCACCCGCCCAGAGCGCAGCGAGAAGAGGTTCGCGGTCGATGGCGAGAGGATTTGCAGGCCGGTCAGATGAGCGTGCAGGCTTTGCGCGGGGATGACTGCACGTTCGGCCGCCTGAACTGAAATCGCCTGCAACTGGCTTTCGTAATAGGTTGCCTTCGAGTTATTCTCAAAGACTCTGTAGCGACATTCCGGCCCGCCGGTGATGACCTCCAGTATCGGCACATGGTGGCTTGGATTTGATCGTAGGGCAACGAGGTCGCCGACTTTAAAGCTCGACGAAGCGGAAGCAGGAGCGGCGTCCGCAGAGCCAGTGGGTGCGTGCTCCGCCTCCTGGTCTTCAACCTCTCGTCGTGGGGTCATCGCCGCCAGCGCCGCTGTCTTGACCGACTCAACCGCGTCAAGCGAAGCTGAATCCGCGTCGATCATTCTAAGAAGGCGGCCGAGAGTGTCGGCGTCGCGATATACTTCGCTAGCCGGCATAACTTCCGATGAGAGATGGGCCCACTTATTTCGCACGGTCTGCAATTCTTTGACCCAAATCCTTCCTTCGCGAGGGAGACGCATGACGTTGGAAAGCTCGTACCAGTTCTGATCCAGCACGCGTAGCAAGGCGGCAAAGTCGAGCTGCCGGAGCGTCTTGAACCCGCGCTCCTCCACGGTGCGCTGCTGCTGGAAACTCAGGCGATCCAAGACGTGTTTGTCCCACCAGTCTTCTGACATGGTAGGCATCTTCGTTTCCAGGAACTGCCCCAGTGCGCCGGTGGCTATTCTTATCGCTTCGATCAAATCGTCCTCTCCCCGGATTTGCGTGCAAAAGAGAATCGAATGCATCATCTATCGCGTAATTTTCCGAAGCCACTTCATACGTCAGCTGAATGCAACTCCAATACGTCTTGTTAAGCGCTCGCCTCCAGCAATGGAACCTGAAGGCCCTCGATTTCGTGAAGGGCCTTACCTGCAATTCCTTGCAAGTCGCCATACATTCCGACAGTTGACTCGATAACGCCCTGGATTTGCGTTTCACGCTTTGCCCAAAGGCGCATCATCGACTTTCGTTCGCGATCAAGATCGGTCTGCATTTCCGAGAACTTCTCGACAATAGCCTCAATGCGATGCCTGAACTTGGGGCCCGTTAGATACTGATAAACAAGCTCCATCTTGGTGTTCTGTCCGGCGTGAGCCTGTCTTGCTGTGAAAATCTCGATGAGAGATTGGCGGAGGGCTACGGCAAGCGGCAGGGCGAAACGGAGCTCGGAAACCCAAATGCCGTCCACATAGCCGAAGGTCTCGACACCTTTCGGCAACACGCTCGACACCAGGATAGCAATTTCCGCGCTTGCACCGCGCTGATCGGAACGCAGCTTTGCGAGCCAGGCATCCGACCAATTCTTGGTTCGTTTTGTTTCCCAAAGCAGACTGCCGCATGACCGTCCCATAGGGCTCAGGATTCGCTGCAGAATGTCGCCGCCGAATTCGCCTTTGCCAACGGGCTCGACTGCATCCTGTGGGAAATGTGCTCGAAGCGCAGATTCCAGCTCGATTTCCAGAACTTCTCCTTGCAGTTGCTGTGACCCCTGCTCCGCCTTACGTTTGAGATCTTCGATCTGCCGCTGCATTGAAAGGATTTGATGCTCCCTCTCAGCAACTTTGAGCCCCAGGCTTTCCTCCGCCTCGGCTTTTGCCTTTTGTCTGATCCCAGCTAGCGAGTCGTTCACCTTTTTTTCGACCGTGAGATCAAGCTCCCGCCGCGCATCATCAAGTTCGCGCTGTTTGCGCATGAGGTCGGCTTGCTGCGTTTGGGCTTCTTTCAACTTTTCGTCGCGCTGACCGAGGAGTTCTTGCAGATCGCTGACCTCCTTTGCCTTCGATTGCAGATCGTGTGCAAGCGCGGCTTTCGCTTTGCGAGCTTCCTCTGCGGCAACGTCCCGCCGTCCCGCTTCAAGTCGTTCCGCGACCTGCTGTTCGATTGACTGACGCGCCTTTTCGATAGCGGCCAACCGCGCATTGATGTCTTCCTCGCGCCGCTTCATCTCCGCGTCTTTTCGCGCGATTCTGGTTTCATATTCTTCCCGTGTCGCACGGACGAGTGGGGCGGCTAGAGACTCAGTAACTCTGATTTCCGTCGAACAGGACGGGCACGTAATGGTCGGTTCGGTCATCTTCGCTCCCCTCAGCTAGCTTACCAAATTGCACTCGATTGGCTTGACATTGCTAGGTAAGCATCGTAACTATATTGACATAGTTTCAATGTCAATATAGAAACTATACTAATTTTGGGAGCTAGCAGAGAAATGCGCTGGGGTGTCGAAAAGCGCTTGGAATTCATTGAGTTTCGCCTCTTTTGGGAAGGCGGGATCAATCGCGCCGATATTATGGAGCAGTTTGGTGTGTCCGTGCCCCAGGCTTCCAAGGACCTCAGCCTTTATGAAGAAAAGGCGCCGGGGAACCTTCAATACGATAGGCGGCAAAAGCGGTACTTCGCTGCCCCCGGCTTCAGGCCGTTTTTCTTGAAACCCGAGGCAGACCGCTATCTGACGCAGTTGGTATCCGTGTCGAACCATGTGATTTCTGCCGATGAAACGTGGCTCTCCGACGTGCCCGACACGGACGCGATGCCGACTCCGCACAGACGCGTCGATGTGAACGTCCTACGCACACTGTTGGCGACCGTGAGGAAGGGCCGCGCAGTCGAGATTCTCTATCAGTCAATGAACCCAACACGGCCTGAGCCAAAGTGGCGATGGATAACGCCTCACGCCTTCGGAAATGATGGCCTTCGTTGGCACGTTCGGGCCTATTGCCACATCGATTCAAAATTCAAGGATTTCCTTCTATCCCGTTGCCTCGAAGTTCGTGGCGATGGTGAACCCGGCGCTGCACCCGAGGAGGACGTTTTCTGGAATGAGACCTTTCCTGTTGTCTTGTCCCCGAATCCGGCGCTCAGTGAAAGTCAGCGATCTATTGTGGCGCAGGACTATGCGATGACCTCCGGCAGCGTATCGGTCTCAGTGCGCAAAGCCCTTCTATACTACTTTCAGAAACGACTGCGGCTTGATGCCGTGCACACCTTAGATGGACCGCAAGAGACCCCGGTCGTTATTTGGAATCGCGAGGAGTTTACCCACGCCTTGGCGGAGGCGATGGCATGAAGTCCACGAACTTCGAGATACTTCGCCCTCGCTGGCCAGAGCTTGCCGCGCTTGGCGGCTTTGCCGAGGCATATGCGCATGATGACCCAGCCAGTGCACTCGTAAAACTGCGATTGTTCGCCGAAAATCTAACCAAGGATATCTATCGGGACTTGGGCTTGCCGAAGCCTGAGCATGCGACGTTTGTGGATTTGCTCGGTAATCAGTCATTCGCCGCGATTACCCCCAGGGTGGTTCTGGACAAGCTTCATGCCCTCCGGATTCACGGCAATAAAGCGGCGCACGGTGAACCCGCCACGACGCGAAACGCTCTCTGGCTTTTGCAGGAAGCTTTCGATCTAGGCCGGTGGTTGTTCATTCAATATGGCAAAGGAAACGCCAAAAGTATTCCTACATTCGCGCAGCCATCGCCCGACGGGGCCGACGAGAGTAAAAGTCAACTGAAGCGCGAAAAGCGTCAGGTTCTGGAAAAGCTCGCCGCTCAAGAAGCGCAGATGGAAGCGCTTCTGCGTGAACTGGAAAAGTCCAGGCAGGCAACGGTAACTGCCGAAAAACGGGCAGACGAGATCAGTGCGCTTGCATCATCGAGTGCGGCAACCGCCAACCTGCTTGAATTCAACGAGGCGACAACGCGGTCGCGGATTATCGACAGCCTCCTCGCTACCGCTGGCTGGAACGTAGCCCTTGGCGATGCAAGCACCGCAGAAGTCGGAAAGGAGGTTGAGGTTAAACATCAACCGACTGCATCCGGGCTTGGCTATGCTGACTACGTGCTTTGGGATGACAATGGCAATCCGTTAGCCGTGATCGAGGCAAAGAAGACCTCCGTCGATCCGGAGCATGGCAGGCAACAAGCCAAACTCTATGCCGATGGTCTCGAAAAGGTGCACGGGCATCGCCCAGTCATCTTCTACACGAACGGCTACGACATTTGGATGTGGGATGACGTCCTTGGCTATCCACCCCGAAAGGTCTTTGGATATTATTCGAAGGACAGCCTCCAATACTTGGTGACTTTCCAGCGGGGAGCCCGGAAGCCACTGAATTCGCTGGAGCCCAATGTTGCGATAGTCAACCGACTCTACCAGATCGAAGCCATCAAGCGGGTGTCCGAGCGCTTCTCAGACGGTCACAGAAAGGCGCTCGTCGTTCAAGCAACGGGGACCGGCAAAACGCGTGTCGCGATCGCGTTGGCCGAGCTACTTATTCGCGCGGGCTGGGTGAAGCGCGTCCTCTTCCTTTGCGATCGTCGTGAACTGCGAAAGCAAGCCAAAAATGCATTTAACGACTTTCTGTCTGAGCCGATTCGCGTCGTTAGCTCGCGTGTGAACCAATCAGCGAGCGAACGCGTATTTCTTGCGACCTATCCTGCGATGCAAAAGGTTTATCAGTCGTTCGACGTTGGCTTCTTCGACCTGATCATCGCGGACGAGTCACATCGAAGCATCTACAATGTCTATGGCGACATGTTCCATTATTTCGACTGTCTCCAAATTGGCTTGACAGCCACGCCGGTGGACTTCGTCTCGCGAAACACATTCAGCCTATTCGGTTGCGAAGGCCAATTACCGACCGCGAACTACGATCTGGAGCAGGCAGTGAAGGAAGGTTTCCTCACTCCGTTCGAGGTTTTCGAGCATACGACTCAGTTTCTCCGCGAAGGAATTCGGCTCGACATCCTGACCAAAGAGCAAATTCTTCAGCTTGAAGAGCAAGGCGAAGACCCGGCGCAGTACGATTTTTCGTCCGAGCAGATCGACAAGATCATCTATAATAAGGATACCAACCGCGCAATCCTTCGTAACCTGATGGAGAATGGGTTAAAGGACGCCACCGGTCAGCTTCCCGGCAAGAGCATCATTTTTGCGAGAAACCATCAGCATGCCGTGCTCATGCGGCAGATGTTTGATGAGATGTACCCGCAGTATGGCGGGCGCTTTTGCCAAGTCATCGACAATTACGACCCTAGAGCGGAGCAGCTCATCGACGACTTCAAGGGCGATGGCGCTAACAACGACCTTACCATCGCGATTTCAGTCGACATGCTCGACACCGGTATCGACATCCCGGAAATCTTGAACCTAATCTTTGCAAGGCCAGTGAAGTCGCCCGTTAAGTTCTGGCAAATGATTGGCCGCGGTACGCGCCTGAAAGAGGACCTTTTCGGCCGTGGCCAGCATAAGAAGATCTTCCGGATATTCGACCATTGGGGCAATTTCGAACGCTTCGAAATGGGTTATCGCCCCGCTGAGCCGACCCAATCAAAGCCCTTGCTCCAACTCGTTTTCGAAGAGCGCATAAATCTCGCCGAGACCGCGCTGCGTCAAAGCGAAATAGCGGCCTTTGAGATGGCGGTTGATCTCATAGGCAAAGACGTCGAAACCCTTCCAGAAGAGTCGGTTTCGGTGCGCGAAAAGTGGCGCGAGAAGCGGGCAGTGTCGGTGCCGGCGACGCTAAACGCGTTCGCGCCAGCCACCGTTGCGATGCTTCGGCAGGTGATCGCGCCTCTCATGATGTGGCGGAATATCCGTGGCCTCAGCGACGCCTACACACTGGACCTCCTTGTGGCACGTTTGCAGATTGCAGTACTCCGGAAGTCCGGAGCCGTGGCCGACCTAAAGATTGAATTGCTTGATCGCCTCGCGGCGCTCCAGATGCACCTGAATCCAGTCCGTGAGAAGGCTGAGGTTATCAAACGCGTGAAGTTGGATCAGTTCTGGCAAGACGTGACCGTCGCCGACCTGGAGGCGGTTCGCCAGCCTCTCCGAGAAATCATGCATCATCGCGAAAGGAAAGGTGCGACATCGCTTCCGTCAAAGGTGATCGATGTTACGGAGAACGTCGCCGAATTTATTATGAATCGACGTGCGACGAACCTCAAAACCGTCGACATGAAGGCCTATCAGCAGATCGTCGAAGCGGAACTCAAGCGGCATTTCGACACCAATCCGACACTTCAGAAGATTCGAGCGGGGGAAGCCGTGTCCGAAGCCGACATTCAGGCTCTTGTCTCGCTCGTCCTGATTCAAAGTGCAAATGCGAGCCGGGACGTACTTGAGGAGTTTTTCGCAGAAACAGCCGTGCCCCTGGATTTCGCCATCCGGTCGATCGTGGGACTGGACCCGGAATCGGTCGCAGCACGGTTCGCGGAATTCGCACGCCGGCATCCGAAGCTGACCGCCAAGCAGACTCGTTTTCTAGGCCTGCTTCAGAACCACATCGCCCGTTTCGGATCGGTCACTCTTGATCGCCTCTATGAACAACCGTTTACGGTCGTGGATGCTGACGGTCTCGATGGCGTTTTCGAGAAGCCAGAGGAGATTGACGATCTTCTCGATATCCTCAGCATTTATGAACCTCCAATGGGCACTAGGCCCAAAGACGGTAAGCCTGAAGGGACGAGCTATCGATGATTACGGGTGAACTCAAGAGGCGCATTGATGCGCTCTGGACTGAATTCTGGCAAGGCGGCATCACCAACCCGTTAACCGTGATCGAACAGATCACGTTTCTGATGTTCGCGCGCCTATTAGATATCAACGAGACGCGTGACGAAAACCGTATGAAGCGGACACGCCGGTCGTTTCAACGTCGCTTCTCAGATGACGAACAGAGTTTGCGCTGGTCTCAGTTCCGGCACCTTGGCTCTGAGGCTATGTTGCCCTTGGTGCGAGACAAAGTATTTCCTCACTTCAGAAAATCCTCAACCAGCGGCAGCGCCTTCTCCGAGTTCATGAAGGATGCGCAGCTTATGATTCAGAAGCCGAGCCTTTTCGTGAAGGCAGTCACTATGATCGACCAGCTACCGCTGACAGAAGGCGACGCCAAAGGCGATCTATATGAATATCTGCTGAGCAAGCTGACAACGGCTGGCATAAACGGCCAGTTTCGTACACCGCGCCACATCATCCGTTTGATGGTTGATATGCTTGAGCCAAAGCCAACTGACATCATCGGCGATCCAGCGTGCGGCACTGGCGGCTTTCTGGTTCAGACGATGCAGTACCTGTTGGAGACATACACGTCATCCCAGGGGGTATTAGAGGAAACCGATCCAGAAACAGGTAAAACGGAAAAAACCTATACGGGCGATCTCCTGGAAGAACATCGCGAACACATTCGAAGCGACATGTTTCATGGGTTCGACTTCGATGCAACGATGCTTCGTATCGCGGCCATGAACCTGATGCTACATGGCGTCGATGATCCGGACATTCACTATCAGGATACGCTGAGCGCAGGTTTCTCCGACAAATTCCCCAAAGCCGCTTCCGAGGGGTTCAACGTCATTCTGGCCAATCCACCTTTCAAGGGGAGTCTCGATTTCGAAGACGTTCACCCATCTCTACTGCGGCAGGTGAAGACCAAGAAGACCGAGCTGCTCTTCCTTGTGCTAATCCTGCGCATGCTTAAGAACGGCGGGCGTTCGGCGACGATCGTGCCGGATGGCTTGCTATTCGGGTCGTCCACGGCCCACGTCGCGTTACGCAAGCTGCTGTTGGATCAGAACCAACTGGAAGCGGTGATCTCCCTACCGAGTGGCGTATTCAAGCCCTATGCGGGTGTGTCGACTGGCATTCTCATCTTCACGAAAGGCGGGCGCACAGATGACGTGTTCTTCTATGACGTGGAAGCAGACGGCTATTCGCTCGATGACAAGCGCGACCCGGTTGAGGCGAACGATCTACCTGCCTGCTTGGCGGCTTGGCGAACCCGGGACGTGAAGCGCGACACGGACCGGACGCAGAAGGCGTTCGTTGTGCCGGGTCAAGAGATCAGAGAATCGAATTACGATCTGTCGCTTAACAAATATAAAGTGCGGACGCATGTGGCCCAGACTTACGACGTCCCGGCGGTGATCTTGGATCGGATGAAGAAATTGAACGACGATATAGCGTCTGATTTGGCAGAACTTGAGGAACTGCTCGGATGAGCAATACCGTTCCATTGGGTAAGGTCGCTCATGTCTTCAATGGGAAAACCCCCTCAAAGGCAGAGAAGCGAACCGAGGGCCATCCCGTCTTGAAAATCAAGGATGTGGATGAACGAGGTGTGTTTTGTGGCGAATTTGATTCTTTCGTGGATCATGAATTTGCTGAAAAGTATGCCCACAAAGCCATTCAAACAAAGGATGTGATGATCCTCAACGCCGCACACAATTCAGACTACGTTGGCAGCAAGATGCTCCAAGCTCCCCCCGAGGTCCAGGGTTCAATAGCCACCGGGGAATGGCTCTTGGCCCGTTCTGCAAATTCCCGCTTGGACCAAGGGTATATGTGGCATTGGTTTCAATCACCAAACACCCGCGACCTAATTCGTGGGAGAGTAAAGGGCATCCACCTCTATCCGCGTGATGTTGCTGAGCTTCTGATACCCATTCCGCCATTGGATGAACAACGCCGGATAGCGGCGATTCTCGACAGGGCCGACGCCATCCGCCGCAAGCGCGGACAGTCACTCGCCTTGGCGGACGACTTCCTGCGGTCAGCCTATCTGCACCTAGTAGGGATAAAGCATCCTGATTTTCCAAGTTGGAAGCCAGCTACCATCGAGTCACTGGCAGAGAACAAACGCGGTTCAATCCGTTCTGGACCGTTTGGCAGCGCTCTTCTGCATAGCGAGTTTGTCGATGAGGGCGTTGCCGTTCTAGGAATCGACAACGCGGTCAAGAACAAATTTCAATGGGCAGAGCGCCGATTTATCACGCGAGAAAAATATGAAGATCTTCGGAGGTACCGTGTCTACCCGAATGATGTGATCATTACGATTATGGGCACGACGGGCAGATCGGCCGTTGTCCCGGATGACATTCCGGAAGCTATCACGACAAAACATCTGGCCTCCATCACCTGCGACTTGACTAAGGTGCTGCCCGACTTCCTTTCCTTCGCAATTCACTCCGATCCGGTCGTGATCGACCAGATCCGGGCGGCGAACAAGGGGGCCATCATGGATGGCCTGAATCTTGGTATTATTCGCCAGATCAAGATTCAGCTGCCACCCATGAGTCAGCAGCGGCTCTTTGCCGACTTGTTAAAGAAGAACTATTCCGCGATCCAAAGAATGACCACGCCAACTGGTGATGGTTCAGATCTATTTGCTTCTCTATCCCAACGCGCCTTCCGCGGCGAACTATAGGATCGCCAAATGCGCCTCAGTCGGATTGAGATAGAGAACTTCAAGGGGATAAGCGCCGCGCAGGTCATCGACCTGAAGCCGATCACCCTGCTGTTCGGCCCGAACAGCGCGGGCAAGAGCACGATACTGCAATCGCTGCACTATCTACGCGAAATCCTTGAGCGCCGAAACGCAGACCCGGACCAGACCATCGCCGGTGGCCTGATCGATTTGGGAGGGTTTGCGACGCTCGTTCACGGTCACGATCTCAATCGCACGATCAAGCTCAAAGTCTGCATCGACCTTAGGGATGATCAAGGCAGCGAGCGCCTGCCGCTGAACTCTGGCGGAAGCCTTGGCGATCCCGATTTCAGAAACCTCGGAATACGTTACCTCGTCGGCGAGAACACGGAGCTGAAGGAATACGCTGTCGTTCAGGATATCGCCCTTGGCCTCGAAGTTCGCTGGAGCGATCTGCTTCAGGCGCCATATGTTGCCAAGGCGCTGGTGGAAATCGATGGCACCGCGGTCGCCGAACTTCACTCACCCGCGCAGCAAGGCCGGGCACATTTGACGGCCTTCAATTTCTCGCACCCGCTCCTGCAGACGGCCACCGATCCCGACGACTTGATCGAGGCCGTAGAGGAAGTGCTCGACGTTGAAGAACTAGACGCTGAGGGCGTTTTATTGGACGATCCCTTCTCGACGCCACTCGGCAATGAGATCTGGGAACTGTCTCGCGAAACCTCCGCAGACGCGACCGAGAACAAAACCGTCGATTTTCGCATTGCCGTTGAAACCGTGCTCGGCGCGCTGCCCGATCTGGATCGGCCGCTTGGCCTCGAACTCGTTGAGATCGATCCGACCCTCACTGCACTTTATTACATCGACGCCGCGCGTCAGATGTCGAGTGAGGGGGACGAACGTCGGGTTGCGAATGAATATCAGAAATATTTGATAGAGCGGCAGCGTCGTGCAGGTTTGAAGGCCTTGCTGGACGAGCTTGTGCTCGGACCAATCCGTATCGTCAGGGACTATCTTAATTCGATGACATACATCGGCCCACTGCGCGAAATCCCAAGCCGAAAGTATCGCCCGCGCCTTTCTCCGGATGAATCACGCTGGGCGCAAGGACTTGCTGCCTGGGACCTTCTCTACACCGATCCCTCCGGCAGGTTGCTAGAAGATGTCAATGCGTGGCTCGGCAGCGAGGAGCGCCTGAAGACCGGTTATCGGCTGGAGAGGTGCCAGTTTAAGGAGGTTCCGATACCCAGCCGATTCCATCAGTTGTTTGATCGCGGGCTGTCTGAAGATGATCTTGGCGAGCTTCACGAGCTGTATGCAACCCTCGAAGGTCGATCTGAAATCGCCCTGCGCGACTTTGAAAAAGGCATCATCGTCGCGCCGAGCGACGTCGGTGTCGGCATATCGCAGATGATTCCGGTCATCGTCGGCTGTCTTCGAAGCCAGCAGGGCATTCTTGCGATCGAGCAACCGGAATTGCACGTTCACCCGGCCATTCAGGTCGGCCTGGGCGATCTGTTCATTCAGGCGGTGCAGACAAGCGAGAGCATCGTTGGTGCCGGCAAGACCCTGCTTGTCGAAACCCACAGCGAGCACATCATGCTTCGGCTATTGAGGCGCATTCGAGAGACAACAGAGAACGAGTTACCGCCGGGAATTGTCGGACTCTCAGCCAATGACTTGTCTGTAATCTATGTGGAGAGCGGCGATGCCGGCGTGCGGTTCCGTCCCCTTCGCGTAGACGGTGAAGGAGAGTTCATCGATCGGTGGCCAAAGGGCTTTTTCGAAGAGCGCGCCGAGGAGCTGTTCTGATGCTCTTCGAGTACGCGGTTGAGCCAAAGGCGATTGGTTCAAATTGGAAGGATTTCAAGTACCTGATTGAAAAGTTCGGCTTTGATCGCGGAAGGCTAATTTCTCGGTTCCCAAAAAAATGGGAACGGGATGTCATCGAAGTAGCACAACAATCAGGAATGGGCGATGTCAGGCTCAAAAGTCTGGTTTCCCGGCTACAACAAGCAAAGACGACAGCGCTGATTTCCAGCCGTCGCGACTACGATCCCTCGGTTGGTGATTGGTTGGAAAACGCACTACGACAACAGCAGGTCCAGCCGTTTCATGCCATCATCGCATCAGAAAACCGCGGAAGTCGTGCTTACATTCTAGTCGCCGACGAGATCGACGAAACCGACCCATTGATGGTTGCGCCGACCAATTGGGAGGTACCCAGGGTCGGAGCGGACTTGGCCGCGGCGATGGCACCACTTCTCAGGTCATCAAAAGACGTTCTCTTTGTCGACCGCTTTTTTAATCTCGAGGATGCTCGCTACAAGGAAACGTTAAAGGCGTCGTTGGCGATTATGGCATCGAGTGGGATCGCTGACGTGCGATGCGAAATCCACTACGTGGAACATGACAAACGCCCTCCTTTGGCATTAGTCGAGCGGCATGCCGGACGATGGCTTGCTGGCGTCATACCTGCTGGCATGTCAATCAAGTTGTTCGGCTGGAAAGAGAAAGTGGGCGGGGCTGACTTCCATGCGCGGTTTCTACTTACAGATCGCGGAGGAATGAACGTTGAAGCCGGATTCTCGGCGGAAGGCCCTCATCAAAAAGTATTCCTGGCGCTTCTCGAAGAACAAATTTGCCAGATGAAAATGGCCGCGTTTGCGCGTGGAGCGACTCAGTATGATCTAGTCGAGCCGGTTTTGGAGATCTTCTCGGACGGCGTTGTCAAACGCGCTTAAGATTTATAATTTCGGCTGGTCTGGATCAGCGCGCGCGATTGATAAAACAACTTGAATAAGGTGGCTACGCGAATACGTTTCGCGAAGTATGCGTTCTATGGGGTACCAAGTGGCACTAGATAGCGGAAGCCCGCATGAGCATTCTTGACGCGTCCATCCCTCAAGGACATGAACACCTCGAACAAGGGCATTGGTTCTTCGACGAGGAGCAATGGGTCGTATGCGCGAGTGCGGGTGAGGATTTGGACGGTAAACGGAACCTACACATTAGCGCAGAGCGATCAAAAGAGCCGCTTACTCAGGCGAGTCTCCGGTTCAGTTCATTGAATGAAGCAAAAAGGTTCGTTGCCAGCTATTTTGAGCGTCCGGTGGTTGATTGCGCGCCGGGCGATTTTCCCTCACCCGAGTCTCTTTGATAATTTTTTGGTGTAAACCTTCTGGTCAGTTCACCACCCCATCTTTCAGCATGGCGTTTGGCGCAATTTGAGGGCATCGAGTACCACTGGATACGTTGCTAACGGTGGTCCACAAATCTCGATAGGCGGCTCGATAACTTTTCGCCACTATGTTCACGGTTGTCGGCCTGTTGGATTGACGAGCGTTCTTCAAATCCTTGTCAGATGGCCTGTTCTGTTGGTCACAGGCCGTCAAATCATCAGCTTCGCACGCTGATACTGCGCTCTTGTTTTCATGCAATCGCGCTCAGAATTCAGAGATTTTTGAGTTCGTAAAACAGCCGTTCTTCGAACAGTTCACACTCAGACGAGCAAAAACCATGGCCAAATATGCAAGCAAGGCTCCCATGCCAGCCATCGTAAAACGAACAGTTATGCCAATTCGGCGAAAGAATGTTGAACTTCGCACACGAGAGTATCTCACTAATGACGAAGTGCAGACCTTGATCGATGTCGCCAAAGCGAATCGCTACGGCCATCGCGACGCCACGATGATCCTCGTGGCTTATCGCCACGGATTCCGCGCTTCTGAGCTGACGGATCTTCGTTGGGATCAAATCGAATTCTCCTCGGCCACTCTTCATGTCAGAAGGGTCAAACAAGGCACGCCGAGCACACATCCCATCCTGGGTGACGAGTTGCGTGCGCTTCGCAGGCTTCGGCGAGAGCAGCAACCGAAATCGCCGTTTGTCTTTACATCGGAGCGCGGCACCCCATTCACCACAGCAGGATTTGCTCGAATGATTGAGCGTGCTGGTACCGTGACCAAGTTGGAATTCAAGGTCCATCCGCACATGCTGCGACACGCTTGCGGTTACGCCCTCGCCAACAAGGGTCATGACACACGCGCCCTACAAGCCTACCTAGGCCACAAGAACATTCAACACACCGTGCGCTACACCGAATTGTCGCCTGACCGCTTCAAGGACTTCTGGCAACGCTAAGGGCAACAACGTCTTGCAAATTGGCGGCCACGGAGACGCCCAAAGCCTAGCGCTCACTCCAGCCAGCTAGGCCGCGTCCGGAATCTCGCGCTGCAGCAAAGAGGGGTAAGGACTTCAAACTCCTAGCTAACTGCTAGGTCGGCCCACTGAAACATGGAAAGAACTGAAGCGGCAGCGGGACTTTTGAACTATCCCCAGTTGCAAAGTTATTTTAGTTGGTGCCCTATAAGCTTTTCATTGCAGGATTGTTATGATGTATTGGCTTGGATCATACTTTTCAGCGACGTCGTGGCTGTGGGGATCTGCTCTTAGTGCGATCATCGGAGCGATTCTAGGTCCAGCGATCAGCTGGGCGAACTGGACATTTCGAGTAAAGCCGCCTTTTCGGAAAGTCTTTCAGGTATCAAACAAAGCTGATATAACTTGCATTCTTCCAAGCATACCTTTTCCGGCCTCTGACCTGCCAGAATACATCGCGCACGCGACACCATTTGAAAGCGTATTCTTCTTTAGGACGTTCTTGAATTTCGCCAAAAAGATAGGCGTGAGTCACCACAATATCCACGTTCGCCTGAGCGACATGGATTCCTCTGAAAAGGAATTGGACGGCAACCTCTTTTGCTTGGGTGGCCCAATTCACAATCGCATAAGCAAAGCTCTTCTCCAAACAGTCCCAATTCGAGATGAAGTTCGTTTCAATGGTCACGATTTGGAATGCTTAAGGTCAAGAACGGTATATCGCGCGGAAATTGAAGCAAACAGAATCGTTAGGGATGTTGCTCTTCTGATGGTAGCTCCAAATCCATGGAATCCCGAGAAGCGAGTGATTTTACTGGCTGGCTGCCGCGGCCATGCCAGCATTCCCATCTTTGGCTACATTTCTGAACGTTCAAAAATAAATGAGCTGGCGCGCTACCGAGGAGATGATAGCGCCAAATCCTTGTTCGCGGTTTTTTCTGCTCGAATACAGCACATTGGCCACACCGCTAGGTACGATTCCATTCAGTTGGAAAACGCATGGACGGCATGAGACATCTCTTGTTGCCAAAGCAGTTGCTCGTCGTGGGTCAGGATTTCCTGGTGGCGAGCATGAGTCAATACTGCAATCTTAGGCAGCTAACAAATCTCAGCGAGCGGTATTCTTGGCCATCAGCTCCACCGGAGCTGATCGTTTCTATCAATCCCCACGAACGCTGCGATGCCGATTTCTTACAGGCCGTCTTCGGATCGGCCGCAATCGTTGTACACCTACATAACCAGCTTCAATACCTCGAAGGCCAGCAACGCAGTAACGCAATGCGATCTCTGTCGTTCGCGAGTTGCATAATCGTGCCATCCAATTTTCTCTCATCGGCGGTGCAGAAATTGTTTCCACAGATACCGGTGCACGTTGTTCCTAATGGAGTCCCTCAACGATTGTTCTACCCGGCGTCCGAAGAAGAATGCGTGGAATTCAGGGCTGAGCATAGGCTCCCCAGGAAGAAGCTCCTCGTTGGCTTTATTGGTGCGCTGACGGACGCAAAGGGGTTGCAGGTCGTCAGAAGCATCTGCTCTAAAATGAGCGCTAGAGAATTCACTCTACTACTGCAATATCCTGCTTGGTCCGTTAGCAGAGGCATCGGTGACCTGTATGGTCGGATTGCTACCGACTTGAAGGCCAGGAATCCTAGCGACATATTGTTGTGGCCTGATATCAGTCCCAGGACCGCCCCAAGACCCGTTCGATATTTAGACGTTCTGATTTCACCCTCGCTGAGCGAAGTACAGCCGCTAACTGTGCTCGAAGCGCTTATGTCAGGCGTCCCAACAATTGCGACAAAAGCAACTCCGTTTTACGATGAATTGGTGGACTCTGGTGTGAAGTATGTGTGGTGTCGAACGATACCACTACCGGCGAGATTCAAGGAAGGCTCGTTAGAAAGGAGCAAGTTGACACTGACAGACGAGGAAGCCGGTACGATTGCGGACGATATTATTGGAGTGTTGGGTGATCACCAACAGATTGGCCCGCGTGATCATGAGACGATGCCCCTGAAGATTAAGGAACTGGGGTTTACCGAAGACGCTATGTGCAGTTCCTTCTCCAAAATCTACGATCAAGCAGTCCTCAGCTTTGGACAGGGTACGAGAGAATTGCGCCCTGCGCCGACCTGACAAAACGTAGCTCGATACGACTTTTCTCTATCCCCTTAGACGGCAGAGTTCTCCAGAGACCAGGCACCAGGCGGTTCTGCTGCTTCAGCCGCGAATCGATTTAGCGCTTTTTCTATGGGTGAAGCTGCCGAACGCCAAGAATTCTGTATGCTGCGTTACTGCGGATTTTCACTCACAAGCAAGGGGCATGGCATGCCTGCGGTGCAAGCCTACCTGGGCCACAAGAATATCCAACACGGTGGGAGATACCGAACTGTCTCCCACCTTCAAATATTTCTGGCACTGAGTTCTGGTCCCGTAGTTGCCGTGAAACCGACACCCAACTTGTTCGACGAACGCACCTCCATCCGCTTGCATTCTTCCTCTTGGATCTCTTTTCAATAAACTCTGAGCCGAACAAAAAAATTCGCACTAGCGAGGAGAGCACGCGCCCATCTCGCTATTCCAAACCGTTGGGATAGAGCCTTACATAATCAACAATTGACTGCGTTTTTACCGCGTAAAGGACGAAGTCCTTACCGATGAATCCTAACTGACGAGGCAAGTGAACTGAGATTTCGTAGTCGGCTCCGGATCGCTCCACGAACGGTTTAAGAGCCTCGAATACGTCTTCAGTTCGCGCCTCTGGAGGAACCGAAATCAAAATCGTTGCCCTTCCAAAATATCTGGACGTAACGACATCCCAGCGCGCCGGGTCCGCATTTGCGGCGGCGCGACAATCTGCCGGAACACTTCGAACAAGGGCCTGAAATTGAGACTCTTCGATATCCTCTCGATACTGAAGCGCCACTTCGATCTTTATTTCGCCTTTGAACGTTTGCACTACCCGCCGGAGGGCTTGGAGACTAGACGGCATACCGTTCAGAAGCATCTGCCTTGGCGCGTCTTGCAGTAGAAGAACTTTCGAATCGTATCGTACAAATCCCGCCTGATTTTGAAGCTGAGCGGCGCACTGCTTGATAATCCGCGTGGGTTTCGCACCTACACGGATTAACGAGCCAGGAGATAATCCGACCGCCGTTTCGGTTCTGCAATATTTTTGATCGCAGTTTGCAGGGATGTTAAGGCCCAAAACCAAGCTAAAGTCTTCCGTTGCCCCTGCATCTCTTGAAACACAGAGGATTAGCATTGCGCCAAGAAGGAACAGCTTAAACTGACCGTTGTTCATCCTCACTCATCACGGCATCCCTCATGAGCACTGGATAGCCTATCTCACAAAAGCAACAAGCGGCACCTGCTGATATCGATCAACGGACATCGCGAACACAATTCTCCGTCCGCGAAAGCTTGAAGACATCGCACGAACGAGCTTTGCCCTGGCGTCCAGAGCTTTTGCACTTGCCCCACTTTTTAGGACGAGGTCGGCTTCGATGTCCGCAACATAGATGCGTTTCACGATATGGGAGTATGGATCACGCGCTCGGAGACCCGCAACATTACATCGACCAAACCGAGTGTTGCCACGCACTAGTGACGATAGCTGAAGCTCAGTCAGTTCATATGAACGTATGTTCTTAAGCTTCAAGCTAGCATAGTCGATCCAGGCTAGTGTTTGGTCAGGCAAATCAGGAAAACCAAGCTCATCTACGAACGACCGGACGGCTTGGTTGCGACCAAACAGCGAGAATGAAAAGTTAGATATTTCCTCAATATCTGCAAATCGATTCTCGCTAGTATCAGCAAGAAAGATAGATAGCTGCCTACAAAATCTTATTCTGGACGTGAAAAACCCGGCACGACCACGAAGTATATCGGGGGGCGTGTAAGCGACCCGTCGAAGTAGCGTTCCGGGCGGATAATTGTAGTCGTTTGAACGCGAGTTGCGGAAGGGAGCTGCGCCCTGCGCGGGAAGCAGGAGCGCGTCGGGCCCAAAGTTTCGGTAAACAATCGAATCTAAGTTGGGTTTTGATGCGCAACCAGCCACTAAAGCTGCTAGGGAGAAGAGGGCGAAAATCGAATTCCGCATACGCCTGCCTCTTCAATTTTTACTAGGTCTGATTTCGGATACCGGATCGACCAACACCCCGAGAATTACGGGCCGTTTGGTTTGATATACGATGTTCTTAATGCAGCCCTTATTAGAATCTTCAGGAGCTGCGGCTTGTTTAGGAGCATCTTTTTTGGCAGGAGCTTCGATTTGGTTTTTGTCCGGGGCCTTTGTCAACGCCTTTAGGGATTCCACTAATTCATAAATTTTTGTGGCTGCGTCGATATACTGTTGCTTCTTCGTTGGATCTTTCTCTTTTTCTGCGAGTGCAAGAAGCTTAGCCTTTTCTTCCGCCTGCTTCTTAGCATCATCTTTTTCAGCCTTCAAAACTGCCTTCTGACTTTCCGTGCAGGTTTCCAACTCACCTTTAATTTGCTTAGTCCAGTCTCCCTTGATTCCGACTGTTAGAGCCTTGAACGTAAGGTCGAGAGCCTTTAGGGACAAACCTTTATCCGCATCCATGGCCAAGAACATGTTGCCCACGCAGACTTTAGAAATGACGTACCCTTTTGGACTATTCCATGCTTTGCAGTTCGGATAGTTGTCAGCAAAATCCTTCCCGACGTCCTGCAAATCGCCATCATCCAATTCAGTCCCTAGAACCTCGGCTCCAAACCGGACTGCATCTAAATAGCGAACTTGTACGTCGAGAACGTTTAAAACCTGCGTCGCTTTCAAAGCCGCCGATAGATTGGCTTCATTCTTGTACGACATGTCGAAGGCGACATCGAATTTCGGTTCATCCGGAATTGGTTTACGAGGCTTCCACTTTCGCGGTGCACAGAATTTAAAAGAATTTGGGGGATTCAAATTTAAGACGGGCGAAGTCCTTTGCGGCAGGTGCACTACGGAGCCCCTACCGTTTCTTGTCGGCGCTCCAATGCCGTCTACTTCGGCTTGTATCGGAGTTACCAATTGACACGCCGTCAGTCGCGTAAAAACAGCGGCCATCGGATTCGAACTTTTCCAAGCAGCTTTTATTTGCTCATCTGTAAGTACTTGTGCATTGGCGGTTGCGACAAGAACCACCGATGACACGAGCACGGCGGGCCCGAACATCCTCTTCATTTACACCCCCATCTGAAAAACTTCACTGTAATCAAACGAGGGCAGCAACCACAAGGTGCGTGGAGTACGAAATCGCTCGCTTTCTGCCGGACGAAGCCCTGAGGATCGTCATTGCCCAAAAAAGTAAGCCAACGCCGGGGGCAAATCGCCTGCTTCACCCGGCCTTCCTATACTCACGCCGTTTCGGAAAAGTCGCATTTTTCGACAAAAACTGGCATTTTCTTCAATAAAATCATGTATTTAGACGCTAATAATCGCTTGAAACAGGCAATTTTCGATGCTAGTCTTCGTCACAGTGATGTTGCGTCGGCGTGAACTAGCCAACCGCACGAAGCCGATGACATTTTCCACTTTCCTCGGGATCAAAACATCGCGCAGACGGCCCCGTAAACCGCCTGTGTTGGCCTAGGGATGGGGAATGCGCGGACCATCCTTGGACGGCTCCGCCAATCAACAAGCCGCCCCGCGACCCGAGCAGCCCTCGTACATTCTGAGCCCCTCGACCGCGCCTTGGTGCTGGTGGATACGATCTGCCGCCTCGCCGGTGCAGACGACCTGATCGGGCCAGGGATCGGTCGGCTTCAGGAAGCAATTCTAGATCGCGATACGCCCTATCTGTTCGAGCATCTGGTGGGATCGTTTTCGCTGCAGGGTATCAGCGACCGTGCCGCCCTGACCTACATGGATAACCACGACCGGCCCACTTGGCAGGATTTACAGCAAGCGACCAGCCGACCACCGGCCTGCCCCAAAATGCGCGGTTACTGGACCTTCTGCGGATGCGGATATCGGAAAGCCGTTCGGACCTGCGCTGAGCCCGCTGCTCTTGCGAAATGTTCGGTGCCCCGCCCTGGCCTTCGCAATGGGCGCCTAAACCAGATGACGTATTCACTGTTCTTTTTCATTCGCGATGTCACGGATGGGCATCTGATTGATTGGATAGATCGGTCCCTTACTCACGCGAATTCAGGTAAGGGGCAGGATCGCCTCAACCGAATGGGACGAGCTCTGACTGAGCCGCTTCGAAACGTCTACGGAGTGTCCGATAAATTACTCAACATGACTCTGGCCGACATATTGCTGGCCGCTCCGGCAAGCAAGCCTCTGTGGCAGGAGACCGGCTTCAACATGATCGCCATCGACACACTGGTTCACAATTTTTTCATTCGAACTGGACTCGCTTCTCAGCTTGGCGTCAGCCACGCATATGGACCAGCCTGCTACTCGGCCGACGGATGCGCCGACATCGTCCGAAGGATTGGGCGCAAGATCGACGCAAGGCAATTCAATCCAGACTATCCGCGAAACTTTCCAAGATTCGTGCAGCATGCGATCTGGCGATATTGCGCCCAGTCTGAATTGAACATCTGCAATGGGAATAATATCGATGATCGCTTTCGATGCACCTACAAGAGTTGCACGCTCTATCACCGCTGCAGTCGGGTAGGACTACACGCTTAGTACCGAGAGTCGTTCCAAAGTAATCTTCACTAACCACCCACCGAGGCCCCTTGCGGGCCTCTTTTGATTCCAGGAGGAAGATCAATGTCGAAGAGACCCGCCAAAACTAAAACGAGGCAACCGACTTCAAAGACCGTCATCATGTTCGGGCTTGATAAAGATCGCAAACCACACGCAGCGCGGTTCACTGGAGAGAACGAGGCTTTGTTGGCAAAAGCTGCCGGTGCCATGGGCATGCGTCTCGCTGTGCCAGGTACCAAGAAGCACTTTGAGATCGTAAGCAAACTTCCGGTCGGCAAGATACACGCGACAGGAAATGGCCTCGTGCCAATTGTCGAGCAACAACTTTATGATCAGATAATTTCACTAGTCGGCGGTGATCCCGGCGCAATTTCTGCGTCACTGCCCAAGTCATCGGCTCAGCTTGCGCCAGGTCATCTCGTCATCGCTCAAGCCACTGTAGAAGACGGCTGGTGGCCCGCGATTATCGTCAAGCGCAGCAGCGAGGCCGTGACATTAAAGTGGCGCGACTTTCCAGGCGAACCTGAGATCGTTCGACCCATCAGCGCCCTCGCATTGCTCAGTAACGACTGAGTTCGTCCAACTTGTTGAAACCTTGGCTCAGGCTGCTCTGACAGCCTGAGCCGTTTGTTTGACCCAGGAATGGTTCTGAACCGGTCCCTAACCCTATTCGCTAACGAGGCTTCAACATCATTCGCAATACTGGAGCGACAGAATGACCGCAACGCTACGCATTCGTGCGCTTAATGATGACTTACGCCGCAACCTGTCAGGTGGCATGGCCGTGATGACACCCGGGGTCGCTGCTCTCGGACCCGATTTCGTTCAGCGAGCGATAGACGCGACGGCCGCCTTCGATGACTTCCACAATGGGAACGATCCCCATAAGGAGCACGACCTCGGCATTCTTGACGTCGATGGTCACAAGTTGATTTTTAAAATCTGTTACTATGATAAGTCACTCTCCGGCCACTCACCTGATCCATCTGATCCGAGCGTCACTGAGCGAGTGATCACGCTCATGCTGGCGGAAGAGTACTAGCGCGCAGTCAATCCTCCTTGGTGGCCGTCATTCGCTTGATGGCTTCTCGGGGATCAAAACCAATCGCTTCGGAAAAGGCAATCAACTGTACGACATCCAGCTTTCTCTGGCCGGTTTCAACGGAAGCCACAAACGACTGGTATCGCTTCAGTTTCGCCGCGACGTCGGCTTGGGTCAGACCGGCCTTCTTCCTCTTCTCAATCAAGAACAACCGAAGCGTCTCGTGCCGCGTCGATTGCAAAGTGCGTGACATTGGCTCGCCCACAAAACAGTGGGTCGAACAGATAATCCGGTTTCCAGATTATCTAAAAAACAGATATTATCTGAAATCCAGATAACGGGGCACCGCAATGCGGGGAGTCACCTAATTGGGGAGGGGAGATCGAAATGAAGTTTATACTAGTGGTGGCCCTCCTATTCCTCTCTGTCGGTCCCAGCCAAGCTCAGAGCCTTCAAGACGAAGACAAAGCCGTGCAGAATCTCCACCCTGCAAATGACCTGAACATACCCCAGAAATTTGCAGCATGGATGTCGCTATGCTGCGGACGAGGACGAGCTTCTGTGAGTTCGCAAAGCGTTTTGCAATCGCAGGCAGACTCAACAAGAGATACGTGGCTCTGCCAATGATCCGGCTTCGGCCAAGAAACCAGCTCGTAGAAATGCTTGGCATTCCCGGACGGGTAAGCAGCGATGGAGAAATCCAGAGTTACCTGTTCAAAAACAAGGGCGGAGTGTTGGTGTTGGGGGGAATGCTCAGAAACATCAAGTACTCAAGTCAGTCCGAGTTTCAAGGGAGCTTCCTTCCGGCGGGGCTTCCGGAAGAAGATATGGAATCTCTGATCAGTCAGCGAATGCTGATTGATAGCTTGGGTCTCAATTAGAAAAAGGGGTTATCATGACAACCAAGCAAATACCGATGCGCGTGTTGATTTGCTTACCGTTGCTACTTGCGAATGTAGTTTCTGCGCAGGCTGAAATTGTCTCAATCAAGTGGAAATCATCCGCCCCGATGGCGTGGGTACCGGGCAACGACTACATCGACGGATACACGCCGAATTTTATGAATGGCACGATTGAAGAAAAGCGTAAAATCCAGAAGGACGGCGAACTTGCTGGCGAACTGATCGTGCCGAAGGCGACCAAAGACCAGATCCCATTTATTATCATGCTGCACGGTTGCAGTGGCATGAACAATACCTTGAAGAAATGGGCTCACGAATATGGCGGCCGGTTCGTGGGTGCTGGTTATGGCGTGCTCATTCTTGATAGCTTTACTACTCGTGGCGTTACCGGTCATGGAATCTGTGCCGACCCTAGTCAGCTGGAGTGGGCTCGTCGTCGTGCCGACGATGCTTACTCTGCTCTGGACTGGTTGGTCGAGACCGGCAAGGCAGACCCCAACCGAGTTTACGTGCTTGGCCGTAGCAACGGGGCGACCACGTCGCTCATTATCATGAATAAGAAGATCGGCAGCATTCAAAAGAACAAGTTCGCCGCCGCGTTCCCGATGCAGCCCTCGTGCGCATATATCAAGTACGTAGAGTACTATGCACCGGTGTATCTGTTTCTTGCTGAAAATGACACTGCGGCCAATCCTGTAATCTGCGCCGACATGGCCGCGAGCAATCGTCCCATCGTCGTACAGACGAGAATCTGGAAAGGCGCAACTCATGCCTACCAAGATCGCGAGCCCGCCCGAGTTTTCAAGATAGCAGGCAAGCCCGTCAAAATGCAGTACAACGCGGAGGCGAACGAAGGCACGATAAAGTCGATTATTGGCATCCTGAACTCTCAGAAAGCAATTGCGGGCCACTGAGCGTCTCGGCTCGCCGTTCTCAGAATGAAATTCAGCAAATTCGCGTTTGTGCCAAAAACCTTCTAGATGCTCCGTCTTTCGCCTCAAACATCGCTTCGAACGTCGCTTCAGCTATAATGGGCCTTCTTGCCACCAGCAGTAGGATTCTCTGCTGCGGACGAGCGGGTGTCTTCACCGAAATCACGGTAGAGGGAGAAAAGAACGAGTGCGCCAGCAGCTTTGACTGTGGCAACCCTCATCACCGCTTGAAAGATTGGCTCTCCTCCGTATGTCTTTGACGGCTGGCGTATTGAGCAGTCCAAAAGCCGATGAGCGATCCCTGGATCAAATTCTGACTATCATCTAATCCAGCGAACGGAAGAACGCATTCCAAATCAACTGCTTCTTCCCTTGAGCGTTTCTCAAACAAACCTAGAGAAATCTCGGCGTCGTGAAATAATCCAAATACCCGATCTTTCGCCTAGAGCATCGCCTGAAACATCGCAAGCGATACTAATTTTGAGCATCGCCCGTTTAGGAGGTGCTTATGCAGTCATCCGAATCGTCGCTCCGGTCGTCTACCCAAAAGATCATCGCCCGAATTCGAAAGGTACGGAAGGCAGCCGATAAGGCGGCAAAAAGCAAACGCCGGTGTGCCGATTACAGATATCTGCGAGCTGTTCTATGGGCGTACATGTATTTTGAGGACAACGATCTATTGTCTTATCTTGTCGAAACTGCTCCGAGTGTACTGATGACGCCTGTCCGTAAGAATTGGCACCCATTGCGGGTGATTATAGAAGCCACCTGCATTCAACCTGATTTGCGAATGCGGAGCCGCTGGACCCGCGCCCTGGAATACGCACTCACGGAAAAGATTGATCCCAAGGAATTGGCGCGTTTTCTTCGAGCGAATAATGGGATTGCCGGATGCGCTGACCTTGCGAGCAAGACCAGGCCAAAACGCGGCCAACTAGAATCTAGGATTGAGGCCAAAGGCTGTAGATTCACACTGAGCCCGAACCTCCCTCTTGGACTCCACAGAACCCACTGAGCTAGCCTAAACCACGTCTCTTTTACAGAACCACACTGAACTGGCCTAAGCCGCGTTTCTTTGCGAGACTTGTTTCTGAGATATTCGGATACTTGGAAGTCAATGAAGTGCGCCGCATCGGCGACCGGCCTTCCAAAAGCGGCGATCCTGGGGCGCCACGCGCGACCCCAGGCTCTTTGTGAGCACCTAGGAGCCGCCATCGGCCGCATAGCGATTGGATTTTAACGATTTAGCTGAAAGCTACGGTTTGGCCAGCTCTCACGAGCACTTGTGAGATCGCCGCAGGAAAATGGATTGAGACTGGGGTCAATATGGCTTCGAAGGAATTTGCGCGGATTCGATTGCGCCTTGTCGAATTGAAACGTGCCAAGCGACATCCTTTCCCAGAGCCGGGGACGCGCCTGGAAGCCCCAAATGAGCAGGGCGTCTATGTGATCTATTCGCCGAAGGGGGAAGTTCTCCATGTTGGCCGAACTTATCGGGGCACCGCAGGCCTCCGCCAGCGCCTTAGCAATCATTTGCACGCGGCTTCTTCCTTTACGATCAAGTATCTCAAAGGCCGAGGCGCAAAACTTCGAAACGGCTACAGCTTTAGCTTTGTCTTAGTGCCTGAGCCGCGCAACCGTGCGCTTTTGGAGGCGTTTGCGACGGGATCGCTGTGCCCGCGGCACCTTGGGATGAGCGACAAATCGAAATAGGACGACCTGCTTGGTTTCCATTCGACCGGCCCCTGGATGGGTTTTTGAACTCGCTTAAAAGGCATCATTTTCGGTGGCGACACGGTGGCGACACGGCCCAAAAAGAAAGCCGCCCCGGAGAGCGGCTTTCTGATTTTACGCTGCTATAACAGCCACTTGCTTGGTTGCGGGGATAGGATTTGAACCTATGACCTTCAGGTTATGAGCCTGACGAGCTACCGGGCTGCTCCACCCCGCGTTAAACCGTTGCACCGCCTT
>Ga0209758_1000954_pt1 | contig 39025 bp, 40 predicted proteins | sample AraplaMF_Col_mMF_FD_184258 | JGI IMG/M metagenome (GOLD analysis project Ga0209758, IMG submission 184258) | Arabidopsis root microbial communities from the University of North Carolina, USA - plate scrape MF_Col_mMF (SPAdes) (version 2) | ecosystem: Host-associated > Plants > Roots > Endosphere... | reverse complement strand
ACCAGGTGCCGATCCTCGGCGCGCTGTTCCGCAGCCAGGACTACGTCAACAACGAGACCGAGCTGATGGTGATCGTGACGCCCTATGTGGTGCGCGCGGTGGCCCAGAAGGAATTGTCGCGGCCCGACGACGGCTTTGCGCCGGCCTCGGATGCGCAGACGGCGCTGCTCGGCCGCATGAACCGCCTCTATGGCATCGCCCGCCGCGTCGATCCGATCGACGGCGTCCGCGGCGATTTCGGCTTCATCATCGACTGAGACGACCGGCTTGGGGAACGGGGCAAGAGGGGATCAAGCGATGACGAAGATGACAGCCGATCGACGTCGCGGCCTTGGCATCGCACTGGCGCTGACGGGACTCTCCGTCATGCTCGGCGCCTGCAACACCACCGGCGAGATCGTCACCCAGACGGTGCCGACCGACTATCGCCAACGTCACCCGATCGCGGTGCAGGAAGCCAAGAAGTCGATCGTGATCTTCGTCGGCAAGGCGCGGGGCGGCCTCTCCGACGCGCAGCACACCGACGTCGCGGGCATTGCCCGGGAGTGGGTGCGCGAAGGCACCGGCTCCGTGGTCGTGGACGTGCCGGTCGACGCTTCGAATGCGCGCGCCGCGGCGGCGACCTATCAGGAAATCCGTTCCGTGCTGGCGTCCGGCGGCGTGCCCTCGCGCGCCATCGTCAAGCATCCCTACCGGCCCGAGGATCCCGGCCTGCTGCCCACCATCCGCCTCAGCTATTCCCGCATCGCCGCGGTCGCGGGCCCCTGCGGGCTGTGGCCGGAGGACGTCGGCCCGAGCATCCTCGACCCCGGCTACAACGAGAACCGGCCGTACTTCAATCTGGGCTGCGCCAGCCAGCGTAACCTCGCCGCGATGATCGACAATCCCGCCGACCTCGAGCAACCGCGGGCCGAGACCCCCGTCTATACCGCGCGGCGCGACATCGCCTTCGATCGCTATCGCAAGGGCTCGCCGGTCGGCACCCCCAGTCCCGACGCCGAGAAGGCCAAACTCAGCGAAACAGGCAAATGACAGGCTTCAACGACGAAGAAGCGGACGATCCGCAGCACCCCGAGGAACACATCGCGCCGGTTCCTCGCATCTCCGTGCAGGCGTTTTGCGAGACCGACCAGACGCTCAAGGCGGTGACCGCGGCCGGAGAGGATCGCCGGCTTGCCAAGGCGCATCTCACCGCCAAGGACGGCGGCCTCGCCGCGGCGATCGAAGCCTATGAGTCGATGCCGACGCCGAACGTGATCGTGATCGAATCCGACGGCACGCGCGACATCCTGGAAGGTCTCGACGATCTCGCCGGCGTCTGCGATCCCGGTACGCGCGTCGTCGTGATCGGCAATCCCGGCGACACCGCGCCCTATCGCGAGCTCGTGCGCCGCGGCGTCAACGACTATGTGGTCGGACCGGTCGAAACGCTCGACGTGGTCCGCTCGATCTGCAGCCTGTTCTCGGCCTCCGAAGCCATCATCACCGGCCGCGTCATCGCGGTGGTCGGCGCCAAGGGCGGCGTCGGCGCCTCCACCGTCGCGCACAACGTGGCCTGGACCATCGCGCGCGACCTTTCGCTCGATTCCGTCGTGATCGATCTCGACCTCGCCTTCGGCACCGCAAGCCTCGACTACAACCAGGATCCTGTGCAGGGCATCGCCAACGCGGTGCTGTCGCAGGAGCGTCCCGACACCGCGCTGATGGAGCGCCTGCTCGCCAAATGCGGCGAGCGCCTCAGCCTGCTCGCCGCGCCTGCCACGCTCGACCGCGTCTACGATTTCGGCGCCGAGGCGTTCGATGCGGTGTTCGACACGCTGCGCATGACGACGCCCTGCATCGTGCTCGACGTCCCCCATCAATGGTCGGGCTGGACGCGGCGCGCGCTGGTCAATGCCGACGACATCGTCATCGTGGCCGAGCCTGACCTCGCGAACCTGCGCAACACCAGGAACATGCTGAGCGTGCTGAAGGCGGCGCGGCCGAACGACCGGCCGCCGCTGTACTGCATCAATCAGGTCGGCATGCACAAGCGCGCGGAGATCGAGGTCAAGGCGTTCGCCAAGACCATGGAGAGCCAGCCGATCGCGGTGATCCCGTTCGATTCGAAGCTGTTCTCGACCGCCGCCAACAACGGCCAGATGATCGCGGAAGTCGCCAAGAACCACCGCACCACTGAGCTGTTCCAGAACATGGCGAACCGCCTCGCCGGCCGCGGCGAGGTGAAGAAGCCGAAGCGCTCTCTGCTCGGACCGCTGCTGAAGAAGCTGAAGGGCCGGTCGGGCCGCGGGCCCGCCCCGCATCGCAAGGCGTCTTAAGAAACGGGAATCGCAACGATCGGAAAAGGGCGGACTATTTGTCCGCCCTTTGCTGTTTCTTCGCCAGCACCTGCCGCAGCGCCGTGACCTTGGCCGCGGCCTGATCCGGCGGCAGATCGGCCTTCACGAGGATTTCGGCCTCGGCCTCGCGGCCCTGCAATCCCAGCACGAGCGCAAGATTGGCACGGACCCGCACATCGTTCTGATTGCGCTGATAGGCGCGGCCGAGCACCTGTTCGGCCTTCGCCAGATTGTTTTGCAGCATGTAGGACAGGCCGAGGTTGGACAGGACCTGCGGCTCGTCCGGCACGATCTTCAGCGCGCTCGCGTAATATTGCTGCGCTTCCTCGTTGCGGCCGAGCTGGTCGAGCGCGGCGCCCTGCGCCGACAGGATGCGCCAGTCGGGATCCTCGGGCGAATGCGCGCGGCCGAGCACGTCGAAAGCCTGCTGGAAATTGCCGTTGTCGGCGAGCGCGCGGCCATAGCCGGCGAGCAGCGCCTTGTTGCTGGGATGGGCGAGCACGGCCTGCTCGAGCACCGCGACGGCCTGGGCGCGCTGGCCGCTGTCGCGCAGCTCCTTGCCGTACTCGATCGCGATGGCTGGATCGCTGGGCTTGGCGCGGTAGCGCTCGCGCAGCGCGTCCATATCAGGCCTGGCTTCAGCCCTGGCGTCGGACTTGGCGGCTGTCTTGCCGGCGGTTTCCGTCTTGCCGCCGAGCGCGCCGGTGACGTCCTCGATGCCAGTCGTCTGACAGCCGCCGAGGGCAACCACGATGAGGGCGGGAAGCAGCAATCTCGCCGGGGGGGAGGCGAGGGACGAACGCTTGGGCATACTCTGATCACTCGGCAACTGATCAGAGATGCTTGCCGATTAACGCTAAAGTCCCGTTAAGGACGCGTATCGATCGGACTTAGTCGGTGAATTCCGCACCGAATTCGCAGCCGATGCGCCAGCGCAGGCGGCATTGGCGGGAATAATCCGGCGCGAAGATGATGGTGAATTGCGGCGGCACTTCCAGGAATTCCGCCACCACTTTCACGCCCCCGTCCGAGATATCCGTGATGGTGCAGTCCCGCGGCAACGAGCCCGCCCCGAAATGGATCTTGGCGAGCCGGCTGCACACCCGACGTTCGCTTCTCCGGCGATTTGCAAGCATTTGAACTCTTCACCCGTTAGACCACGGCCCATCCCGCAGCCTCAGGAATAGCGAACATTCGTTGGGATGTGCTGAGGACAGAAGCTCGCATTCGAGGCGTAGTGTCTCCGTCCCGTTGGCGATCGGTTAACGGTCACGCTCCGACTTGTTCCCGTAATGTTCTTGCGAAGCGCCACGCATCCTGCTACCCTTGATTGTGCAAGAGGGCAGGCTGGTTCGGCATGGTTCAACGGGTATCCACCGTCGCCTTTGAGGGGATCGAGGCCCGCGCGGTCGACGTGCAGGTGCAGGTCGCGCCCGGCCTGCCGGCCTTCGCAGTGGTGAAGACTATTAACCCCCAACCAGCGTCTGGTCGTTCGGTGAGCATCTACGCCGCCCTGTTGGGATTTAGGCCGAGGCTCGTTATGCATCGTCAAGAATCTGAGGTGCAAAACGATGTCAGGGTACAAATTCACTGCAGCACAGAGGTTCGCCGTCTACACGGTTCACGGTGGGGTCTGTTACCTTAATGGCGAGCCTCTATACCTAAGGTTGATGCGTGTGGACCACGTCATCCCGCGCTCGTTGAAAGACGATCCAAAGCGGTTGTCGATCATCCTCAAGGAATACGGACTTCCGGCCGACTTCGATCTCGATTCCTTCGAAAACTGGTTACCAACCTGTGACCCATGCAACTCAGCGAAATACAAAGAACCATTTCGGCCGACGCCCATCATCCAAAGGTACATCGACCGGGCGAGGGCAAAGGCAGCGGAGGCGAAAGCTCTTGCCGAACGCGTTGTCACTGACCAAGCAATCTCAAAGGCCCTGAACACGCTCGAAAGGGCATTGGGTCAGACCCAGCTTGACCTGAGCGCCTTGAAGCCACTCTTCGATCTATATCAAGAGCAGCAACTGCAAGCTCAATCGCAGATGCGGGAATTTCGAGTGACACCGCACTTCACCATTTTGCACGAGCGTGAGGGGTACCGCCTCGTCCAAACGAATTACGGTGTTGGACTCATGACGCCAGTCGGTTCCGGCGCTTCCGCCGCTCGATGCACCGCGTGCGGGAACGATGATCTATGGAATGGAGCTCGTTGCTTGTCTTGCGGGCATTTGGTTGATGGTGACTAGCGCCCAGGCGCTTAAACCATGAGAAAAACCCCGCGGCCCTCCTTAGATGGCCCCGGGGTCTCGCTCTTCTGCGCTTCGCTCGTTCCGTTACTTGAAAGCGATCAGCCCAAGTGGTCGAAGCGAATCTTTCGAATATTCCTGCCGTGTCTGCGCGTTTGTTCCTTCAAATGACCCTCGCGCTTACTGCGGCTGCTCTCGAACGCGGATCGGGGACTGACCACCAGAAGGCCGTGCCGCAATTCGACGAAACCACTCGACATGAAGTGGCTCAGAGTTCCATCTTCCAGGATTTCGAAGTAGCATTCTGAACCATCTGCGAATTCGAGCGAGTGCATGACGAAGCTGCCATCAGCTTCTTCGCACTCGTCGTATTTGCATTCGGCATTGTCGAAGAGGATTCCCTCAACATACCAGTTGGTTCGGATGCCAGTGAAGTGATTCAGTTGGTCCTCGTGGTGGATCGGGTCGAGGAAGTGAGCCTGAGTATCGATTTCCTTCAGCTGCATTTAGTCTCCGTTTTAAATCTAGCGGCTTCCCAGTGAAGCCGCTGACTCTGATTAAAACGGATCCGAATAAGATCAATCGACCTGAGCTTGCTGTTGGCACGCGGCGGGACCAGCTTGTTCGGCTTTGGCTAGCCACCTCAACACCTCAGTGGCGTCGACCGAAATTTTCTGTAGCCTGACCTTGCGTTTCGAGGTCAGCTCCAATTCACCGGTGACGGCTTTCCGTGCTGCACGTTGAACTCGCATTCGGAAGGCATTCTCGGAAACGCCATCCCTGTATTCGGACGTCGGGAACATGTTGCTCTCGATAAACGCCCGATACAGCTTGCTTCGAACCTTGAAACGCTCCTTCTTCTGGAAATTGACGATTCTCATGAGGAGGTCAAAGTCTTTATCGCCTCCGAACTTCTCGTCCGTAGGTGATGCCCTATCAAGGTACAGCTGGTCGTAAACGATAGAACACAGGAACGCGACATGATGCTCGTTATCGGGATCTAGTTTGAGCTTCTTGAAGAGCCGGTCGCGTTTGCGGAGATGCTGTTTCCCCTGGGTGATCTCTGGGGGCAGCTGCAGACCAGAGTTTCCAGCCACATTTCGCAGCAGCTCGAATTCATCAATGATCAGTTTTCCACGGGCCTTCATGGTCGCTCTTCGCTACTTGATAGGATTCGGATGATTGATTTGGACAATAATGAAGATAAGTCCCAGAAGAGGTTCTCCTGTTACTTGTTCTAGTGATGGTGTACACGTTCAACGGGGATGACTCGCACCTGCAAGTGAAGGCAGCGTACGGGTCTATTTAGTGCGCATGACGACCCCCTCGACGACCAACGTATCAGTCCAGGCCTCGAGTGCCGCCTTCGATCGTTCCTTCGTCACGTATCCGGCACTCCCTTCGTCACCCTCACGAAAATGGCAAGTCGAACCCCACTCGCAGCTGCTCCAGCTCTTTTCGATGATCTCGATGAAGGCTTGTCGGGTCATGAAGTAAGGAGGCTCGATCAAGACGTGGAAGTGCCATTCGCGGTCAGCTGCATACTCAAGAAACGGAATGCGGGGGACGCGACGGTCAAAACGTTGGGCAGCCCGACCGTGCACCGCGCGATCCAGCATGTTCCCAAAGTGCACAAATGCCCCGCGGGCTCGAGCCTCGGTTGCCTTGATGATGGCGCCTTCGTCGATCCGGATCCTTGATCGGCAATTCAGGCTCGCGAACAGCAGCGAAGTCCAAGTGCTCGTCTCCCGGAGCACCATGCTCTGGATAGCCGAGGTGATGTCGGGGGCGGCAAAAACGCCGCCCCTGAAGGATGAAGGAAATTCACTCATTAGCATCACTAAAGGCACGCGAGAACGAGGCCAGACGCGTCCGGGCAGCCTCGACTTGCAATTTGGTCAGCAAGCTGGAGGCAGCGAAGTCAACCAGCACCTGCTCGATGGTGTAGCGGGCGAGATTGTTCTGCATGAGCCTGACGAAGCCCGCGGGGGGATCGTCAATGTCGTCGTGGTCGACCAGATTTTGGATGACCTCCTCGACGCCGACGTATTCGATCAGAGCGATCACATCCCCGAGCGAGTCGCCCAGGGTCTTTTGAGCTTCCCGCAACCTCGACACCATCTGCCGCTTCAGCTGCGCTCGAAGTCGAATAGTCATTGCTGTACGCTGAGACATCGGCCTGCGCTTCATTGCAGGTCTCCCCGCTCGCGCAAGCGCTTCTCGTGCTGCCGCCGCTCCTCTTCAGAGTAAACGCGGCCGGGACTGGCAGGACCGTAAGTACCGCCCTTGAGGCCACGCTCGCTCTGAAGTTGGTTACCGCCATACCTGTTTGTCGCCATACCGCGGAGGTAGGAAGGGTACCGGCTGATTCGGTCGTCTTTAGGCTTCTTCATATTCGCTCCTGACTTGGGACCGGCAGTTCTTTGCCGTCCTTCAAGGGACCTCCCCTTGAGGTCCCGTCAGAAGCGCTCCGCTTTGTCGACCAGCCACCGTCGTTTGTCTACGAATTTCGTATACTTCCGGGGGCACATTACCCTGCAGTTTCAATCACTTACGATGTGCAGCAAAGTGCTGTTCTTTGCAAAAATAGAGACATTTCGACCAACCACAGAAATAACGCACAGGCGGGCGTCCCTCCGCGATCTAGAGGCCTTTCAATTTACGACCCACCAGTCGAGCCCGAAGGCGAAATTTCGGCCCACTTCAAAGCTTCGGACGGTTTTTTGCGGTCGTCGCTGCTGCGTGCCCACTCAAACAATGAATTCGGTGAAAACGAATTATCACTTGCGCCGTCGGGCAAAACAGTGGTTCATAGGGTGCTGGTAGCCGTCTTGGGAGCCAGTACCGTGACCGACGACACGTCTTCAGATCTATCGAAGATAGCAAAGCTAAATGGGGACTTTAGAAGGAACTATGGAACGCTGCTCGGAGCGTTCCTGTATCTACGCTCAATCAGTGCCGCACGCGGGCGTTCGTGGTTTTGGGCCGGCTTGGTTTCTCTTCTCTGCTCGGCGGCGATGACCTGGCTTGGGAAGCACGGCTTTTCTTGGCTAGTCGGCGGATGAGCGCTCTAACCAAGGCGCCAGGCGTTTGAAAGCATGCAATCGCATGACGTTCGCGGGCCGCCTCTGAAAACCTTATGGTGCGCTTCACCTTTCCGTCGGTGGCCAGCAAAGCGTAATCGAGCCCAGCCTGATTGTGTTCCGAGAGCCTGATGGCTGCGATCCATCCAGCAGGAACGTGCGCATCACACTGGATTGTCCAATGTGGGGAATGACTTTCGATCTTACCAGGCGTCCAGCGCGCTGCTCTGACGGATATACACGTCGTCTGGTTGACCCGCATTGTGTCTGTCCATCCACCAGTACTCGTCCGGCCACCGGCCTTTCTAATTGCCGCGCGTATCCGGGAAGCGAGAAGTGCTTTCTGCTCAGACCAGATTTGACGTGAATCGAGAAATTCGTAGTTTCGCTTCGGTGTATACCCAAGTAACCGGTAGAGGTTCCTCATGGTGCCGAAGTGAATTTGGCAAGTTGCTACGCTGGGCAATCCTGGTGTTCGATCGATGATGTTGATGCTTAGACGCCCTTCCTTGACCAGGGTTTTGCGTAACCGGACAAGCATCTCTTCTTCGGTCAGGTCAACGCGGCGCTCTCTGATGAATTGATCCGCCTTGAGGAAAACATCGCGATCGACAATCGGCTCAATACAACCCTCACTTCTGATCCAACGCTCAGGAGGATTGTAGACGCGGGTCTGACGAAGCTTCCATGACCGACGGTTGAAAACAAGGTTGCCGATGTAACTTTCGTTCCTGAGAACGACACCAACCATCACTCGCGTCCACGGCGTCCCTGGTCTTGTGGGCACTTTCGCTTTGTTCAGCTCCCACGCGATCTGAGTCTCGCACCTTACCTCTAGAAAGCGCTGAAATATCCACCGAACAACGGCAACTTCTTTTGGATCGCCTGGCCGTACTCGAACGTGGTCCGTCGCGAGGTACTTGCGGTCGCCCTTCTTCATTACGCCTTTCGAGTAACCCTTTTCGTCTACAAGCTCCCTCACGAGCCCGTACCCCGCCACGCCGCAAGGCTTATAGCCGAGCTGCGCAAATCGACACTGGCCGGCGTGGACTTTCGTCGAAAGCTCGCGACTGTACTCCGCTGCCATGACTCTTTTGATGTTCTTGACGATGCTAGCCAGCATGCTGCCGTCGTTGTCGAATTGCTCGGCACAATAGGCAATCCTGATGCCGGCCCGCTTACACATGAACTCGTAGTGCGCACTTTCATCGACATCCTGGAACCGACCCCACCGGCTCACGTCGTACACCAGGAGGTGACCAAAGTCGGTCTTGCCGCTTTCCACATCCTCCAGCAGTTGTAAGAGACCTGTCCTATTTTTTATGAGCAGGCCGCTTTCGCCCTCGTCCTTGTACGTTCTCACGAGCGTAAGATTATGGGCGTGCGCGTAAGCTGCGATTGCCGCGGCTTGATTTTGGATAGAGTACTGCTGTCGCTCGGTGGACATGCGGACGTACTGAGCAGCCCGAAGCCCAACCACCGCCTTCGGCAGATGAGATCTGTGAACCACTAGAGCATTGGTCATTCGACGCCTCCACTGCTGTGCAGCCAGGACCGTTGCTTTAAGGGCCTCATTGGGTTCATGCCGGCTGCTGGGCCACTCCTCATGGAAGGATGCCTGTCGGACGCGATACAAGTCGCAGTTGCATTTTCCTACGAATAGTGATCTTTGAAAACTGCAATGGGACTGGGGAAAGCTATTCCGTGGGCGGTGGCCGCCGTGTGCTTGATCGCGGCCGGAGCCTCTTTTTCGGAGGTTCACCGGCTCAAGGGTCGCATCGGCGAGCTTGCGCACCACGCATTCCACGATCACAAAGACGTCCGGGAATACATGATTGCGGCGGCTCTGGCCGACGCTCCCGAACCCATCTTCGTGCTCGGCGATAGCATTACCGAGATGGCAGCTCTTCCGCACGAGTTGTGCGGGCATCCGGTTGTCAATGCGGGTGTTGGCGGCCAAACGATCCAAGAGGCGAAACGGTTGGCGACGCGCGTCCTAGGCAACCGTGGTGCTTTCCTGGTCGCTCTCACGGTAGGAGCGAATGATATCGGATCGGCGTCCGCGCGAGCCGATTTCGTTGCGCTGATTGATGCCGTTAAACCGCTCTCGCAGCGACCGCTTGTGGCGCTTGCCGTGACGTCCGATGCGGCGACGAACCGAGAAATTGCCACTGCGGCGGCTGCCCGCGGCGTTGCCTTTGTGGAGCCTCAGATTCCAGCAACGGCCGACTCGATGATGCCGGATAAGGTCCATTATCGAGCTGCAGCCTACAGATCATGGCTGCCTGCCTTGAAAGGGGCGATCATCCAAAGATGCTCCGCGTCCTAGATGATGCTCAGTAGCTTATGCTGGCAGGCATCCGTCGTATTTTTCACCGAATGCAGTTGAATTGAAACTCGTATCGGTCGCTGAATGGCCAATGCTCTTTCCAAGCCTTTCCACCCGCGGCGAGTTGGGCATTCCGGCCGGCCCTAGCGCAATGCGCCTGAGCTTGATCGGCCGCGAGCTGATCGCAGCTTTCTCCATTACGACACGACACACTCACTGTAATCGATGCGGGCGTGCTGAGCATCACGGATACCTCTGCTGCGCTCACGGAGTTCGGCACCAGCAGGAACCCAACTAAGACCATTCGCTTCAAGATTTCCCCCTCTGATTGCGAAGCAAAGATTCCACGCCATGAGGACGGTGACAAGTTGTCCCGACCTCTGGGTCGTTCCACGAGCGTAGTACTTTGGCAAATCTATTCGGGTTGGTCGCCATATCCGATGATGAAAACCTCGTATGATTGACCCAGTATTGTTTGGGTGAACACTAATTCCAGCGCGACTATGTCGGCATATCCGCTGCTATCGTTGCCGACATTGATCAGATCAACGATAGTCAAGCCTTTGCCGGTGTTGAAGTTCGAGGCTGGCGCGCCGGGAATCCGGAGGAGTCCCTGCATGCAAGGGCCCTTAGTGCGGATGCCAACCTTAATCTGCGGCCTGTTTCGTAGCGGGAAGCCCGAGGCGTGCAAATCGACCCTCTGCCACTGATAAAGCTCCGCGGCGCCGCGGCCTACGTGCGTAGGGGTGGCGACAGGATCGACTGCTGCAACGGCTGGCGCGAGGAGCGCAAAGACGGCAATGAGAACCAGCCGCGATGATCGACTCAAAACTGCAATCATCGGTCTACCGAAAGAGTTGCCGCGACGCCTTTGCTCGATCGTGTCTCGCACAGTCTATTGCTGCTTCATTCCAAGTTGCTCTGCGCAAACGCTGCCGAGCTGAACGCCAGTGGGAATGGGCCCGTAGTAGAGGCTGCTGTCTTTGTCTTCAGTATCGAGGCTTTTGATCGTTCCGTTCGGCAATGCGACGACATTGACCTTGCAAGCGTATGCTCGAGAACTTCCCGATGCGCTCGTTTGGCTATCACGGGAGATCGAAATTGAACTGCCGCTCGCCAGTTGCCAGCTATAGGCGGTCTCGCCACTGTTCATCTTGAAGGTGCTGGCGGGCGGCCCCCATCGGACGACGAGGGCATCAACATTCTTCCCGATGTAGTCTTGGCCCAACTTAGCACGAACATCTGCGCCAGTTGCGTAACATCCTCCCAGTGCCACAGAGAGCACGGCAATAACCAGCCAACGCATTTTCCCCCCCGAAAACCATTACATCCAAGCGCAACTCTTGCGCGAGATCAATGGTGGGCGCTATTTTTCTTGGCTAGCCGCCCTGGGTGGTCGCCGGTTCTGTCCAACATTCAAAGCTCGGACCGTCCGCCCCGTGCTTCAGAAATTATCCTCCGGACATTCGGGGCAGGTCTCGCCGATGGAAGCCAGCACATCACAAACCTCGAATACCGCTTGCTCCGGCGGCAAGCCTACTGGCGGATCGTTCCTTGCGACATCCAGAGCTCGCTGGCGGGCGTGAGGGTCGGCCCTGTCCTTCATCCAACCATGCTCTTCGCACTCCCGAATGGCGCCAGCCTCCTGCTGCACTGAGATGGCCCATCCACGTAACGTTCTAATCGGTGCCGGCCGTTCCTTCGTCATCAGCATAGCGATCGCTCCTGCTTGGACGAATCCGCCCGCCCCGCTCTCGTTCCGAGCGGTTAGCACGCGTCAGGGATTCCCAATTGGCGGGGCTCGGGCTTGTCCACTTGTTCCGCCGGCCTGTTTATGAACCCCTTAGGTTGGCGCAGGGTCTTCCTTTTCACCAATCGCAACGATTTGCAGTGCCCCATCTGGAAGCGGCCTCTGTAGCGCTTTGGCTTCATCCCACGGTGCTCGGAGCCATACGTCGTATTCCTCGGGCTTTGTCAGGATGACTGGCATAGCTTTGGGATGAATGCGCTTAACCTCCGCGTTAGGCTCGCAGGTGAGGAAGCCGAACACATCAATCGTAACTTCGCCTTCCTTGGCCTTTCGAACACTCGTCCAGTTCGTCCAAAGGCCGGCGAAGGCGATGAGAGGCCGGTCTTCGCTGAGCGCAAACCACACCGGCACTTTCTTTCCGTCGATAGTGTCATATTCGCTGAACGACGTGAACGGCACTAAGCATCGGTGCTCGGGAACTAACCAGCGCTTCCAGTGCGCACTACTGACGTTCCGGATATTGGTGGTGCCGCTGTCGGGCTCCATCTTCAGCAGCTCTTTGAAGTCAACCGACTTGCCCTTCGATTGGAGCTTTTCGGCTCGCTTCTTGGTGGCATCCATCAATGCCTTCTGCGAAGACGGCATGCCCCACCGTGCCATGGCAATCTCTCGTTCATTCGAGTCGTTGCGGACGATCGGCGCAGGATAATCCGGAAAGATGCCTGGCATGCTCGGCAAGTTGCCGACGCTGCTATTGAGTGCTCCGAACAAACGCCGTATGGCATCAACGTTTTTCGTCATCGAGTAGAGATTGCACATCCTCAGGTATCCTGATCAAACTGCCGAGGCCGCGGCCCTAGTTGCAACAACGTCGCGATTGGCCTGCGGCCAGCCTTGGCACACTTGCGACAACGGAGACGACTGGCAAGATCGTGGACATGGGTTATCGGCGGATGGCGCAAAGAGGCCAAGTCAACTTCTCGCTTCGTCTTGCAGCGAGAGCATTCGATTTCGAGCCATGCGTACCCACCATTCACCGCCTGGTCGATCGATGGCGAAGGATCAATCGGGCCACCGTCAGCCCACATGCGCTCGTTCCAGCTTTGGCAAAGAAGCCTGTCGGCGGTCTGGATTAGGGCCTCGCCTTTGGCGCGGGCTTCCGACGATTGTGCGGCAAGGATTGTCGTCATTGCCCTCGCTTTCCCCAACTCCTTCGATAGAGCCTTCCGGTCGCCTCCTGAGAGCGGGGTCGGATGGTGTTTGGGAGCCATGGGCCGTCCTTGGCTCAATCAGGCCACGTCAAACGACGGCCAACAGCCATCCTCCTCATGGCGTCCTGTCCTTTGCGTACAGGTATTGTCGAGAAGGCGCTGACCAACGTTTCTCCAAGTTGCGTCCGGGCCATACAGCCGAACAGCATCAGCCTTCTGAATCTCGACCGTCCTGGCACAGCGCCGGCAGCTCACCCTCAGAATATGTCGAGCGATCTGGGTCAAACGCTTTCGTTCCGCCGAGGAGACGGGCTTGTCCTGTGCGCAAGGGTCATCGAGGAGTGCTTGCCAGTATTCAGCAGGGAGGTCCTGATTCGGTGCCAATCCCGGCTTTGCTTCCGCTGATCTGCTCGCTGCAGCTGCTATTTTTTCCATTTGCTTGGGGGTAGGCATACGCCAGCTCGCCGGTCGATCGGACATAGTTGGCACTAGAACATAAAGAGAACATCAGAGTCGAGTCCCGAGTCATTTCCGAGACAATCCCTTGAAGGAACTCGCACGAAGCAATCCTTCCGATGTGATGTCTCGGTACTCGATGTCTGCATAGAATTTTGGCTCGACCCAGGTGGCCTTCGGCTTTCTGACCGGCTTGGTGAGCTTTTGCTTCGAGCTCACTACCGTATCCAGGGCATCCCTGATCTTGCGCGATGTCGTCCGGCTCCAGCCGGTGCCGACCTTGCCCATATAGACCAGCTCTTTCCCTTCCTCCTTGCCGAGGTAGAGAGCGGCGACGCCGGTGGGGTCCTTGATGAACCCGACGACGGGGAATTTTCCCTTCTGGACGACTTTGACCTTTTGCCAGGCTTCCACACGTTCCGACCGATATGGGGCGTCAACTCTCTTGGAGACGATACCTTCGTAATTCAGCTTCCTTGCAGCTTCGAACAGTGCCTGCCCGTCGCCCTTATGGTGCTCGCTGTAGAAGATCGGCTCCTCGAGCTGATTGCTTTCGATCAGATCCTTCAGCAGCTCCTTACGGGCAAGCTGCGAAAGCTGCCGCAAGTCCTGTCCGTCGAGCCACAGGAGGTCAAAGGCAAAGAGCAGCAAGCGGTCCTGGTCGCCTCTGGCGAGGTCGGCCTGGAGTTCGGAGAAGTTGGTTCGCTCCTCGTGGATGACCACCACCTCCCCGTCAACGATGGCCTGACCTTCAATCTCGAAGGCGCCGGCAATAACGGAGAACTTATGTGTCCAGTCGAGACCGTTGCGGGTGAAGACCTTCCGGTTATCTCCGTCGATGTGGAGCTGGATACGATAGCCGTCGTATTTGACCTCGTGAATCCATTGAGCCCCCGAAGGTGCTTTCATCTTCAGGGTCGCAAGCTGGGGGCTGAAAAAGCCCGGCATGGAGGCACGCAGCCTTTTTGCTGGTGCCGTCCTGGTACGCTTCGCCACCTACGCAACTCACAAAAAGCCCGCCGTCAGGTTGGAGCCAACGGCGGGCAGTTTACCTAACCTTACTCACGGCTCTCCAACCGCAAAGCTGAGGGGACGTTCCGAGCGTTGTTCTCATATACAACCGGGACCGCGATTCCAGGTTGCATTTTCAACCTCAACGAGAACGCACGCCTAACGGCTCGGGAACATCATGGGAGGAGCGTTCCCTACAGCGAACACCCTCTCGGTGAAAACAGGAGTCCTCATTAGGCAGATGACGCGACCGGCCCGTCCGTTCCTCCTACCAGGGCACTGGGTCCGCGGCGCTCCAGCCAAGGCTTGCCGAACCAGCTTTCCATCTGGACAGATGCTCGTGCCCAGTGATTGCAAGCACTCTTGTTTCCCGGCCCAGAGTATTTGGCGTGCATGAGCTTAACGGACATTCAGGATTTCGCCATTCAGGCTCGCATAGCCGCGGTCCTTGGAGCTTCCGAGTTTGACCGCGTTTTTGTCGGCGTTCGTTTCGCCGAGGTTGAAGGTCCTCTGCTGTAGACCTTCGAGAGCGGACTCAGAGGCGGCTTTCCTCCCTGATCCGAATACGTAGTGCTAGGAGTAAAATCACACATAGACCACGGGATAGCCCAGTCTGGGTATCTGCGACCCGTTATCGCCCAGTGCCGGGCCATATAAGCCCGCACACTCCCTCTGGTACGGAACAACGTGCGACCCCTGCCTCTGCATGAGAATGTCTCTGTTTGTCGGCAAGCGCGTCAGAGAAGAACTGTCGGCCCGGCCCTGCCCAGTATCCCTCGGGAGTCACGCCCTCTAAAGGCCCATGATCTGTCCGGCTGCATACTGCCACATAAAGATCTCCGGATTGATCAACCGGTCCGCTCCAGTCCGGATCCAGGGGTCGAATGGGAGTGTCAGTTGGAATCTGGAGGGCATTTATAACGAGTGGAATCAGTCCACCGATTTCGCCGAAGATCATCTCGAAAAATTTATGGCCCATCACATGCAGCCCGCCCTCTTCCGCGACTGTTAGCAACCCCTCCAGCGAGATGTCTAAACCGCCGCCTCTATCTGGCGGCAACTGTCGTCGATCATCTCTGCCGGCTTGTTGGCCCTGGAGATATGCATCGAGACCGTCAGACGAAAGCGGAGCAAAATGATCCGTTTCAGGCTCGGAAAAGCCAGCCAAGTAACCCAGTTCCCAAGCCTCACCTAGAATAGGGTCGCCCGAAAAGGGGTTCTCAAGAGACATCGCAGCCTCCAATGGGCTTGCCGACTTCGTCAAAATCTAGTTGTAGTATACATGCTCCTTAGCCGCAACGCCGGCCCCCGGCTCCAAGCTTGCCGGATACGCTGCAATTGGCGGCGTGATGATGTCGGCCGGCCATGCTCTACTGCATCGAAATTCTCGGATATTCGGCGTGGGCGAACGCTGTAAACCCCAACTTCATGCCCGAGACTGCCGAATGGACGCCGCCGAGGGCTCTCTGCGATCAGAAATGTTTTCGTTGATTTTGGGAGGACCCTCGATCATCCGCGATAACGTCACCAGCGCTACCCCGCCGAGATATCTTTCTTGATGGCTGGAGGGCACGGGCCTTTACAGAGCGGTCAACAATGTCACTGGGGTTACAGCGATCACTCAAAACTTTGACCCCTCATGTACTTGCTCCGGACGACGAGACGGACATGGATTTCTAGCTGCACAAGCTTGTGTTCACTGCGGAGGGGCGGGGCAATAACCGTGTCTCCAATCCACGCAGGACCGGTTAGTGGCGCACCATGACTCGGTCAAGTAATTACAGCCATGACCCGGACCGTGGGTATGGCACAAGCCAGCTTCATATTCGGCGTGCGTGCACTCACCACCACCACTTTCGTAGTGGCACAGTGTGGGAAGGGGATGTTCCGCTAACACGCGCTCACACGCGAGTTTATGGGACGAAATCTGCGGTTCAATAAAGCAGGCCTCGTCTTTCTCCGGGTAACGGCGCGCAAGCATTCCCATGCACTTGGACATGAAGGATTCGACATAGGCGCTATAGGGGATCGTGAGTGCGTCGCACGAATAATTTAAGCGACGCTCGTCTCTGATCCATCCCTTCTGAAAAGCGCGCGCACTGTGGGACAGAGTTCGGTAAATGTAGCTCGCTTGATCGAGAAACTTTCGGTCAATCGCGTTGCAAACGTCCTCCGAGTTCGTGATTTCGCAACTGTTGTAATAGTTGACGCATGCTTCAAATGGCGGATAGGTCGCATCCTGTATCTGGTAGGGACCGCGTGACGCAAGCGATGTGCCGCGAGGAATGCAGTATGCAAAATTCCCCGTATAGTAATCCTCTGGCTCGACACACTGAGGTTGACGCTGATGGGGCCAGAGGGCGCGAGGCAGAAATCTTCGCATCACAGCCTCGATCACATGATATCCGTCAGCGGCCAGACCCGCTGCAGCCTTGATGACGTCGCCTGTTGGCCCACAGAGGGAATCAAAAATATCGATTGGAAGCGACTTTTCGATATCTTTTAACGCGTCACAGGTCTCCAGAACACCCTCAAAGAGCATAACCTCGGCCACGATCTCGGCGATGGCACCGCCGTCCTTGGCGCGGATTGCGCTGACCAACTCGTTCAGTTCGTCGGCGCGTCGTTGCACGATCGCATCAATCACCCCGTCAATAAGTGGTCCGGCAGGTAACAGAAAGGGTAGAAAGTAATTGAGGACAATCTTGACCAATGCTTGGTAGACGACGGTTCCGCCTGCGATGGAAACCTTGATCCAATCGTCGTCGCGAGCACCCTGCGTGATGGCGATAAGATTACGTATCCTGCCCGAGGCAGTGTCCTCGTATCTGATCTCGCCGTCCAAGTTCGTGCGCCCGTCAGCCTTCAGTCTGTCAATTACCGACAGAGCTTGACGTTCGCCAGCGGTTACTGCGAAGCTAATACAAGCCTGGCCAATATCGGGTTGAGTGATGAGGCAACGCGCCAGTTCCTGCATGGGTGGCGGCAACCCGACGATAATATCGGCGATCGCGCAATCCAGCACGTTGTCAGACGAAAGAACGCAAGCGGCAAAGTCTTGCGCCTCAGGAGGTAACAGCTTGGCTATCTCTTTGGCCGCGCACGTTTGCAGTGTTTTGCCTAAGCCACAGTTCACAAGGCCTCTAACGATTTCGACCTCATCTTGGCTAATAGGCACGCCAAGGAGTGCGCCGCCGATATAGGCTGCTTGGATGGACCAATTGACGAAATCCTCCTGCCCGGCTGAAGCCTGGGCGATTCCCTCCCCGGTTTCGATTGAAGTTTTGAGGAAGTACCACAGATCGTCGTCACGCAACTGGTCGCACGGCGTCAAGCCAACAACGTTCAGACACATGCCGTCTCCGCGCAGCTGGGTGACCAAAGAGGCGAAGAATTCGTCCGGCCCTGGATCGGATGCTTGGCTCGTCTTTTTTATGACTTTCCACAACTGTGCCGGGCTTGCGCTGCATGGGGCAAAATATGCGTTATCGCTGGTGTCGAGGCCGAGACACATAGCTCTCCCGAGGAGCTGCGTGGTCAGTTTGTAAAAACCGCCAGGTTGGAGTCTTAGCCTCCAGTACTGGCCCGGTGAATCCGATTGAGCAAAGGGATCGAGAGTGTAATTACCGCTGCCGTCGTTGTAGACATCGACGTGCTCAACAACACCCGTGAACTGCGGTCGGAAGGCCAACTTGTAATAATACCGTAAATCGACATCCTGCGCCGCCTGAGCAGTTATCGATGAGGCTAGAACAAGTGAAAACGCGAGGAGAAGACGCATCACCGTTGTGCGCATAGGAGCCTCGTGCTTGCCGATGCAAACCTTGGTCGGTTTGGACCAAATTGGAAACACCGCGTGATTTTCGTAGAGCCAGCCTGTCCACTTACCCGTTCTTGAACCGCCTCAAAGTTATAGAAGCGGATAATACGGCAATCTCGGCCCTCGTCAAAGTTGATAATATACGGCTTGCACCTTGACCGCGTGCTGCTTTCGCCTCCTAACGCGCCAAATGTGTCGATGAGGATTTTGTGTCGTCCTTGAGACGCTGGTCAGCCTGTCAACTTGACGAAATCGGTGGCACGTTACCCTCAATGATCCGAGCACGCCGTTTGGAATGTCATTCAGATGTCTGTCACTATGTTCTGGTCTTGGCTTAAAGCTATCTCTGGGACGGGAAGTGATGCCACTGGGGAGGTTCTGAATTCCATTAGCGGTGGCCCTGTTGCCGTGAGGCTATGATCTCCGTTTTCGTTACAAATCAAGCTTGCGGGCTGACAATGATGTCAGCCCAACTGAGATATTTCCCGATCATGCCTGTAAATCCTTCGGCGAATGGGTGAAATTTTGGACCCAAATCGCTGTTGCCCATGTGCCGAATTCAGAAGACGGCGGCTCCATGAACAACGAGGAGCCCATCATGGCACGAGCGACTATCTCTCTGGTTTCCGTACAGAAGCCGACCGCTAACACTCCGGTCCTTCAACGGCGCAACAAGCTTACGTCCAGCATCGATCAGCAGATCACGAAGATCGGGCTCTTTCGCGAGGGAAAGCGCATCTCTCGCGAACAGTTCTGGGTCGATGCGAACGGCGGCATCTTCTTCCAGCTGCGTTACGGAAAGCAGCCTCTGGAGCTAGAGAAGGGGAAGAGCACCCTTAAGGCCGTCGGCACCGGAAATGCGGCATGGGATGATTTGGTCGAGCAATTGGAGCAGATCAAAACTCTCGCGGTCGCTGGCGGTTTGGACGATGCCCTCTCGGCTTGCGCCAATGCAGTGCGCTCGAACTTCAAGACTGCGAAGGACAAGAAGACCGGCAAGGGCTAAGCCCGCTGTTGCCTATCATCGAGTTTGGTCAGACCCTCTGTTGGCTTGATGCGACAGAGGGTTTTTCCATGACCGAGGAACTTGTTGCGCACGCTCTTTCGCTCATCCTGGATGATCCCCGCATAGGGGAATGGGTGACGGCAGAAGCCGATAAACGCCTGGGCCGCAAAGGTCCTGAGGACGTTGAGTTCTGGCGGACATACACCGTCGTCACCAACGAACTGCTCGATGCGGTGCGGGCTAAGAATGATGCTGGTTGAACCGGGGGAGGGTGCTCAGCCCTTCTTCGGTGGCTTCCGGGCTGGACGCTGAAGGAAGTCGGCTGGTTCGGCCTGCAGCACCTTGGAGATCTTCACCAGTACCTCCAGCCCGATCCACGTAGACCCCTTTTCGAGCTTGCTGATGTAGGTCCGGTTGACGCCGGCATCCATCGCAAGCGCCATTTGCGAGACACCTCGTTCTCGCCGAATCCTCCGCAAATTGTCCGCGACCACCTGGCGCCAATCCATGGCACAAGAGGTTGCCCTGTTGCTTAAAAGCGACAACCGCTTTAAAGCGACAAAGTGCCTTGCTGGGAGACAGACATGAAAATCAGAACAGCGATATTGTTGCTCTTTCTCTTGCTGCTTTGCAGCGGGCCAGCGCCTGCGCAACAGGCCGGTCTTGCGGCTCGGGACTGGAATATGCTGCCCGCGGGCATGCGAACCTGCGTCGATAATCAACTCCGCCAGGAGCAGGGTACGAACCTTGAAGCGCTCATAGCAGGAGGCGTTCGCCCGTCCGACTCACGGCTCGCGGCCATAAAGGAATTCTGTCTCAGCCCTGCCGGAGAGGCTTCCGTGACCCGGCCCTCTTTCGGGGGGCCTGACAGGGCAGTAGCCGAGTTCGCCGAGTGGATGAACGCCACGATCTTGGCGAAGCCGGTCTTCGCTAAGGCGTTCGCCCAGTGTCGGGAGGTTGTGGGGCTTTACCAGGATAAAGTGTTAGGCCGTTTGCAGGCCGCCGAAGCTGGAGCAACATCGAAGAACGATCAGCTCCGCCTCCACACTATCAAAGAAGACCTCGCATCCAAGAGGGGCACGGCTGCAACGGTCGCCTGCATCAAGCAGTTCGTCGCCTCTCTGACCATTGCCAATGCGTCGAGCGGATTCTACGCGGATCAGCTGGGCGCACTCAACGGAAGGCTGCTCAACAATGGCATCAAGCTGAAAGAGGCGGCTGCCTCCAGGGTCGATGACATGACCGAACAGGGCCTGACTCAATTGGCGGTCAAGATGGGGCTTGAGAATTTCCGAGCCCACGAGCTTCAGGCTGACATCGACTCAGTCGGACAATATGGGACGGGATCAGGGCCGTTGACGTGCTTACTGCCGGCGGAGTGGGTTGGTGTCGAACCGGGCGGCTACTCACCGTGCCACGGATCCTATCTTGAGAAGAAGGTCACCGAGGTCGCATCCCTGCTCAAGGCGAAGTAGTTTCCCATCACGACTCACCGCAGCTGTATAGTAACGAATGCTGGCGCTGAACTCAAACACCGCGAGCGCAATCTAAGAACAGCTGATCGTGGGAGAACCCGTTAGCTGTGGATCGACGAGCGGCACTTGAAGGGAATGCACCGTTCCGCGGAACCCTCCAGCAACAAGGAAATTGATATTTTGACTTCCAGACTTCCTCTCACCAAAATCAGTGTAGGTGTATGAATAGCTGGCATAACATTGATACGCTGTCGAAGAACTATTGGTCGCATCTATGTAGAAGAACGAACCACGGAAGCCGTAGCTGAAAGAGGGCTTCGCCCCGCCAGTATTTTGCGGGCCCACAAACCTAGGTTCGGCAGACGGCGTAGATGATCTTAGTGGCCGCTGCTCCGGCGCGGGCGGTCGCGGGATTGGATTGCCGTCAGAACGCGGCGTTCCATATGCGCTCGGTACTGCGGGAGCGCTCGATCGTCCGCCTTGTCTTCCGGCTCGCTCTTCCGGACGCGTGTTCTGCAAATCGGACCATCCTGTGCGCCACTTACCAAGACACAATTTGCCGATCGGTACGCCAGTATTAATTGGTGTAGTCGTGTTATCGTCCCAAAATACGCGAATGTAGCGTCCTTGGGGTTCTCTCTGGCAAAAATCCACTGTCTTCGTTTCAAGCATTTCTGTTGTCGGAAAGGGACCACATTGAACGGGCCAGTTCATGTGCATCCGAGCAGCATGAGGTGAGGAAAGAGCCGAACCGCCCACGACCGACCCGTCTTCCTCAATCTCGCATTGCAGTTCAGCCCGTGCGGCCGCAGGCAACATCGTTGCGACCAGGAGAATGATGATCCCAATAAAGCGGGTCATTTGTCTGGGCAAGACTGTCCGGAGGACCAATCACCTCGGAGCCTATCGCACTCATCCTTACTCTTATATTCGCAGCAAACGGTAGCGCTACACTGATAGAAACATGTGCCGCGCTGATCTTGCACTACACGGACTGGGGAGAAATTCCGTTCAAGTTTCTTGGGTGCATTTGATTGTGATTGGCCAGCTACTGAGCTTGATGTCGCCAACACGGTTGCTATCAGACAAGGGATGACGCGATGGATCACGGCAGGCATCCTTTTAAATCTAAAGTTGTATTGTTGGGCCCATTTCATGCAGGGGTCAAGTGCCTCTGTAAGAGCAATGCGGTTGAAATTTGGAACCGGTTGTTCTCGGCTGCTTAGCTATCTGTCAGAGGGTGCAGCCATAACCCAATATTATGATGCTCGGTGCAGTTCTGACGCAACAGGAGAAATGATCGGTTGTGATGGTTTAGCTGCTGCCAGCCCCTCGTGAAGGTGGACCGTCAAACGTAAACGCTGGCTTGAGTTTTAAGAAATGCACTTCATCAAAGGCCAGAATAGCATTCCACATTGAGTGCCACAGCTCTTCCCTCGTGAGAGCCTACTATGAACCGAACACGTTCTCCCTTTCTCAATGCTCGAAATCTCGTCGCCGCCGTGCAGTTTGTTCGGTGGAAGAAAATATCCCGCCCTGAGTCCGTCGTGATGAATCCAAAAGAGCCGCTCACGGACTTTATCGAACCCTTCTCAATCTTCTGGTCTTTAGCAGCCATCGGCAGATCGTTCAGCGGCTTCACGTTGATGGCGGACGGCCGCTTATCTTCGCTACTCGGCCCGATCTCGAATTCGATAACAGAGCCCTCTTTTAGTTCAGTAAAATCGACACGACCGATCCAGCTGCCCCGGTGAAAGAAGAAGCGTGCTCCTCCAGTGTCAATGAACGCATAGTTTTTATGTACCTGATTTAGACGGCCCCTATTTGGTGGCAGAATTTGTTCAGGCGACGAAATCTGCAACGTATCCAGATCAGCTTTGCGTCCGCCCATGGGTTGCGAGATCCAACCCTCAATCGCGATTACCCGCTTCTCCTCCGGAGAACCAAGCAGAGACCGCTTTAACTTCAATAAGCTTCGGTTCGATTTAGCAATATGCCTTAGTGTGGTTTGGTCGATCAGAGCAGCAGGCGCAGCCTGGACTATTTCTCTAGCAGCCTCAAAACAACCCAATGCAGGAACGAACTCCCCAAGCGATTCATGAAACTCAGCGTGACGAAACTTGTTTTGGAGACGAAGATCTAGGTGCGCTCTCCGCGTCCGCGCGGAAAGCAAGTCTACCTTCTCGACATGATCAAGCCGCTGCTGGGCCTCTTCAAATTTCCGATGAAACTGCAGAATTCTCGCGCATTCCAGCTTAACGTTAGCCGACTGCGGCGCAAACTCTTCCGCCTTCAAAAGCTCATTCAGAGCTCGTTCCTGATCACCCAGGCGCTTGGACAGGAACTGACCAAACCATAGCCTAAGGCTTGCGCGGTTCGGTGCGAGCGATATCGCCGCCTCGTAAGAGGCTTCAGCTCCAAACACGTCTCCAGCCGCATCCAACATCATGGCCTTAACGCGATGTACCTCGAAATAATTCGGTGAAAGATCCGCCGCCTTCTGCAATTCGCCTTCTGCCCCAACAATGTCATTTCGCAGAATGCTTTCCATCGCAACGGTGAGTATCTTAGCGACGATGAAGTCATCCTTTTCTCTCACCAACACGAACCTGGGGTCAAACGTGTCCGTACCGGCCCGCGCGGAAAACTCTTCTTGAGCGGATCGGAGTTCGTTCTGCTTGGCAATTAGCCTTTTCTGCTCATCCGCCCGCGGCCTAATGAATTGCTGGATATACATGCGAGCTAGGGGGCTTAGGAGATATCTGTCCTCATCCTCAGAACTGCGCCCGCGCTCACCCGACACAAGGCTAGACGTCATTAGTACAGACAGAGCGCTTTGAATCCGTAGACTGTCGAGATCGGTGTAGAACGCGACACTAGCAACCGTTTGAGACCCATTCACACTTGAAAGTGTACTCGCTACGAGACGCGCATCGTCAGAAAGAGAATTGAAGACGTTCTGCAGACAAAACTCCAAGAACATCCTCGGATTGCTTGTGAGGACCGTTGGACGCTTTCCCGCTCGGACGCTCTGTATGAACCACTTAATAAAAAGTGGATTCCGCTGAAGTTTGACGCAATAGCCGTCGACCAACGCGTTGGAAAGCGTGCTTAGGTCTGGTACCCCCCAGACTCGTGCCGCTCTCCTAAAATAAAATGCCGCGTCCTTCGCGCTCAGCGGCAGCAGTGGAATAGGAAAGTTGAATGCCCCCAACCCGATCCGGGTCGTGATCAAGATCTTACTTCCTAAAGGAATCTGACTCACCAAATTCTGAATGTTCTGATCGATCACCGTCTCGAGATTGTCGATCACCAACAGAATCCGATTATTTTTCAGATGACTCAGCAGGTCATCGATGGCGGATGTTTCATTTTGACGTCCCAACAAGGACGCAGCACTTTCGATTATGCCGAGCGAGGTGGAGATTGCTCCTTCGATCACCTCAATTTCCGAGAGCGTAAGCTTTGTTGCCTTCGCTGTTGTCCATACAATGGCATCAAGACCTGATTCGGCGTCATCTAGTAGATCGTAGCACGCCTTAAGCGCGAGGGCCGTCTTTCCAAGGCCGCCTTCGCCGGCGACCGTAACGACAGGATACGGACCAGCGAGAGCCTTTTTAAGGTCGGAGAGCTCTCGTTCTCGAGCGACGAAACCAGTATCGTCAAACTCGGCTTGTGGAAGGTTGTGAAGAAGCTTTGCTGATTCGTCGATTGCATCCGGAATCGTCATTCCGGCCGCAAATTCCGGATCCCGGTCTAACTCTTTTCTTGTTGTTCTAAGATTTGCCCAGAGGGCGCCATGCGACTTTACAAGTTCGGACGTGAGGTCTGAAACTCGGCTCAGATCATCGAACTCGAGTGGCCTGGCGTGCATCACCCGATTTCGAATGGGCACGACTCCTTCTAAGCCTAAGTAATATCGCCTGATATAGGTCTGCGTTATGCTATCTAGACGCCGCTCGTGCGATCGAATTAGTTGTACTTCATCGCCGAGGTCGAGATATTCAAGTAATTCCTCGAGATCAGGCACATCCGTTTCGGGATTCTCCTTACGATATCGCTCCGTCGCTTTCTGACTAAGCTCCGGCGGCAGCAATTTATTGCCGTCGACAAGCGGAGAGATGTGCAAGCTTAAGAAATCACGCAGGTCTTTTTCTAGCGCTGAGATCAATGCGTAGAGAGATAGACGTTGGATCGTGTGCGCCATAGTGGCCTACCCCCCGGAGTGCGCTCTAAGTCATCGATCTCTTGATGAGGGCTTAAACTATCAAAACTCCCCCTCTCTTCAAGGTGTCCAGGCTAATCAAAGGATGCCGTGCACGTAATCAGCGTTGCCAATTTGGATGAAGGCAGCGACGCCAATGGCGTTGGAGATTCTCTTATGAGCATCAGGTTCGTTGCCTATTACCGCGTTTCGACCACCCGCCAAGGTCGTTCTGGTCTCGGTCTCGCAGCGCAAAAGACAAAGATTGCGGCATATGTTGCTGATTGCGGCTCGGTAATCGCCGACTTCTGCGATGTACAGTCTGGTCGGCATGACAGTCGCAGCGAGTTACACAAGGCTCTGTCCCTCGCAAGGCGTGAAAGGGCTAAGCTGATCATCGCACGGCTCGACCGATTCTCACGTCGCGTCAGCTTCATCGCAAGTATTCTTGAGCAAGGCATCGGCCTGGTCTGCGCCGAGATGCCCAACGCCACGGACTTCCAACTCCATATCTTCGCAGCCTTGGCCCAGGAGGAACGCCGGCTAATTTCCGAACGAACAAAGGCTGCTTTGGCGGAAGCGAAACGCCGAGGCAAAGTTCTTGGATCGAACGGGAGGAATTTGGCCGCCAAGAATCGCAAGGCCGCTGACGACTTTGCATCCGAACTCAGAGAAAAACTGGACGCGGATGTATTGCGGCGTTCTTACAGCGAAATTGCACGGCACTTGAACGATGCGGGATTCACGACGACAACCGGGCGGAAGTTTTACCCGCAGACGGTCAAGAACTACCTGACCCGACAGCGCGATTTTCCCGACGGGGGAATTTAAGTTCTCTGAGTGACCCGTTTGGGAATCTTTATTTCGAGAAATTGGCGTCCTGGGTTCCTTTTACCCATTGATCCGGATAGCTAGCTGACGGCGAGGATGTTCGCGACTATGGCCGAAATCGGCCTTGGACCTGGAAGGGACGGCGAACGGACCCTCGCAGCCGTCTGGACAGGCAGGCCCAGCCTCTCGAGCACGCGTGACTGAACGGGCCCTGACAGCACTGGGCGCGCGGGAAAGGCGTTGGCCAGCCTGCTGCCGATAGCTCTAATGTAAGATCTTTCAACAATAGAACTATGGACTTCTCGCCCTCGTAAGTTGTAAAAGAGCCTATTAATTGAGCGAATTATGGGGGCTCCTATATGACTGAGAAATCAAAAGTTGTGCTTTCGCTTGGCACTGCGCTCGCATCTCTCACCGGAATGTCGGTCCAGGGAGCCGAGGCCAAGGCGGTAGTTACTGTTAATCCGACCTCCGTAGCGGCCGAAATCACTGGCGATAAGCCTAAAGCAAATGCCTATTATCAAGCGGGGGAAGATCTTCTTGGGTTCGTCATGACGAAGCAGGCCGATGGCACCATCGTCGCAGGGCATAGTTCCCACGCGTCGCATGCTTCACATGCGTCCCATGCCTCCAGCCGCTAAGCTTCCAGCGGCGTCGCCGGTCGAGGTAACTGTCGATTTCGATTCAAGCATCCAAAGCCTCAGTGCCTTGGATGCGGCGGCCTATCGTCTGATCGGAACGGCGACCTGCCAGGTTGATCGCGCGGGTGATCGCTATGTTTGCCGCTTGGTTTCTTCTACCAATCCGCAAAAGGGAGCGGTGCTCAGTTCGAACGAGCTGAAGGAGCGATTTCTGAATCTTGTCGCCGACGAAAACTTGCGGGCCCGCGTCGCTGAAAAAACCGAAGGCGTTCGGAACGTCATTCTTGCACTTGCCTTCGGAGCGTTGGCTGCTAACCAAAATGATGCCGGATAAGGTCCAGCCGGAGGACCATGGCGCGGTTTTTACGTCCTGAGAGCTTCAGCGCGGCAACCGAAGATCTTTCGTTGCTGCCGTTCAATTTTGAGCGCGCCGGAGCAAACCAATATCTCGTCGCCAACATGGTTGGCGATTTCGTCCGCCTGTCTGAAGAGGAACTGAACCGGCTCGTCGACCTTCAGGTTCGGCCCGGCGACGGCCTCTACGAAAAGGCCTATGCCGCTCATCTGATCACAGGAACGAACCAGAAGGCACAACGGCAGCTTTTGGCGGCTCGGCTGAGAAGCCGGATGTCGTTCCTGCAGCAGACGACCCCGCTCCATATTTTCGTTGTGACGCTGCGGTGCGAACACTCTTGCCCTTACTGCCAGGTCTCGCGTCAAAGTACCGACCGCTCACGTTTCGACATGAGCGAACAAACCGCGATGCGTGCCCTCGACATTGCGTTCGCCAGCCCAACGGCACGGATCAAGATTGAGTTTCAGGGTGGGGAGCCACTTCTCAATTTTCCGCTGATCAGGAAGATTGTTGCCGCTGCGAAGCAACGGTCCGGCAAGAAGCTCGACTTCGTCATCGCCTCAAACTTGGCCTTGTTAGACGACGCCGTTCTCGATTTTTGCAAAGAGAACAACGTTCTGCTCTCAACCTCCCTCGACGGTCCAGCCGACCTGCACAACAAGAACCGTCCCCGACCCGGTGCAAACAGTCATGAACTAGCTATCGCCGGCATCCGGCGAGCTAGGGAGATTCTGGGTCCCGACAAGGTCGGGGCCTTGATGACTACCACGGAGGCGAGCCTCGACCGCGTCGATGAGATCATCGACGAATATCTCGAAATGGGGCTGGATGGCATCTTCCTGCGCCCGCTTTCTCCCTTCGGATTTGCGATCAAAACGAAGCAGTTCGCCAAGTACGACGCGCAGAAGTGGCTTGCGTTCTACGAGCGCGGATTGCGACGGGTTTTGGAGATCAACCGACAGGGAACCCCGTTTCGGGAGTTCTACGCGGCGCTACTTCTCACACGGATGCTCTCGGACCGCCCCATCGGCTACGTTGATTTGCGCAGTCCCGCCGGCGCCGGCCTTGGCGCACTGGTCTACAACTATGACGGCAGTATTTTTGCTTCGGATGAAGGCAGGATGCTAGCCGAGACCGGTGACGACGCTTTCCGGCTCGGTCACGTCGAGCACGACAGCTACAATTCGCTCATTCTGTCGGACAAGCTCATCGGCGCGATTTCGTCGTCGCTGACGCAGTGCGCACCCGAATGCTCGACCTGCGTGTATGAGAGCCACTGCGGGGCGGACCCGGTATATCATTACGCGACGCAGGGAGACGCCCTTGGAATCAAGCCTCTGTCGGCGTTTTGCGCCCGGCAAAAAGGCATAATGGGCCTGTTGCTGGATATTCTGGAGAACTCTCCGGAGGATGCGGCCATCATGCGACGGTGGGCCGCCGCATGACCCTTCGTCTCTACGGCACTGCCTCGCGGAGCGCTGGCTTTTCTTCCGATGAGGCCCGCTCGGTCCTCAGGCTTCGGTCCGTCGACAGTGTTGCCGAACGTCACGCGGCGGATTTCGCGCTCGCCAGAACGCCAGACGACATCCGGCGCGCAGTAGAAGCCGATTGGTCGTCGATACTTGTCGTCTCCGACGGAGCCATCGATCTACCCGGCACGTTCGCAGGACGCCTCGTCACGGTCCCCCCGATATATGACTATCTCGCGGAGGGCGATGTGATCGGCTTCGATCATGCGTCGAGGAAATTCCGCACGCTTTATCGCCGGAATTCGGCGCACAACTCTCTTCTGGTCACGGAACGGTGCAACAATTACTGCCTGATGTGCTCGCAACCACCGAAAGATGTAGATGACCGGTGGATCCTCGGTGAAATCAAGGAAAGCCTGCCTCTCATTGACCAAGCAACCCGTGCCCTTACGTTCACGGGTGGTGAGACCTTGTCGGATTGGGAAGATTTCATCGCCGTTCTAACAGAGTGCCGCGACCGCCTGCCGGCGACCGCCATCCAAGTATTGACCAACGGCCGTGCATTCGCGAACTCGCGGATTGTCGATGCCTGGAAAGATATCGGCCACCCGGCCCTGATGGCGGCCATTCCGGTCTACGCTTCTGTCGATCACGTCCACGATCACGTCGTGCAGGCAAAGGGTGCGTTCGACGAAACAATCCTGGGCATCCTGAAGCTCAAGGACCGAGGACAACGCGTAGAAATCCGCGTCGTCATGCATGCATTGACCGCTCCAATCATCGAGGACACGGGCCGGTGGATTGCTCGCAATCTGCCATTCGTCGACCACGTCGCATTGATGGGGCTCGAAAACACCGGCTTTGCCATTGCGAATGATGCCATGCTCTGGATGGATCCGGTGGACTACGGCGACGGACTCGCGAGGGCCGTCGATCACTTGAGCGCCGCTGGCGTTAACGTATCGGTCTATAACCTTCCGAAATGTGTCCTCCCAAAGTCAGTCTGGCCGCATGCGCTCCAGTCGATTTCGGACTGGAAGAATGGCTTTGTCGAAGAATGCGACCGATGTGACGAGAAGAACACTTGCAGCGGCTTTTTTACGACCGGACGTCCGCGATTCAGCCGCGCCGTACGCGCGATCACTTCCCAACGAGACAAATTGACCGCCTTGGCGGATTAGCAGGCCCCGAAGTTAGGGCGAGCGCATGAAGACCGGTAGCGGTCTCATTGCTCCTGCGGTTATACGCTGCTTCTCCGCAGGTCCCGTATTCGCAAAGATTTATATATGAAGGACGGCACCTAGCTGAGAGGCTGTTCGAACTGGACTTCCGCTCAAGGGAAGCATTGTCATCTCAACTCCATCTAAAGACTCGCCCTCTAGATCAAAGGGTAAGACCCAGAGCCGTAACTGCCTTGGCAGATCAAACGGTGGTAGCGATCTTGGGAATGATGCAGTCTTCGGATAGATGAGTACGAGCTCTCCAACAGACCGCTCATCTAGATATTTATGGCCGTAAGCAAATAGCTGATAGAAGTCGGATTGGTCGAGACCGTAGTTTTCTTTTCGCTTGCTACAATCAATACGCTTCCATTTTGTATCAAGTATCCATTGCCGCGCGGAGTGAGTCACGAGGAAGTCTGGTTCGAGACGAAAGATCCTACCACCGTCATGCTCGCACAGATAATGCTGACGGGCCTGGAACTTGATTGAGGTTTCACTACTAAGCTGGCGCCGCAAGCAATTGGCCACATAGCGCTCAAATAACTTTTCCATAGGAAAGAGGAGACTAATTCCCCTCCAATCTTGGGACAGAGCAAGGGGCACCTTTTGCCGCAATATCAGCTCGCACCACGGTTTGATAGCTTGATATCCGGCCAATAATCGACTGCTTCGCCAGTAGGTAAAATCGCTCCACACATTCTGACTTGAGGGTACCTCGTGCAAAAGGATGCGCAGCTCATGTCCGAGCCTCCAGTGGAGCGCATCTTGCGTTGCCTTACATACGTTCTCTAGGGCCGATTTTATCAACCTGTTCTCGGGTAGATTTGCCGAGAAGATGTCATGCCTAATTTGAAATTGGTGACGGCGGCTCGGCGGTTGACGAAGCTGCTTGGCGACATTGAGCTGTCCGCGCATGAAGACCTGCTCGTCCTCTACCCTTTGGTAGTTGAAACGCAGCCCTCGCTTCACGAGCTGCTTGAGCACCGTTAAGAACTTTCCGATGACCCATTCGCTGATCGGGGCGTCAAACAAGTTGAGGTCAGCCTCACCGGCTTCGCGAGCCGGCAAGTCCAGTGCGATCTGGATCATCCGCCGCAGTAGGACACGACTTTGTGCTGTGCAATCCTCGCCGTCGTAGTGCTTTGGCAATATCTCCAGACGTGTCCCACACGGAGTTTCGAGGCAGCCGACATAGTTGCCTAGCCTTAGAGAGCCACGACCCTCCATACGGCCGATCGAAGATCCATGCGCATCAGTTGTGGGTATCGATCCGCAAAGCCAATCGAATGCTGATTGGCTTATACACGCGGCGTCTAGCGAGTTGATAGTCGATGCATCGGTAGTCAGCCTTGCGTACTCCCGAACAACGATCGTATCGGTCACATCGCACCCGACTTCAATGCGTCGATGACGCTGTTGCCTAGCGCGCGGGTGTTGAGTGAATTTCCGCTAGGGTGAGACGTTTTCAGACCCATCTCGGTGGCTAATTTTCGAAGTGTCGCTTTGGCCTCCGGTAGCTTTGCGCCCTTTTCCCATACCTCGATAGTTCCGCTAGCTAGCCGTCTGATAGTTAGGTCGCCCTTGGTTACCTCTCTATCGATCCCTTGCTGTTGAGATTGTCGATTAGAGTTCATCACTCCTTGGTACGATTCAGCCTTACCGAACGCCTCATGGTTGATCTGCCACCGCGTTCGTTCCCGGGGCAACGGCACGTCGTCACCAAACAATCTCTCAAAATCATCCTCAACGCGAGTCACGAAGCGATACTCAACAGGCTTGCGGTGATCGTTGAGAATCCAATGAATCTTGGCCCAATCTTCAAAGAAGTATTCCTCGAGGAGGGGCACGATCTGGCGGCGGAAGACAGCACCGAGCGCCTCAATCGTTGGAGTGTTTTCCAGAGCTAAAAAGTATGCGTGCCCAATCCGATGCTCTCTATCTAGCAGGACTTCGATCCGATCGTTCAATAGCTGCAGGAGTTCGCCGATATTAACACCAGCGACCTCGATTTCTTCAAGTTGATCAGGCTCGGGCTCCATCTCCTTAAAGACAAACCTACGGCGTAGCGCCAGATCCAGGCCGGTTAGCGATCGATCGGCGGTGTTCATTGTCCCAATTAGGTAGACGTTTTCGGGAACGCTGAAGCGAGTCTTGGAGTATGGCAAGACAGCTTCCAAAGCCTCCAATGCACCGCGGCGCTTGGTCGGTTCTATCAACGTGATCAGTTCACCAAAAATGCGCGAAACGTTGCCTCTATTGATTTCATCGATGATCAGTACTTTCGCGTCCGCTTTAGATGCCGTAGGCGAGTTCTGTACGGACACAAAGCGTTCAACCAGTGAGGGAAGCAGGTTGTTGTATCCATTGACTATGTGCTTCTCTAGCTTCGTAGTTGGAAGCTTGTCGAATACGCGAGACGTTCGGATGTCTTCTATGGTCAGCTGCCCCCCTCGGACGTATTCGGCTAAAGCACGAATAATACTCATTCCAAGTGGCACTCGACTGCCATTCGGCTTGGCTAGTTCGACAACATCCGCCGACGCATGAACGACCTCATATCCGGCGCCGGCTCCGAATCTATCTCCAGGCCTAAAAGGTTCGATGGGTCCGGTAGCCACTGTGTCGAGCAATGCAGCCAACTTGGAAGTATCGATTGAGCCAGGACGAAGCTCATAAAGCGTCATCTGGCTAAATTGGTTGTTCATCAGCTGCTCAAACGGAAGGGCTGGCTTGTAGACACGGAGCCACCTGACAGACCGGCATTGGCCGTAGGAATCGCTCTGTTCGTCTCGTTTGACTACTCGATAGGGCCCAGTCACTTGACCGATTGCGCGAAATTTTGAGTTACCCTCCGATACAACTATCAGATCACCTTCCTTCATCTTCAAGAGAAGCGTGTTGACCGCCGAGACAGGGTAGGAATCCTGGGTTACTGCCTCACCTCGTTGAATGAAGCGATTGAATACGGCTTCTCGATCTTTGCAGTCGCTGAAGTCCGTTGTTCCTCCATAACCTAAGAGGGCGTAGCCATTCTGAATGCATTCGTCAAAGATATAGGCGTCGTCTCCTAGAGAGTTCCCAAGCGACATTTTCCAGATGCGGCGACCCTCTAAATCAACCGGAGCTTCTCGCTGCTCAGTGATCTTTGCAGTCGCAGCGACGCATAGGCTCTTAAAGATTCCATCAGTAACTTCGTATCGAAGCTGGCCGTTTTCGTCAGTCTCAGCTCGGAGTCCTTCGACAAAATCTTCATAACTAAAGCTCTGATGAAATGTCACAAACCGAATATCGCCTGAAGCGCTGAGTTCATCGAACCTCTTCTTCAGGGCTAAACGATCATCGCGGTTTTCCGACAAGTAATGCGGGTCGAGCACTTCAAGAGCCGCCTCGACCGTCGCGTAAGTCTTGCCCGTTCCGGGAGGGCCATAGAAAATCCGATTGAGATCGGGCATCGCGATGGGTCCCTCCACTGTTGCGTTGATCTGCGATATAGTAGGGCGCCCTTGGTCGCGCTCAAAAGTCAGAACGTAAGCATCGGGATTAGCGCGGTCATGATCGAGAACCGCATAGTCTCCTGGGAGTATCCGCAGTTCTTTGAAGGCGGCGCCCAAGCGTAGTTGCAAACGTTTGTACTTCCCTAAGATGCAGGTTCGGAAGGCAGCACCGTTCGGAAGCAGCAGAGTAAAACGCTGCTCAGATTCGCCGTCAGATCCCGCGACGAATTTGCTTGGAAACAGTTGTTGGTGCGAGGGCACGCGGATGTACCCATTATCGATGGCACCTTGCGTCAGTTGAATGCGAAGCGTGTTCTCACTTGAAGCCATTTCTTCCCAACCGCCGTCGTCTTTGGCCTGCGACGACTCTACCTATGATAGATCGGCGTTGGACAACGAATCCATAGTTCTATGTGCTAGTTTGGAGAATGTGCTTCTACAGCGGCGCTGGCCGCACAGTATTGGTGGCTATTTCTTGCCGAAAAGACCTCGCCGCAGGGGGAGACAAGCAATCCTCGACTGAACCCCATGGTTTTTCCGACGGGGAAATATTACCTCTTTGAGTGACCTGTTTGGGACTCTTTATTTCCCATCCAGAGCTGGTTCATTGGCCGGCAGTTGGACGAACGTTGCCGTCGGCGGAAAGCACGTCGAAGTCCGGCGCCTTACCGCTGACTTTCTGGACGAACTTCGTCAGGTCTTCGGGATCGACGAACAGTGTCATGCCTTATCCATCGCGGAAGACCACCTCGAGGCGCTGAGCGTCGCGATCTATTGCTCGCTGGTCACGTGTTCGATGCCGTCGGACGTTGCTACGATCTGCTGACGATACATCAGGGGCTCATCGTCATCGGGAAACACAATCCTTACCCGGCTGTCGCGCAGCCCAACGGCGAAATACCGATGCGCCTGTTCAGATTGATCGGCTCGACGTGCAAGAAAATGGGCGACGTCAGCACCATCCTTGCCAAATCTTGTCAGCGTCTCGGCCGCAATTCTCTTGAGTCGAGGCCGCTTCCCCTGCGGCGCAACTGTTAGCGTTTCGATCATTGCTTTGAGGTGTGATGCGATCTTTGCTCGCAAGTCGAAGAGATCTGGATCATTCGCATCACGAAGCCGATTCACTAGACTTTGTATCTCATCTCGGCTTTCAGCTGCTCTGTGCTGGCTCGATCGCATCTCCTCCAATATTGCGCGAGATGCAGCGATACTTTCTACCAACGATTCCTTCTGCAATTGCATTTCTTGTAGTTTCGACGACACAAATTCTGGCGGCGCACCAGTCTCCAGAAGTGCGAACGCTTTATTCATCAGTGCCGTCACGCTTGCCAATTCCCCTTCTAGGGATGCGAGTTTTTGGTTCAGCTGATCTTGTGCGCTAGAACGTTCGTCCGTCTCTACGATGTCTGCGAAGTCGATCTCAGTGACGAAGGCCAGGAACGACGTCTCAAAGTCGGAGTATTTCCACCTCTTGCCTTGGCATCCCAGCTTTCGCTTTGAGTTGGTGCAGACGAGATATTGATTGCCTTTGGGGCCGCTCCCTTTGTTGTCGTAGGTCATCGAAGCGCCGCAATACGCGCAGGTCGCGAGACCCGAAAACAGATTACTGAAACCCTTACCTTTCCGGCCGGCGCCATTTCGCTGTCGCTGCGCTTTCGCGTGATGCGCCCGATAGAAGAGTTCCGTGTCGATGACGGCCGGAAAGTAGTTCCTGATCGGCTCACCTTCGATCTTTCGTTTACCGTCTCGCCGAACGGCCGGTTGAAATTCCCCAATGACAGCTCGGTTCGCGAGAATCTTGGCAACGTACGACTGATGCCAACCGTCCGAATCGTTGAAGGTCGGCGTCTTCGATTGATTCAGACGATGTGCGATCTTGTAGATGCCGATTCCGGCTGCGCTGTCCTTGAATATCTGTTGGATGACCTCGACACGATCCGGAATAGGTACATAGCCGCTTCTGTCGGGAGCGAGTTGAAGCCATGCTGGGCACCACTTCGTCATCGGCCTTAGGGACGAGGCGGCGGTTCTTTTATTCTTCCATGCGGCAGAAAGACGCAGGCTCTTCGTCTGCGACTCCTCGTGAGCGCGACTCATGATGACGAGCGACATGATTAGGTCGCCCAGATCAGTTGTACCCGCGCGATAAATGCGATTGTCGGTGAGGGTTACGAGGTTAATTCCCGCCCGGATGATACTGAGAAAGAGCGATTGGGCTGCGAGGACCTGCTCCCTGCTCAGGCGGTCCAGCGATTCGACGATCAGGTACGAGCCCGGCTTCACGCGTCCGGAGCGCACTGCGTCAAGAAACCCGCCAAGAGCACCTTCTCGAACGTTCGCTCCTTTGAATGCGGAGACGCCTATATCCTCAAGCTCGCCTCCTTCGGCAAGCTCAAGCCCGTTCGCCTCGGCGTATGCCCTGGATGCCTCCAGCTGCCTCTTCCGCCCGTGCCCCTTGAGCTGCAGGTCGGTCGATATTCTTAGGTATGAATAAGCTAAAGGTTTCAATGGCTTGCTCGTCGCGATAATGATCTGCGACGGCCGCTGATAGAAGAACCGGGTTAAATGTCAACACCTTTGCCATCGTCGGGCTGCCCGACAAGGCGGTGTCGGAGGCGCGCGAGCGGGTGCGCTCGGCGCTGATCGCCTCCGGGCTGGCGCTGCCGGCGCGGCGGATCATCGTCAATCTGGCGCCCGCCGACCTGCCCAAGGAAGGCAGCCATTACGACCTGCCGATCGCGCTCGGCCTGATGGCGGCGATCGGCGCGATCCCGCCGGATGCGCTGACCGGGTTTACCGTGCTCGGCGAGCTCGGGCTCGACGGCTCGATCGCGCCGGTGGCCGGTGTCCTTCCCGCCGCGATCGGTGCCAATGTGCGCGAGGAAGGGCTGATCTGCCCGGCGTCCTGCGGCTCGGAAGCCGCGTGGGCGAGCCCCGACATCCAGATCATCGCCGCACAATCGCTGATCCAGATCGCCAACCACTTCAAGGGCACGCAGGTGCTGTCGCGGCCCTCGCCTCGGGTGCACGAGGCCGCCGCCTCGAAGCTCGACCTGCGCGACATCAAGGGCCAGGAGAGCGCCAAGCGCGCGCTGGAGATTGCGGCCGCCGGCGGACATCATCTGCTGATGATCGGCGCGCCCGGCGCCGGCAAATCGATGCTGGCTGCGCGCCTGCCGTCGATACTGCCGCCGCTGTCGCCGGGCGAGCTGCTCGAAGTCTCGATGATCGCCTCCGTCGCCGGCGAGATCGAGGGCGGCGCGCTGACCTCGCAGCGGCCGTTCCGCTCGCCGCATCATTCCGCCAGCATGGCGGCGCTCACCGGCGGCGGCATCCGCGCAAAACCCGGCGAGATCTCGCTCGCGCATCAGGGCGTGCTGTTCCTCGACGAATTGCCGGAGTTCGATCCGCGCGTGCTGGATTCGCTGCGCCAGCCGCTGGAGAACGGCGAGGTCTCGGTCTCCCGCGCCAATCACCGCGTCACCTACCCTGCCCGCTTCATGCTGGTCGCAGCGATGAATCCATGCCGCTGCGGCAACGCCTTCGAGCCCGGCTATGCCTGCAAGCGCGGCCGCATCGATCGCTGCACCTCCGACTACCAGGCGCGCATTTCCGGCCCGCTGATGGACCGCATCGATCTGCGCATCGAGGTGCCCGCCGTGACCGCGGCCGATCTGATCCTGCCGCCGCCGGCCGAAGGTTCGGCCGAAGTCGCCGCGCGCGTGGCGGCGGCGCGCGACATCCAGCTCGCGCGCTATGCGGATGCCGGCCTGCCGCATGTCCGGACCAATGCCGAGGCGCCCGCCTCCGTGCTGGAAGAGATCGCAAAGCCCGACGCGCAGGGTGCGAAACTATTGCGCGACGCCGCAGAGACCATGCGGCTGTCGGCGCGCGGCTATCACCGTGTGCTGCGGGTGGCACGCACGCTGGCCGACCTCGATCACGCCGACAAGATCGGCCGGCTGCATCTCGCCGAAGCGCTGTCCTACCGCGCACTCGCGGAGGATGCACGGCAGCTGGCCTGATCATTCCGCGCATCAACCCGGCGGTAACGAGTTTCCTTTACCCTCTGCAAACCATAAGGCCCACCGAGTTCCTGGAGTCGTTCACTCGGGCCCGGCGAGTAGAGTGTCATGTTGCGTTTCAAGATCCTGGCCTCCGTTGTTCCCCTGCTGGCGGCAGCCGCGTTTGCCCGCGGCGAGATCGGATCGGTCTCGCATCCCTGCATCGCCCTGGGCGATACCTCGGCCGAGTTGACCTCCCTGTTCTGGACCGCCGGCGTCCACGTCGCCTTCACCGACGATCCCTCACGGGCCACCGTCAAGGTCCAGATCACCGAGGATGCTGATACCGCGGATTTCGCGGTGGTGGACGACGGCCCCGGCTCCGAAACCGATTCCTGCCAGGCCAATCCGGCGAACCGCCTCATCACCATCGCAGCGCAGCCGGTCGATGGCGGCCCGGTGATCTATCTCTCGACCGACGGCCCCGCCGATTACCGCATCTATGTGCGCTCGAAGACGTTCTCGCAGCGCGAGGCGGCGGCGCTGATCGTCGGCGCGCACGACGGCCGCCGCCCCTTCCAGGCCGCCTCGCTCTGAGTGCCCCGCTCCGGGGCGTTAACACCTCGTTAGCCTTGTTTGGAGGCTGAACCAAAGCCTCAAGCTGTTCGCAAGGTCGGCGGGAGATCGTCGGCGATCACAGGGGTCTGGGGAAAAGGGTCGGGATCGGTGGCGATGGGTCGGACGTTCCGGATCAAGGTGCGCATGCGCCGCTTCAGGCGGCGGCATCCCAGGATCGCCTTCGCGATCCGCTCCTTCATGATCTTCTCGGCGACGTTCGGCGGCGCCTATGGCTTCGTCTCCGGCAGCCGCTCCGAGAATTCCGGCTACGACCCCAATGCATTCGCAATCGGCGCTAGCTTCCTGTTCGCGTTCGCCTGCCTCGGCCTTGCCACGCTCAGCATGCGGCTGCGCTTCGTCAACAAGCGGATGCGCACGCTCGCCGCCCACAACGAGGCGCTGATCGACCGCAATTGGGAGCTCAAGGAAGCGGAAGAACGTGCCCGCAGCCTGTTCGAGCAGCAGGGCGATCTGATCGTGCTGCGCGACCATCAGGGCCGCATCACCTTCGCCAACGACGCCTATTGCGCGCTGGCCGGGCAGGCGCGCGGCGCGCTGGTCGGCACGCGCTTCGATTTCGACGTGGTGGAGCAGGGCGACAGCGCCCGCGAGAGCAACGGCACCCGCATCCACGACCAGAAGATCACCACGCCGCTCGGCGCGCGCTGGATCGCCTGGCGCGAAGGTTATGTGCGGCTCGATGCCGGGCAGCCGGCCGAGTTGCAGAGCGTCGGACGCGACGTCACCGACCGCACCGAGACCGAGCGCGCGCTGTCGGAGGCGCGCGACCAGGCCGACGCCGCCAACCGCGCCAAATCCCGCTTCCTCGCGATGGCCTCGCATGAGATCCGCACGCCCCTGAACGGCATCATCGGCATGGGCGGCCTGCTGCTCGACACTCAGCTGACGCCGGAGCAGGCGACCTACGCCCGCGCGGTGAAGACCTCGGGCGAAGCGCTGATGGCGCTGATCGAGGAGCTGCTCGACTATTCCAAGATCGAGGCCGGCAAGCTCGACCTCGAGCAGCGGCCGTTCGCGCTCTCGACCCTGATCGAGGAGATCACCGAGCTGCTGGCACCGCGCGCGCAGGCCAAGCAGCTCGAGATCGCCGCCTATGTCGACGAGCGCCTTCCGCTCGAGATTGTCGGCGATGCCGCACGGCTGCGCCAGGTGCTGCTCAATCTCGCCGGCAATGCGATCAAGTTCACCGCTCACGGCGGCGTGGCGCTGATCGTCGAGCCCGGCATCTGGCCGAACGAGATCAGCTTCCTGGTCCGCGACACCGGCATCGGCATCCCGCCGGAGGCGCAGCAGCGCATCTTCCGCGAGTTCGAGCAGGCCGACGAACGCGTCGCCCGTACCTATGGCGGCACCGGGCTCGGCCTTGCCATCAGCGAGCGCATCGTCAAGCGCATGGGCGGCCGCATCACGCTGACGAGCGAGCCGGGCAAGGG
>Ga0209758_1000952_pt1 | contig 39040 bp, 39 predicted proteins | sample AraplaMF_Col_mMF_FD_184258 | JGI IMG/M metagenome (GOLD analysis project Ga0209758, IMG submission 184258) | Arabidopsis root microbial communities from the University of North Carolina, USA - plate scrape MF_Col_mMF (SPAdes) (version 2) | ecosystem: Host-associated > Plants > Roots > Endosphere... | reverse complement strand
TTCTCGATGTGGCCGAGCACGATCTTCTTGTGCTTCAGCGCGATGTTGCGGAACTGCTTGGCGTCCTTGTCGTGCTCGCCGACCGCGTTGATGAAGGGGCAGCCGTAGAAGCGCTCCTCCGCGAACCAGCTCTTCAGCGCCGGGAAGATGCGCGTGAGCTTGGCCTGCGCGTCGCCGCCGCCTTCTTCCATGGCGGCGATGAACCATTCGCGCCACTGCTTGCCTTCGCTCTCCAGCACCGCGTTGACGAGATTGGTCTTGGAGCCGAACAATTTGTAGAGCGTGGTCTTCGCGGTGCCGGCCTCCTCGATGATCGCATCGATGCCGGTGGCGTTGATGCCGTTCTTGCAGAACAGATGCGTCGCGGCACTGAGCAGGCGCCCACGCGCGGATTCGTCGTCGCCTGCGCCGGCGTGCGGCGAGTTCGCGTTCTTCTTCGATGACGTCTTTGCCATAGGCTGCAACTTAATCGCAGCTGCATCACATCAGCAAGCCGCATCTGGTTGACGCTGAAAAGATTCGCATTCGCTCAGTCATCTGCTCTGCCCTTGAGCAGGCGGGGGATGACCAATCGGCAGGCAGCGACGCTTAAGCGGCTCCAATGCCTCGCATTTCGCTTTTGGCCGGCTCTGGCACGCTCCATGCAAGGAAACAGACCGTTCGGTATCCTGCCGATTTCCACTTCTGCCAGGGAGAAGATGATGACTGCCGTCGTTCAAAAGACAGTGCTGACGGGGTGCCTTGCGCCCATCGACAAGAATGGCCTCGAGCAACTGATTGCGAGCGGCAAGGCCAACCCGAAGGTCGTCAAGACCTTGAAATGCAAGACGGTCGCCGAAGGAAAATTCCGCCACGCCAACTACATCCGCAACCTGCCGCCCTACATCGTCGACGAGCCGCCGGGGCTGCTCGGCGACGACACCGCGCCCAATCCGTCGGAAGCCTCGCTCGCCGCGCTCGGCTCCTGCCTTGCCGTCGGCCTGCACGCCAACGCCGTGCACCGCGGTTGGATCGTCAACAAGCTCGAGCTCGAGCTCGAAGGCGACCTCAACATCACCGCGGTCTGGGGCACCGGCGACACCTCGGACAAGCCGGTCGGCTTCACCGATGTGCGCGTCAAGGTCGACATGGAATGCGAGGGCATCGCGCAGGACGAGATCAACGCTCTGGTCGCCCATGTGAAGAAATGGTCGCCGGTCGCCAACACCTTCACCCGGCCGGTCAATCTCGAGGTCGGCATCTAGCAGGCGGCAATCAGGACAAGGTGCGGGAGACGATCATGGGTTCACTGGCTTTATCGCGGGTCGACGTTCTGGATCAGCCCGCACCGTCCATTGCAGGCGAGGTGGCGCGGATCGCGCGGGAGCAGCTCGCCCCGCTCGCCGCCGGCATCGACGACGGTTCGGTCTATCCGGTCGAGGTGCTGCGCAAGTTCGGCGAGGTCGGCGCCTGGGGCAGTCACGTGCCCCATGAAGGTCCCGCCGATCTACGCTGCGCCATCCAGGCGATGGCGGCGATCGGCGAGGTCTGCGGGGCAACCGCCTTCATGGCCTGGTGCCAGAACACGCTGGTCTGGTATGCGGCGAACTCGACCAATATGAAATTGGCGAAACGCTTCGGCGATGCCTTCTCGACCGGCCGCGTCCTCGGCGGCACCGGGCTTTCCAACCCGATGAAGAGCTTCTTCGGCATCGAGAAGCTCAAGCTGAGGGGGCGCAAGGTCGAGGGCGGCTATATCGTGCGCGGTGCGCTGCCCTGGGTCTCCAACCTCGGCCCGGACCATTATTTCGGCACGATCTTCGAGCGTGAGGACGATCAGAGCACCGCAACTGGCGAGCCCGCCACGGTGATGTTCCTGGCCGACTGCTCGGATCCTGCGATCACGCTGACGCCGTGCAAGCCGTTCCTCGCCATGGATGGCACCGGCACCTATGGTGTCCAGTTCCGCGACGTCTTCGTGCCGGACGAGCTGATTCTCGCCGATCCCGCCGGGCCCTTCGTCAAGAAGATCCGCGCCGGCTTCATCCTGCTGCAGGCCGGCATGGCGCTCGGCCTCATCAAGGACTGCATCAACATCATGGGCGAGGTCGATGGTCCCCTCGGCCATATCAACCGTTATCTGCCGCAGCAGCCGGTGCATTTCGGCGATCTCGCCGCCGAGGTCGAGGCAGAGGCCATGGCGCTGGCTCGCGATCCCTACAACGAGGAGGAGACCTACTGGCGCAAGGTGATCGCGCTGCGCTTGCGCGCCGGCGAAGCCAGCGTCGCGGCGGCGCATGCGGCGATGCTGCATTGTGGCGCGCGCGGCTATCTGATGAGCCACCGCGCGCAGCGGCGCCTGCGCGAGGCCTATTTCGTCGCGATCGTCACGCCGGCCACCAAGCAGCTGCGCAAGATGCTCGCTGATTCCTGAGCTTCACGAGTCCACCCCAGAAGACCACTTAACCTCAACGGAGAGGCTGCCAATGACGGACGTTCTGATCTCTGCCAGCGAACTTGCCGATCTCTTGAAGACGGAGCCGTGTGTCGTGATCGACACCCGCAATCCCGATGCCTATGCCGGCGGGCACCTGCCGGGTGCCGTGAACGTGCATGAGATCTTCACCTTTCTTGCGACTTCGACGCCCGAGGGCATCAGCGAGCTGAAGACCAAATTCGCCGACGCCTTCGGTGCCGCCGGCCTCTCCGGCAAGGAGACGGCCGTGATCTACGAGCAGTCGATGAATTCCGGCTTCGGCCAGTCCTGCCGCGGCTACTATCTGCTCACCATGCTCGGCTATCCCAAGGTCAAGGTGCTGCATGGCGGCTTCGACGCGTGGGCCGCCGCGGGTCTACCGGTGACGAAGGATGTGCCGGCGCCGGCGAAGGCCTCGTTCGCGATCGTGCCGGAGGCCGGCGAGATCCTGATCGACGCCAAGACCATGCTCGCCGCGGTCGGCAAGCCCGGCATCGCCATCCTCGACGTGCGCGACGTCGACGAATGGATCGGCGACAGCTCGTCTCCGTACGGCAAGGATTTCTGCCCGCGCAAAGGCCGCATCCCCGGTGCGGTGTGGCTGGAATGGTACCGCATGATGAAGCCGACTGCCGAAGGCCCGCGCTTCAAGTCCAAGGACGAGATCCTGGCGGAATGTGCCACCGTCGGCATCACGCCGGCGACACCGGTCTATCTCTACTGCTTCAAGGGGGCGCGTGCCTCGAACACGTTCCTGGCGCTGAAGAACGCGGGCGTGAAGGACGTACGGATGTATTTCGGCTCCTGGAACGAATGGTCGCGCGATCCGTCGCTGCCGATCGAGCAGGGCTTGCCGATCGCATCCGGCGTCACGACCAAGGCGGCCTGAGCGCGCGCCTCGTCCTTCGAGACGACCGCTTCGCGGTCTCCTCTCCATGAACCACCTGTCAGACGACGTCTGGCAGGGGGTTCATGGTTCCATGTGCAGCGTCCGCTTTCGGCGCTGGGGGCTCGGGATGAGGCTAAGTGGCATCGGCGTCTGTTGCTTCCGTTGCCGCGCACTCTGCCCTCATCCTGAGGCGCCCGCCCAAGGCGGGCGTCTCGAAGGATGAGCCGCATGCGGCGGACGAGGCGCGATCCCAAGCGCCTTGATCCGCGAGGCCAGCGTCGTCGGTTTGATATCCAGCATCTCCGCCGCCCCGCCGGGGCCGAATACTTTGCCGGCGCAGGCATCGAGCGCGGCCAGAATGTTGGCGCGTTCGTGATCGCGCATCTCGGACGAGGTCATGACCGCGGGGCGCGCATCGGTCGTCTGGCGTGCCGCGCCGGTCCGAGGCTGCGCGCCGGAGGAGTCCGGCAGATCGATTCGCAAGCGGCCGTGCTGCGACAGGATCGCGGCGCGCTCGATCACGTTCTGCAATTCGCGGACGTTGCCGGGCCAGTCGTAGCGCATCAGGCGGCGCGCATCGCCCTCCGACAGGCGCAGGTTGGATTTCAATGCCTTGCTCTCGCGCGTCAGGAAATGCTGGGCGAGCAGGGGAATGTCCTCGCGCCGTTCGCGCAACGGCACCGTCTCGATCGGGAACACGTTGAGGCGGAAATAGAGGTCCTCGCGGAAGCGGCCGCGCTGCACCTCCTGTTTGAGGTCCCGGTTGGTCGCGGCGATGACGCGGACGTCGACGGCGCGCGTGCGCTCCTGGCCGACGCGCTCGAAATGGCCTTCCTGCAGCACGCGCAGCAGCTTGCCCTGCAATTCGAGCGGGATCTCGCCGACCTCGTCGAGGAACAGCGTGCCGCCGTCGGCGAGCTCGAACCGGCCGATGCGGTCGCGCGTCGCGCCGGTGAAGGCGCCGCGGACATGGCCGAAGAACTCGCTCTCGAACAATTCGCGCGGGATCGCGGCGCAATTGACCCGGATCAGCGGCCGGTCGCTGCGACCCGAGGCCTCGTGGATGGCGCGCGCGATCAGCTCCTTGCCGGTGCCGGACTCGCCGGTGATCATCACCGCCGCCGTGGTCGGCGCCACCAGCTTGACCTGGCGCAGCGTCTTCTGGATCGCCTCGCTTCCACCGATGATGCCGCGGGGATTGGTCTCGATGCGGATTTCCTCCTGCAGATAGGCATTTTCCAGCTCGAGCCGTTCGCGCAGGCGATCGACCTCCGCAAGGGCTGCGTGCAGCTTCTCGTCGGACTCGCGCCGCTGGCTGACATCGCGAAACACGACGACGGCGCCGACCACGACGCCGCGATCGCGGATCGGGGTCGAGGTGTATTCGACCCAGGCCGGCGAGCCGTCCTTGCGCCAGAACACCTCGCCGTCGACCTGATGCACGGCGCCGTCGCGGAACGCCGCGTAGATCGGGCAGTCATGGTTGTGATAGTGCCGGCCGTCGTGATGGGTATGGTGCACGATCGGGTGGATCTCCTTGCCGACCAGCTCCTCGGCGGTCCAGCCCAGCATCCGCTCGGCCGCCGGGTTCACGAAGGTGGTCTTGCCTTCCGCGTTCACGCCATAGATGCCTTCGCCGGCGGCGCGCAGGATCAGCTGGTTCTCGCGCTCGATGTCCTGGAACACCCGCTCGACCCGCTGCCAGGTGGCGATCCCGCCGCGCATGTGGTCTTCGGCCGCGGCATCGACATTGCGGCGGCGGCGCGCTTCGAGATCGGTCAGGGTGAGCAGTACCAGCGTGCGGTCGCCATGGCTGACGAGGCAACCTGAATATTCGAGGCGGAGCTCCTGGCCCGTGGCGTGACGCGGCGTCAGCGCGGTGGTCCAGTAGGCGCGCTTGTGCAGCACGGCCTGGGTGAATACGGTGAGTGCGGGAAGCTGGCCGGCGTGCAGGGCGCTGGCCTTGGTCTGTCGCAACAGGACGCGGTCGTAACCGAGCAGGGTGCAGGCAGCCGGATTGGCGTCAACGATAAGGTCATCATAGGGATCGACCAGAAGCGTGGCCTCGACCGAGGATTCGAAGGCCGCCACGCGCGGATCGAGGGCCTCGGCGGTATCGTCATGGGCCGGCATTGGCGTCGTTGCCATTGCGAAATCTCGTAATTGAACTACGAAATCTCGTTTATCACGAGTTTTCGTAGCGGCCAAGCGTGACTGAAAATGCTGCGTCGTCAAGGCACTGGCCGTTGTGACGGCCGTGGCATGCTCCTTGCGTAATTACTCCTGCAACGACGCGCAGGAGGGCCGATGTCCACGTTCGACAATCCGTTTGATCCCGATCGCAACCTTCGAGCCGGCTGCGCCTGCGGCCAGCATCGTTCTGCTGCAGAGCACGAGCAGGCGGCAGCCCTACGCTGCGAGCCGGTGGAGAGTGAGGAAAAGCGCTACGAGGGCGTGGTCGCCTCCGCCGTGATGCGCGCGATGTTTCCGCAGGACGTGGCGCGGCGTGCTTTCCTGAAATCGGTCGGTGCATCGACTGCGCTCGCGGCACTGTCGCAGTTCTTCCCGCTCAAGACGGCGACCGAGGTGTTCGCGCAAGGAGGCGCCCCCGAGAAGAAGGATCTCAAGGTCGGCTTCATCCCGATCACCTGCGCCACGCCCATCATCATGGCGGCGCCGATGGGTTTCTATTCCAAGCACGGTCTCAACGTCGAGGTGGTCAAGACCGCCGGCTGGGCCGTGATCCGCGACAAGACCATCAACAAGGAATACGACGCCGCCCACATGCTGGCGCCGATGCCGATCGCGATCTCGCTCGGCCTGGGTGCCAACGCCATTCCGTTCGCGGTGCCTGCGATCGAGAACATCAACGGACAGGGCATCGTGCTGGCGACCAAGCACAAGGATAAGCGCGATCCGAAGGACTGGAAGGGCATGAAGTTCGCCATCCCCTTCGACTATTCCATGCACAATTACCTCTTGCGCTATTATCTCGCCGAACACGGTCTCGACCCCGATACCGACGTGCAGCTGCGCTCGGTGCCGCCGCCGGAGATGGTGGCGAATTTGCGCGCCGACAACATCGACGGCTTCCTCGCGCCCGACAACATCTGCCAGCGCGCGATCTATGACGGCGTCGGCTTCATGCACCTGTTGTCGAAGGAGATCTGGGACGGCCACCCCTGCTGCAGCTTTGCCGCCAGCCGCGAGTTCATCACGAATGCGCCGAACAGCTTTGCGGCGCTGACGCGGGCTATCGTCGATGCCACGGCCTACGCCTCCAAGGCGGAAAACCGCAAGCAGATCGCGGAAGCGATTGCGCCGGCCAATTACATCAACGCGCCGGTCACGGTGCTAGAGCAGGTCCTGACCGGCACCTATGCCGACGGCCTCGGCGGGGTGAAGACCGACGCCAAGCGCGTCGACTTCGATCCGTTCCCCTGGCAGTCCTTTGCGGTCTGGATGCTGACGCAGATGAAGCGCTGGGGCCAGATCAAGGGCGACGTCGACTACAAGGCCGTGGCCGAGCAGGTGTATCTGGCAACCGATACCAAGAAGCTGATGACCGAGATGGGCCTGTCGCCACCGGCGAGCGCCTACAAATCGTTCGCGGTGATGGGCAAGACGTTCGATCCGGCCAAGCCGGAGGATTACGTGGCGAGCTTCAAGATCAGGAAGGGGGCGTGATGGCGAGCGCTCTCGTGTCCCGGACGCGATGCAGCACGGAGTGTTGCATCGCTGAGCCGGGACCCAGCGGGGCCGCATGGGTCCCGGTTCTGCGTCGCATCACGCCGGACGATGCTCCGCATCGCCGGGGTTGCTGCGCCGCGCCCGGGACACGATACCGGGAATATGCACGATGACATCCTCCCTCCGTCTCCGCGCGGGCCTCGTCTCGATCGCGCTGCTCGCCGCGTTTCTCGGGATCTGGCATCTCGCCACGCGCTCGACCGGCACCGCGGCGACGATGAGCCCCGAATATGCCAAGCTGATGGGTCTGACTGCGACGCAAGGCAAGTCCGCCATGCCCGGGCCGCTCGATGTCGGCGCCAAGCTGTGGGAGCACCTGAAGCGGCCGTTCTACGACAACGGACCGAACGACAAGGGCCTCGGCATCCAGCTCGCTTATTCCATCGCGCGCGTCGGCACCGGCTATCTGCTGGCCGTGCTGGTCGCGATCCCGCTCGGTTTCCTGATCGGCATGTCGCCGCTGCTCAGCAAGGCGCTCGATCCCTTCATCCAGGTGCTGAAGCCGATCTCGCCGCTGGCCTGGATGCCGCTCGCGCTCTACACCATCAAGGATTCCTCGATCTCTGCGATCTTCGTCATCTTCATCTGCTCGATCTGGCCGATGCTGCTCAACACCGTGTTCGGGGTTGCCAGCGTGCGCAAGGAATGGATCAACGTCGCGCGGACGCTGGAGGTCGGCACCGTCAGGCGCGCCTTCACCGTGATCCTGCCCGCAGCCGCGCCGACGATCCTGACCGGCATGCGCATCTCGATCGGCATCGCCTGGCTCGTCATCGTCGCCGCCGAGATGCTCGTCGGCGGCACCGGCATCGGCTATTTCGTCTGGAACGAGTGGAATAACCTCTCGATCACCAACGTCATCATCGCGATCCTCCTGATAGGGATCGTCGGCATGCTGCTCGACCAGATCCTCGCGCGCTTCACGCGCATGGTCACGTTTCCGGAGTAGGCGCGGTGTCCGACAAGTTCATCTCCATCGAAGCGATCGCCAAGCGCTATCCCGGTGCGGGCGGTGCCACGACCACCGTGTTCGAAAACCTGTGGCTGTCGATGGCGCGCGGCGAGTTCGCTTGCGTGATCGGCCATTCCGGCTGCGGCAAGACCACGGTCCTCAACATCCTCGCCGGCCTCGATGCGCCGAGCGAGGGCGCCGTCATCGTCGACGGCCAGGCGATCTCGGGCACCAGCCTCGACCGCGCCGTGATCTTCCAGAGCCACGCGCTTCTGCCCTGGCGCACCGTGCTCGGCAACGTCGCCTATGCCGTCAGCTCGAAATGGCGGAGCTGGGACCGTGCCAAGGTCAAGGCGCACGCGCAGAGCTTCATCGATCTCGTCGGTCTCACCGGCTCCGAGCACAAGCGGCCCTCGGAACTGTCGGGTGGCATGAAGCAGCGCGTCGGCATCGCGCGGGCGCTGTCGATCACGCCGAAGATGATGCTGATGGACGAGCCGTTCTCGGCGCTGGACGCGTTGACGCGCGGCACGCTGCAGGACGAGGTCCGGCGCATTTGCCTGGAGACCGGGCAGACCGCGTTCATGATCACCCACGACGTCGACGAGGCGATCTATCTCGCCGACAAGATCTTCCTGATGACCAATGGGCCCGGCGCGGTGCTCGCCGAGGTGGTCCAGAACCCGCTGCCGCGGGATCGCGGCCGCACCGATCTGCACCGCCATCCGCTCTACTACGCGCTGCGAAACCACATCATCGATTTCCTGGTGACGCGCAGCAAGACCTTCACGGCCGAGACACCCGGTCACGATCCGCGCAACGTGCCGGTGGTGCACATCGGCAAGCCCGGGCTGACGATCGCCTCGAACGGCGAGGAGCAAAGACAGACCTGGATACCCGGGCCCAGTCCCGGACTCACTGCCTGAAGAGGAGACCCAGACATGAAACGCGAAGACCTCACCGAGAAGCTGCTCGACATCAAGCGCGAGAAGGGCTGGAGCTGGAAGTACATCTGCGACAAGATCGGCGGCTATTCCGAGGTGCTGATCACGGGCGCGATCCTCGGCCAGATGAAATTGACCAAGCCGCAGGCCGCCAATGCCGGCGAGCTGTTCGGCCTGTCGAAGGCGGAAGTCGCGATGCTGAACGAAGTGCCGATGCGTGGCACCGGCACGCCGATGCCGCCGACCGATCCGCTGATCTACCGCTTCTACGAGATGGTGATGGTGAACGGCCCGGCCTGGAAGGCGCTGATCGAGGAGGAGTTCGGCGACGGCATCATGTCGGCGATCGACTTCGACATGGGGATCGAGCGCGTCGCCAACCCGAAGGGCGACCGCGTCAAGATCACCATGAGCGGCAAGTTCCTGCCGTACAAATATTACGGCGCCAGCGGCAATGTGCCGGAATACGGCTTCAAGGAAGAGTGAGGTTCGGGGTCATTCCGGACGCCGCGTCAGCGGCGATCCGGAATCTCGAGATTCCGGGTTCGGCTCTGCGAGCCGGCCCGGAATGACGGTGTGTGTGGGGGGCGCGGGCGCTTATTTCCCCGCCTTCACCTCGGCGGCCGCGACCGCGAGCAGCTCGCTCATCTTGGCGCGAATCGCCTGCTCGGTGACGGCGACGTTCTTGGCGGCGAAATCGGCCGTCAGCTTGCGCAGGACGTCGGCATCGCCGGCCTCTTCGAAGTCGGCCGCGACGACCTCCTTGGCATAGGCGGTGGCGGAATCGCCGGACATGCCGAGCTTTTCGGCCGCCCACAGCCCGAGCAGCCGGTTGCGGCGGGCCTCCGCCTTGAACTTCTGCTCCTCGTCGAGGGCGTATTTCTTCTCGAAACCTTCCTGGCGCTTGTCGAACTCGCTCATGCCTTGTTCCAAATCCCCTGCTGAATGGCGCGGGAGCCTTCCGTTGCGGCGCCCCGGCTGCATGCCTACATAGATAGCACGAATCGGCAAAACAACGGGCCGTTAAGCCGCAGGGCAAGACGGTATAAGTTGGCGCCGGACGGCCGGATCGATTGTGCTCGGACAGCCAATCGGATAGGTTGCCTGAAGGCTTGGTTCCCGTTCTGTTTCCAAGGGTTTATGAATGGGTTCCGGGCCGTTCACGGCAGCTCCGCTGTGGGTCATAAATCCTGGTAATCGGAGCACACCAAATACATGGATTTCAACAAAACACGGTACATCCCCATGAGCCGTCGGCGTCGCATTTATGAAGGCAAGGCAAAGGTCCTCTATGAAGGCCCGGAGCCCGGTACCCTGATCCAGCACTTCAAGGACGACGCCACCGCGTTCAATGCGAAAAAGCATCAGGTGATCGAGGGCAAGGGTGTCCTCAACAACCGGATCTCGGAGTACCTGTTTCAGCACCTCAACGACATCGGGGTGCCGACCCATTTCATCCGCCGCCTCAACATGCGCGAGCAGTTGATTCGCGAAGTCGAGATCGTGCCGCTCGAGGTGGTGGTGCGGAACGTCGCCGCCGGCTCGCTGTCGCAGCGTCTCGGCATCGAGGAGGGCACCCAGCTGCCCCGTTCGATCATCGAATTCTACTACAAGAACGACCAGCTCAACGACCCCATGGTGTCGGAAGAGCACATCACCGCCTTCGGCTGGGCGACGCCGCAGGAGATCGACGACATCATGGCGCTCGCCATCCGCGTCAATGATTTCCTCACCGGTCTCTTCCTCGGCATCGGCATCCGCCTCGTCGACTTCAAGATGGAGTGCGGCCGTCTGTTCGAGAACGAGATGATGCGCATCATCGTCGCCGACGAGATCTCGCCGGACAGCTGCCGGCTGTGGGACATCAAGTCGAACGAGAAGCTCGACAAGGACCGCTTCCGCCGCGACCTCGGCGGTCTGCTGGAAGCCTATACGGAAGTTGCAAAGCGCCTCGGCATCCTGATGGAGAACGAGCGTCCGCAGGGCTCCGGCCCGGTGCTGGTGAAGAGCTGAAGAGGATCTCGACGTGAAGGCACGTGTCACCGTTACCCTGAAGACGGGCATCCTCGATCCGCAGGGCAAGGCCATCGAAGGCGCGCTGAAGTCGCTCGGCGTCGATGGCGTCGCCAGCGTCCGCCAGGGCAAGGTGTTCGACATCGAGCTCGCCGGCGCCGACAAGGCCAAGGCGGAAGCCGCGCTGAAGGAAGCCGCGGACAAGCTGCTGGCGAACACCGTGATCGAGAACTATCGGGTGGAACTGCTCGGGTGAGCAGGACGGCTCACAGCCATCCAACGCTGCGAAAACGCCAGTACAGCGTGGTGCACGCCGTCAGCATCACGCCGAGCAGCATGTAGTAGCCGTACTCCCATTCCAGCTCCGGCATGTACTTGAAGTTCATGCCGTAGATGCCGGCGAGCGCGGTCGGGATCGCGATGATCGCGAGCCACGAGGCGAGCTTCTTGGACACCGCCGTCTCCTGGGCCTGGCCGACCAGCAGGCTGGCCTCGAAGGCGAAGGCCAGCACCTCGCGCATGGAATCGATGCGCTCCTGGATGTTGCGGACGTGGTCGGTGACGTCGCGAAACAGCGGCTGCATGGCCTGCCGCACCATCGCCAGCTCGTCGTGCTCCAGCCGGCGGCAGACCTCCACCAATGGTCCGATCGCGTTGCGCAGCCGCAGCAGGTCGCGGCGCAGCATGTAGAGCCGCTCGATCTGGGCCTTGCTGAGCGGCTTGGACAGCACGTCATCCTCGATGCCCTCGACCTCGTCGTGAATGCTCTCGAGCACGGGCGAGTAATTGTCGACGATGAAATCGAGGATGGCGTAGAGGATGTAGTCCTCGCCGCGGGCCAGCGCCCGCGGGCAGCTCTCGCAGCGCTCGCGCACCGGCGTGTACGAGGTCGAAGCGCCGTGGCGCACCGAGACCAGATAGCCTTCGCCGACGAAGATATGGGTCTCGCCGAAGGCGATGCGGCCCTCGATCAATTGCGCGGTGCGCGCCACGATGAACAGTGCTTCGCCATATTGCTCGATCTTCGGCCGCTGATGGGCGTGGTTGGCGTCCTCGATCGCGAGCTCGTGCAGGTCGAACTGCTTCTGCACCGCGCTGAGCAGCGCCATGTCCGGCTCATGCAGGCCGATCCAGACCACGTGGCCGGGCTTGCCCCGCCAGCTCGAGGCCTCGCTGATCGCGATATTGGCAACGCGCCGACCGTCGACATAGGCGCCGGCCGCGACGACGCCCTCAGCGGAGACCGGCTCGGCGGGGGAGGTGGGCAGAGACGGGACGTTCATGGCTTCAATCCCGGGCGATTGATCGGCCGAACGGCGTGTCGCCGATCCATGTGCATGGCCTGTGTACAAGGCCCTCTGCCGAGGCTAGCACTGGTAAAATCCCCGTCAAATGGTTATGTCTCTTCACGAAATGGCCTGTTGGCCAGCCCGATTCCCGCCACCGTCGGAACCTCTGCCATGAAAGCCGCCATCCTCGTCTTTCCCGGAATCAACCGCGAGCGCGACATGGCGCGTGCGCTGAGGCTGATCTCCGGCACCGAGCCGGCGATGGTGTGGCACGCCGAGACATCACTGCCTCCTGGCACCGATCTCGTGGTGGTGCCCGGCGGCTTCTCCTACGGCGATTATTTGCGCTGTGGCGCCATTGCGGCACGGGCGCCGGTGATGGACGCGGTGCGCGACTATGCGGCCAAGGGCGGCCTCGTGCTCGGCGTCTGCAACGGTTTTCAGATCCTCTGCGAGTCCGGCCTGCTGCCGGGCGTCCTGATGCGCAACGCGCGGCTGAAATTCATCTGCCGCGACGTCCACCTGCGCGTCGAGCGCTCGGATACGCCGTTCACCCGCGGCTACAATGCCGGACAGGTGATCCGCGTGCCGGTCGCCCATGGCGAGGGCAATTACGAGGCGGACGAGGAGACCATCAAGCGGCTCGAGGGCGAGGGGCGGGTGCTCTATCGCTATTGCTCCGCCGGCGGCGAGGTCGACGATTTCAACAACATCAACGGCGCGGCGCATTCGATCGCCGGCATCGTCAACGACAAGGGCAACGTGCTCGGCATGATGCCGCATCCGGAAAATCACGTCGAAGACATCATGGGCTGCACCGACGGCCGCGGCCTGTTCGCCGGCCTCGTCCAGCATCTGGAACAGGCCGCGTGATTTCGCTCATGTTGAAGCGGCTCTCGGTCGCTGTCGCCGCCGTTGCTTTTGCAACGACCGCGTTCGCCCAGGACTATCCCAAGCGTCCGATCACCATGATCGTGCCGTTCGCGGCAGGCGGCACCTCGGACGTGATCGCGCGCGCGGTGGCCGAGCAGATGGGCATCGCGCTCGGCCAGACCATCGTGATCGAGAACGTTGCGGGAGCCGGCGGCTCGACCGCGCTGGCGCGCGCCTCGCGCGCCGAGCCCGATGGCTACACCATCGCGATCGGCAATGCCGGCACCAATGCCGCGAGCTACACGATCTATCCGAAGCTGCCGTTCACGCCTGAATCGTTCGTGCCGATCGCGATGGTGGCGAAGACGTTCGGCATCATCGCGCTGCGCAAGGACTTTCCGGCGAAGGACCTGAAAGAGTTCATCGCCTATGCCAAGGCCAATCCCGGCAAGATCAATCTCGGCCATGCCGGCGTCGGCTCGTCGAACTATCTGATCTGCAAGAGCTTCGTCACCTCAGCCGGGATCGACGCGACGCTGGTCGGCTATCGCGGCGCCGCGCCCGCGCTGACCGATGCCGTCGGCAGCCAGATCGACGGCGTCTGCGATGCGGCCGCCTCGGTCTCGCAGTCGATCAACGAGAAACTGGTGAAGGGGCTTGTGGTCGGCTCGACCGTGCGGCTCGCCACGGTGCCGGACCTGCCGACCTCCGCGGAAGCTGGCCTGCCCGAATTCGAGGCGCAGGGCTGGAACGGCCTGTTCGCGCCCAAGGGCACGCCGCCGGCCGTGATCGCCAAGCTCAACGCCGCCACGCGCACGGCCGTCGAGACCGACGCGGTGAAGAAGCGCTTTGCCGACCTGTCGACCGTCGCGCCCGATGCCAACGAGCACGCGCCGGAGCTGCTGCAGCAGCTCGTGACGCGCGACGTGGAAAAGTACCGGAAGATGCTGGCGGACGACGCCAAGCCATAGGCGCGCCTCGCGACGTGCCCGCTATGGCGGCGCAAATGCTTGCCCGGTCACGGGATCCGGGCGATCACCTTGATCTCGAAGTCAAAGCCGGCCAGCCAATTCACGCCGACCGCCGTCCAATTCGGATAGGGCGGGTCACCGATCTCCGTGTCGCGAACGGCCATCACCTTCTCGATCTGCGTCGCCGGATCGGTGTGGAACGTGGTGACGTCGATTACGTCGTCCAACGTGCAGCCCGCGGCTGCGAGCACGGCACGCAAATTCGCAAAGGCACGCCGGACCTGGTCCTCGAAAACCGGCTCGGGTGAGCCGTCCTCGCGACTGCCAACCTGGCCTGAGACGAAGAGCAGGTCGCCGGAGCGGATCGCTGCAGAATAGCGATGCGCTTCATAGAGCGCATGCCGGTTGGCGGGGAAGATTGCCTCGCGCTGGGGCATGTCGTTGAGCCTTTCAATCGAGCAGGGAAACGGGCGGACGCAGGCATGGCCGACGGCTGGCGTTTCGCGCGTCATTCATATACGGTGCGTATGTGAGTTATATCGCTCAGATACGAGGCGTATGTCAATGGGGAAACGGGGCCGGCATGGCAAAGGGGAAACGCGCGGCCGGCATGGCTGAGAACCGGGCCAAGCTGATCCGCGCAGCTCGCGCGGCATTTGCCACCCAAGGTTATGCAGCCGCGTCGATGGATGAACTGACGGCTTCGGTCGGGCTGACGCGCGGGGCGCTCTATCACAGCTTCGAAGACAAGAAGGGACTGCTCTGGGCCGTCGTCGAGCAGATCGACGGCGAAATGGCGGAACGGCTCCGCGCAATTCGCGAGCAGGCGCCCACGCCGTGGCAGGGCCTGCTCGCAGAGGGCTGTGCCTATATCGAAATGGCGCTCGATCCTGAGATTCAGCGCATCATGCTGCTGGACGGGCCTGCCGTCCTCGGCGATCCATCCAAGTGGCCGGGCGAGAATGCCTGCCTCGACATCACCATGCGAACGATCCGGTCGCTGATCGAAGCAGGGGTCGTGAAGCCGGTTGATGTCGAAGCGGCGGGACGGCTGCTGAACGGCGCTGCGCTCAGCGCAGCACTATGGGTTGCCGCAGCCGACGATCCGAAAGAGGTCCTGAACAAGGCGGTCGACGCGTTTCGACAATTGGCGAGCGGATTGCTCCGCCAGCCGGTTTGACCGCGCGTCATGCAAATGTGCCGATGACCCGCGCTACCACAGCTTCAGCCGCTCCGCCGGCACCGTCATGGCCGCAACGCCGGCCATGACGAGCAGCAGCCCCAGCGCCAGGTTCGACGGCACGCTCTCGCCGAGCAGCAGCACGGAGAGGCCGACGCCGATCGGGATGCGCAAATAGCCTTGCGCGTTCGTGGTCAGCGTCCCGAGGCGGCCGAGGCAGACGTAGAACAGCATCAATCCCAGCGCGCTCGAGACGATGCCCATGACGATGGTGGCGACGATCGCCGTCGGGGTCGGGTGCAGCGTCCAGGGCTGGTCGATGATCAGCGAGGGCGGCAGCAGGATGAGGCCGCCGAACAGCAGCGAGCCGGCCGCCACCACCATCGGGTCGTAGTCGGACAGGCGCAGGCCAAAGATCGTCGCGCAGGCAAAGGATATGGTGGCGAGCAGGATCGCGATCTCCGCGACGATCTCGCTGCCAAAGCCACGCAGTGCGTCGAGCCCGACGATGAGAACCGTGCCGGCAAGGCCGAGGATGGCACCCGCGAGCTTCAGCAGCGTCGCCGGCTCGTGCCGGGTGATCAGCGAGGTGATCAGGAAGGCGAAGATCGGCGTCGTCGAGGCCAGCACCACGGTGTTCGACGCCGGCACGTATTGCTGCGACCAGGTGATGATCAGGAACGGGAAGGTCGAGTTGATCAATTGCTGGGTGGCAAACAGCTTCCACGCCTTGGCGTCGGTCGGGACCTTGATGCCGCGCATCCACAGGATCGCGAACAGGAAGGCGGCCGCGATCAGCGAGCGCGCCGAGATGAAGGTGATGGGTGGGATGGTGGGAAGCGCCAGTTTCGCCAGCGGATAGGTCGAGCTCCAGCAGCAGGCGAGCGCGAGCAGCAGCGCATAGTCGCGCCAGTTGCGCGCGCCGGCGGCGACGGTTGGCAACGGCGCTGCTGCGGACGCCGCCGTGCGCCCCGCCTCCGATGTGCTCTCCGGCACCTTGTTCTCGCTCCCCGGCGCGACAGCGCTTGCCGGAAGTCTGGGCGAGGGCGCCCGAAAAGGGAAGGCGCCGAGCTATGCGTTTGGCTGAGGGAGCGCCTTCCGCTTCATCCGCTTGATCGTGCCGGAAAAGGTCAGCAGCACCCGCTCCCCGGACATCATCTTGCCGCGCAGGAAAATCAGCGAGCCGCCGGCGCGGGTCACTTCGCCGGTGCATTCGATAAGCTCGCCCTCCCGTGCCGCGTCGAGGAATTCGCAGGCGAAGTTGGTCGTCACCGCCCGGCTGTCCAGGACATGGGTGGCGATCGCAAACAGGGAGTAATCGGCAAAGGCCATGTAGCAGCCGCCATGGACGTTGCCGGAGCCGTTGAGATGCTTCTTCTCGACCCGGAAGGCGCTGCGGACGGTGCCGTCCGCCTCGATCCGATGCCAGAAGGGGCCGACATGGGCCTCAAAACTGTCGCGAATCCAGGTCCGCCAGCCCACAAACTCGCCTTCGGTGGCGATGTGGAGGTCGGGGCGGCGGGGCGGGGGCGCTTTGGTCAATTCGTGCAAGGAAATGGGCCTTCAATTGCGGGTCTTTAGCCCTTAAATCCGATCCGTCCGCGCCGTGCAATTCCTGTTCCCGCCGTCCGTGCCCGCAAAACGTGGGACAGCGGGAAAATGCGCCATAAAGGGCTTTTCCCGGCCCTCCGATCTTCCTAAGAACGGCCAAACGCCGCCGAAAGCCCCGAATCCATGAAGAATGAACCCAAGATCACCCCCGAAATGGTTGCCGCCCACGGGCTCAAGCCCGATGAGTATGAGCGCATCCTGAAGCTGATCGGGCGGGAGCCGACCTTCACCGAGCTCGGCATCTTCTCGGCGATGTGGAACGAGCACTGCTCGTACAAATCCTCGCGCATCCATCTGCGCGGCCTGCCGACGAAAGCACCCTGGGTGATCCAGGGCCCGGGCGAGAATGCCGGCGTGATCGACATCGGCGACGGCCAGGCGGTGGTCTTCAAGATGGAGAGCCACAACCACCCGAGCTACATCGAGCCGTATCAGGGCGCGACCACGGGCGTCGGCGGCATTTTGCGCGACGTCTTCACCATGGGCGCGCGCCCGATCGCGTGCCTGAATGCGCTGAGCTTCGGTGCGCCGGAGCATGCCAGGACGCGGCACCTCGTCTCCGGCGTGGTTGCAGGCGTCGGCGGCTATGGCAATTCCTTTGGCGTGCCGACGGTCGGCGGCCAGGTGCGTTTCCACACCCGCTATGACGGCAACATCCTTGTCAATGCGATGGCGGTCGGCCTCGCCGATGCCGACAAGATCTTCTATGCGGCGGCCTCCGGCGTGAACATGCCGATCGTGTATCTGGGCTCCAAGACCGGGCGCGACGGCATCCACGGCGCCTCGATGGCGTCGGCCGAGTTCGACGACAAGTCCGAGGAGAAGCGTCCTACCGTTCAGGTCGGCGATCCATTCGCCGAGAAACTGCTGCTGGAGGCCTGCCTCGAGATCATGGAGAAGGGCTGCGTCATCGCGATCCAGGACATGGGCGCGGCCGGGCTGACCTGCTCGGCGGTCGAGATGGGCGCCAAGGGCGACCTCGGCGTCGATCTCGATCTCGACGCGGTGCCGACCCGCGAGACCGGCATGAGCGCCTACGAGATGATGCTCTCGGAGAGCCAGGAGCGCATGCTCATGGTGCTCAAGCCCGAGAAGGAAAAGGAAGCCGAGGCGATCTTCAAGAAATGGGGCCTCGACTTCGCCGTGGTCGGCTACACCACGCCGACCAAGCGTTTCGTGGTCAAGCATGGCGGCGACGTCATGGCCGATCTGCCGATCAAGGAGCTCGGTGACGAGGCGCCGCTCTATGATCGCCCGCACGTCCCGTCTGCCGCGCTGCCGATCGTGCATGCGCGCGAGGTGCCGGCGCCGATGGGCCTCGGCGCTGCGCTGGAGAAACTGATCGGCACGCCCGACATGTGCTCCAAGCGCTGGGTCTGGGAGCAGTACGACCACGTCATCCTCGGCAACACCATGCAGCGCCCCGGCGGCGATGCCGCCGTGGTGCGCGTGCAGGACGGGCCGAAAGGCCTGGCGCTGACCGTCGACGTGACGCCGCGCTATTGCGAGGCCGATCCGTTCGAGGGCGGCAAGCAGGCCGTCGCCGAAGCCTGGCGCAACATCACCGCGGTCGGCGGCAAGCCGCTCGCAATCACCGACAATCTCAATTTCGGCAACCCCGAGCGGCCCGAGATCATGGGTCAGTTCGTCGGCTGCCTGAAGGGCATCTCGGAAGCCTGCCGCACGCTGGACTTCCCGGTCGTGTCCGGCAACGTCTCGCTCTACAACGAAACCAATGGCCGTGCGATCCTGCCGACGCCCTCGATCGGCGGCGTCGGCCTGCTCGACGATTTCACAAAATCCGCCTCGCTGGCCTTCAAGGCCGAGGGCGAGGCGATTCTCCTGGTCGGCGAGACCCATGGCTGGCTCGGCCAGTCGGTATACCTGCGCGACATCTGCGGCCGCGAGGAGGGCGCACCGCCGCCGGTCGATCTTTCCGCCGAGAAGCGCAACGGCGATTGCGTGCGCGGCATGATCCATGCGGGCACCGCGACCGCGGTGCACGACCTCTCCGACGGCGGTCTCCTGATCGCGCTGGCCGAGATGGCGATGGCGGGCGGCATCGGGGCGAAGCTGCTTGCGGCGCCGACCGCGCTGGTGCCGCAGGCCTATTGGTTCGGCGAGGACCAGGCGCGCTATCTCGTCACCGTGCCGGAAACGGAAGCCGGCCGCGTGCTCGCCAAGATGCGCGGCTGCGAGGTGCCCTGTGTGCGGATCGGCACCACCGGGGGCGATGCGATCGCCATCGCGGGCGAGGCGCCTGTGGCGATCGACACGCTGCGCGCCTCGTTCGAGCGCTGGCTGCCGGAGTACATGGGCGGGAAGGCGGCGTAAGGCGCCGCCGCGAACTCAGACCTGTAGCCCGGATGGAGCGTAAGCGTCATCCGAGACCACTATCACTTGTGGCGAGGCCCCGGATTGCGCTGCGCTCCATCCGGGCTACGGACTTCACAGTGACGAGAGGCCATGCCTCACAACACCTTCGACGCGCCCGGGATCTGCCGCAACGCTCGCGTCAGGGCCCAGCTCGCTGCGACAGTCAGTACAAACCCGATCGTGGCCTTGACGATCGCCGGCAGGTCATAGTCGAACAGCCAGTATTGCAGCCACAATGCGATCGGATAGTGCACCAGGAACATGCCGAACGCGTCGCCCTGCATTGGATCGAGCAGCCTGGCTGAGCCTGATTGCTTGAATCTCTGGAAAATGGCCAGGATCAGAAACATGATGGCCACGCTGAAGACAGTGAAGCAGATGGCATAGAGCGCTTCATACCAGTCCGGCAACGGCGACGGGTTGCCCAATATTTCGCGCTTGATGAAGATCAGCCCCCACAAGAGGCAATACGGAACGATCGCCAGGACCATCCAGTCCCAGCTGACCTTTGCCATGCGGCCGTCGACAGAGAGCAGCCCGCGATCCATTTGCGCAACGCCAATGCCGGCACCGAAAAAGAAATAGGTCGCGTAAAGCATCACGCGCCCGTGCTGGACCGAGAACGGCCCGAACTCGAACCAATTGCTTGCTCCAAAGTGAATCCGCCCGGGAATGTAAAACGCGGCAGTGACGGCCAGCATGACCGCGAAGAACACGGCGGGCCGACGCCGACCATGCAGTGAGAGGCGATTGATCGGATCGAGCAGGTTGGGTGAGAGCCGGTACAAAAGGCAGGCAACCAGGTCGAAGGCGAACAAGACCCAAAGGAACCAAATCGGCCCGCTCGGCCACGGGCCCTTCGTGACCATATTCCACCAGAATTCCGCAAAACCGATCTCAGGATGCTCCCGCAGGGAGATCGCGTAGTAGGCGAGTGGAATGATTGTAAGGGCGCAGATCGCGAAGGGTAAGCCAAGCCGAAGCAGGCGATCTGCCATATAGCTCCGGACTCCCTTCCGGGCGATGCCAGTCCAGGCGAACAGCCCCGACAGGAAGAAGAACATCGCCATGAAGAAACTGTCGGTGGCGAGCACGATCATGTCGAAGCCGAAGAAATAACTCGGATCGGTATGACCGAAATAAGTATAGGGGATCACGGCGTGATGCAGCAGCACCACGAGAGTGAGGAAGGTGCGGGCGCGATCAATCGCCAAATTGCGCACCTTGCTCGTGGGCGCAGCATGCACCTCCGCGCCGATCGCCGCTGAATGTGACATCGTCATCGTGGCCGCCCCGATCCTGATTCCGGCCGGACTGTGGCGCCGGGAACTCGATTCAGCAAGGGCAGCTTGTTCGTAGGTCGCCCCCGACTACCTCTAATTTAGGAACCAGTTCCTCGCCGCAATGTTAGCGTTCGCCGAAAACAGCGTAGGCCGTGAGAGCGGCAGTTCGGAGCTGGCGATGACGATCCTGAAATGGGCGCTGATCTTCCTGTTGATCTCGATCGTGGCCGGCGTGCTCGGCTTCACCGGCATCTCGGCCGCCTCCGCCGATGTCGCCCGCTTCCTGTTCTACGTCTTCGTCGTGATCTTCCTGGTGCTGCTGATCCTCGGGCTGACGATCTTCAGGGCGTAGCTTTCCTTTCGTCATTCCGAGGCGGTCCGCAGGACCGAACCCGGTCTCTCGAGACTCCGGGCGCGATGCTTCGCATCGCTCCGGAATGACGGTGCCCAAAACTATCCCACTTCCTCGATCTTCACCTTGTCCGGGTAGAAGGCGAGATGGCCCGAGATCTCCGTCATCGCGGGGAAGGGCGTCTCGTAGGTCCAGATCGCGTTCTCGAGCGTCTTGCCGTTGGCCTTGATGCTGTAATAATTGGCATCGCCCTTGTAGGGGCAATGGGTGGTGCGCTCGGTGCGCTCCAGCAGGGCCATGTTGGTGTCCTCCCGCGGCACATATTGCACCGCCGGATATCTGGCCTCCTTCAGCGTCAGCGCCTTGGCAGTCTCGGCGATCACGATGTCGCCCGCGGTCACGCGGACGCGCCGGGGATTTTGGCTGATGGTGATGGGGTGGTCAGGCCCTGGAAGCTTCATGATGTCACGCCTTTTCGATCGATCTGCCGCGCGCGGCACTTTGTCGTGCCTTTATCCTGATGGGATCAGGGATATAGTGCCGGAATGCGTGACCTAGAAGGCCGTTCACGCTAAGTTTGGTCCTGCCGGCGAGGGGACCCCGGCAGCGATTCGAGCCGAGACCGACAGAAGCAAAGGAGCACCACCCGAATGCCCATGGACGCCCACGATATCGAGGCGATGATCAAGGCAGCGATCCCCGATGCCGAGGTGACCATCCGAGACCTCGCCGGCGACGGCGACCATTATGCCGCGACCGTGATCTCGGAATCCTTCCGCGGCAAGTCCCGCGTCCAGCAGCACCAGATCGTGTATCAGTCCCTGCGCGGCCAGATGGGCGGCGTCCTGCACGCGCTGGCGCTGCAAACCGGCGTACCCGGCACCTGATCTGGCGGGCCACCTGATCTGACCAGCGCCACGGGGGGAGGGATGATGGCTGCGGACAATCCGCGCGGCGCGATGTTTCGCGTGATCACGCCGAACCAGCACAGCCGCGTCACCAATGCCGAGCTGTTCTTCGATCTCGTCTTCGTCTTCGCGGTCACGCAGGTGTCGCACACGCTGCTGCACCACTTTACGCCAATCGGCGCGGTGCATGTCGCCGTGCTGTTTCTGGCGGTGTGGTGGGTGTGGGTCTTCACCGCCTGGGTCACCAACTGGCTCGATCCCGAGCTGACGCCGGTCCGCATCCTGCTCTTCGCGATGATGCTGGGCGGTCTCGTGCTGTCGACGACGATCCCGACCGCCTTCGAAGGGCGGGGCCTGTGGTTTGCGATCGCCTACGCAGCCATGCAGGTCGGGCGCACGGCGTTCTGGCTGTTGGCAACGCCGCGGCATCGGACGGCGGTGCGCCACAACGCCATCCGCATCCTGACCTGGCTCTGTATCTCCGCGGTGTTCTGGATCCTCGGGGGCCTTGCCCATGACGAGGCCCGTCTGTGGTTTTGGATCGCCGCCCTGACGATCGAATACATCTCGCCCGCGGTCCGCTTCTGGGTGCCGAAGCTGGGCTTCTCCTCAATCGAGGCCTGGGCCGTCGAAGGCGGCCACATGGCCGAGCGCTGCTCGCTCTTCGTCATCATCGCGCTCGGCGAAGCCGTCGTCGTCAACGGGGCGACCTTTGCCGAGCTGGAATGGAGTGCGGCCAACATCCTTGCCTTCGTCTCCGCGCTGGTCGGCGCCATCGCGATGTGGTGGGTCTATTTCCACAAGGGCGCGGAGGCCGGCGCCGCGCGCATCTCGAAGTCCGCCGAATCCGGCCGGCTGGCGCGGCTCGCCTACACCTATCTGCACATGCCGATCATTGCCGGCATCATCCTGACCGCGGTCTCGGACGAACTGGTGCTGAAGCACCCCGCCGGCCATTCCGATATGCGCACCATCGTGAGCACGATCGGCGGTCCGCTGGTGTTTCTGGTCGGCACGATCCTGTTCAAGCACGCGATCCGCGGCTTTCTGCAACTCTCGCACGGCATCGGCATCATGCTGCTGCTGGTGCTGTGGTGGTTCGCCGCCGATCTCTCGCCGCTCTGGCTGTCGGTCGCGACCAGCGTCATCATGATCGTGGTGGCCGTCTGGGAGACGGTATCGCTGGGGTCGGCGCCGGAGGAGTAGGCGCGGAGGAGCTTACTCCGCCACCTCCAGCGCATGCACCGAGAACATCTTGGCCGCATCCGTCCAGCTTTCGCGCACCCGCCAGCCGGCGCCCTGCGCCAGCGCGGCAAAACGCTCGAGGCTGTATTTGTAGCTGTTCTCGGTGTGGATGCTCTCGCCCGGCTTGAACGAGAAGCTGGTGCCGAGCAGCCGCACGGTCTGGCTCTTCTTGCTGATCAGGTGCATCTCGATGCGATGGCGCTCGCGATTGTAGATCGCGCGATGGGTGAAGGCGGAGAGATCGAAATTGCCGCCGAGCTCGCGGTTGATGCGCACGAGAACGTTGAGGTTGAAGCGCGCGGTGACGCCGGCGGCATCGTTGTAGGCATCATAGAGCACGCGCTCGTCCTTCTCGAGATCGGCGCCGATGATCATCTGCGCGCCTCGGCCCAGAATCTTGCGCGCGCTGTTCAGGAAGGCCTGGGCTTCCTGCGGCTCGAAATTGCCGATGGTCGAGCCCGGGAAGAATCCGACTTTCGGCATGGACGCGACCTGCCTGGGCAGCTCGAACGGCGTGGTGAAGTCGGCCGCGACCGGATAGATGCCGAGCGAGGGGAAATCCCGCTTCAGGCCGTTCGCCTGCGCCTTCAGGAAGTCGCCGGAGATGTCGACGGGCACGTAGGCCGCGAACTTGCAATGGTTCAGCAACAGGCGAACCTTGGTGGTCGCGCCGGCGCCGAACTCGACCAGGGCGGCATGCCCTGGAATGATCTTTGCGATCTCGCTGCCGCGCTCCCTCAGGATCGCAAGCTCGGTGCGCGTCGGATAATATTCCGGCAGCTTCGTGATCGCCTCGAACAGCTCCGAGCCGGTCGCGTCGTAGAAATATTTCGGCGACAGCTTTTTCGGCTGCTGCGAGAGGTCCTCGATGGCCTCGCGGGCGAAGGCGGTGGTCTGCTCGTCGGGAAGATGGGCTTCGGCCAAAGCGCTGGCGTGCACATTCATGATACTCTCCTGAACGCGCTGTCCGGCGCGCATTTGTCGTCGGATGAACCCAAAGCGCGACGAGGTCGCACCTCAGCTTTTGTTTCTTTGAGCATGATCTTTTCGGAAAACCGCTGCACACTTTTCCGGATCATGCTCTACTCGTAGTCGGCGAGCCGCAGTCCCGTGAACTGCCAGCGGTGGTGCGGATAGAAGAAGTTCCGATACGTGATACGGCTATGGCCCTCCGGAGTTGCAAGCGAGGAGCCGCGCAGCACCAATTGGTTGACCATGAACTTGCCGTTGTACTCGCCGAGCGCGCCTTCGACGGCGCGGTAGCCGGGATATGGCGAATACGAAGACCGGGTCCATTGCCAGACGATGCCGAAGGCGTCGTTGAGCTGGCCTGTGCGCGCTGCGACCTCCCATTCCATTTCGGTCGGCAGATGCTTTCCGGCCCAGCGCGCGAAGGCGTCGGCCTCGTAATAGCTGACGTGGCAGACCGGCGCTTCGGGATCGACCGGCTTGACGCCGGCGAGCGTCATGACCTGCCATGCGCCATCGACCTCGCGCCAATGGCCCGGGGCCTGCCAGTCGTCCCTGCTGGCCGCGGCAAAGCCGTCCATCAGCCACAACGTCGCGGTCCGGTAACCGCCGTCGCGCATGAAGGCGAGCCACTCGCCATTGGTGACGAGATTGCGCGCCAGCTTGACCGGGCCGACGAGGGCGCGATGCGCGGGCTTCTCATTGTCGAAATGGAAACTGTCGTCGACATGGCCGACGGTGTGGATGCCCTCGTTGAGTTGCAGCCATTCATCGCCGGTGCGCGTCGCGGAGGGAAAGCGCCAGTCCGGGTCGTAGGCCGGATAGACCGGGTTCTGCGCAAATGCGTGCAGGATGTCGGTGAACATCAATTCCTGATGCTGCTGCTCATGGTTCAGCCCGACCTCGACCAGCGGCGCGATTTCGCGAAGCTTGTCCGCGCCGGTCTCCCGGAAGAATTTGACGACGGCCGCATCGACATATTTGCGATAGGCGCCGACCTGATCGGCGCTGGGACGGGTGATGTCGCCGCGATGATTGCGCGCATGACGCGGGCCGGCGCTGACGTAATAGGAATTGAACAGGAACGCGAAATCGGGGTGGAAGGGCCGATACCCTGCGGCGTGCTCGCCGAGCAGGAATTGCTCCCAGAACCAGGTGGTATGCGCCCGATGCCATTTCGTCGGGCTCGCATCGGGCATGGACTGGATCTGCTGGTCCTCCGGCGACAGCGGCGCGGCCCGGCGCTCGGTCTCATTGCGGACGGCAATGAACGCGTCCTGCAGCCTCTGGGCGAGGCCGCCCGGACCGGACAGTGACGAAAGCGGGGCGGCGGCCGTGGCGGAGGCTTGTTTCGTCACGTTTTTCTCCAGACAGGACAAGAGAACGTTGTTGGCGTTACCCGGTTCCACAACCGACGTTCGTCCTAGATAGGGGCTCCGTTACGGTATGAAAGTCCTCTCCGGCGATGATATTGATGTCGTCAGCCTATGGACCCGGGCCGGGTCAAACCGGTCGCAGGGGGACCTCTCGCCGCCATTTTACTTTGGATGCACAACGGTTTGGGCTACATATATGGGAAGGTATCGGGTTAGATCGGCTGAGCCGACCCGAGGGATATTGTTGAGGGCTCTGCCCCAGAAGGACACGGATATGAGCATCGCGGAATTCATCGACAACGAAGTGAAGTCGAACGACGTGGTTCTGTTCATGAAGGGTACGCCGCAATTTCCGCAGTGCGGTTTCTCGGGCCAGGTCGTCCAGATCCTCGACCATATCGGCGTCGGCTATAAGGGCCTCAACGTGCTCGAATCCGCCGAGCTCCGCAACGGAATCAAGGAATATTCGAACTGGCCGACCATTCCGCAGCTTTATGTGAAGGGCGAGTTCGTCGGGGGCTGCGACATCGTCCGCGAGATGTTCCAGGCCGGCGAATTGCAGCAGCTTCTCTCCGAGAAGGGCGTCGTCGTCGCGGCCTGATAAATGACCCAGCTGGCTCGCCGGATCGGCGGCGCCGAGTTCGAGGTCATCGTTGCCGACATCACCACGCTCTGCGTTGACGCCATCGTCAACGCGGCCAACACGTCGCTCCTTGGCGGGGGCGGCGTGGACGGTGCAATCCATCGGGCCGCCGGGCCCGACCTGCGCGCCGAATGCCGCATGCTGCACGGCTGCAAGACCGGTGATGCCAAGATCACCAAAGGCTACCGGCTCAAGGCCGCCCATGTGATCCACTCCGTCGGGCCGGTCTGGAACGGCGGCACGATCGGCGAGGACGGTCTGCTCGCCTCCTGCTATCGCCGTTCCATGGAACTGTGCGGGGAACACAGGCTGGCCTCGGTGGCATTCCCCGCGATTTCGACCGGCATTTTCCGTTTTCCCGCCGACCGGGCGGCCGACATCGCCGTGCGCACGACGATCGAAGGCCTCACTGCTGCGCCGTCCGTGACCCGGGTCGTGTTCTGCTGCTTCGCGGAGCCAAGCGCCAAACTCCATGCCGAGGCACTTGCGCGATACGCCGGCCCTTGTGCCGACTGAGGCGGCCGGTACACTCCGCCGGACCATGTTCCGGGGAGGGGATATGATTTCACAGTTTGGGCTGCGTGCGCTGGTTTGCGGCGCGCTCGTGTCGCTCGGCGCGATGTCGCTGGCGCGTGCCGAGGGCACTTACGAGATTCCGGCCGGCGCGCATTTCAATCAGGACAAGCTCGCGCGGATCACCGAGTTCTTCAAGAACGAGGTCGCGACCGGGAAGATCGCCGGTGCAACCGTCCTGATCCAGCAGCACGGCAAGCCGGTCTATCATGAAGCCTTCGGCGTGCAGGACGTGGTCAGCAAGGCGCCGATCACCGACAAGACCATCTTCCGCCTGTTCTCGATGACCAAGGCGATCACCGCTGTGGTCGCGATGCAATTGGTCGAGGACGGCAGGATCAAGCTGGATGATCCCGTCTCGAAATACATCCCATCCTTCGCCAATGTGAAGGTCGGCGTCGAGAAGAAGGCCGAGGACGGCACCAAGTCGCTCGAACTGGTGCCGCCCAATCGGCCGATGACGGTACACGATCTGATGACGCACACCTCGGGCATCACCTATGGCTTCTATGGCGATAGCCTGGTCCGCAAGGCCTATCGCGAGGCCAACATCTATGCCGGCGATTTCGACCTCGCCGAGTTCGCCGAGCGCATCGCCAGACTGCCGCTGCACAACCAGCCGGGCGCGCTCTGGCAATACGGTCATTCCACCGACGTCCTGGCGCGTGTGATGGAGGTCGCCGCCGGCAAGCCGCTGATCGACATCATGCGTGAGAAGCTGCTCGATCCGCTCGGCATGGTCGATACCGGCTTCTTCGTTGCGGATCCCGAAAAGCAGAAGCTTCTGGCGCAGCCGGTGCCGAACGACGCCGATTTCCGCGTCGGCCGCATCAACGATCCGACCGTGGCCAAGAAGATCATGTTTGCCAGCGGCGGCATGGTCACGACCATGGCGGACTATCGGCGGTTCGCGCAGATGCTGCTCAACGGCGGCAGCCTCGACGGCAAGACCATTCTCAAGCCGGAGACCTTCAAGCTGATGGCGACGGACCAGGTCGGCCCCGGCTCCGGCGTCGATCGCGACTTTTTCTATTTTCCCGGGGACGGTTTCGGCTTCGGCCTCGGGCTTGCGGTCCGTACCGATCCCGGCAACGCCAAGCCGCCGCCGCCGGGCAACCTCGGCGAACTCAAGTGGGACGGCGCCTCCGGCTGCTATTTCGTGATCGATCCCAAGCAGGACATGTTCTTCGTGCTGCTGGAGCAGACCCCGAGCGAGCGCCAACGCGTGCAGCGGACCTTGAAGCAGCTGGTCTATGAAGCCATGGAGAAGTGAGGGGTTCGTTCGGGTCGTCCTCGCCGCCGCCTTTGTCTTGCTGGCGGGCGCGGCGAGCCAGCTTCGTGCTGAAGCGCCGGCTGCCCGTAGTTTCTCGACGGCGGGACTTGCGCGCGTCAGTGCGTTCCTTGACGGTGCGGTCGCCGCCGGCAGGATCCCCGGCGCAATCCTTCTGATCCAGCAGCACGGCAAGCCGGCACTCTACCGCAAATTCGGCCAGCGCAACGTCGCAACGGCGCAGCCGATGACGGACGACACCATCTTCCGCCTCTACTCGATGTCGAAGCCGATCACCTCGGTGGCGGCGATGATGCTGGTCGACGACGGCAAGCTCGCTCTCGATGACCCCGTCGCGAGATACATTCCGGCCTTCGCCGATGTGCAGGTCGGCGTCCCGGAAGCAGACGGCAAGCTGGCCCTCCAGCCGCTCGCGCGACCGATCACGGTGCTCGATCTGCTCCGGCATACGTCCGGCATCACTTACGGCTTCTTTGGCAGCAGTCCCGTCCGCAGGCTCTATGCGGAAGCCGGCCTGTTCGACGGCGATCCCGACAATGCGCAATTCACCGAGCGGCTCGCGCGATTGCCGCTGGCCGAGCAACCGGGGACGCTGTGGGACTATGGCCATTCGACGGACATGCTGGGCCGGGTGATCGAGGCGGCGTCAGGCCGGTCGCTCCATCAGTTCGAGAAGGAGCGGCTGCTCGATCCCCTTGGCATGCGGGATACGGCGTTCTTCGTCGCCGACGATGCCAGGCGGCCGCTGATCGCAGAAGCTTTGCCCGGCGACTGGTTCGATCGTCCCGTCGCCGGCATCATCGAGGCGACCGCGCCGCGTCGCTGGGAATCCGGTGGTGCGGGCATGGTCGGCACCATCGGCGACTATGCACGTTTTGCACAGATGCTGCTCAATGGCGGCGAGCTCGACGGTCGCCGCTATCTCAAGCGCGAGACCGTAGCGCTGATGGCGTCGGACCAGCTCGACGGCGGGATCGCGAAGAATCCGGAATTCTATTTTCCGGGCCCCGACAGCAGCTTTGGTCTTGGCTTTGCCGTGCGCACGCGCGCGAAGCCGCCGCTGCCCGCAGGCGAATATCGCTGGGACGGCGTCGGCGGCACCTTCTTCTTCATCGATCCCGCCGACGACATGTTCGTGATCTGCATGATGCAGTCGCCTTCGCAGCGGGGCCCGATCCAGGACGAGCTGAAGCGGCTGGTCTATGAGGCGATGGGACGGTAGCTACGCTCCGCGCACGATCTCGCGCACGTATCCGATCGTCTCCTCGACCTGGGCCGCATTGACGTCGAGATGGGTGCAGGCGCGGATGCGTCCGTCCATCATCGCGAGCGTGACGCCGCGCCGGCGCAGCGCCGCGACCATCTTGTCGCCGGCAATGCCGGCGCCGTCGGGCCTGAAGAAGACGAGGTTGGTCTCGGGCTCCTGGACCTCGATGCCTGCGATCTGCGACAGACCGCGGGCGAGCGCGCGCGCATTGGCGTGGTCGTCGGCGAGCCGGTCGACGTGATGGTCGAGCGCGTAGATGCAGGCGGCGGCGCAGATGCCGGCCTGGCGCATCGAGCCGCCGAGGCGCTGCTTCCATTGCCAGACCGCATCGATGAAGGCGCGCGAGCCCGCGAGCACGCCGCCGATCGGCGCGCCCAAGCCCTTGGAGAAATCGATCCAGGCCGAGTCCCAGCCCGTCGTCATGTCGCGCGGGGAGACGCCGCTGGCCACGGTGGCGTTGAGCAGGCGCGCGCCGTCCATGTGTGTGACGAGGCCGTGCTGCCTGGCGATCGTCACGATCTCGTCGAGAGCAGCCTTCTTCCAGATCGTGCCGCCGCCGATATTGGCGGTCTGCTCGACGCTGACGACGGTCTGCGGCGGCTGGTAGCGCGTGCGCGGATGCAGGGCCTTCCGGAGCGTCTCCGGCGTGAACTGGCCGCCCTCGCCCTTGAGCTGCGTGACCTGGAAGCCGCCGAGCGCGGCATGAGCGCCGCCTTCGCGGGCGATGATGTGCGCGGTCTCGTGGGCGAGGATCTCGTCGCCGGGGCGGCAATGCACCAGCGTCGCGGTGACGTTGCACATCGTGCCGGAGGGCATGTAGACCGCCGCCTCCTTGCCGAGCAGATCGGCCACGCGCTCGCACAGCGCGTTCACGGTCGGATCGTCGCCGACCTGCTCGTCACCGACCTCCGCGCGCGCCATCGCCTCGCGCATCCCGGCCGTTGGTTTCGTCTGCGTGTCCGAGAGCAGATTGATGCGCACCGGCGGTGCCTTGGGATCGATCGGGGGAGGGGTGTAGAGCATGGCTGGTCTCGTCATTTCATCTAGTCGAACAATTGCGGTCTGATGTCTTGTGCGCCGTGAAGAACGGCGCGGATTTCGACGTGGTCGGGTTGGACGGTGTAGAAAATCAGATGGGATTGGAAGCGGAAACGTCGATATCCCGCCGCGAGCTCATCCACTTGCTGGCCGATCAGGGGAAAGTCGGCAAGAAGTCCGAAGGAACGGATGAGACCCGCATAATAAGCTTCAGCCTGATATTTGCCGAACCTGATCTCGGTGAAGTCGTAGATGGCGATCAGGTCGGCTCGAGTGCGCTCCGATAGCCGGTACTCAGCCATGGCGGCGCTGAGCAACACGTTGGCGTGCGGCAGCGAGAATGTCGTCCGGCGTGTCCGAGGTGAAATTGTTGCAATCAGGCTGGGCGAACAGTGCCTGATATCGGCGGACTTGCTCGTCACGTGGCAGCTTGGCCCATGCTTCAAGCTCCGCCTCGGAAGGCGTTGCCGATGGGGTGATGTTGGCGAGCTGGTCGGTCGTCTGGGACATTGAGAGCAGGTTATCACAATAAAAAGGCCCCGGAAACCGGGGCCTTTGAATGTCGTTCTGCCGAAATGATCAGCGCGAATAGAATTCGACGACCAGATGGGGCTCCATCTGCACCGGGAACGGCACGTCGGAGAGGCCGGGGATGCGGATGTACTTGGCGGTCATCTTGCCGTGGTCGACTTCGAGATAGTCGGGCGTGTCGCGCTCGGGGAGCTGGCTGGCTTCGAGCACGTGGGCGAGCTGCTTGGAAGCTTCCTTGACCTCGACGACGTCGCCGACCTTGAGCTGGTAGCTCGAGATGTTGACCTTGCGGCCGTTCACCTTGATGTGGCCGTGGTTGATGAACTGGCGTGCGGCGAAGATCGTGGAGACGAACTTGGCGCGGTACACGACCGCGTCGAGACGACGCTCGAGCAGGCCGATCAGGTTCTCGCCGGTGTCACCCTTGAGGCGGCTCGCCTCGACATAGATGCCGTGGAACTGGCGCTCGCTGATGTTGGCGTAGTAGCCCTTCAGCTTCTGCTTGGCGCGCAGCTGCACGCCGAAGTCGGAGAGCTTGCCCTTGCGGCGCTGGCCGTGCTGACCGGGGCCGTATTCACGACGGTTCACGGGGCTCTTCGGGCGGCCCCAGATGTTCTGGCCCATACGGCGATCGATCTTGTACTTCGCCTCACTGCGCTTAGTCATCGCGTCCTCTTCGGTTGCATGGTTTGAGGAAACGCGCCCTCCTGTGTGACGGACCTGGGTCCGGCACCGACAGGTCCGATCCCCAAAGCTTAAGGGAGTGGACCACGGGTCGCGAAACGCTTCGCGGGCCGAAATCGGCCCGCGAGCAGGCGGCTTTTAGGGGAGTTTGGGGCGTCCTGTCAACGTCACCCCGGTCATTCCGGGCGCCACAGGGCGAACGCTGGTGTGCAGTTGCGCACCTGAGAACCTCGAGATTCCGGGCTCGGTGCTCCGTGCCGCCCCGGAATGACGGGCCTTAACCGCCGACCGCCCGGATGGACTTGGGACCGGCCCGCAATTCGGCAGCGATTTCAGTGTTCAGCACCTGTTCCAGCCGGGTCAGGACCCGGGCGATCGGAGCGCCGTCGGTAACCCGGTGATCCCAGCGGATCACGACGTCAATGGTCTGGTCGGGCTCGACCACCCCATAGCTGACGATGAAGGGGCCCGGCGTGATCGGATGGAGCTCGCCGCCGCCATAGGCGGCCACCGAGCTGACCGCGAAGCTGCCGAACCAATTGCCCCGCTGCCGGCCGAAATTCAGGCCGATCGCCCAGGACAGGCGGCGCAGCGGCAGCGGCAGGCGGGTCGCCCGCATGATCTTGCGGAACATCGGGACGTCGTTGAACGGCGCCGTCTTGGCGCGCCGGATCTCCGCATCGACCGCGGCCAGCGCCATGGCCTCGGGCGCCGCGATTCGCTGCGGCATCACGCATTCCTCGCCATCCTCGACCCGGGCCACGGCTACCAGCGCCACGCTCCTGGGCAGCTCGTAGAGCATGGGACGGGGCCATTTGGCGTAGACGGTGCGCAGGATCGGCTCGTCCCTGGCGATCAGGGCGAAGGCCTTGACGAACATCGCGGCCCAGCCCGCGGGCGCCAGCGCGCCTGCGCGGGCCTCCAGCAGGGGGCGGACATTGAGCGAGCGGGACAGCGAAACGAATGGCACGTCCATCGAGGCGCGCATCAGGTCGCAAATCAGCCGGCGCGGCAGCGAAATGTTCTTGGGTTTCCCGCGCATCGGTCTTTCGGTTCCCGCGGATGAAAATATGTGCAGCGAGCGGGCTTCCCGCTCGCTGTCTGCTCTAGCACGAACCAACCCTGTTGGGGCCAGTCGGTTCGGCGCACGGCAGCGACGGCGGCTGCCGCCTATTCGAGGTGAAAATACAAATTGTTTTCAATGGCTTACTAATTTTCGTGTGTCGTTTGGACTCGCTCAGCGCCTGATCCCCTCGAACGCCGCCATGATGCCGCGCTGGAACAGCGACCAGTCGAAGCCGAGGGCGATGGCGCGGTAGCCGCGGTCGATCAGGGCGTTGGCCTGATCGGCGGTGCGGGCGACGCCGCCGATCGGCACGCCGCTTCTGAGGATGCCGGCCTCCGCGCGCGCGATCAACGCCAGCAGCTCCGGGTCGTCCATCTGGCCGCGCTTGTTGATGGACGTGGCGAGATCGCCGGGGCCGATCACTGCGACGTCGATGCCCGGCGTCGCCATGATCTCGTCGATGCGGTTGACGGCGTCGACATGCTCGATGGTGACCATGCAGATCATCTCGTCGTCGGCGCTGGCCATGTAGTCCGGCATCGACTGGCCCCACCGGAACGGGGCGTGGAAGGGGCCCCAGAGCCGATCGCCGCGCGGCGGATAGCGCACGCTGCGCACCGCCTTTTCGGCGTCCGCGCGGCTGGTGATCATCGGGAAGTTGATGCCGAACGCACCGATGTCCATCGGCGCCTTCGCAAGCCACGGCTCGTTCGCCGCGATCCGCACCAGGGGCGTGCACGGCGTGCCCGTGGTTGCGGCGATCATCGCATGTGCTTCGGTCAATCCGATCGGGCCGTGCTCGAGATCGACAATGATCCAATCGAGCGAGCGCGCCATGATCTGCACCATCTGCACGCTCGGGATGGTCGCGATCGCACCGAAGGCGGGGCGCCCCTCGCGCCAGAGCTGGCGGAGACGGTTGAGCGGCGTGGACGGGACCGACATCGAAAGACCTGCGGCTGGGTGACGACGGCAAAACCTAGCAGCGCGGCGCCGAGGCGGAAAGTCAGGCCAGCGCGCGTCCGCCGAAGAACGGCGTCAGCGTGGCCGAAAAGCCGTGCACGCGGTTCGAGGTAAAGATCATCTCGGCGCCGGACTGCGCGATGTCTCCGCTGCGCGGACCAAGCAAATCGGAGACGCGCCGGGCGATCGCCGGCGCGGGATCGATCCAGTCGACCGGCCAGGGTGCCAGCCGCTTCAGCCGGTCGAGCAGCAGCGGATAATGCGTGCAGGCGAGCACGACGGTGTCGGTGCGCGCGCCAGCGTCCTCGGTATCGCCGACGAAGCAGGGCGCGAGCTCGGCAAGGATGTCGTCGTCGCTGATCGGATGGCCGCCAAGCGCGGCCTCGGCGAGCGAGGCGAGTTCGGGCGAGCCGACCAGCGTCACCTCGCAGCCTTGCGCGAAATCGCGGATCAGAGCTTTGGTGTATTCGCGCCTCACCGTGCCCTTGGTGCCGAGCACCGAGACGCGGCGGGTCCTCGACTGCGCGCAGGCCGGCTTGATCGCCGGCACGGTGCCGACGAAGGGCACGGAATAAGCGGCGCGCAAGTGCGACAGGACCAGGGTGGACGCGGTGTTGCAGGCGATGACGACGATATCAGGGTCGTGCGTGCCGATCAGCTCGCCCATCAGCGGCACGACGCGGGCGATGATCTCGTCCTCGCCGTGGTGGCCGTAGGGAAAGAAGGCGTCGTCGGCGACGTAGACAAAGTGCGCCTCGGAGCGCGCGGCCACGACCTCACGGAGCACCGTGAGCCCGCCAAGGCCGGAATCGAATACCAGGATCGTCGGAGAATGGGTCACGTCGTCACCTTAAGACGCCATGGTTACCATTCGGTTTTTGGGGCGGTTTTGCGGCGGGGCTGCTCGGCGCCATTGGCAGGGGGGTAGGTACCGCGGACGGCGGCATCCGCAGAATTCCGGGGGCCGACATCACGCGGCCCGGCTCGGGCCGCCCACTTTCACGCGATCCTGTTTGTCGTGGCTGCCCGTTCCGTAGCCAGCTGCTTCTGCAAGCGATCGATGTTCTGCAGGAGCCGCTGGCTGGTCAGCACCAGGAAATAATAGCCGAACTGCGGATCCTGGAAGTAGATCTCGAGCAGCCGGTCATAGGTGATCGTCAGCACCTGGCCGTCTTCGATGCATTGAATCGTTCCGGTGCGCCGGTTGTCGGGTGTGAGGAAGCCGAGCTCGCCCATCAGAGCTCCGGGCCCAATCTCGACGTTGATCTCCTTGACCAGGAACTTGCCGGTGACCGTGAGGAGCATTTCCTTCGCGGGATCGCCCAGCTTGAACAGCGTGTCGCCGCGACGATATTTGCGCTCGGTCATGAATGGCTTGAGCCATTCGATCGACATGTCGCCTTCGGCGGCATGGCGCGCCTTCTTGACCAGCTTGAGCATCTGCCGGAGGCGCAGGGCGTTGATCGGAAGCATCAGCAGATAGAGCAGGAACGTTGCGACGTTGGCGGAGAGCGCGCCGAAGATGGCAAAGAACGCGCAGCCGATCATGTTGGCGACGCGCAGCGGCACCATCGTCCGCATCAAGAGCGTGGCGACAAAGAAGACCGCCCCGACCACGGCGAACATATTGGCCAGCGTGATGTTGCTGACGAAGATCTCCAGCAGGCGGTTGAAGATCGCGTCGTAGGTGACGTTGTTGGGATCGAGGCCCATCTGAACCAGGATCTTCGCGATCCTGAGATTGTCCGTGGCCGCGTCGAGAATGCGGTCGAGGATCGAGGAAATGTCTGCGCTGCCGGACGGCATGGTACTAACCCCGCGTAAGGCCTTCAGTCCTGGTCGGTGTGCTCGACACCTATAGCCGAAATCGCATGACGGCCGGCTGAAATGAAGCCTTCGGCCGCCATGTCGCAAGAGGCAAATTCTAGCCCGATCGGGCGTTTCGGCAATTGTCCGTTGGTGCCCACCAGGCTGTGGCGTGCCGTGATTCGGGCAGGGGCCGGCGTCGCGGAGGCGGCTGCATGCCCCAGGCGGTGGTGCCGGACGATCTTCGCGCTACGGCTTGGCGGCGGGCTGCACGACCTGCTGCTCGACGAGGCCAAGGCGCCCCGGCAGCGAAGCGGCCCGCAGCATCATGGCGATGCTGTTGGCTTCTTCCAGTGTCAGGTTTCCGGAGATCTGGCCGGAGCCGCCGGTGATCGGCTCGCGGATCTCGGGAGCCGAGACGACCTTGTCGTCGAGCACGATGGCGAAGGGTTTGCCGACGTTCTCGCTGGTGATGTGGGCAAAGCGCCGCGTGCCGCGGCCGTTGAAACGGAACGAGGCGACGGGCTCTTTCGTGCCGCTTGCAAATCCCGGACCCGCATAGCTGATGTCGTCCCCGTCGAGCGCGCTGTGCTTGGCGACGAGGTAGGGTTTGTTGTCCTTGAAGCCGAGCAGAACTTCCGTGCCGTCCGGCGGTGCGCCCCGCTGCGCCTGCTCGGCGGGCATCGAGAGGTCGACCTGGCGGAAGCTGACCTTGACCTTCCTGGCGAAGATCGCGGTGATGCGCTCGGGCTCCGTCATGCCGGGCAGGAAGATACGGATGCGATCTGTCCCCTCGGGTTGGACGCTGGCGAGCGTGACGCCGGCGTCCTTGAGGCGCTGCTCGATCATGGCGATGCAATCGTCGACCAGCTCGTGCAGCCGCGCGGCGGATGCAGCCTCGGTCGGCGCCAGCCTGATCAGCCCGTCGCCACTGCCGGTGACGGCGAGCGCGTGCGTGGGCAACCCTTCCGTCGCCGAAGCGAGCTTGCGTGTGAGCTGTTCGCGGCCCTTCGCGTCGGGGATATTCACCTCGACGCGGCCGTCGCGGATCGCGAGTCCGGAGAAGGCGATCCGGCCCTCGCGCAGGGTCTTGTAGACGTCGTCGCGCAGGTCCGCGACGACTGCCTCGCGCAAGCCGTCGGTGTCCACCCTGTAGACGATGCGCGATCCGCCCAGCTTCTCCATCTTGTCGGCGATGAAAGCCGCCACCTTGGCTCGCATCTTGTCGAGCTGGGCGTCGGCCGACGCCGCACCCGGCATGGCGATCGCCGCTGCCATGGCGAGCGCTACGCGCAGCCTGGTGATGAAGTTGCTCCGATGCATGGGCATGATCACCTCAAGTCTTGCGGCAGGACGCTGGCCGGCGAATCCGACGCCAGCTCTTGGTCCCGGAATTGGGTATGGAGGTTCAATTCCGGTGTCGATCGAGGTGGCCGCCGCGGCGGGTAGGCCATGGACGAACGGCAAATCATCCATCATTCTGCGCTCGCTCGACCGGCCATCGGTCGAGCCCTCGCCGAACAAAATGTCAAAAGACAGTGGGCGAGGGACATGCATTTGAGGGAGGACGGAATTCCATGGCGGGCATCCATGCGCTCGATCGGCTTATCGGCAACGACTATCCGGAGCTTTTGACGGACGCGGACGTCCGCGCCTTTGAACAGGTCCCTTACGCAGAGCGCGTTGCGGCCGAGAGCACCTATGACGCCATCAAGCTGGGTGCTGAGCGCAACCCCGACGGCGCGGCGATCCAGTTCCTGCAGAACGCCGATCCCGCCGACACGCCGGTCGTGGTTACGTACCGCGATTTCATCGCGCGCGTCACGCAGGCCGCCAACATGTTTCACGCGCTCGGCGCAGAGAAGGGCGACGTCATCAGCTTCATGCTGCCGCTGGTGCCCGATGCCTTCGTGACGCTGTTCGGTGCGGAGGCCGCCGGCATCGCCAATCCCGTCAATCCGCTGCTCGAGCCGCACCAGATCGCGGAAATCCTGGAAGCTGCGAACACCAAGATCCTGGTGGCGCTCGGGCCGATGCCGGGCACCGACATCTGGCAGAAGGTCGAGCAGATCCGCCCCCAGCTCAAGCACCTCAAGGCGATCGTGCAGGTGTTCGGCGGCGGCGATCCCGACAAGGGCATCTTCGCCTTTGGCGACCTCATCAAGCAGCAGCCGTCCGACCGGCTCGTCAGCGGGCGCAAGATTGCCGGCCGCGACATCGCCGCCTATTTCCACACCGGCGGCACCACCGGCACGCCGAAGCTGGTGCGGCACACCCATGCCAACCAGGTCTATCAGGCCTGGGCGCTCAATCTGCTGCTGAAGGGAAAGCCCGGCGCCAATCTGCTGTTCGGCATGCCGCTGTTTCACGTCGGGGGCTCCTTGACGCAGGTGCTGACGATGCTGTCGAGCGGAGGCTCGCTAATCGTGCTGTCGCCGAGCGGCTGGCGCAATCCGAATGCAGTGAAGAACATCTGGGGACTGGTCGAGCGCTTCAAGCCCGAGGCGCTGTCGAGCGTCCCGACGGTGCTGGCCGCGACACTCGCGGTGCCGCCTGGCAATGCGGATATCTCCAGCCTGAAATATGCGGCCGGCGGCGGCTCGGCGATCCCCGTCGCCGTCGGCTCGGCGATCCAGGACAAGCTGAAGCTGCCGGTGGTCGAGGTCTACGGCATGACCGAGACCTCGAGCGTGCATACGCTGGCTTATCCGTCACGGCCGATCCGGCTCGGCTCGGTCGGCTTGCCGATGCCTTATTCGCGCGTGCGCATCGTGCAGCTGGACTCCGACGGCCGCCTGATCCGCGACTGCAAGCCGGACGAGATCGGCGTCGTCATCATGGCCGGGCCCGGCGTGTTCGGCGGCTATCTCAACGACGAGCACAACAAGGGTGCCTTCGTCGACGGGGTCTGGGTCAATTCCGGCGATCTCGGCCGCCTCGATGCCGACGGCTATCTCTGGATCACCGGCCGCGCCAAGGACCTCGTGATCCGCGGCGGCCACAACATCGACCCGGCGCCGATCGAGGAGATCATGTTCCGCCATCCCGCCGTCGGCTTCGCCGCCGTGGTCGGCCAGCCCGACGCCTATGCCGGCGAATTGCCCGTGGGATACGTGCAGCTGAAGCCGGGCGCCAAGGTCGAGCCGGGCGAGTTGGAATCGTGGGTTCGCGAGCGCACGCCGGAGCGCGCCGCCGTTCCGGTGCAGGTCATTCCGATCGACCCGATGCCGGTGACGGGCGTCGGCAAGGTGTTCAAGCCGCAGCTGCGCTGGGACGCGGCGGAGCGCGTCTTCACCAAGGTGCTGGCGCCGCTGGTCGAGCGCGGCATCGATTGCAGGGTCAAGGTCGGCGCCCACGGCAGTCACGGCTCGATCGCGACTGTGACGCTTGCCGGTGTGCCGCCGGATCAGCGCGAGACGATTGCGGGCGAGGTGCACGCTCTGCTCGCGCCGTTCGTGATGCGGCACGAGGTGGTGCAGGTGTAGTTGCCTGCTACAAGCTTCGCCCTCGTAGATTCCATGGGCGGTGAGCGTGGCCTTTCCGATAGGTTTGGGTTTCCACACTCGAACCCACGGAGGGTCAGATGCAAGCATCGACTGTAGGCACGCTCACCACCGGCCATAATGGCACAATTTTCGTTGCGCTCGAACTCAGCCAGAAGACGTGGCTGGTGACGTTCCACGCTCCGGATCGCGATCGGATGTCCCGCCACAAGCTGGATGGCGGCGATCATGCCGGACTG